>CAJIBL010000788.1_pt1 | contig 67848 bp, 38 predicted proteins | sample 9199351 | NCBI WGS metagenome assembly CAJIBL01 (sample SAMEA7708304, study PRJEB35096) | sediment metagenome | biome: marine neritic benthic zone biome [ENVO:01000025]; feature: sediment [ENVO:00002007]; material: shallow marine sediment [ENVO:03000034] sea grass bed [ENVO_01000059] ...
GTCAAACAAAAGTTATTGATCCAACTGACAGTGTTACCACGTCAGGTGAAACCGAGTCACGATACGACGGTAATGGTAATCTCGTAGAGCTGATTGATGCGAATGGAAACAGCACCCAATACACCTATGATGCGATTAATCGTCAGGTGGATGCGACAGATGCTCTTGGAGTCACCGATAGAGCAGAGTATGACGACTTTAACAATCAAATTGGTTTGACTCGCGCACTGGGTACTTCTGATGAACGTACCACAGCATACGAATATGATCTTAACAACAGAATAACACGATTAATCAAGCCAGAAACAAACGACGAACGCTATGAGTACGATGCAGTGGGTAATCGTATTCGTGTTATTGATGGTCGCGACAATGGGACGGATTATCTATACGACGCGATGAACCGCAATGTTCGGATTATCGATCCGTTATTGTTTGAAACTCGCTTTGAGTACGATGGTGTTGGCAATCGATTAAGCACTATCGATGCTCGCGGTGGCATTCGTCGGATGGATTACGATGCCCTGGACCGCCAGATTCGTTTAACCGATGCGGAAAACCGCGTGACGACTTATGCCTATGATGTGCGCAGTAACCAGATTGAAATGCGCACTGCGTTTGGCGTGTTGGGCGAGGAAGAGGTTACCACCTTTGAGTACGATGCAGAAAATAATTTGCGCAGGGTAGTGGACGCAGAAGATGGTGTCACCGTTAACAACTTTGATCGCGTTTACAACCAGATATCAGTTATTGATGCCAATGGGAATGAAACGCGCACTGAGTTTGATGCCTTAAATCGTCAAATAATAATTATCGACGCGCTTAATGGAGAAACCGTTCTTACTTACGATGCAGTCGGTAATCGTTTGACGCAAATGGATGCAGAAAATAATACCACCGTGTACAACTATGATGATATCAATCGTGTAATCGAAGAAATTGATGCTCGTGGTGTGATGACGCGCTACCAATATGACCGCGTAGATAATCGCGTGAGCATAACCCGAGCTGCAAACACAAGTGATGCTGCCGAGACAGTTTTTGAATACGATTTAAATGACCGAATGGTGTTGCAGCGCGACGCAGAATTAAATACCACCATCTATGAATACGACGATAATGACAACCAGACAATCGTCACGGATGCTCGCGGAAACAGCACCATTTACACCTATGACGAGCGAAACCTCGTCACCCAGGTTCTCGACCCAGAAGGTAATACCACCCAGTTTGAGTACGATGGCAATCATAATCGTATTCGCGTAACGGATGGTCGTAATCACGACAGTTATAACTATTACAACGCAAATAATGAAATCAAAATTGCAGTGGATGCCGAAGGCTATGCGACCCGCTATGAGTACGATTTTAATGGCAATTTAGTGCGTGAAACCCTGTATATGCAGGCATTACCCTTGCCTCTGGACCCCACGCAAGAACCGAGTCCGGTGGTTAGCAGTAATGACCAAGTTGTTAATTATGAATACGACCTATTAAATCGCTTAACTGCGCGAATTGATGGCGAAGGTTATCGCCAGGAATATACTTATGATGCAGTGGGTAACCGATTAACAGAAAACCAGTATCGAGATTTGGCAGGAACGGATGTTGCCACTGTCCATCATTTTTACGACGAGTTATACCGTGAAACTGAAACGGTAACGGCGGAGGGTTACTTAAATATCAAAACCTACGACGATGTAGGTAACGTGTTAACCGAAACCCTTTATGACCAACGTGTCACGCTGCCCACTGCGGGTGAAGCGCCAGAACCGGTAGCAGGTGATATTGGCCGTACAACAGTATTTGATTATGACCGTGTATATCGGTTAACTCGACAAACCAGCCCTTTACAAATCCACACCGATTACGAGTACGATGAACGGGGTAACCGTACAGCGGAGATAAAAGCGGCGGGTACGAGCGAAGCGCAGCGCACTGAATTTATCTACGACCTGGCTGATCGTTTAGTGGAAACCGTGAATGCCGAGGGGACGCAAACGCGTCGAGTGCTAGACGGCAATGGTAATATTGAAGTTCTGTACGAAGCCTACGGTTCCAGCGATCAACGTGCTACAAGTTATGTGTATGATCGCAATAATCGCCAGACGCAAAAAACCGATGCTGATAATACCGTAACGCAGACCGCATATGACGGTAATGGCAATGTGGTGACAATTCACCGAGCGGTGGGATTGGCAGAAGCGCGCACTGAAACTTTTGAATACGATAACAATAATCGCGAAGTCGCCCGTGAAAATGGCGAGCGAGAACGCACGGAGTATAGATACGATGGAGCGGGTAACATTACCCTCGAGCGCTCTGGTATTGATACCGATGATCCTTCACGCAATGATATTCGCGAAACTGTTTATACCTACGACAGGGATAATCGACGCACCCAAATGGAAAATGCCGATGGCATCTTTACGCGTTACGAATACGATGGAGCAGACAATAATACGCTGAAGATTGAAGCGGTGGGTATTGCCGATGAAGAGCGACGGCATGTCATGGCATATGATCTTGACAACCGCATGATCAGCCGCCAAGACCCCATGCTGGGGATGACGCTCTACGCACATGATGCCCTTGGCAGCGTAGTTTCGATTACGGATGCCAATAACCACATTACCACTAATCGGTATGACACTATTGGCCGTTTGCTTGAGACTGAAAGTCACGAAGGTGTGGTGACGGCTCACACCTATGATCGGCGTAACAATATCCTCACAACCAGTACTTACCAGGTTAATGATCTTGGCGTTATAAGCGATTTGCGCACTGCCTCGTATCACTACGACATTATGGATCGCCTCACTCGAGAAGATGATCCTGAAGCGTTTAGCTCGGTGATGACCTATGACGTATTTGGTAACAAGTTAACAGAAGAGCACGGATTGTATTTGGTGCCGGAACTTGTAGGCGGAAACCCCAACCCGGATTACGATCCCGCCAAAGCCGTTTTAGCGACGGTCACACAATTGGCCACCTATGATTACGATGTTCTTGATCGTCTTGAAAGAAAAGTTGACGGTGAGGGGCGAGAAATTACGTACGAGTATGACGCCCACGGAAATTTGGTGCGCGAAACCGATGATGTGATTGGAAGTGGTGTTAACCGACGAACATCTTTCCGATACGATAAAGCGGATCGAGAGGTGGTTAAATCTTCTCCAGAAGAGGGCATGTTATACAGTAATTACAATGTCCACGGTGAGCTTGAATCCTCCCTGCAATTGCAGAGCTTGGACTTGGGTGGCATTCCCATCTGGATCGATACACAGTATGAGTACGATGCCTTAGGTCGCTTAGTGGCGATGATCGATGGAGAGAGCAATCGCACCGAATACGACTACGACGCAGTAGGTAACCAAACCGTGACTCGCTTTGGCGTGGGGTCCTATGCGGAATATAGCAATATCAAAGCCTACGACCTGAATAACCGCGTGACCCTGCAAACCGACGGCATGGGATTTCAATCTCACCACAGCTATGACGCGGTGGGTAACCAAATAAGCAAGCGCGATGCCCGAGATAATACGGAGTTTTATTACTACGATGGTGACAATCGGCAGATTGCCACGGTGGATGAAGAAAATTATTTAGGCCGTATGCACTATGACTCCTTGGGTAATGTTGTGCTTCAGGAAAACTTTGCTGAACGCGTTACAGGAGCTGTTACCACCGATACTATCCCTACTGCGCCAAGTTCGATTAAAGATCGAAGCAGTGAATACTTCTTCGATGGCAACGGCCGTATGACCCGCAAGGTGGATGCCTCAGACGCGGAAACCCTCTACGAATATGATAGTCGTGGCAACCTGCTGGTTGAAACCGATGATCTTGGCCGACAGACCCTGCACCGATATGACTCTGAGAATCGTATTGTTGAGTTAACCACGGCCGATGGCGTAGTCACCACTTATGGCTATGACTTGGTTGGCAACAACACCCAAATTAATACTGCAGTTGGTACTCCCTATGAAACGGTAGAAGTATGGGCCTATGACAATGCCAACCGATTGGTTAGCCAAAGGCAGTTTTTAGACCTCAATATAGCGGGTAGCAACTTCCTCGAAACGCGTTTTGCTTATGACAAAATCGGCAACAAAATATCCGAAACGGACGCGGAGTCTCACACTTCCACCTGGGAATACGATTTAAATAATCGCGAAGTATCCGCGAACGATCCGTACTTTGAAAGTATTACCACCGAGTACGATGCCATTGGCAATGTGGTGCAAACTACCGACCCAATGGGTAATGTGACCACGAATTATTTTGATAATAACAATCGCATTGTTATTTCTGTGGATGCCGAAGGCTGGGTGAAAAGTTTTAGCTACGACGCGAATAACAATCTTACAGCTGAACGTATGCATATGACGGCACCGCTAACCACCGTGCCGAACCCTTCTGTCAGTCCCTCACTGGTGAACTCCAGTTTGGATCATATTGTTAGCTATGAATACGATGCTTTAAATCGCAAAGTTGCGCAGGTGGATGGCGAAGGCTATCGCACTGAGTTTTTACTGGACGCATTTGGCAATACGCTCACAATACGACGACAAGTGGATCAACCCAGCAGTGGCAGTGTTACCTGGGCGGAGACCATCCGCTACTACGATGATGTGGATCGCATAACGCATGAAGTGAGCCCAGAAGGGTATTTAACCTATAGCGTATTCGATAGTGTGGGTAACTTGCTTGAGCGAAATCAGTACGAAGATAAAGTATCTGTGCCAACCGATGGTAATGAGCCCGTCGGCAATGGGGCTAGCGAAATCAAATACCAATATCAATACGATGCGCTTAATCGCTTAACACATGAATTATCGCCGCTGTTGGATAACTCGCAGAACCCAATTACCACGTATTACGAATACGACGCGCGCAGCAATCAAACACAAATTACCAAAGCCTATGGCACCTCAGAGGCAGTGACGACGGCCTTTAGCTTTGACAAGGCCAACCGTTTAACTGATACCCACTATGCAGTTGGCGCTGCAGAAAGCAGCACAACGCACCTCGTACTGGACAAAAACGGTAATATCGAATTCGAGTACCTTGCTTATGGTACTCAGGATGAGCGTGTTACGGCGTATACCTACGATGCCAATAATAGAGTGACACACAAAACACTGGCGTACGGCATCACCATCGCTAACGGTTATGCGCAAGATTTGGAGGTGACAACTTATTTTAACCTCGATGCCAATGGCAATGTGCGTTCACAACACGAAGGCTATGGCACCATCGATGAGCGTATTACTGAATTTGAATATGATAAGAACAATCAAGCTACCGCCGAAACAAAATTCGTTGTCGACCGAGATGATCCCAACGTAGTTCGCCGCGAGCGCGCAGAAATTAGGTACGATGGTGCAGGCAATCAAACCTTGAAAATCGTCGCGGCGGGAACGGATGTTCAGCGCATCTCCCGCTACGACTACGACCGCGATAATCGTTTAGTGACCGAAATTGTAGGTTTGGTTGAGGGGGCACAGGATGTTTACACCGGTGGTGCACGCACAGAATATGTTTACGACGGTCTCGACAATAAAGTTGAAACCAGGCAGGCGGTTGGCGTTGCAGGAAAAGAGCGCAGCTCGTTTTATGAATACGATCTGGAAGGCCGAGTAGAGCGTATTACCGACCCGGAAAACGGCATCACTAAATACGAATACGATGTGCACGGCAATCAAGTGGTGATTACGGATGCGAATGGCAATGTGCGCCGTAATTATTTTGATGCAATGGGGCGCGTTGAACGTTCTGAATTTGGTGATGTGCTTGTCACCAACGAATATGATTATCGCGGTAATACCATAACTGCAACACAATCCAGACTGGATGGGGCAGAATTACGGGAAACCCATTACGGTTACGACCAGCTCGACCAGCAAACTTGGATTGTCGACCCGGAAGGATTTGCCTCCACAATGGTTTATGACCGTGTCGGCAATCAAACTCAGGTTACCACTGGCCTATTTATGCCGGAGTTAACGGGCGCCGTTAGCGATCCGGACAAGGTTGCTCTGGCTCAAGGGCGGGCGGCAACAACCGTGTTTGCATTTGACAAGCTTAATCGTCAAATGCAGATGATATCGGCGGCGGGCGCTACTGAAGAAAATACGCGGGCATTTACCTATGACCGCGTGGGGAATAAAACCGGTGAAATAGAAGCTTATGGTGATGTTCGGGAGAGCACTGTAACGCATCGATTTGATTCGGCGAACCGCTTGATTGAAACCATCAATCCTGAAGTTGGAATAACTATCATCCACTATAACGAAGCGGGCGAAAAAATCTTGCAGCGAATGTTGCAGCAAGATGGCACCGATGATGGTGAGCCAACTGGCGAAATATGGATTGAACACCGTTTTGACTACGATGCTTACGGGCGCATGACGTTTAAATATGAAAATCCTGATGCAAGTGATGCCAACGTACGGTTGACCACTCACTATGAATACGATGTATTGGGTAATCAGGAAAGAGTCACGGTAGGGTATGGCCTTGCAGCGGATGTGCAACGTATTACATCGACAGTCTATGACCTTAACAATCGCGTTATAACAGAAATTGACGCGGAAAATAATCAAACACACTTCACCTACGATGCGATGGGCAATCGCACATCCGTGACAGACGCCCGCGGCAACACGGCGTATTACTATTTTGATGAACACGGAAATACAACAAAAATTCTCGACGGTAATCGTTACCTAAGTGAATTTGTGTATGACTCTGCAAATAATCGTATTGAAGAACGCATGTATGCTACCCAGTATACAGGGCCGATCCCACCTACGGTATCGCCGACAGTGCCACTGGATAGTGAACACGATCGCCTGTCAAGCTCGCTGTACAACGGAAATAACAAGCTGATTTATCGTATTGATGCCGATCGCAGCGAACACAGCTTTACTCACGATGCCTCGGGTAACTTAAAACGAGAGGCTCGCTATGTGAATACCGGCCTACCACAGGAACTGCTCTACCAATATGATCTATTGAATCGTGTTACCTTGTTTACCGACGTAAATGGCAGCGTAACTGAAACGCGCTACGATGCGAGTAATAATAAAATCTGGATGGCAATTACCGAGAGCACAGGCTTAGACCCCAATGAGTTAAGTGATGCTGGTTTAACTGGTTTCGGTACGACGCGAACATCCGTTACCACCTATGAGTACGACCAAAATAACCGATTAACAAGAGAAGTATTTGATCCCACAGAAATAAACCCAAATGGCCTAAATATCGTTCAAACCATTCGCTATGACGAAATGGGGAATGCTACCTACAAAACTAACGGGAATGATGCTGCCGAGCAATTTACATACAACTTACTTAACAATATCACCTCACAGCAAGATGGTCTTGGCAATATCACAAATTTTGGAATGGATGCCTTTGGGGATCAGCGTTCCGTTACTAATCCCCGCACCCACCAAGCCACCTTTGAATACGACCGCAACGGTCGAGTGATTCTTGAGACGCAGCCTGAAGTTACCATGTTTACGATGGGCGCAGGTTTTTATAACGCTGCGCCGACAACCGCCCATATTTACGACGCTTTAGGCAACGAAGTCCAAACCACCGACGCCAACGGCAATAAAACGACCAATTTTTACGATGCTAATAATCAGTTGGTAGCGCAAGTGGTACAAATGGGCGGAGATGAAGGCAGTGTTCTAACGGAGTGGACCTACAATGCCTTCGGTGACCAAATATCGCAGACGCTTTATATGACGCCTTTGGCAGATAGCGTGCATGATGATTACAGCACAAGGCCCTCGGCGCCCGCTGGTGATAATCAACATATCGACTACAAGTATGACACTGCGGGGCGTTTAATCGAGACTACTTATCCCGAAGTGCAATATATTGCGGAAGGAAGCCTTGATTTAACTGCGAGCGACGTGGATGACCAGATTAATAATCTCCTTTTGGCATCGGACAACCTGAATGAGATTCGCGAATACGATAGTTACGGTCAGTTGAAGAAAATCACTGATCCTCGCGGGAATGAGAGCCTGAGTTATTACGATGCTAACGGTCAACTATTGGCGCAAATCGACGCTGAAAATTTCGTAAAAACATTCGTCTATGACGGGCAAGGGAATGTTACAAAACAGTCGGTGTTTCTCAATCCTGTAAGCGGCGCCTTTACCGTTGAAAATGAACCCACTTTAACAGCATTACTTGATCACCTAGACGGTGAGCGCGTACAGGTTGTCACACGGGTTTATGACGGCGCCAGCCGCATGCTCTTTGAAATTGCCCCAGAGATAGCGATTTTCGACTCATCCCATTATGATGATTCGGCTTTAAAAGATATCACCAGCGTTAACACCCAAAATGAACGGGTAATCACGGCGTTCACCTATGATGCTGTGGGTAACGAATTAACACGAACAATCGCATTAGGCACTTCGCGAGCATCCACAGAATACAGTTATTTCGATTCGGCTAGTCAGCGTATTGCTATTGTCGATGGCAATCGTGTGCTGAGCACTTTTACATACGATGGTAACGGCAATCGGTCCCTGGTAAGTCGTTTCTTTAATACCGTTAGCTCTGGCATTGATCTGGGTTCGCTGCATAATGACACAAGCCTTACTTCGCCAGCAGACTTTGCTGCGTTGCTGTCAACGCATGCAAATGATCAGGTAATACAAACAACATTTAATGCGTTAAACCAGGAGGAAACACGAACGGAGTTAATGGATCAAAGTGATGAAAACGACAATTTAATAGAGCGCTATTATTACGATGGGTTAAACCAAAAGACATGGAGTCAGGGTGCATATACTTCAGAAGAGCTAGCAATTGACTCCGAGGCATTTGTATCACAATTTGCGTACAACAAACGCGGAGATGTGGTGCGTATGCGCAGCGCTGACAACACCGTAAAACACAGCGAGTACGATGCAGCGGGTAACTTGATTAAGGCCTATACAGGTAGTGTTCCGGCGCCTTCGGAAGCGGCAATTAGCGGTGTGCAGCTTTCTGCGGACGGCTTAGAAATTAGTTGGTCAATGAGCCAGCCTTCTGGATCTCAAACGTATCTTGTATACGGCGCGACGAGCCAGAGCAATATCGACACGCCTTCAGGTCAATTCCCCATGCTGGGTTACAACTACTCATCCGGGCCCCTGGGTAACCTTTCCCAAGGCGCAAGTAGTGCAAGCATTGATGAGAGTTTGTTTAGTGCGGGAGACACTGTCTACTTCCGTGTTGTTGCCCAAACTACGTCAGGTAGTCTTTCATGGTCGGAAGAGTACAGTACGACGATGCCTCCGGTATTGGAAAACATCGAAACTGTTCAATCCAGTAGTGGGGAAATTTCCGTTGTTGGAGAGTTTAGCGGTAGTGTTGGTTCGCCTGTGCTTACCCTGAGTGGAAATAGCTACGGTGGCAGCAGCCTTGGAGGTAACCGCTACGAATTCACTCTTACGGGTGAGACCTCACCGCAAAACGATATTTTTACTATTCAATGGCAGAGTGCAGGTCAAACTCTTTCAAGTAATAATATCGGCTTTGAAGCCTTAGGTGATCAACAAGGCGTGAGTACCGGTTTGGTCGAGAATTCTGTGTCAATTGACGGTGATACGAAATATCGATTTAGCGGGCGAACAGTTGTACACCAAAACCTCGGTCTATCGGCGTTAACAGTGCAATGGACCAACTCGAGCGGGGATATTGCGGGTTCACTTAGCCCAACAGTATCGAACAGCGGTAGTGCTCGAATTTACAGCTATGAAATAGGTACTGAAGAAGCGCTTGAAAACGAAGAGTATACGATTACCTTGCGCAGTATTCTAGCTGATGGTACCTCGTTGTTGTTGGATCAATTTTCGGTAACGCCTGGTGGCGGAACACCGCTAGAGATTAATCGTGATCGTTTAAGTATTCCTGCGGCGAAAAACAGTAATCCTCAGGTGTTTATTAATGGTGAGCGCGTTTCATCTCAGCATCTAGGTAGCGAAAATCGGATTTTAATTGAAGCCGATAACCTAACGAGCTCTAACCGCTACACAGCTCTCTATGGTAGTCGATACAGCAGCGACCACACTGTAACAGTGACTACACCTGATGATGACACGACAAATTTCACTGTCGAGTTTAGTGAAAATGAGTTTAACCGAATTAGTAGCCCATTGAGAATGGCGTATAAGGCCGCAGGCTCAACAAGCCTATACGGCAATGTGGCAACACTAGCAGCAGATGCTGAAAATCACGCGTATTCAATCGATCTAACTGGGCTGAGTAACAGCAATCGCGATTACAAAATTTATTACTACAATTCTTCTGGCCAAGAAGTGGTTGTGGAGTTGTTCCGTTTTGATCGTGATGAAGGATCGAAAACCGTCACTGGTCGTTCAATTGACTTAAGTGCAGCAGAATACGACGGGTCAATTAGTGTAGCGGATGCAGCCAGCGGCAGCTTCCCTGATACAAAACGTCTGTCTGTGGACCCTGGGCTATTTATCGGTGACTTGACTGGCTCGGATGTCGACGCAGAAGGTAGCATCAGCTACGCCAGCACAGGACATTCGGGTGGCAGTGTAGATGTTGATGGAACAGAAGTCGGCTATTTTACTATCAATAAATACAATGCGATAAACGTTCGAGTCGGTACCAACGAACAAACAGGAAACTGGCGCGAATTTGCAATAGACGCTAAAGGAAATATCGTGCGGACCCGAGATTTCGGTGAAGGCACCTATGAAAATGGCGATGTTCTTTATAAGGCAACAACACCTATTGAAAATTTCACTAATTTTGATGGTCGTAACAGAAAAACGGCAGAGTACAGTCAGCTTGCGAATATCGATAGCGGCGGAAACCTAGTGGATGTTGGGGCTGGGCCACTCACAACCTATGCATACAATGGCTTGGATCAAATTACCTCAGAAGTCGACCCGATGGGAACCGAAACTGAGCGCGAATACGATCTTGCAGGTAGCTTGATTCGAGAAACGCAAGCGCTGGGCGAATCCGAGCAACAAACAAAGCGCTGGTATTACGATAGGCGTGGAAATGAGACTGCAATAGTTTCGGAAAATGCGCTTCATGATAACCAGGATTATCTGCATATTAAATCTTACGATTTACAAAGTAATGTTACGCGCGAAGTAGGTGCTGAAGCTGATATTAAGAAGTTCCACTACGACGCCTTTGGTCGAGTAGAACGGGAAGAAATCACTACAACACAAGACATGGACTATGTTTATGACCATCGTAACCGTTTGCGATTCCAAACAGATGCATTGGGCTATACGACGGAATTTAGGTACGATGGTCGTGATAACCGCGTAGCTTTAATTGATGCCAACGGAAACCCCATTGAACAAACCTGGGACCAAGTGGGCAACGCGCTCACAGAAAAAAGCTACATCGACTTTTCCTCTTCGAACTCTGTGACAACCCAAAAAGACTATGATGCCTATGGAAACACTATCGCTGAATATGATGAAGAAGGACGAGTCACTCAAAGTGTGTATGGCGCGTTTAGTCAGCTCGATCAATCTATTGATCAGGGCGGTCGAGTTACCAATTACAGATATGATCGCTGGGGGAGAATGCATGCAGAAACTGGAGGTTCAGGCAAGAATATAGAAAGGAAGTACGATAGCCTCGGTCGCTTACTTGAAATTGTCGACAATAATACCGGAGTAAGCACCACTTATACCTATGATCTTGCAGGCAGAAAATTAACAGAAGTTGTTGAGAATGGCAGCACAACAGTCCGCAACGTAAGCTATCAACATGATCGTCTTGGTCAAATGACGCGCTGGCATGATAGTGTAACAGGAGCACAATTAAACTACGCATGGTATGACAATGGTAATTTATACCAGGTTTATTCCGATGTAGGTTGGGACCCGAATGGAGAGAGCAGTAGCGCTGATTTTCAGTATGTCAATCATGTCTATTTTTATGATCGCAATAACCGCGTAATCGCAATTACGAAAAACGGTGCTGATATTGACGACAATGACAATTCCTGGAGAGTTTTTGAATACTTTGATTCAGGAAATCGAAAATTTGCAGCAGAAGTTGTAGATGCGGATGATCCAGGGTATTCCAGTAGTGGCATAGTGGATCACACTTATACGTATTACGCTAATGGCTCGGTTGAAACCTCTGCATGGAGCAGCGGTGGAAAAGACTATATTGCAACATGGACTTATGACAATGCTGGCAACGTTGAAGATTACATAGTTAGAAATACTACGGATAACGAAGTTGTACAACAAAATACAACTACATACACGGACAATTATCGCGTTACGCAAACCGTCAATAAATCTCGTAATGATGACAACGAGCTAGTTACTCAGGATACATCAAAAACTTTGGATAGATCCGGCAGAGTTCTGGAATCCACATTAGATGATGGTGAGAATACCTTTGTTTATAATTATGAATATTATGCTGATGGACGCGAGCAAAAAATTACCGCTCATGGTAAATCTAAGGGGACCAGTACCACGACCTATGATGCGAATGACAATATCACTCGTGTTGATAAAGGCGAGGCTGATGGTGCGGATGATAGTGAATATCTTACCTTCACCTATAACAACGAAGGCCAAATTTTGCATCGTTTTCACGAGCAGGGCGATGATGAATTAACAAATGCCCACACAGATTATTTATATGCTGGTGGGAACCCTGTGGGAGAAATGGGCAACGACGATAAAAATAATGATGTTGCACAATTTGATACAGGGCGTTACAACCTGGTTCAGAAGGTTGATGATAGCTTCCCTACACCCAGTGTTAGCTCATACACTGTAAGGCGAGGCGATACACTGCAATCCATTGCTTCAAGCTTGTTTGGCAACCCCAGTTTGTGGTTCGTCCTTGCGGATGCCAATGGTCTTAATGCCACTTCTCAATTAAAAGAAGGTGCACACCTAACGGTGCCGGGTACGGTTAAATATGGCCGACTCACGTCAGAAGCCCATGTGCTTTATAACCAAGGCGAAATTGTTGGTTCAACGCTGCCAAACCTGAAAAGCCCACCGCCTAAGAAGAAAAATGGCTGCGTGCAAATTCTGGTCATCGTACTCGTCGTGATCGTCGCTGTGGTCGCTGCAGTATTTACCGCAGGCATTGGTGGCGCTATCGTCGGTGCCGCTGGCGCTGGCTTGGTGGCGACGCTGGGTGCATTGGCCCTTGCAGGTTTAGTGGGTGCCGCCATAGCCTTAGCGGCTAACGCTATCACCCAAGGAATATACATTGCCTTCGGCATGCAGAAGGAGTTTAACTGGAGTTCATTTGCCTTTGCTGGAGCCGCAGGCTTCCTGTCTGGAGTTGCGGGCGGCTTAGGTGCTGCCGCACAAGCCGCTGCGAAAGCAGGCGAAACAGTTACCTACGCTAAAGTTGCATTGCCATTATTGCGTATGGGCGCGGCGACGGTACAGCAACTGGGTGCTGATGGTGACGGTGATGGCAAACCTGATTGGAAAATTACTTCGTGGGTAGGTCTTGCAGCAGCAGGTGCTGGTGGCTACTTCGAGGGAGCATCCATTGCTTCAAGTGCTGGAGCAGCACAGCAAGGCGTACAGGGTGCAGCGAGAAGTGCGAGTGTTGGCAGTTCCACAACTGCACAAGCGATCAAGGAAGGTGGTGGCGCAATAAGCACTATTCAAACCATCATTGAATATGCAACCCCATGGGCGGAACTGGCGGAATCCTATATTCGTTACGAAGCAGGAGAAAAAGATCAGCCATTCGATTGGTTATCTGGCGTGAGCTCAGCCATAGCGGGTAACTTAACAAACGCGGTAGGCGGTCCGATACAAGATAACTTGGGTGGTAGCCAGTCCTTCAGTAGTCGTCTTGCTACGGCGTATGTAAATACAACTATTAGCGCGATTACTGCTGGTGTTGTGTCCGTCTTCGATCAGGGTAAAGCAGAGAGCTACTTAATAAACTCTGTAGGTAATGAAGTGGGTCAACTGGTTGGCGGGGTTTTAACCATTGATACCGGCTTGAAGAACGCTATGGATAAGTTCTCGGGTAAACAACTCGATAAACTAACGAAGGAATATTCAAGCAAACGCGAAGAGCAAAACTCTGCAACTGCGGATACGCAAATAGCTGTTGAACAAGCGAGAACGGCTCAAAGTCAGCAAGAAGCTGCTGCTACTCAGCATAGTGAAGCTGAGGTTACAGCAGCGCTTGTCGCTACCGCAGACTCTCCGGTCGAAGAAATTGAGAGCGGAGTAGCTGAGCCTCAGGTAATGACAGTCACTAACCAAGATGGAGATGAAATACCGGTAGACATCACTTCTGTAGATACGAAAAATGGAAATATCGTTCCTTGGGCATATGCGAAGAAAGTTGCTGATGCTTATTCGCAAGAAACGCGAGGTAAGCCAGCGACCCCAGCTGAAATTAACCGGCAGTATCGTCTACTTGTTCAGTTAAATAGCGATGTTAATTTTAATAGCCCGTTAGAAAATGGAGTGGAACTAAAAACTGTCTACTTCGACAGCAACTTGGATGTTGCTCCTGAAGTTGAGCAGTTTGTAAGAGCTCAAGACCATAAGTACAGATCTGCTTTAGCAAAACAGAAAGCTAAGCAAGAGCAGGAAAAGCAGAGGGCCGAATTTGCATCATCTATGGCTGTTGCGCTAGGAGTATCTCCCGAAACAATTGGTCCTGGAAGTATGGGTGATCCTGAAGTTGCTCAGCAAGCAATGCAGTCATTGTTAAATGAAGCGATTGCTGAAGGAGTGTTCAGCGAAGATGCTGATGTCTCGACTGCCGGTTTAAAAGCCTTGGCGAGCAAGGGTTTTGATATTGAAGATGCGCAATTTGTTCGGAGAGTAGACGACCAGGGGAATTTTACAACCGGCATAATTATCGGCGGTGATGTAATAGCGCGAAACGAGAATGGCGGCAGTGTTAGTGAAGCAATATTAACTGGGAACAGTTTCGCATTTAATAGAGAAGAACGTTATTCGCCAAATGGTGATTATGGTTATTATCCTTCAGCGGGTGAAGGTGGAGGATACTACGGAGGTTACGGAGATAGGCAACCGACTGTAAGGCCATATTCGCCTGAAGGTATATATGGAACATTACTAACAGGGGATGGTATGCCAACTTCAGCAATGCCTTACCCTGAACCGACTATTGCCCCAGAAGAGCCAAAAGGCTTCCTGGATAGTGCTGCAGAGTTGGTGGATCAAGTCACAGCGCTTCCTCAGGAATTCAGAGATTGGCACAGCAATTTTGATCCTCAAAGTTTTGGGGGGCATGCGTTAGATGCTGTGTCAACCGTCGGTGTTGGAGTGATGGATCTCGCCGAGCTGGCGCATAATGCAGGCAGAACCTACACGGATATGCAATATGGTGGCTTTTTCGATGATGTAGAAGAGCTAACTGGAATAGAGATGCCAGGCTTTCTGCCGAGTAAGGATCGAGGCTGGCAGAGCCTCGAAACTGCGGGTAACGCCGTTGCCACAATTGCCCAAAACCCCAAACTAATATGGGATGGGCTGACACAAAACTATGTTAAGTTTTATAATGAGGACCGCTACGGTGCTCTTGTTGGCCAGGTTGTTGTTGATTTTGCTGACATATTTATTGGTGGCAAAGGAGCAGGGAAGGGAGCGGGAGTGGCTTCTGATTTGATGCAGGTCGGGAGCAAACTTGATGGAGCTTTACTGACAGGAAGTAAGCTTGATGGTGCAATTGTGCCAGTTGCAGCGAATGCTACTGATGCTTCTCGGGCTGTAAATGCTGTAGGTGATGGGGCTAGGGCTGTTAACGCCGCTGATCAAACGACGGTCATAAACCGGGCGTTGCGTGGAAATGATGTTCCTTACGATTCTAGGCAGATTCGGTCTTCGCTAGAGGCTCGTTATGGTGCGGAGAACGTGAAGTCAACCACTGTACCACCTTTAAATAAGCCTAACGTTAGGCTGGCAGGTCAGCATAAAACTGTTAAATTATCTGATGGTTCCACCGCGCGTGTTGTATTTGATAAGAAAGGGTTTCCTATCTTTGATGATTTCGCTAAATTTGATACGCAATTAAATATTGATGCATTTAAAGCCAAAAGTTATGATGGGCAGTTAAGAATGGCGACGCGTAATCTAAGATCGGAGATTCGGGCTGGAAAAGTATCGGCGTCTAATTATACTGAGGCCCAGATGAAGGCTATTAATAGTGGCTTAGATAAGATACCAGGTTACACTTGGCATCACCATCAAAACACCGGTCGTATGCAGTTGGTTCCAGAGCAAATTCATGGCGGTGCCCGTCATGTTGGTTGGGAGTCTATGAGTAAGGGGCAGTAATAGTGTTTAGTAATTTGACGTTTGATTCATACTACGGCGAAGGCGATTCAAGAAAAGTTGCTACATTCGAGAAGATGTTGGGTGTTTTGTTTCCTGATGAATATAAAAACATAGTGGAAAAATATAATGGAGCTTTTATCGTCGATAAAAACATCTTTAGGTTTTATAGTAATTTAGTTGATGCGGAGGTGGAATATGGCTCTGGAATGTTTTTAGCTTATGGCGAAATTCCTGATGTAACAGAGACCATGGAAATAAAATATAAACACCCTCCAGAAGGCTTTGTGGAAGGCTTGGTTATGTTCTCTGCGCTCGGAAACGGTGATGCTCTATGTTTTGATTATAGAGAAAAAACAGTTGGAGGCGACCCTAAAGTGGTAGTTTGGCATCACGAGGGTACTCCCGGAGAAATGAATGAAATCTCTTTTGTGGCAGAGTCATTTAAAGGGTTGCTTGATATTTTGTACGAAGAGGAAGATTGAGTTGTACCGCAAATAACTCAGCCGAAATAACCGAAAAAGACTTTTGGCATAAAAGAGATGTTAATCAGGCGGGTGTTACGCTCGACAACAACGTTTAATCCCGATTTGCGATCCCCGCCCACAATGGTGTCGCTCTCTCGCTCTCTCAGTGCCCAACGGTTTCACGGGAATCCACTTCATCCGGTCTCAGGCCAATGGGAGTGCGGTTTTTAATGCGTTCTTTAGGTTTTCGGTATGGGTACTTACTGCGGCGTTTCACGTGTTTTCGGGGTAGAAGCTGAGAGAGATCCGGCTGCTCAATATAGATGTATTGATAGATAGACTCGTGGCACACATAGTTATCAGGGTCGAACTCTTTCAACCGCCCGGAGATGATTTCGGGTGTCCATCCTTGCTGCAGTCTATCGATGACAAAGGAGCGGATGTGTGGCGTTTTCAGCCGAAATCGTTGGGCTCTTTGGTGTAATCTTGCCTCAGCAAATTCCTGGGCGCTTCGAATATAGTAGTGCTTGCGGCACCAGAGGTTACGCTTGATTTCGCGACCTATGGTGGTGTGAGAGCGATTGAGGCGTCGCCCGATTTCTCTATGGCTAAGACCAAGATTTAACCAATTTTTTATCAGGGTTCTTTCTTGCCTGTTGATGTGCGAGTAGCTCATGGAATAGGTCACCGTATAAACTTAGTTGATTTTGAGTCTACAGGATACGGTGGTGCACTTCATTTTTGAATTCGGGAATAGGGGTCATTCGAACCATAGGGGACAGGCCTTACATTTGACATCAAGTCTTTTTTGAAATTATTTTATCTTTAGTTGCAGAAGCCCGGTCAGAGGTGGCCGTGGCTTTTTTTGCCGTTAAGCGGACTGCTGTTGCTTAATCAAAGCGTCGAGCATCTCGGTAATAAACTTCTGTTTACTCTTCGGCATAGAATGAATCTGTTCCATTTGCATCTGTAGTCTGTAGTGTGGATGCAGGCCCGCGCTTGGCGGGTAGCGCTTCCATCCCGATAAGTTGCTCCAGGGGCACAGAAAAGAGCTTGGCCAGTGTCGGCAGCATGGAGGCAGGAATTTTCCGCGAACCGGACGGTGGGGATTTGGGAAATAACAGTCCAGATAAAACCCCTATACACTGGCCTGATCGAGTTAACCAAACGAGTATTCATACACAAGATGCGGTAGAATTGTTCAATCGCTATATGCTGCAAGTGGAATAGGATCATGATTCTTGAATTGCCAACAGACCAAGACACAAATATGTTTTTTGAGGACGTTGTTTTGAAACTGAAGGATGAGTTGGGGTACTCTCAAGAAGAAGCATATGAGCTTACTCGTGAATACTATTTGAATTTCACAAATGAAATGTTTTGCAAGAATATCGGAGTGCCCGTTCAAGAAGATGATTTTTTCTTTCATGAGGGGGTTGGAGGTGTAGCGCTTAGAATTCACTATTATTTAAAGTTGAAGAATGATCCATCACCACGAAAATTTGTGGATTGGAGAGCAAAACGTAGGTCTGATAGTTGAGTTGGGTGTAGCGCACCTTTTTCCTGTCGTAGTTTTTACCGAATTATTCATCGTAGGATTTGCTAAAATATGAGCAGTTTTACCGGAATGATATCGTAGCAAAAATGGTGTCTGCCGAATTAGTATCGTAGTTTTTGCCGCACTGTCATCGTAGGCTTTGTGGATAACTTTTATATTTTTAAAGGCGTAAAAAAAAGGGCTTTCGCCCCTTTGTAATTTTTGTTCTAATGCTCGCGAAGCGAGCATTAGAAAGGAATGACATCGTCTTCAATCTCGATGCAGGCATCACCGTCCTTGCTGTGATTGTGGTGGCAATAATCGGTAATGTCGTCGCGGTAATTCTGCCAGAGCGTATCGCGCAGCTCGTCGAGTAACATCAATATGCTGTAAGCTTCTTCGGGCGTATAGTGTGTGCGCAAAAGCATTGTTTTCATCATGGTCAATGCCCCTATGCCACTTGTTGCTTGATTAGTTCCTCGTGCGACCGCCAGTGGGGTTGCACGAGAACATTATTCACATGGGTGATGGTTACGATCTTTTTGGCTTCCCTGGCCGCTTCAATTAAGCTGGCATAGCAAAGATTGCGACATAACCGCAGCGATTGCCGTTGTTTATCTCTCCGTAGTTACCTATGGTGCTGCAAGTAGCTGGGTCATGGGGCTATATGGCGCATACGGCGGATCTATGGCATGTAGTTTCGCCGCGACGAATATAATAGGAGGCATCGTTCTTCAGGTTTTGTCGGCGCTGTTGCGGCGGCTGCTTTCAGCGGAGCAAACTCAGCTGATGCAGTGCGAGAAGTACTGAAGGGTGCGGCCACAGCACGTTCTACAGTCCAGCCCAGACAATGTGTTCTTATGGACGAGACTGACCAGAGCTGGCGGAGGGTCTGAAAGCTTCCCCGTTGATCGCTATAACCTGTATTACACCGTCACTGAAACTAAGGTGATTCTGGTGAGAGTGTTGCCGGGAGACCGCGACGTTACCGCCATCTTCTGAGGCTTTATCCACCCATCCGCGTGTCATGCTTGTTGCAGAAAAAACGACAACAAGCCCGTATTTTTACTATAAAGATGACGATGGAGAAAACCATTGCCCTGGACACACCTACACCCCATGCTCAGTGATTAGCATTGGCCTTAAATAATTGCAGAGACGATTTCGCCTTAAAAATGAACGGGGGCGGATTGTTCAATAAGGCATTCAACCACTCAATATCGTTTCTTCCAGAAGCTTAAACAGATCCTAATTGCTACTTGCTGTAGCGCACCTATTTTTATCGTGTTATGGGCACAATGACGAGACCTGTGGGGCGCTGGAAGAACCTAATTCATGATCGGGAAGAAAAATATCTGCATAAATAATAACCACTATGAAAAGGTGAGAGATTTTACAGGAAATTCCGGTTTACCAGATTAGCGTCGGAACTTAGGGGCCGGCTACGATAGGAATTCGGCCGAAAAATGCTGAATCGTACGGTGGGAATTTGGGAAATAACAAATAGATTATTCGAGATGTTTTTATCCTGGGTTGGTCTGTGCGTTAAAAAGTTTATGTGCTGTGTTTTTTTAGAGCGCTAAAAGGTTGTGCTAATTAATTGCTTAAGCATAGGTTTGGTAAAATTAACGGGAGGGTCGACCTGTTTTTCGAATTATCTATCGATTTTTATTGTTTCACTTTGTAACAGGTGCATACAAAGAGGGTGTTGAAAAATAGTAAAACATATGTATGTTAAGTTTTTTATATTTTTATGTTAAAAAAAAATAAATATTCGAATATTCCTAAACTATTTTTTCGATTTATGGATAAAACATAAAACAACGCATGATTATTAATATTGAATAATTATTCGTTTGTACTTATTTAAACGGTTGTTAGAACAGTTTGGGGGCAGGTATGGCGATAGTACTGGGTGGTCACGAAACGGGTTTGTTGGATGGGTCATTAACGATATTGAATCGTGCAGATCGCACGCGAAACACGGACCCTGGTGGTGGTGAGCAGATCTACGTCAATGTCGCTAACGGTAATTTAACGGTTCAGAATCGCGATGTTTTTATGCCGAGTTTGGGTCAGGATTTTGAGCTGATCCGTACATATAACTCCCGTTTCGTTCCCGATGATCAAGTGCGTCTACCGGATGATCGCTGGCTGCGCACCTACAACGTATTCATTATGGAAAAAGATGTTGGGGGACAAAAAAGCTATGAAGTTACCTACTCTGACGGCAGTACGTTTTTATTTCAAAAAGAATCAGAGGGTGATGTATATCGATCAATAGATGGGGATGGTGCCTTCGAAGAAATGGTGGTTTTAGCGCAGGGTGGCGGTGATGAGGAGCCATTTTACGAAGTGACTCGTGCTGACCAAAGTCGGTTAGTTTTCAGCAAGCATGGGCGTTTACTGAAATGGGTCGATACCAACGGTGTAAAAACAGAATTTTCTTACAATGCTCAGTTACATCTCAGTCAAGTGAGGGATGATCGCGGGCATGTTATCGACTACACGTACCAAAATAGTCGTATCTCGCAGGTTGACCACAATGAGCACGGAATACTGGTTAACTATACCTATAACAGCGATGGCCAGCTGAGTACCGTCACAGATCGCAACGGCCATGCCACAAGTTATTTTTACGAAGAGGGTCGCCTTGTTCGCTTGGAATTGCCGTACCAGCAGACGGTAGATGAGAAGTTGATAACCTATGAAAAACGGATCTACGAGTTTGACTACGAACCATCGGGTTCAGATTATCTGCTAACCCGTATCACTTTATTAGGTGCGGATACCGTAGAAGATACATACACTTCTTTCGAATACCAATATGTGGGTAACACGCAAGCGGGTACCACGCGTATGGTGGATCCATTGGGGAATGCACGAGCGTGCTCGAATGAGGAAGAGTATGTGCAATGGCGCGAATCCAACGGCTACTATGGTGAATATCAAGCAAGCCTTGTGAGTTCGGGTGCTATCTACGAATCTCAGTTCAATGAAATACGCTGCGCTCACTCGATTCTCTACGCATTTGACGAAGACAGCTACATTACGGAAGTAACAGACCAACAGGGTTACAAAACGGAGTATAAGTATGATGATGAAAACAACGTATTTGCCACTATCGATAACAATGGGTGGGGGGCTACCCATAGTGATAGCAACTATTTCCGTGATTTGCGCGCGGAGTTGGGTTATGCGGACGGCTTGGGCAATGGAAAGCTGGTGGTTGAGCTTAACGATATTGAGAAAGCGGCTATTATTGAAGCATTTACCAATCATTATGAATACGATGATCGCGGTAATCTCGCCCGTCAAATAGATAATGCTGACAATGTCACCACCTGGACTTATACCAGCTTTAATAAAGTGGAAACTACCACCTCGGCGGTAGGGCATGCCTTATCAAATTCTGAAGACAAATACTATCAGGACAAACGGATCGAGCTGGGTTATGCGGCTTTAGCGGCGGATCTGACTGACGCAGAGAAGCTGGCTCTGCAGGAGCTTTACACCACATATTTCGAATATGACGAAGGCCAGAATATTGTTGAACGGCGGGACCCTGGTGGCGATATTACTCGATTTGAGTACGACGCATGGGGTAACAATACCCGCCGCATCGTGTACATGGATAGCAGCGATCTTAATGACCCAAGCAAGCAACAAATCACCCTCTACGAATACGATCAATTTGGCAATGTCGTCGCTGTAACAGATGCCGAAGGTAACAGAACCAAAAGTGAATACGATCTCTTTGGTAACCTCACCCGTTTTATCGACGCAAAAGGTGGTGAGACCAAGTATGTTTATGATGGTGATGATCGCCTGATTAGCACCACCTCTGCAATGGGCAACACCACGCTATTTTCCTACGATGCGGTGGGTAACCGCATCGCTATCACCAATGCTGATGATCACACGGTTACGAGCGTATATGATTTAAACAATAATTTGATAGCGACATTGGAACCATCCACTGTGAGCCCTGGGCGCAATCGCAGTACCCAATACGGCTATGACGTTGTGGGCAATCGTACTTTTACTGTGGATGCACAAGGGAGGCGTACAGATTATGAATTTAACACTCGACGGCAGTTGGTAAAAACAATTTCTGCTCAAGTGGCGGGGGAAGACGGTGTTACCCAGGTACGCTACCAGTCTAGCACTGGTTATGACGGAGTGGGAAACCGGATTTACACCACCGACAACCGGGGATCCACGACTGAGTTTTTCTACACCCAAAACCACCTTGTTAAAAGGCATAAAAATGCCGACGGGCATATCACCGAAACCACCTACGATGCCAACAGCAATCAAATAATGGTTGTTGCGGGAATGCAGTTGGCAGAGTCTCTGCGTCAGGCAGTGCGTTTTGGTTTTGATGAGGAAAACCAAGTAATTTATGAGTTCGACGCGGAGGGTAACCGCAGTTCTCAAAGCTATGATGCGGTGGGTAACAGAGTCTCCTTCACTGACGGCAATGGACACACCACCGATTATGAGTTTGATCGAAATAATCGTTTGGTTCGGGAAATTCATCCGGAAGTCATCGATCCTCGCACAGGTTATCCTGCTCGCTACGTAGCTGAAACTCGTTATGACGGCAATGGCAATGTTGTTGAAGAGATCGATGAAAATAATAACTCCACAAAATACATTTTTGATCGCGATAACCGCTTGGTGGTTACAGAAGATGCGAATGGAACACAAACGATATTTGAATATGATCCCCGTAATAATAGAACACAAGTGATCATCGATGGTGAGGCCAGTGTTGAGCAAGTCACTGTTCCCGAGTCTTTTAAAAAAGAAATTAGCTATGAAGGCTTTGAAAAGGGATGGGGAGATTACCGAAGAAATGTTGTAAATGAGCCCGAACCCCCTCTCTACGACGACAAAGCCTATGCGTTCGAGGGCAGCAAGGCAGCGTTTATTGGCGGCAATAGCGGAAACGAGTCCTCGTTCCGTAGCGCGAATCAATACGACTTTACGAGTTACGAAGAGCTCACTGTGGATTTTGCATTTCGTGCAGAGCATCTAACCACCGGTGAAAGTTTTTTCGTTGAGCTTTGGGATGGTAGTCGGTGGAATGTTATTAGGGAATACATTAATGGCGACAATCGGGACTTCAAGAATTCAGTTTTTTACCAGGAGTCCCTGTCTATTGACTCCAGTCAATTCAACTTCACGGATAAAATGGAATTTCGATTCCGCGCCAATACACTGGAAGGTTCCCGGAGAGTTTACATTGACCAGATCGAGATTAATGGTTCTGGGACGACACTTCGTACCTACGAAACCATTGTCGTAGAGCCACCGAAAGATGAAAGCGTGATTCAGCGCTATGAGTATAACGAATTCAATGAGCTGGTGGCTTATACCGATGGCATGGGTAACGCATTGCTGGAAAGCAACGGTGAGCTTTATCAAGAGAAACGCCAGGAACTGGGTTATGAACGCGATTTTAATCACTTAAGTATTGAAGATCGCCATCAGCTAAAAGCGCTTTACACAGCAACACAGGACTACGACCGTGTCGGCAACTTAGTGGAAAGCAAAGACAATGAAGGACGCGTTACTCGTTTTGAGTACGATGCTCTTAATCGTCAAACTAAGGTTATTAGCCCCACTGATGATGTTACAACATCAGGAGAAACAGAAACGCGTTACGATGGCAATGGCAACCAGGTGGAATTTATCGATGCCAATGGCCATAGCACCAAATACATCTATGATGCGATGAATCGGCATCGGGTTACGGTAAACGCCCTAGAGGAATCAAATACTGATAACTACTTTGATACTGATATAACATTCTATGACAGCTTTAGTAATGCCGTCGCAACCATCAATTCCTTTGGTACTGAAGATCAGCGTGTAACTCGATACGAATACGACCTTAATAACCGACTTACACGCATCGTTAAGCCGGAACAAAATGATACGTGCTACGAATATGATGCGGTAGGTAACCGGGTCCGTATCGTGGATGGTCGAAAAAACAGCACAGAATATAAATACGATGCGATGAATCGTAAGGTGCGGGTTATCGATCCGTTGCTATTCGAAACCCGATTTGAATACGACGGAGTTGGTAATACCTTGGCTATTGTTGATGCTCGAAATGGCATTCGTAGCATTAAGTACGATGCCTTGAACCGCCAATTTAGCTTAACCGATGCAAAAAACCGCGTAACAACATTTGCTTATGATGCACGGAGCAACCGTACGGAAATCCGAACGGCCAAAGGAGTACATGGCCAGGAAGAAGTAACTTTGTTCGAATACGATGCAGAAAACAACCTGCGTCGAGTTTTTGATGCGATGAATAGTGTCACTGTTAACGATTTTGATCGAGTTTACAATCAAACATCCGTAATCGACGCTAATAACAATGAAACACGTACAGAATATGACGCCTTAAACAGAAAAATTAAAATTATTGATGCGCTTAACGGCGAAACAACTATCGAATACGATGCCGTAGGTAACCGTTTAAGTCTTACGGACGCCTTAAACAATAAAACGGAATATCGTTACGATGAATTAAGCCGTATTTATGAGGAGGAAGATGCAAGAGGCATAGTTACGCAGTATCAATATGATTACGCAAATAACAATGTTAGCATCATTCGTGCAGCTAATACTGCGGATGCAGCAAAAACAGTATTCGAATATGATTTAAATGACCGTCTGGTATTACAACGAGATGCAGAAGGTAATACAACCACCTATCAATACGACGAAAACGATAACCGAACAACAGTAACGGATGCTCGTGGTCACGATACGGTGTATGTCTATGATGAAAGAAATCTTGTAACTGAAATACACGATGCTGAAGGATATGTCACGTACTTTGAATGCGATGGAAACCAGAACCGTGTTCGCGTAACGGATGCGCGAAATAATGATAGTTTTAGCTATTACAACGAAAATAATGAACTTAAAATATCGGTGGATGCAGAGGGTTATGCCACTGTATATGAATACGACTACAATGGGAATTTGATTCGTGAAACTCTGCATATGCAGGCTTTGTTGGTGCCTTTGGACTCTACACAACAGCCGAATCCAGTAACTAGCAGCAATGATCAAGTCACCAGCTATGAATACGATCTGCTAAATCGCATAACTGCACGCATTGATGCAGAGGGTTATCGTCAAGAGTTCACTTATGATGCGGTGGGTAATCGTTTAACTGATACGCAGTACCGCGACCTGTCCGGAACTGATGTGGCTACGGTGCATCACTTTTACGACGAATTGTACCGAGAGACAGAAAGTGTAACTGCTGAGGGCTATTTAATCGTAAAAACCTACGATGATGTGGGTAACATGCTTACCGAAACCCTCTACGATGATCCTGTTACCCTCCCTAGCTCTGGTGAAGCACCAGCACCAGCAACTGGTGATCCTGGCCGCATAACAGAATTTGAGTATGACCGCGTTTACCGCTTGCAACGTAGTATAAGCCCTTTATTAACGTACACAGATTACGAATATGATGAACGTGGAAATATAAAAGCCGAAATAAAAGCGGCCGAAACTAAGGGGGCACAGCGAACCGAATTTATCTACGATTTCGCAGATCGTTTGGTGGAAACTGTAGATGCAGAAGGAACTCGAACGCGACGAGTGCTGGACGGTAATGGCAATATCGAAATATTGTACGAGGCGTATGGTTCAATTGATCAGCGTGCAACACGGTTTGTATATGACCGAAATAACCGTCAAACGCAAATGATCGATGCGCATAACACCATAACGCAAACCGACTATGACGCCAGCGGGAATGTGAAGCAAATTCATCGTGCACTTGGCTTGTCAGAAGTGCAAGTCGAAACGTTTGAGTATGATAAAAACAATCGCGAAGTGGCTCGTGAAAATGGCGAGCGCGAACGCATGGAATACGAATACGATGGTGCAGGTAATATTACACTTGAGCGTACAGGCATCGATTCGAATATGCCAACACGCAATGATATTCGTGAAACTATTTATACCTATGACAAAGACAACCGACTTGCGAGTCTGCAGAATGCTGAAGGCATAGTTACAGAATATTCTTACGATGGGGTTGGCAATAATACCAAAAAAATAGAAGCGAAGGGTATTAACGGTGAAGAGCGTATACATGTAATGGTATACGACCTCGACAATCGTATGATTAGTCAACAAGATCCTTTGCATGGAGCTATGAGCTATACCTATGACGCGCTAGGTAACATAACTTCTTTAATCGATGCCAACAATCACACAACCAGCAATATTTATGACGGTATCGGTAGACTGCTAGAAACAAAAAGTCATGAAGGTGTCGTTTCTGCCTATACTTATGATCGCCGTGATAACCGGCGCACTGTAAGTACCTACCAGATAGATTCGTTTGGCGCTATTAAGGATAAACGAACTACTATTTGTCACTATGATATTTTGGATCGTTTGGTTAGGAAAGATGATCCGGAAAGTTTCAGTTCAGTGATGACATACGATGTATTCGGAAACAGGCTAACAGAAGAGCACGGCCTTTACCTTGTTCCAGAGCTGGACCCGGGTGATATACCAAACCCAAATTACGATCCCGGCAAAGCTGCATTGGCAAGCGTTACTGAGGCTACTACCTATGGGTACGATATACTGGATCGCCTTGAGACAGTAGTTGATAGCGCGGGTTTAGAGATAGAGTATGGATACGATGCTCACGGTAACCGCCGAAGTGAAATCGTCGATGGATCAGGAAGTGGCCTTGTTCGAAAAACGTCGTATCAATACGATAAAGCGAACAGGGTTTTAGTTAAATACACACCGGAAAGTGGTTCAATAAGTAGTCTCTACAACGTTCATGGTGAATTAGAGTCTACAGAACAAAAGCAATCCGTCGACCTTGGAGGCAACGCTTACTGGATTCATACGCGGTACGAATACGACGTAATGGGTAGAATTGCGGCTGTAGTTGATGGAGAAAATAATCGTACGGAATATGAATACGATGCTGTTGGTAATCAAACAGTTACTCACTTCGGCGTCGGCACATATGCTGAGCACTCCACAGAAATAAAATACGACCTAAACAACCGCGTAGTTTCTCGCATTGATGGTATGAACAATCAAGTTGACTATACCTACGATTCGGTTGGAAACCAATTAACTGTACGCGATGCCAAAGGTAATGAAGCGTTTTATTACTACGATGGTGATAATCGAAAAATTGCTTCGGTGAATGAAGAAGGTTATTTACAGCAAATCGGCTATGACTCTCTTGGCAATGTTGTACGTCAAGAGAATTTCTCTGAGCGTGTCGCAAGTGAGGTAACCACAGACATCATTCCAACGGCTTCTGTTACGGTGAAAGATCGATTAAGTGAATACTTTTTTGATGGTAATGGACGCATGATTCGGAAGATCGATGCCTCCGCTGCGGAGACTACCTATCTGCTAGATAGTCGTGGGAACTTGCTTGTCGAGACTGATAATCTCGGACGTCAAGTGCATTATGTATACGATAGAGAAAACCGTGTAACTTCAATTCGTACTGCAGATAATATGCTAACGGAGTATGTTTACGATCTATTTGGTAATAATACTAAAATCATTACAGCAGTTGGCACCGCTGATGAATCAGTCGAGGTTTTGGAGTATGACCTTGCAAATCGCTTGGTGAGTAAAAAACAATATTTAGATCTAAATTTGCTGGGCGAAAATTATCTGGAAACACGATTCCGGTATGATTGTGTCGGAAATATGATTGCGGAAACCGACGCTAACAACAATACCTCCACATGGGAATACGACTTTAACAATCGCGAAGTGTTGGCTTCGGACCCATATTTCGAAAGCATAGTGACTCAGTACGATGCGGTAGGTAATGTGGTGAAAACCACAGACTCAATGGGTGGCGTAACGACTAATTATTTCGACAACAATAAGCGCATAATCCTCTCCGTGGATGCTGAAGGTTGGGTTAAAAGCTTCAGTTATGACAAGAACAATAACCTAATTGCTGAGCGTCTACATTTAACGGCACCAATTGTAGGAATACCCGACCCGGTCCAGGTTCCAACGCTAATCTATTCTAGCTTAGATCAGGTGACGAGCTACGAATACGATGCCTTAAATCGTAAGGTTGCGCAAGTCGACGGTGAAGGGTATCGCATGGAAATACAACTTGATGCCTATGGAAATCGCTTATCGGTTAAACAGCAAGTTACAGAAGACGGTAGTCGCTGGTCGGAAACACTGCGCTATTACGATTCATCTGACCGTATAACCTATGAAGTCAGCCCGGAAGGCTATCTAAGCTTTAATGTATACGATGGCGTTGGGAACCTAATCGAAAAAAATCTATATAAAGAAAAAGTTATTATACCATCAGACAGCGGCGAGCCTGTTCGGCCCACAACGGGGGAAATTAAATTTGAATATGTTTATGATGCCGTAAATCGCTTAACTCACGAGCTATCTCCGCTGCAAGACGATTCTTTTGCTAACATCACAACATATTATGAATATGATCAGCGTGGTAATAGAACGCTCATAACTAAAGCCTACGGTACAGTAGATGCTGTTTCTACATCGTTTAATTTTGATAAAGCAAATCGATTGACGGATACCCTCTATGCGCAAGGTAGCGATGAAAGCTGTGTGACTCATTTAGAGCTTGATAAAAACGGAAATATAGAAAAAGAATACCTCGCCTATGGCACTGAAGATGAGCGAATAACTGCTTACGAATATGACAAAAATAATCGTGTTGTATACAAAACCCTAGCGCTGGGCACTGCAGACCTTGAGGTAAAAACCTATTTTGAACTCGATGCAAACGGTAACTTACTTGCTCGTCACGAGGGTTATGGCACCAGTGATGTCCGAATAGTCGAATTTGAATACGATAAAAATAATCAGGCGACCGCTGAAATAAAAGTAGTTGTCGATCATGATGACCCAAATACAATTCGCCGCGAGCGTGCAGAAATTAGCTACGATGGAACTGGGAATCAAGTTCTAAAAGTTGTTGCTGCAGGAACAGAATACCAACGTATTTCTCGCTATGAATACGATCTCGACAATCGCCTGGTAACTGAAATAGTCGGTTTAGCTGAAGGGCCAGAGAATGTATATACGGGTGGTACGCGCACTGAATATATTTATGATGGCTTAGATAACAAAATCGAAACCCTGCAGGCGGTTGGCGTTCAAGGAAAAGAGCGTCGCTCGTTCTACGAGTATGATCTCGAGGGCCGGGTTGTACGCATTACCGATCCGGAAAACGCTGTTACAGAATATGAATACGATGTGCACGGTAATCAAACAGTCATAACCGATGCGAACAACAATATAAGGCGTAACTACTTTGACGCGCTAGGTCGTTTACAGCGTTCGGAGTTCGGCGGTGTATTGGTTACCAATGAATACGATTATCGTGGTAATACCGTAAAAGCCACTCAGTCGCGAATGGATGGTTCGGAGTTGCGTGAAACCTATTACGGTTACGATTTACTGGATCAGCAGGTGTGGATTGTTGATGCAGAGGGTTTTGCCTCCATTTTGGCCTACGACCGCGTGGGTAACCAAACGCGGGTGACGACAGGCTTGTACATTCCGGAGTTAAACGGTGCAGCAAATGACCCGGTAAAAGCGGAGCAGGCACTGAATCGTGCAGCTACTACAGAATTTCAATTTGACAAGCTTAACCGTCAAATCCGGATGGTTTCTGCATCGGGATCAGGAGACGAGAATGTACGGGCATTTACCTACGACCGAGTGGGTAATAAAACAGGCGAAATCGAAGCTTTTGGTAGTGCTCGGCAGAACGCTGTTACCCATGAATACGATACTGCGAACCGGCTGATTCAAACCACCAATCCAGAAGGTGGTATTACGCGCTTCCGCTATAACGAAGCCGGAGAAACAATTCTCCAGCAAATGTTGCAGCAAGATGGCTCGGACTTAGACGATACGAGCGGACCAATTTGGATTGAGCATCGCTTTGACTATGATGACTATGGGTGCATGGTTTTCAAATATGAAAATCCCGACGCCTTAGATGCAAGTGAACGCCTAACCACCCATTACCAGTATGATGTTATGGGTAACCTGGAGAAAACTACGGCGGGCTATGGTTTAGGCGTGGATGTGCAACGTATAACACAGAAACTCTACGATCTGAATAATCGCGTTGTTAAAGATATTGATGCAGAAGGCAACGAGTCGAATTACACATATGATGCTATGGGTAATCGAACCAGTGTCACCGATGGAAGAGGTATTACCGCGTATTACTACTTTGATGCTCATGGCAATACCAGCAAAATACTCGATGGTAATCGCTACCTAAGTGAGTATGTATATGACTCCGCAAACAATCGAATCGAGGAGCGCGTATATGCTACGCGATATGCAGGCGCAGTGCCGCCCGACGGTACGCCAACGGTAACGAAAGATTCAGCAAACGACCGTATTTCATCGTCACAATATAACGATAATAATTGGTTGGTTTATCGCTTAGAGGCGGATGGTAGTGAACACGCTTTTTATCATGATGCCGCTGGCAATGTGGTACGTGAAGAACGGTACGTAAATTCCTATGCACCTCAAGTCTTACGCTACGGATACGACCGGTTAAACCGAGTTGTGCATTTTACGGATTTGGATGGCAGCGTAACTGAAACTCGCTACGACGCAAGTAATAATAAAATCTGGTCGGCGACTATAGCGAGTACTGGATTAGACCCAGTGGCTTTGAACGCTTTAGGGTTGACAGGTTACGGCACGACACGAACTACAATAACAAGTTATGAATATGATCTAAATAATCGATTGATAACAGAGGTTTTTGATCCCGAAGGTTTAAATATTGAGCAACGCATTCGCTATGATGAAATGGGCAATGCAGTTTGTAAAACCAACGGCAACGGCGTCTCAGAAGAATTTAGCTACAACCGACTCAATAACATTACATCCCAGAGTGATGGCCTCGGCAATATCACTCATTTTGGAATGGATGTTTTTGGTGGCCAAGTGTCTGTACAAAACCCTCGGTTGCATACTGCAACCTTCGTGTACGACCGTAATGGTAGAGTAACTCTGGAAACTCAACCGGAAGTGTCATTGTTCACTATGGATAATGGGTTTGTGGAATCGGCACCAGAAACATCTCATATATACGATGCCGTGGGCAATGAAATACAGACAATCGATGCAAATGGCAATAAAACCACACGCTATTACGACGGCAATAACCAATTAGTCGCTGAGTTCACCCAGATGGGTGGTGGCGCTGGCACGGTGCTTCGAGAGTGGACTTATAACGCCTTTGGAGACACGACTACTGAAAAGCTGTATATGGAATATTTACCCAATTCCGTACACAATGATTACACGCTTCGCCCGAGTGCACCTTCCGGAGACTACCAATTGGTTGAATACCGTTATGACAAGGCTGGGCGCCTGACTGAAACGATTAATCCCGATGTGCAACATGTGGCTGGAAATTTGGATCTGTTAGGCGCAGATGTGGACGGCCAAACCGCGAATCTGATTTTACAGCATGGAGACCTGAGGGAGTCTCGCGAATATGATATTTATGGTCAGTTGAAAAAAATAATTGACCGACGCGGTAGTGAAAGTCTTTGCTATTACGATGCCAAGGGGCAATTGTTGGCTCAAATTGATAGCGAGAACTTTGTGAAAGTCTTTGTCTACGACGGTCAGGGCAATGTAACCAAACAATCCGTTTTTCTGGAGGCAACGACCGGTGACTATACGATTGGTCAAGCCCCCTCATTAACCGACTTGATGTCTTATCTTGATGGAAAGGCCGCACAAGAGGTAATCCGTGTATATGACGCAGCCAGTCGTGTGGTATATGAAATTGCTCCCGAAATCGCTATTTTCGAATCGTCCAAGTACAGCGACAACGAATTGCGCGCTCTTGCCAGCATCAACACTGAAAACGAGCAGGTGATAACTGCCTTCACCTACGATTCCGTCGGCAACGAAACCTCTCGCACATTAGCATCGGGGTCCTCGCGTGCATCCACAGAGTACAGTTTTTACGACGCTGCCAATCGACGCATAGCGCTCATTGAGGGCAACCGGGTTTTAAGTACCTTCAGCTACGATGAGAATGGAAACCGCACACAAATTGCGCGTTTTTTTAACGCGATAGATAACGAAATCGACTTGCTTTCTTTGTATCAAAATAGCAACTATACAACAGCGGATGACTTTGCGGCACTTGTAAGTAGGCACGTAAATGATCAGGTAATTCAACATACGTTTAACGAATTAAATCAGGAAGTTAGTCGTACGGAGCTGATGAATCGGGCTGATGCAAACGACGACTTAACTGAGCGCTCGTTTTATGACGGCATGAACCAAAAGACATGGAGTCAGGCAACGCTAACATCAAGCGAGTACGCTACGAATAATAGTGCGTATGTCACACAGTTCGCCTATAACTCACGGGGCGATGTTATTCGTATGCGCACTGCGGATGGCACGCTGAAACACAGCGAATATGATACAGCTGGTAACTTAATAAAAGCTTATACAGGAAGTGTGCCTGCACCCTCAGAGGCGCAAATAGGTGATATAAATTTGTCAACGGATGGTATAGAAATCAATTGGACGATGAGCGAGCCGTCTGGGGTACAAACGTATCTCGTATTCGGGAGTGACCCATCGACGAATATCGGAGTGCCGTCGGGGCAATTTCCTAATCTGGGTTATACTTCTTCCTCCGGGCCGTTGGGTAACCTTTCCCAAGGTGCAAGCAGTGCAATCATCGATAAAAGTCAATTTAGTGGGGGAGAAGTAATTTACTTCCGTGTGGTAGCACAAACCAGTTCCGGTAGCCTTTGTTGGTCCGAAGAGCAACGTGTAACCATGCCGCCGGAAATGGAGGCGCTTAGAATTGTACAATCAGAGCAGGGTGCTTTATCCCTTATCGCCGGCTTTAGTGGAAGTGTGAACTCGCCGGTACTTCTACTTGGTGGAACTACTGTAAGTGGGGTGAGCCTGGGTGATGATCGTTATGAGTATCCAATTGTTGAAGAATCGTTACAAGACGCAACCTTCAAGCTTGAATGGCAAATAGGAAGTGAAACTTACACCAGTGGCGAATTTGGTTTCGAAGCGCTCGGTGTTTATCACGGCGTGAGTACAAGTCTGCATGAAAATACTCTTTTAATTGGAGAAGAAACCAAATATCGAGTCGCTGCTCGTACCGTAGTAAATGAAGATCAGGAATTACAGGCCCTAACAGTCCATTGGACAAATGCAAACGGTGAAATATCTGGTACTCTCAGTCCTACAGTTACCATCGATGGTAATACATACTCGTACAGCTATGAAATAGGCAAAGATGTTGCGCTAGAAAACGAGGAGTACACCATTACGCTGCGTGGTTTACTTGCGGATGGCAGTGTTTCTTTGTTGGATCAGTTCCGTGTAACACCTGGAGCAGAAACCCCTTTCCAGTTGACACGCGATCGATTGAGCATACCAGCAGCGCAGCCAAGCAACCCACAAGTGTTTATTAATGGTGAACGCGTCAATTCCGAATATACGGGAAGTACTGAAAACCGCGTTTTAATAGCAGTGGATAACCTAGGTACTTCCAACAGTTATAGTACATTGTATGGAAACCACTACAGGAATAATCATACTGTGGAGGTCTCAACACCGGATGCCGATACGGTTAACGTTACCGTAGAATTTAGTGATGAGGAAATCGCAGAGATAAGCGATGCCTTAAGAATTGCCTATAAAAACGCTGGTTCAGAAATGCTTTATAGTCAGGTCTCAGAGTTGGCTGCGGTTGAGGGCACCAACCTGTACTCTATGGATATAACCGACCTGGGGGCAAGCAACCATGACTTCAAGATCTACTACTACAATACAGAAGGACAAGAAGTTGTGGTGGAACTTTTCCGCTTCGCTCATGATGATGTGTCGAAATCTATTAGCGCTCAGTCGATTACTCTGTCCACAGCGGAATACGATGGCTCGATTAATGTTATTAATGCGCCTGGAGGGAATTTTCTAGAAACTAAGCGCCTGAATATTAATCCCGGATTATATGTGGGAGATGTTCAGGGTTTGGACGTTAGAACAAGCGGCAGTGTTTATTGCGAGGCTACAGATAATCCAGGAGGGAGTTTTGAAGGTGGAGATGGAACCACCGTAGGCTATTTCACGATTAATACCTATAACGCCTTAAATGTTCGAGTGGGCACCAACGAACAGAATGGTAACTGGAAAGAGTTTGCCATTGATGCAAACGGGAATGTTGTTAGAACACGAGATTACGGTGAATCTAGCTACGTAGGTGGTGAAATTCAGTACAGCGCTAATTCTCCCCTTGAAAGCTTTACTACTTACGACAAGCGTAATCGGGTTTCTGCAGAGTATAGTCCACTCAGTTATATGAACGGCGGCGTTCTCGTTAAAGAGCGCGGAACTTTAAAAACATATACATACAATAACTTCGACAAGGTGGTGCGAGAGTCCAATGTTATTGCGTATGTGCCTGGTGGCTCCGATAGAGAGACTGTGACAGAGCGAGAATATGATTTAGTGGGTAATCTTATTCGTGAGACCCAAGCACTGGGTGCGCCAGAACAACAAACTAAACGCTGGTATTACGATCGACGCGGTAATGAAACAGCGGTTGTCTCAGAAAATAGCTTGCTCGGAGGTAGTGGAAATTTAAGTCTCATCGATCATTTACATATTAAATCCTACGATTTACTCAGTAATATCGAGCGTGAAGTAGGTGCAGAAGCTGATCTCAAGAAATTACAGTATGACGCATTCAGCCGAGTAACACGACAGGCAGTTTCGTCTGCTCAGGGTTTAGATTACGTGTATGATCATCGTAATCGCTTGGTTTCCCAAACGGATGCCATGGGTTATACAACAACATTTCGCTACGATGGTCGAGATAATAAAGTCGCTACAGTTGATGCCAATGGTTTCCCTGTTGAGCAAACATGGGACCCTGTGGGCAATGCGTTAACGAAAACAAGCTATCTTAACTATGATAGGAGGGATGCTGTAACAACGCGTAAAGACTTTGATGCGTACGGCAATACTGTTGCTGAGTATGATGAAGAAGGACGAGTACGGCAAAGTATTTACGGGGCATTTAGTCAGCTTAGTCAGGCGATTGATCAGGGTGGTAGGAAGACTAGTTACGAATATGATAGATGGGGTCGCTTGATTTCTGAAACTGGTGACTCTGGTAAAAATATCGAACGGAAATACGATAGCCTTGGCAGACTGCTGGAAATTAATGATATTAGCACTGGAGTAAAAACCAACTACACATACGATATTGCCGGTAGAAAGCTCACAGAAGTTATCCGACAGAGCAATAGTGTGGTTCGGAATGTAAGCTATAGCTATGACGCTCACGGTCAAACGACTCGCTGGCATGACAGTACGACAGGCGCCCACTTAAATTATACTTGGTATAAAAACGGTAATTTGTATCGCGCGTTTACAGATGCTGGCTGGGACCCCACGGAAAGCAATAGCGATCCAAGTTACCGCTATATCGATCATGTTTATTACTATGATAAAAATAATCGAGTAACGAGTATTACTCAAAAAGGAAATCGTTGGCGCGTATTCGAGTATAACGAAGCCGGCAATCGTAAATTTGCGGCGGAAATCGTCGATAAAGATGATCCGGGTTACAGCAGCAGCGGCGTTGTTGATCACTCCTACACATATTATGCTAACGGCAGGGTAGAGACTGCAGCCTGGTCAAGCGGTGGAAAAAACTATAAGGCGACATGGACTTATGATAAAGCAGGCAATGTTGAAAACTATGTTGTCCGCAACGAAACTGACGACGAAATCGTTCAGCAGAATCTTACAGAATACACCGACAACTACCGTGTTAAAAAAACAACCAACAAATCGAGAAATGATGATAATGAGTTAGTTACGCAGCTTACAACTAAATCTCTAGACAAGTCGGGGCGGGTGGTAAAAAGTGCCTTAGATGATGGAGAAAACACCTTCATTTATAATTACACCTACTTCAACGATGGTCGCGAACACAAAGTTGTCGCCAGTGGCAAAGCCGACGGGTCAAGTGAAACCTTCTATGATGTAAATGACAATATTACTCGTATTAACAAAGGCACTGCTGACGGTGCCGATGGTCCGGAATATCTAAGGTTTAAATATAATAACGAGGGTCAAATTCTGCATCGTTTCCATGAGCAAGGAGATAACGAGCTTACGAATACGAATACAGAATATTTGTATGCAAATGGAAACCCAGTTGGTGAAATGGGTAATGATGAAGATAACAACAAAGTCGCTAAACTCGATACTGGACGTTATAACCTGGTTCAAAAAGTTGATGATAGCTTTCCAAGTCCCACAGTGAGTTCCTACACTGTTAGGCGGGGTGACACCCTGCAGTCTATTGCCTCGACCTTGTATGGCAATGCCAGCTTGTGGTTTGTCTTGGCTGATGCCAATGGCTTGAATGCTACATCCGTATTAAAAGAAGGTACCCATTTAACTGTTCCGGGCTCGGTCAAAACGGGCAATATAACATCCAGCTCACATGTGCTGTACGACCAAAATGAAATAGCCGGTTCGAGCCTGCCGAATCTAAAAGGTCCAAAACAAAACGGCTGTGTTCAAGTACTCGTTATAGTATTAACAGTAATAGTCGCTGTGGTTGCTGCGGTACTTACTGCGGGTATCGGGGGGGCTATTGTTGCTTCTGCAGGTGCGGGCTTGTCTGCCACCATAGGTGCCATAGCTCTAGCGGGTTTAGTGGGGGCAGGAATAGCGGCAGCGGCAAATGTACTTACGCAAGGTATTAATATATGGTTTGGGGTGCAGAAAGAATTTAGCTGGAGTTCTCTTGCATTTGCAGCAGCTGCCGGTTTTCTTTCAGGTGTAGCAGGAGGTGTCGGTGCAGCGGCGAATGCGGCTGCAGCGGGCAGTAAAATGGTAAGCTTTGCCAAAGTGGCGCTGCCCCTGCTGCGAATGGGCTCTGCGGCTATAAAACAGCTGGGTGCCGATAGTGACGGCGATGGCAAGGCCGATTGGAAAATAACCTCCTGGGTGGGTTTGGCCGCAGCGGGCGCCGGTGGTTATTTTGAAGGTGCAGAGATTGACTCTGTAGAGGGGATAATTGCCGAGGCAGGCCCGATTGAAAAAACTATTGAATATGCAACACCTTGGGCTGAATTGGCAGAATCCTACATACGCCATGAAACAGGCGATGCCAGCGATAAGCCTTTTGATTGGTTAACTGGTGTGAGCACTGCAGTCGCGGGCAATTTAGTAACTGCTTCCCAAAGCCTATTGGATGGTCATTTTACAGAGGCACAGAAGGAATCGTTCAACTATCGGTTGAGCGCAGCCACTTTAAACACAACCATAAACATGTTTACTGCAGGAGTGATGGCAGCATTTGATAAAGACAAGGCTCAGAGCTACCTCATAAATTCATTCGGTGGTGAGGTGGGGCAGTTAGTCGGTGGTGTGCTCACGATTGACACCGGAATGAAAAAGGGCTTCAAAGATTTTACTGAAAATCAACTTAAGCGTTTAAACGAAGAACGCATCAGCCGAGAAGAACAAACCTCCGCCTCTGCCGAAACGCAAATTGTGACTGCAAGCGCGCGCCTCGGGCAAAGTCAGCAAGCGGCAGCGCAAAATTCGGGTAGCGTGGTTTCGGAAGTGGCTGCTGGCGTCTCCACCGCCGATATGCCCCCACAGAAACTTGAAAGTATGGTGCCTGAGCCACAGGCGCCGACTGTCGTCAATCAGGACGGTGAACAGGTTTCTGTCGATTTTACAACCGTAGATACCAAAGATGGTTCTGTTTTACCTTGGACCTACGCAAAGCAGTTGGCGGATGCTCATGCGCAAGATACCAGGGGTGAGCCTGCAACAGCCGCTGAAATTAATCGTCAATATCGCTTGCTTGTGCAATTGAACGGCGATGAGGTCGATTTTAACCGTCCCTTTAGCAATGGTACCGTTTTGAAGTCTGTTCCGTTTGATAGCAATGTAGAAGTACTATCAGATACGGAGAGTTTCGTTGTTGCGCAAGATAGTGATTATCGCCGCCGTCTCGATGGCCAAAATACGAAAGAGGAGCTTGAGCAGATAATAATAGACTTGGGCTCCGAAACTGATTTGTTCTTTGAAGAAACTAGTAATGCTGAATACACTAGTGATGCAGAGCAAATTGAAAAACTAATCAAGCTCAACGAGCATGAGGGGATGTTAAACGACGAACAATTAAATATATTGGTAGATACTCTGCAAAAGCTTGCAGATGGAAAGTTGGATTCTCCTGAGAAAGGTTTTCTCCAATCGATATCTGATTCGCCCTATGCGATTACAGGAAGAGCGAAAAAGAATCATATGAGAAATGGATTTGATTGGCTATTTGAAACTTGGGGGAAATCTCGCCCTGGTCCAGGACGTGGAGATCGAACTAATGCTTCAGCAAGAAACGCATTGTTGGACGAGGCCCTTGATGAGAATCGCCCCGCCGGGGTGCCGGAGCAATTTATTGGATTTAATGATAAACTTGCTTTTGAAGACCGGGTAGCGGCGCTTGTAAAAAACATAGGAGGACGTGCAGACCCGATTCAATACCTTGATTTGGTTAAACAGCTGGGAGATGGCAATGATGTATTAGATATTTCATCAGCGCTGTATGTGTCTGAGTATAATGCGTTTGAAAACCTCAAAAATGCAGATGGTTTAGCTAATGATGTTTATAGGCTTGGTAAAGATATGAGCGATAATGCCTTTAACTTAGACAGCTATACAGAAATGGACTTCATGATGATGGGTTTATCTTCGGGTTACGATTATGGCGGATCTAGTTTCGGAGGACGTAACCCGTTGATCGAGAAGGTAGGAGGTGAATTAGTTGCGATGACAGCAGAGGACTTCAACTTCGCCTTCGATGATATGGCGCCGAAATCAATCAGAGATAGTGCGATGAATTCTTTAATCTTCGAGGGGGTTACTATGGCAATTGGCCCTGCGTTGAAGGGGGCTTCACTGGTCGTTAAAGGGATACGGAAAGGGCACAAGGTTTATAAAACTGTTAAAAGCGTGACCAAGGCAGTAGATAGAGCTGAAGATGTTGTAGACTTGTCCTCTGATGCGACGCGCTTGAAAAAGTTAAAGTCACTTCGCGCTAGCAACATTGATGAGCTGAATGATGCAAAGCGTGCTGCGAGTGTCTCGGAAGGGGCTAACAGGGCGAGAGAAGTAGCTACTGATACTATTCGTGTCCCAGCTGGTGTAGGGCGAGAGGCTTGGGTTAGCCCAGACGACCTTAGATTTAGTCAACGCACTATTTCAGAGAACAATTATCGTGATGTTATGGAATCAGGTGGATGGAAGTGGTCACAAGATAATCCTTTAATTGTGATTGAGCGTTCTGATGGAACTCTTGTTTCTTTAGATAATCGTCGACTTTCTGCCGCTCGGCAGGCTTTAAATGTTGACCAGGTACCGATTAGAATTCTGCAGGAATCAGATCAATATTTAGATTACAAAACCTGGAGAACTGCAAAGGAGGCGTTTGACTGGAGAGCAAATCATCCTAAAACACTAGAGAACGGAGGTGTTATTCCAGACTCTGGCTTGTCTGATTTACCACATGTTCTGCCAAAGAGTAGGTGAAATGATATCAATTACTAAAGAAATGCTAAGTTTTGAAAACGATTGTTGGGGATGCTCCTTTGAATATAGTAAGCAGGCGCTGAATCTGCGAATCAAAGGAGATGCTCATTTTTTTGATGACGGATCGAACCTTGACGGGGTTAATAGGTTTGCCGGAAGTCTAGCCGAAATTGAAAAATGCTCTCTTAATTATGTAGACAGCTCTGAATATCGGGATGAAGTTAGAATCGCTGGAAATCTAATTCTGACATCAATTAGCATAGAAAGCTCTGATGAATATAGAGTTTGGTTTAAGTTAGGCGAAAACTCAGACAGACTTTTGGGTGTGCACTATAAAGATAACGAAGCAATGTCAGTATATTGTGACCCTCCTTAAGTAATAATGGATAGGAAATCTTAAATTTGACTTTTTTCATTGATCTATATTTCGGTAACGGACTCGATGGTTTCTATTTTGATTATAAAGTTAGTTAGGCATGGTGAGTCCGAGGCGAATATTGGTAATCATGTTCCTCACATAGACGGTGACTTCAGTGTTAATTTAACTCAGGCGGGTTATGAGCAGGCTCGCGAGGCTTCAATTAAAATAAGCCCCGACTTTTTGTCAAATGCTTTGATATATTGCTCACCTTACTGGAGAACTCGGCAGACCTTAAGTGAAATTTTGGCTAGCTTAGAAATAAAACCTAAGATATATGAAGATCCGAGGATAAGAGAGGTCGAAAGAGGGTATATAGATGAAGCTTCTCAGCATGAGCTAAGAAAGGTACATGGATGGTTTTATTATCGGCATAAAGGGGGAGAAAGTCCTGCTGATGTTTATGATAGAACTTCGAGTTTTTTGGAGAGTATGATGAGAAATGTTGAAAGGAAGGGTTCCGATAAAATATTGATCGTTTCCCATGGCATGACTATTCGATGTTTTATCATGCGCTTCCTGCATTTAACCGTAGAGCAGTTTGAATCTATGAAAAACCCAACTAATGGAGCCGTGATAACAGTCGGGCCGGTAGACAAGATAGAGAACCCTGAGTTTCGGAATGAGAAATGGGCTGTTAGTGGCTTAACCCTTCGGGGCTAACAAATTAAAGCTTGAAAACTTTACTGCGCCGAAATCAGGAAAAATTATTGAAGCAGCGGTTGATGGTAATGCGGCTGTACCGTTGGATCGTTGGTGTTTTGAATGCGAATTTGGATGTTGGTGGTGAGCTTAGCCTTTTCATGTTAGGCAACTCTGAGAAATTTAGCTAAAGGATGGAACGGGTGATCAAGCCAGTGCCCTTTGAGTTGTAGCCAAGGCACTTTGGCTTGTGAATCACAAGTTACTTTAATTTCTCGTGCTGGTTCGTTTTTTTACAGCTAGCTACTATTGCTTCTTATCCCGCCTCAAATACTTCAAATTATTCTTTTTCGCCGCTTCCTGCTGCCTAAAAAACGTTCTAAAATTCTCTAATAGTGGCTTATCACTCCCTTCGGGAGTTCGCTCGAGCATTTTCGCAAACACTTTGGTCCCCATTTCTTTCTTACCTTGCAAGTGCAAGGACACGCTATGTGCGTAGGTGGCTCCGAAGCCTTCTGAATCCAAGCCGCGAGCTTTCTCTATATGCCCTCGTGCTTCATCTAATTTGAACTGCATGGCCAGTGCGGAAGCGAGTCCGCCGTGGGCTTCTCCGAATGTACGATCAGTATCAATAGCCTGCCTAAAATAGGCCTCTGCGTCTTTTGGGTTTTGTGCGGCCATTTCATTCCAGCCGAGTAACACGTAGTTTGTTACGTGATCCGGGTCTATCGCTTTATATTTCAAAAAACACTTACGTGCTTCATCAAAGTTCTGGTCATACATAAATGCGAGGCCAAGGCCTTGCCAGCCTCTCTCGTTATTCGGGTTTGCATCAATCACTTTTTGAAAGTGTCGGCGCGCTTCGTCGATTTCCTGTTGCTCTGCTTGCCAATAACCAATAACCGTGTGGGCATCGGTGTTTTCCGCATCGTCATTCAGTACTTCTGTTGCATGTTTGCGCGCGTTATCTACATCACCCAAGTCCATTTCGATAAGGGAAATAAGGCCACGAGTACTGGTGGTATTATCCATTTGATACCAGGCGCGAACTGCTTCGAGCGCTTCATTCATTTGATCGCAGTGGTGGTACGAGTATATCAAGTATTTAAAGTAGTCCAGTTCTTCCGCAACAACACCTTGCTCAAACGATTTAGACAGGGTATCTCTTGCTTCTTCCCATTTTTCCTGATGACATAGCGCGAGCCCCAGGTTGTTGAGTAAAGCTTTATCCTGAGTGTGATCGGGAAGGGTTTTGATGATATCTTCTGCTTTGCGGAAATCGTGTTGCGAAATAGCGACATTGGCCAGCCTACCATGAGCAATGGGATCGTTGGGGTCAAGTTGTAACACTTTCTCAAAGCAAGCTTGTGCTTTATCGAAATCACCGCTGCGATGATAAAGATCCCCAACTGAAACCCAGATTAAAGTATTTTTAGGGTCTTCCTTGATAAACGCTTCATATCGTTGAATCTGATTCTGCAATGAGTTCATAGCTAATTAATCGCTCATATATGTCGTAGTTAATTCTTCAAGCTTCTGTCGATAAGGATGGTTTTCCGGCATATTTGTTTCTGCAACTGCGAAAAGCTCATAGGCATCCTTTATTTTACCCAATTCCAGTAGAGTGACTCCGGAATGAAAATGGCCCATAAAGTCTTTGGGATCTTTAAGCAGGGCTTGCCACGCTGATAGAGCATCGTCCGGTTTTCCCAGGCTTGTATATGCGAGGCCGAGCTGTAAAGAGGCCAAGCCGTTTGAAGGGTTAATTTGTAAAACCTGTAGGTAGCAAGTGCAAGCACGATCGGCCATTCCTAATTGAAAGTAAATACCTCCGAGCATGCCGAGTACGATTTCGTTTTTATCGTATGTTTCGTCTAACGACTTAAGTGCCACAATGGCTTGATCGAGCTTGGACTGTTTTGCTAGACCTGCAGCCAATGCTAGCTGCGTTTTAAAATTAGCATCCATTTAATAGCTATCCTAATTAGAACATTACTCTAGGTGAGCGATTTTTGACCATTTGAGCTGAAAATCGTTCTGCCTGAGATGGGTTACTTAACACTCTCAGTATGACTCAAATGATTCTTACATTTTGTATCATTTTTTTTTTAATTGTTGAAGTATCATAAGGCTTAATCCTGTTATGATTCAATCGCTTTGGGTTAACGAGAGGCATGTTATGTTACATAAATATTGCAAAATGTAACAACAGCAACTTGTTTAAGGGATATTTCAAAACCATTGATTTTTATAGATAAATTATTCCCCTAACCTAAAACCAATGTAATAAGTAAGATAATTTCGGGGATGATTTAAAGGGCATGGCATATATTTCACCACGATTTTTCCACTTTTGTGGAACAATATTAACCCGGTATCAAACATATTCTGGGTTAATAGTTAACGTAATTACAAAAAGATAACATATAGTGAATGCGGATCTTGCTCTGGTTTTGTCCACCGATATGATGTGGACAGCAATAAAGGTGTGTGCTCCAGTGCTTGGTTTAACCATGCTCGTTGGCCTGCTTATCAGTATTTTCCAGGTTGTAACACAGATTCAAGAGATGTCGCTGGCGTTTATTCCTAAACTGCTGGTTGTGTCGCTCTGTTTGATATTTTTTGGCCCGTGGATGCTTGGTGTTGTGTTGGATTTTTCCAGGAATCTTATTATGAGCATCCCGACGCTGTTTTAGTGAGCCTTAGAGAACTTGAGCATGCATAGTGAATATCGTATTTGATACCACCTTCTTATTTAACGTGTGGTTGGTGTTCTGCAGAATTGGTACTTTTTTACTGTTAAATCCGGTGTTTTCTGCTGCTCAAGTGCCGGTAAGAATTCGAATATTGTTTGTTTTAGCACTGTCAGTGTGCTTTGCAATGGCCGTTGCAAACAAGAGCGCAGTGGTTTTAGTACCGGATGCCATCACTTTAACGTTGATGATGCTAGGCGAGCTTGTGATTGGTGCGGTTATGGCGTTTGGCGTTTTTGCTGCTTTTGGCGCGTTCCTGTTAGGTGGAAGGATTATTGATTTTCAGATGGGGTTTGGTGTGGCAAATTTAGTTGATCCAACAACCAACCAACAAGCGCCATTATTGGGCACCATGCTTAATTTGGTTGCTGTTATCAGCTTTTTCCTTGTGGACGGGCATCTGTTGTTACTTGAGAGCATTGGTTATTCCCTTGAAATGCGACCACTTGGTAAGGCACTGGCGCCAGTTGCTTTAGAGGCAATGATGGATCAATTTGGGCTTATGTTCATCTTTGGTATAGCAATGGTCGCACCTGTGATCATCACATTGCTTCTGCTGGATGTAAGTATGGCAATAGCGGCGAGAACGATGCCACAAGTTAATATGTTTATAGTGAGCTTGCCTTTAAAGATACTTGTGGGATTGTTAGTGGTGGCTTTGTCATTGCCACTGATGCGTGACGTTTTCGGAAGGGTGTACAGTAGTTTGTTTGTATATCTTGATAAAATATTGGCTGTATAGAGGGAACGTTGACTACTCATGGCGGATAATCAGCAAGAACAGGATCGCAACGAACCGGCTACGCCTTACAAGCTCCGCGAGGCGAAAAAACGCGGGCAGGTCGCTAAAAGTTTAGAGATTAATTCGCTAGTGATTTTGTTCACGGGCTTCGTATTGATTTCATTTGTGGGAATGAGTCTGGGGGAGAAACTATTAAATCTTTTCCGGAATATATTTCTTAACGCCCATCAATTCGACGGGAGTGCCAAGAGTGCGTATAGCATGTATGGGTATACTTTAACAAGCGTGTGGCAAGTTTTATTGCCAACAGCGTTCATTTTAGTGCTATCTGGCATATTGGCAAATGTTGGTCAAACAGGGTTTTTACTTTCTGGTTTTCCTCTAAAGCCAGACATTAAGAGATTAAACCCTGTACAAGGTTTTAAACGTGTATTCTCTAAAAAAATGCTTATTGAAGCACTAAAAAGCGTTATAAAAATTCTATTTTTTGGGAGTATTGCATATTTTACTATCAGAGCTTTGATGCCTGAGTTATTCGCTTTGATGAATACGCAAATTGCAGTGTATCCAATATCTATTGCTTCGTTTATGCAATCTTTGTACGGCAGGCTGCTTGTTGCTGTGCTTATTGTGGCATTGATCGATCTGGTTTACACCCGCTGGGATTTTACCAAGCGTATGCGGATGAGCAAGCGGGAAATCAAAGAAGAAGTAAAACGTAGAGAGGGCGACCCGCTTATAAAAGCAAAACTGCGGGAATATCAAAAAGAAGCTGTTAAGCGTGCAGCTTCACTAAAGAAACTCCCTGATGCGGATATTCTTATAACCAACCCGACACACCTATCAATTGCAATAGCATACGACCGTGTAAAAATGAGCGCACCAATAGTTACTGCAAAGGGGGCTGGTGATATGGCCTTAAAAATGCGAAAGGTTGCAAAAAAACACCGAGTAGCAGTTGTAGAAAATAAGAAAATCGCCAGGCGGTTGTTTAAAGAAGCAAATTTAGACGAGTCTATTCCTACAGCGCTGTTTCCGGACATCGCGAAGATGTTAGCGTGGGTGTATATGCAAAGAGATATAAACAATCAGGGCGTAGCAACGAGTAGTTAAACGAATGGCGAGCTTAGTCGAAAACATAGAAAACCGATGGTCTTTGTTGTACAAAGCTTTTGGTAAGCAAAGCGATCTTCTGCTGGTTTTGGCGGTAGTGGGCATTTTGCTTGTTTTGTTTATTCCAATTCCTGCAGGCCTACTCGACTTTTTACTTATAGCCAATTTCCATTTCGCGTTGCTTATCTTATTGATTACTTTCTACGTAGAAAAACCTCTACAGTTTTCTACCTTTCCATCGTTATTGCTTATTGCAACTTTGTTTCGTCTGTCTCTGAATATCGCGGCTACCCGTCTCATACTAAGTGATGCCGATGCCGGTAGAGTGATCGATACAATTGGATCGTATGTGGTGGGTGGTAACTATATTATCGGCCTAATTGTCTTCCTCGTGTTGATTGTCGTTCAGTATGTTGTAGTAACTAACGGTGCACAGCGTGTAGCGGAGGTTGCAGCACGATTTACTTTAGATGCTATGCCAGGGAAGCAAATGAGTATCGACGCAGACTTGAATATGGGGATCATAGACGAGCACCAGGCTCAAAGTCGGCGAAAGCAAATCGAAAAAGAAGCGAATTTTTATGGTGCAATGGATGGCGCTAGTAAGTTTGTTAAAGGTGATGCAATAGCCGGCATTTTAATTATCTTAATTGATATTATTGGCGGTTTAATGATCGGTGTCGCTCAGCGTGATATGGGTTGGGGCGATGCATTGCAAACCTTTACTTTGCTAACCATAGGCGATGGTATTGTAACTCAAATTCCAGCGCTTATCATATCTACGGGCACAGGCATAATTGTTACCAGAGCCGCTTCGGATGCTTTTTTGAGCAAGGAAATTGCTTCGCAAATTACCAATTTCCCTAAAATTCTTTTCCTCATAGCGCTATCCTTGCTGTTCATCTTGCTCTTGCCGGGTATACCGGCCATGCCAACGCTGGTAGTGCTTGCAATAGTCTGTGTGCTTTTTTATGTGTCGAGAAAAGCAAAAAATACAGCTAGAGAAGAAGGAGAGTTAGCTGCTGAAGGTGAGATAGAAGATGAGTCTCAAGACGTTTACGACATGCTTGCTATTGAGCCCTTTGAGATTAAAGTTGGTCAGAATTTAATACCGCTATTCAACGAAGATGATAGCCTGGTAATGAATAGAATTAGATCACTTAGAAAACAATTTGCCTTGGAGATGGGGTTTGTAATGCCTTGGGTTAGGGCAAAAGATGACAAAAAACTCGATCCGCATACTTACGAAATCAATATTTATGGCGGTAAGATAGGTGAAGGGGAGATTATTCCAGACCGTCAACTCGCTATTGATCCAGGGGCGGCGACGGTGCGCTTGGAAGGAATAAAAACTACAGATCCGACCTATGGCTTACCTGCCTGGTGGGTTTCAGAAAATCAGGTTATCTATGCCGGTGAATCGGGTTATACCGTTGTTGATCCGATAAACGTGCTACTCACACATATTAGTGAGATTCTCAGAAAGAACTGTCATACGCTCTTATCCAGAGGTGAAACACAGCGGTTGTTAGATAGGGTTAAAAAAACTGATGCAAACCTTGTGGATGACCTAATACCTGGTTTGCTATCGTTAGGTACTCTACAAAAGGTGCTGCAGAATTTATTGCGTGAAAATGTTTCAATTAGAAACCTGGAAAGTATTCTTGAGGTTTTAATCGATGCCGCGTCACTGAGTAAAGATCCAGAGTATCTTACTGAGGTGGTTCGCAAAGAGTTGGGGCAAGCAATTTGTCAGTCGTTAGCCCGAGATGGATCTGAATTACAAGTGCTGGTTTTTGACCAAAAGATTGAACAAAGTATTACAAATGGGCTGCGTCAAGGCGACAAACCTCGATTGATCTTAGATCCAAGCTATGCGGAAAAAGTGATAACTCAACTCGCGGCTTTTAGCGAGAAGATGATCAATTCCAGTATCAATCCAATATTGCTCTGCGCACCCGAATTGCGGAGACATATTAGAAATCTAACTGAACGTATGTTGCCCGATCTGAGTGTGGTTGCGATGTCAGAGGTTCCCTCGACCTTAAGCATTAAACCTTTTGCGGTGGTGACAGTGGACGATCAGAAAAAGCTGAGCCCATAGATGGATATCTCGAGTGTAAAGGGAGGGTTAGAGCCAGATTTTACAAACTTTGCTGGTAGAATTCTGATGCCTGCCACTAAGGGCTTAGCATCGAAATACTCGCTGGGTCAAACGATCAAGGCACGAGTGCTGTTACAAAATGAACAACGAGGTAGCTATACAGTACTGCTTGGCAATGATAAGCATGTTGTGCATTCTGACTTGATGTTAAAAGCAAATGAAACAATCGATGTAAAAATCGTTGAGTTGAGAGATAATTTTATACACCTTAGGCGTGTAAATATTCAGAATGGAGAGACTGAAGGAAAAAAACAAAGCGAAGTTGATCTGTCAAAGCTGGCAAGCCGACAACTGCTTGCCAAGCTTGCAGATCATTATAGCTCCCAAACAACTGGCGCAGATCTATCTATCTTGCGGAATATTGGAAAGAGTTTTAAGAGTATTGAGCTTGTTACGTTAATAAAGTCCCTTCTGTATCTGCGAAAGATGGGTGTAGTGCCAGATAGACAATCGCTGGAGCAATTTATATCGTCAATGAAGGTCAGTGAGCCTATACACCTGGATACGGCTACTGAAAACCAGGTTGCTATTGAAACCTTAGCCAGTCAAACTGGGGTTCAAACCAGCGCAACTCAAGACAGCAAAGAAGGGGCTAGGCAATTACCAGCAGAGCTGGTTAGACATATTCAAAAAGAATTACGCGTGTCTAGTGAGACGACGAACCCAGAATGGATAGATAGCGCTTATGTAAATTCTTACAATTTTGATCTGAATGGTGGCGGTACTGGAACGCAAAGAGACCCAAATAGGTACGGAGAAACCCTAGACAATAAAGGTTTTTCTCTATTAAAAGGGAAAATGCATGCAAAGCAATCGCATAGCCAACAATCCCTTGCATTTGTGTTCGACAATCAATTGATTGAGGTTGACTTAGCTGTTTTCGGAAAACGAAAAAATAAAATAGAAGAAAAAATCGATGTAGATGCTGGCACGGGGCAGGAAAAAAGCGGGAAACAAAAAAATAAAACTGATTTGAAAACTCTCGTTTTTGCGCTCAAAACCAATGAGCTCGGCGAGGTTAGTGTGAAAGCAAATATCATTGACAGAAGAATATGTATAAATTTTTTTCTGGAAAATGAACAAGTCGCGAATGGTTTTGAGATGTTTTCAGATTCGCTAGCTCATATGTTTTCCGATTATGGATGGTCTCTCGATCATAGTGGGTATGAAACTCTCCAGAACACAAGCGGTTTCAGCGCCGCGAAGGCTGCGATTATGGAGAAAGGGCTGCTCGAAGACAGTTTAAGTCGTTTATTATAGGTGCGGCATGGTCAGAAAGGTTGTTGGAATTGAGTATGATGCTGATGTCGGTGCGCCAAAAGTAACCGTTAAGGCAGTGGGTAAAGCAGCGGAGAGCATAATTGAAGAGCGTAGAGCAACGGATGATAAAAGACTCGTTGAAAACAAAGAGCTTTTGGATGCATTATTTTCGGTTCCATTGGATGATATTGTCGATGATTCGTTGTTTGAGGTAATTGCGATATTGTTGGTTCATATTTACGATTTAAATTCTTTTTTGAAAGGAAATAACGCTACATGAGTAATGCTATTGACATTAGCGAAGTGAGTTTGAAAAACCAGCTAAGAGCCATAGAGATAATTGGTCATAACATAGCCAATGCGAATGTTGCTGGCTATAAGAGAGATCGGCTAGTTCTAAACAACTCAGAAGGTTTAAATTTTGAGAGAGCGTTGTTGCAAGCCAATGAAGTAATTGGTACGCAAAATCTGCCTGTTTTTCAGCAGTCCTTGGATTTGCGGCAAGGTAGTTTGGAAAAAACTGGAAGCCCTTTAAATTTCGCGATTGAAGGGGATGGCCTATTTGTCGTTCAAACTCCACAAGGTGTTGCTTATTCTAGAGCGGGGAATATGGGGTTGGACAGTTCCGGTCGATTGCTTCTCAATATGAAATACCCCGTTTTATCAGATGCAGGTGAAGTATTAATGATGTCAGGCGCCCCAAAAGTGAACCAAAATGGGGAAATATATGAGGGCGACAAATACATCGGAAAACTTCGTGTGGCGTTTTTCGACGAAAATAGCGATTTACAAAAAATGGGCGAATCAATTTTGGTAAGTAGAGAGCCTCTTGAAGAACTAACTGAAGACCTTGTTTCCATTAGGCAAGGCTTTCTGGAGTCTTCGAATATCCAGCAAGTGGATGAGGTCGTTCAGATGATGAAAATAAATCGTCAAGTAGAAATGACGCAAAGAATAATACGGGGATATGACGAAATGTTGAGTGAAGCTGTTTCAACTATCGCAGAGTTTTAGAGGAGATACATAAAATGTATGATGCAATTAACATTGCGGTTTCAGGTATGCATGCACAGCAAAGCAGGATAGACGTAGTTTCAAACAACTTATCCAACGTAAATACTGCGGGGTTCAAAAAGAGCAATGTGCATTTTGAAGACTTGATGTCGCGTGAATTACAAACAGCACGCACCTTGTATACTCGTGAGCAACAAAATTCCTACTTTGGACAAGGGACCGCTATTAGTAACGTTACACGCGAATTCACGCAAGGTGATATGCAAGTGACTGATAGACCTTTAGACTTGGCTATTCAAGGCGAAGGTTTTTTTGAAGTACTGCTTCCGGATGGCGTTGCGGCTTATACGCGGGCAGGCAGTTTTAATATCAATGGCGACGGTTTTTTGGTTAACAGAGACGGTTACTTGATACAACCCGCTTTGCGTTTCCCCGATAACATCAAAAGTGTTCTTGTCCAATCTGATGGTTCCGTTATGGCTTTGCTAGGCGATGACGTTCAACCGGAATATATTGGGCACATTGAGCTTACGAACTTTGTAAATGCATCAGGCCTTCAGCCTATTGGAGATAATTTATACATTTCGACTGAAGCTTCTGGGTCATCCATTTATTCCAGACCCGGCGAGGACGAGTTTGGTTTACTTCAGCAAGGTGCAATCGAGAGTTCTAACGTGAATTTGGTGGAGGAAATGACGTCTTTACTTATGGCACAACGGGGTTATGAACTCAATGCTCAGGTTATTCAAGCAAGCAATAGCATTCTGGAGGTTGTGAATAGTTTAAGTCGTTAGTAACTATGATACGCATGCCTGGATTTCCGGCTATTTTATTGTTTCTGAGTTTGGGGGTTTATTCCAACGAAGCAACAATTGTAATAAGGAATTATTCAAAAATTGATAGAAACTATATAACACTTGGTGATATTGCGGTAATAGATGGTATAAAAGATAATTCGACGGTAAAACTCTTAGAGAGCTCAATATTAGATAAAAGTGTAACGATGGGTAATACCTATTTTGTGACTAAGCAAGACGTAATCAGACATTTACGAAAGAAGTTTTTTAATATTTCGAGCACACTAAATGTTAATGGTAACGCTTATATAAGGGTCGACTTGGTGGGTAGAAGTTTGCAACGATCAAGCTATGAAAACGAAGCTAAAAAGTGTTTGGACTCATGGCTGGCTAAAAAATATACAAAATACACGGTTGAGCCAGAAGAGCATCTAAGAGAAATTGTTGTCCCTGAGGGCCAGATAAAAATAGTTACGAAACAATGTGAATTTGTATTAGGTGAACGCATCGTGGTTATAGCAGATGTTTACGTAAATGGAAAAAGATACCAATCTCTACCGATCGATTTTAATGTTTACGTTTATGAGAATGTGCTAGTTGCGAAAGAAAGCAAAAGTGCACTAGACAGAATTGACCTTTATAGCTTTAAAAAGGAGGAAAGGAATATTGCAGCTATAAGAGGGCAGGTTGTAAGCCTAGATAAGGGTATATCAAACAGCTTTAGGTTGAGCAGAAAACTGTACGCTGGACAGGTTTTAACAGAAGACATGATAGAGCCAGTGCCCGATGTGACCAAAGGGAGTAGTGTTACAGTTATCGCACAGGTTGGAAAAATAAGTATCGTCAGAGAAGCCCTCGCTGTAGAGGATGGTAATGTACTGGATAAGATAAAGATCGAAAATTCCGTTAGTGGAAATCAGTATGTTGCTAGAGTGATTGGAAAAAACAGAGTGATTGTAGAATAGGTATATGAAAATGGTTTTATTGTTAAAGTTAACATTAGCCGCTGTTTTGTCCTTATTGATAACAGTGCAAAACTCTTATGCGCAATCGTTGTTTGATGAAGCTACTTACGATTCTTTGGCGGGTGACAAAAGGTCATTTTCTGTTGGTGAAAGCTTGACTGTGTTGATTTATGAACAAGCATCCGCGGAAACGTCTGCTGGTACAGACACCAGTAAATCTAATGATGTATCGGCGGGCTTTGATATAAACGATTACGGAGAAGATGGGTCTGTAGAGTTTTCAAATCGCTTCGAAGGTGGTGGAACGATAACGCGAACAGGAAATTTAATGGCGAGTGTTACTGTGACTGTAACAGGCATTACTGAAAGCGGTGAACTGCTAATTGAAGGGGGACAGATTATTGAGTTTAATGATGAAACCCAACATATATTTTTAAAAGGAAGAGTTAGGTCGGAGGATATCAGTAATCAAAATACGATTATTTCAAATAGAGTTGCAGACGCAGTAATAACCTATAAAGGTGATGGTTTATTGGGTAAGAGACAAAAACCTGGTGTGATAACCCGGGTTTTTAACTGGTTCTTTTAGGGATTTAAGCGTGAAAACAAACGTATTTAATAAGTTCGTTCAGTTGTTACTATTGATTGCCGTTGCAGCGCCTATGCATACGTATTCAAAGGCAGACGACGATGGTGGTGTAAAGCTAAAAGAGCTATGCAGGCTTTCATCCTCAAAAGAAAATGCACTTGTGGGTTACGGTTTGGTAACAGGTTTGGCAGGTACAGGCGACAGCCCACGAAGTGCCTCAACCATGCAATCCATCAGAAACACTCTGAAAAAATTTGGCGTTAATATTCCCAGTGATAATTCTAGGTCGCGGAACACTGCTGCAGTTATGGTTACCGCTACCTTGCCGGCATATGCTCCAATTGGGGCGAAGCTCGATGTCAATGTCACCTCCTTGGGTGATGCTCGAAGTTTATTGGGAGGTACTCTTTTATTGGCGCACCTTATTGGTGCTAACAACAAGATATATGCCTTAGCACAAGGCCCTATATCAGTCGGTGGATATAGTTACGACATGTATGGAAATTTGGTACAAAAAAACCATACGACGGCCGCGCAAATTTCTGGTGGTGCCATTGTCGAGCGTCAATTAGTTGCAAATTTGGTAGATGCTGATGGGCACCTGGAATACTATTTACACGATCCAAATTTCGATACCGCAAACAGGATCGCAAATGCACTAAAGGTTATGTTCGGAGAGGAATATGCGTGGGCTGAAGACGCAGCGCGGGTAAAGGTGCTTTTACCACAAAGCCTGAGGGGCAAGCCAGTTTCAACCATTGCTAAGATTGGTGATATTAAAATACAACCTGATATTGCACCAAGAGTAGTCATCAACGAGCGAACGGGTACTGTCGTTGCTGGCAGTCATGTGAGAATTGCTCCGGTGACCATCACACATGGGAATCTATATGTCTCGATTACTACGGATTATATAGTCTCCCAGCCAGAATGGATCTTTAGGGGTGGCGACGGTGTAAATACTGCAATCGTTCCGGATACAGAGATCGAGGTCAAAGAAGAAATTGGCAGTTTGGTCAATCTGCCCAATAGCTCTACGGTCGCAGAGTTGGTCACAGCGCTAAATAAGGTACAAGCATCGACTCGAGATATTATTACAATAATGCAGGGCATTAAACGTGCTGGCGCTTTGCATGCAGAATTGGTTATCCAATAGTAGGAAAAAAAGAATGCTAGTAGATGAACTGGGCGGTGTTACTTCACAACTAATTCGTTTAAAACTGGACGCTATTTTGCGGCATCAGGAGGTAGTCGCAAATAATATAGCTAATGTAGAAACTGTGGGGTATTCCTTAAAAACATATGATTTCGAAACGCAGCTTTCAGAATATTATGACCAATTGTCTGGCAGTTTCAATGAAGAAGGATTTTCACAAGACCTCCAGCAGTTAAAAAACAAATTGCAGTCGGCAGATAGTATTAGTGAACATCATGGAAAAGAAGTTGATGTGGATAATCAGATGGTAAGACTTATGGAAAACGTTCTGCATTACAGAACTTTGCTGGAGGCCTCGTCGAAAAGAGGGGATATTATTAGGCTTGCCATTAATGGCGGTCGTTCACAATAAAGTGGAGCGTTAAATGGGTAATTTTACGACATTTTCAATTGCAGAAACCGGTTTAAGTGTGCAAAAACTGATTCTTGATAGTGTTGCTGCAAATATTGCGAATCTAAACACCACTAAAACGGCCAGTGGTAGCCCTTATCAGCCAAAAGTTGTGACATTAACAGAGAAAACAGGTTTCTCAAGTGTCATGAATAACATTCAGTACAGTCTATCTGGTGTTGAGGTTGCTGAAGTTCGCGAGTCAAATGCGGAACCAAAAGCAGTATTTGACCCGGCCCATCCAGACGCAAATGAATCTGGATACGTTTACTATCCAAATATCGATCCTGTATCACAAATGGTCGCTCTATTAAACTCCAAGAGAGCCTATGAAGCTAATGTCAAGGTTATTAATGCAGCAAAGAATATGGCGTTGCGAGCGTTAGATATAGGGAGTTAGCATGAATATTGAAAATATGGGTTTCGAGCCAATTTTATCAACATCTCAATTGTCTTTGGCAAATAAGGATATCCAAAGTCCGACGACGAGTATGTTCAAGCAGCAAGGCTTGAGCTTCTCTGAATGGATGGCAGAAGAGATTGGTATCGTCAATGAGCAAATTCATAAGTCGGAGAAAATGGTACAAGAAATTGCTCTTGGCGAAACCGATAACATACATCAAGTGATGATATCTTTAGAGAAAGCTAAAATCCAGTTTGAGCTCATCGTTCAGGTAAGGAATCGGCTTTTAGAGGGGTATCAAGAAATTATGCGAATGCAAGTCTAAAAGCGAATAGTGATTTATGGAATTAAATGACTCTTTAAACAGTTTTAGCAAAACCCAAAAAGTAACACTCATATTGGGTGCCTTAGTGATACTTGTACTTCTGTTTGCAAGTTTTTTTCTATTTTTTTCACCCAAAGAGCAGGGAGTCTTATTTTCTGACCTCCACGAGCAAGATGCTGCTGTGGTAATGGAGGCTTTGGAAAAGGAAAAAATTGATTACTCTATAAGTGGCAATGGTACAGAGATCTTAGTGCCCAACGAAGATGTGCATAGAACCAGGCTAAAGCTGATGAGTAGCGATATGCCGATTCATGGTGGTGTGGGTTTTGAGATCTTTAACGATTCAAGCTTTGGTACCACTGAGTTTGCTCAACGTGTGAACTATCAAAGAGCGCTTCAGGGTGAGCTAACACGCACCATTATGGCTCTTGAGGAAGTAAAATACGCGCGTATACATTTAGTATTGCCTGAAAATAGCTTGTTTAACCGAAAAGGCCAGGTTGCAAGCGCCTCAGTTGCTTTGTTACTGCAGCCTGGTGTGCTTCCCAACCAAAGCCAGATATTGGGTATTCAGAAATTGGTGGCAGCATCTGTACCTCAATTAGACTCCGATAACGTAACCATTGTAGACCAAAATGGCATCGTTTTAAGTAAATTGAAAGAAAGCGAAGAAATACAGATTGTTAGTGGAGAGTTGAAACAAAAAAGATCTTACGAAGCTTACTTAAAAGGTAAAGCTGAACAAGTCCTAGAAAATACCTTTGGTATTGGCAACTTCTCAGTAAGTATTGATGTAACCATAGATTATAGCCAATCATCGATAACTACCGAAGACATACTACCGAGCAATAAAGGAAATAAGCAAGGCCTGTTAAAGCTAAAAGAGTACTCTTCACCGGTTCAGAGTGAGAAGGCGGACAAGCCAAATAAAACACGAGAAGAAGAATATGTTGTAGGGCGTTCCGTTTCAAAAACAATGAAAAGACCAGGAGACATACTTAAGATAAGCGTGGGCGTTCTTGTTCCCCAGATAACCAACGATAGCGAAATGGCGAAAAGCGAGCAGCTGGTGGCGATGGCAGTTGGATTGAATCGAGATAGAGGCGATGAAATCGCTGTGTATCCAATATTTAAACAAGAATCGGTCGATGTCGTAACTATGGTAACTAACGAAGCGAATTTGGACTCTGCAGAAAGGCCAGCTAGCGTTATAAACAATCAGGACTCGAACGATACTCTAAGGCCAAGCTGGCCTCAGGTCTATGATAATAAAATTACCATTTATTTGTTTCTGGCAATTTTATTTGCTGTGGTTGTAGGCGTTATTATTGGACGAATCTTTAAAAGAGAAAAATCTTTAAGCAAAAGTGAACGTGAACAGCTTTTGCTCACTCTTCAGACATGGGTGAATAACGACGGGAAGAGTGATAATGTTGTTGAGATACAATGATGACTGACTATAAAAAAGCCGCTCTTCTACTGCATGAAGTATCTAGTGAGGATTGCCGCTGGTTGCTATCTAAGTTACCGCGCGAAGCAGCAGCAGAAATTGAGAAGTATATAGGGGAGCTGAATAGTCTCGGGATACCACGCGACAAGAACATTGTAACAAATGCATTAAAGCAGGCAGAAGAAATTACGATTGAAAGGGATCTGATCAACAAGGTAAACAGGTTTAGTGTAGATGAGGTGTATTGTGCACTGAACGATGAGTCATTTTGCTTTGTAGAAACTGTTGTTAGTGCCTTTGATTGGGCATGGGCGGCGGCTGTTAAAAAGATGCTTACGAAATCGAATAACCTAAAGTTTCGTAAAGACTCTGCGGATATAAAACCTCTGAAAGAAAAAGACAGTAAAATAAGAGTAATTGTGCTGGAGAGTTTAATCGAGAAGATTACTGGTGTTCAGCCCGGTGTTGTCGTGATAGACGGCGTTGGAGGAAAAACATGAGCGACTTAGCAGATACTCCTTCAAGAAGGTTATATTCAAACGAATCAAAAGATTCCTTTGCTAAAACGTCATCTAAAGTTCGAGAAGGCGCAACGCACTACAAGATAAACCACGAATCGGATAGGGCATCTTATGATATAAAACTTGATTTGGTTCGCCAGCAGCTCGAAGAAAAAACTGAGCGTGTTGCCGAGTTGGAACGAGAAGTTTCAGACTTGGAGTCAAAGCTGATAGAAAAAAATGAAAAGAACGTAAGTTTGCAGCAGCGCATAAATGACTATGAAAACACTATACACGAGAAAACTACCCAGGGTCATAAAGCGGGGTTGCAACGAGCAAAAGAAGAGATTCAGCGAGAAAAAGACGAGCTAAAGAGCGCTTTTGATCAAGAGGCTTCAAGTGTTCTGGCTAGCTTGTCCAGTTTGTATGAGAGTGTGGTTCGAGAGGCAGAGAATACCATTCTCGATATTGCTTATGCTGTTTCTCTAAAACTATTCGGAGAAGTACATTTTTCAAAAAACATACAGTATAAAAACTATATAAAAGACCTTGTTAGCGAGATGGTAGGGAGCCTAAGTACATTTGAAAATATGAGAGTACATGTTTCCCCACAAGATTATGCCTTGCTGGTTTCGGAAAGCGCGGCTGATCCACGTCGATCAGCCTCTATAAATGTGGCCTGCGGTATTTCTGCCTCAAGCTTCGTGAAAGATGATGCTGTTGAGCCTGGAGGGTGCAAGATTATCTCGATTCATGGAGAGTTAGATTATAGATTGTCGCAGAGGTTAAACAGTCTCAAAGAAGGGATGATTAAATCAGCGAAACACAGACAGCGGTAAGCATGTTATGGATACAGATAGCCAACCGTTAAAGAACAAATCATATCGTGATGAATACCTTAAAAGCCTAAAGTCATATTATGTCACGGAAGTTGAGGGCATAGAAACCGTATCAAGAACGGGAAAAATTGATCAATTTATAGGAATGATAGCTGAGTCTAAAGGCCCTCAGGTTTTTTTAGGTGAAAAATGCCTTGTAAAACATGGAATGTCGTCAAAAGTAGAAGCCGAAGTCGTGGGCATTAAAAACGGCAAGGTGATGCTTATGCCTTTTGGTGACCTAAGAGGTGTGAGGTTGGGGAGTGAAGTTGTTGGCACAGGAAAATCCATAAGTATTCCTGTAGGCGAAGAGTTGAAAGGAAGGGTGATAAATGCCTTTGCCGAGCCTATTGATAACGCTGGCCCAATAGAATTAACAGGATTTTATGATATTTACAAAGAGCCAAAAAATCCTCTAGATAACCCCAAGATTGATACAATACTTGAGACAGGGGTCCGTGCAATTGACTCGCTGTTGACTGTAGGATGCGGTCAAAGAATGGGAATATTTGCGGGTAGTGGTGTTGGAAAATCCTCCCTTTTAACGATGATTAACAGAAACGTAAAGTCAGACATAAATGTTGTCGCGTTAATTGGTGAAAGGGGAAGAGAGGCTAAAGAATTTGTTTGCTCTGTATCTGATGACAATGGACTGCAGGATAATACGATTGTCATCGTTGCAACCTCAGATCAGCCCGCTCTTGTAAGGACCCATGCAGCATGGGTTGCCACGGCAATTGCTGAATACTTTTGTGATATGGGCCACAGGGTTGTACTAACTCTTGATTCGATAACCCGGTTTGCTATGGCACAGAGAGAAATTGGCCTGGCGGTAGGAGAACCTCCAACCGCGAGAGGTTACACGCCATCTGTTTTCGCACTTCTCCCTCGGCTACTGGAGCGCTGTGGTACCAGTGCATCGGGTGGTTCAATTACTGCTTTTTATACTGTATTAGTTGAAGGGGATGATATGAATGACCCCCTCGCGGATAGCATAAGGGCGATACTCGATGGTGGTATAGTTCTGGATAGAGATCTTGCAAACCGACGACACTATCCAGCGATCGACGTACTTCAAAGTAATAGTCGGTTGTTTGCTCAGCTAGTACCAGAGAGTGACAAGCAGCTCGCGACTAGGCTTTATGAATGCTTCAGTGAGTATGATAATTCTAAAGACTTAATTACTTTGGGAGCATATAAACCAGGAAGCAATAAACTATTGGATGAATCGATCACTTTATATCCGAAAATAATTGATTGGTTAAAGCAGGATATAGACTTAAAAGTTGAGCGTAAAAACGCGATAGTCGAACTAAGGAATATTTTATCATGAGCCTAAAGAAAGTGTACAAGAGAGAAAGGGCCATAAGCACCTTAGTAAGGTTAGAAGATGTGAAGATCGAGGAAGGTCGGCGTGAGCTTGAGTTCGCTAAAAACAAACAAAAGCGTGTGCATGAGAATCTTCTGTCTTCACAAGAAGAAATGAAAAACGCTAGATCAAAAATTGTGGACGGTAATTCCCTATATATCGACCAACTCAATATGTTGAGTTCATATTTAAAATATAAGTCTGATGAATGTAAGGCGCTAACCATGGACTTGCTTAAGCTCAATGGTGTATGTGCTAAACATGAAGATAAACAATTAAAAACAAGGTTGAGGAAAAACCTATTGTCAGAGAAGAGAAGCGAATGTAGTGAGAAAATCAACCTAGAGATTAGTAAATCCGTTCAGTTTAGCTTAGATGAGCTCGTGCTCTCAAAATATAAAACCAAGGAGTAATGGCTATGAGCGATAAAACCATGTTGGAGAACAATATTAAACTGGTTAAATCTCGTCCAAATACTCTAAGGTTGCTGGATCAGGCACAGCAAGCACAAAAATGGCGACTCGCATTAGAAAATCAAATAGAAAATGTAAGTAGTCAAAGAGGGGGGGTTAGGGAAAGCGAAGGTGCTCGAAAAATAAAGCAGCCTAACTTCTCAGAAAATAATCAGTACGTTTCTAGTGCTAAGTTGATAAGCCCTATTAAAAATGATGTGGTGGATAATACTCCCGAAAAAGAAAAGAGCGAGCCATTCGTTACTAGGAGCGAGCATTCAGCAGCACACATTCGCCCCTATGAACTAAAAACCTTAAATAACCCGCGTGTTTACGCTCTTGATCGGCCTTACTCGCCAGTATTAAGCAATGAAAAAATCAGCTTGAAGAATGTTCAGAAGATATCATCAGAGATTGCGCAAGAATCTCGCTTGGAATATAAAAACGCCTGGTCTATAAGGGAAATAACAAATGGTCTTGAGCTGGTCTATCGCGGTCCAGTTCTTAGTGAGTCCGATTTTAAATCCATATCCAGTTTTTATAGATTGATACACGATCACAAAGAAAAACCCATTGTGAGAGTTACTAATAACGGACAAGTTGTTTTTGAACTAAAGGGTAGGGTAAATGGCACTAGAGAAGGCGTTGTTCTGTTTAAGTATTCTTCGAGCAATATAGTTAATCGTTTATATTAAGAGAATTTATATGGAAATCGAAACTTTCGGTAATATCACAAGCGCTCCAGAGACGCGTCGAGCAGGGCTTAGTCAGGAAGATTTTTTAAAAGTTCTACTAACTCAGCTAACGTTCCAAGACCCGTTGGAACCAATGGATAACGGCGAATTTATGGCTCAATTTGCGCAGTTAACATCCCTTCAGCAAACTAGAGAACTGTCAGACAAGGTTGATGCCTTGTTGTCGCTTCAGTCTGAGGGGCAAGCTGTCTCCTTGGTTGGGCGAACGGTAGAAATACGAACGGATACAGCGACCGAAGTGGGTAGTGTCAGTGCAGTTAATTTTCATAATGGTAAGCCTGAAATCTCTATTACGACTTTAGATGGGGTTCCCCTTACGGGAATCACGATAGGTCAGATAGTCACAGTAAGATAGGAGAAAAAGAATGGCAATGGGGACGATACATAAAGGTACTACCGGCCTTTATGCCTTTTCAAAGGGCTTAGATGTGGTCAGTAACAATGTTGCAAACCTGAATACGCCGGGTTATAAGAAGAGCGATATACTATTTCGTGACCTCTATTATCAATATCAAGATTTTAGTTATGCCAATGATGAAGTAACCATATCTCAAACTGGTACTGGGGTAACGACTAAAGGCAGCGTAATAGATTTCAGTCAAGGTGATATTCAAGAAACAGGAAGCGATACGGATTTGGCTGTAAACGGAAATGGATTTTTTATTTTGCGCCAAGGGAATATGTCTGTTTTTACGCGCGTTGGTCAATTCGAGCTTGATGAAGACTATTATTTGTATTCTAGCCAATTAAATGCACGAGTGGCAGGACTCGATGAAAATAACGAACTAACAGACATTAATATTAGAGATTTAAGAAGTCTTGCTCACGAGCCTACAACACGAATTCGATTTGTTGGAAATCTTTCGATCGTCTCTGAATCTCATGATATTGAAGAGGTAGAAATCATTGATTCATTGGGTAGAAAGCAAGAGTTTAATATTAGCCTTTCAAAGATTATCGGTAGTGAACACGAAAGAAGCTGGAGCATTGTAGTAGAAGACGACGAGGGTAATATTTTAGCCAGGGATCTTGAGATACGTTTCGATGACAGTGGGTTACCAGAGACCGACTGGAACTCTGTTAGTTTTGAATACACAGGTGAAAATGCGGCAAGCCAGACAATAGAATTGTTTTTCGGAGAGCCGGGGTCGAGAACAGGAGCAACCACCAGCGGTGCATCATCTAACCTTGAAGCTGATAATATTAACGGTCATCAAACAGGTTCATTGCTTAGGATTTCTTTCGAAAACGACGGTTTAATTCAACTTGAATACACCAATGAGGAAAAACGAGAAGCAGGCAGAGTGGCTTTAGCTTGGTTTGATCAGTTACAAAAGCTAAACCAGCTTGGCGAAGGCGTATATTTAGCTCCCGAAGACTTAAAGGTCAACATTGCCTCACCGACTCGAGATGTCATGGGAGAGATAGCTGATAACAGTATTGAGATCTCCAATGTTGAATTGTCTCAAGAGTTTACTCGCCTAATCGTCTTACAGCGTGGCTTTCAGGGTTCTTCGCAAACAATCAATGCTGCAAATGAATTGATTCAGCAGCTGATTCAACTAGGTAGAAACCAATAGTCTAAAAACGAGTTATTCTCATGAATGTGAAGCCATATATTCTACTTGGTCGGTCTCACTTGGGCCTTATAAAACAGCAGCTGAAGCCAAACATTAAAGCATGGCTTGAAGATTGGGAACTCTGCAGCTTGGGTGAATTAGAAATCGAAATTTCACAGTATGATTCTGTTCAACAACCAGGAGATCGTAAATCGGAATTCATAGAAAAAAAGAGTGACTTTGGAGAAAATAAAAGTGCGAAAAAATATGTTTTTTCTTATTCGTCTTTTTCCGAGGGTGATGAATCTGAAGTAGATTTTTTAATTAATGCTCAAGATGCCATGGGTATTTGCACCAGTTTGTTGGGTGCCTCACCAAAACCACACAATGGCAGCAACGAAAGCAATGTGTATTGTTTGAGCGTAAGAATACTATCAAAATTATTCTTAGATTTTTTAAATAAAACAACTGGTAAAGAGGCAAGATCAATTTTCCCGGACCTTTCCACTTTTAACACCGATCATCATGCCAGCGGATCAGGTTCGGCTTTGGTGGCGGTTACATTATATGATACTCATTTTTATATTAAGCTCTCTTGCTCCTGGCTTAAAAAAGCGTTTGGCCTTAATAACATTGATGATGATTTCGTTGGGCGTGAAAAATTAATGCCAAAAGAAGCGTATGTAGGCTGTTGCAATCATGCGGACGTTAGGTTGGAGGTGAAGCTTCCCGTGGCTAGACTTAAGTTAAAAGACATAAACTCCTTGTGTGTGGGTGATGTTTTAAAATTGGAATGTGATTTGGATGAACCGTTAAACTTACATGTAAACGGAAAGACTGATGATTGTAAAGTGTACTTGGGTGGAAACAATGGTTCCAAGGCTGTTAAGATTCAAACACTATGATTAAAAAAATGACGATTGGAGTTTTAATATGAGTTTAAGTTCAATTGAATATCCTGAGCTTGGTAGCTCAGAAAAAGGTGAACCTTTGTTTAAGGGTAATTTTGATCTGATAAAGAACGCAGAAGTGACAATCGATGTCGTTGTAGGGTCAAAGGTTATTTCTGTAGAAGAACTTTACTCTTTGAAGCGTGGTTCCGTAATTTCGCTTGATCAGTTACTGAATGAGCCTGTTGCCTTGTTAGTGGACGGCAACACCGTTGCATATGGTGAGTTAGTTGCTGTTGATGACAGTTTTGGGCTAAAAATTACAGATATTGACCAATAATGCTCAAATTTACCGCTTTTATTTTTCTCTGTCAGCTATCTCTTTTCGCATTTGGCGTTCAAAATGTAGATGACCCAGCTGACGGGGCCTCAAGAAGCATCCCTTTTAAGCAAGTTGATAATAGCGGTTCCTCGTTTTTCAAACTTGTATTTGTATTTGTAGCTATGACAGGATTAGCTTATGGTGCAATCAAAGTAATGAAACTGTATCAATTAGGCGGTTTGACAAAATCACAGAAAGAAAAGAATATTAAAATTATAGAAAGCAAGAAGCTAGATTCAAAAGCATCGATTCACCTATTGATGATCGGTGATAAAAAATATTTATTGGCTCACAATGGAAGCGAGTTAAGAATAGAGCAGCTGGTTGAGACGACAACGGATAGAGAAGAAAGATTGCATGATGTATAGTGTTTTATTGGATAAAATAAAGTTGCCAGCTTTCAAAACGTTAGTAGTCATATCGTTTTTTTTGTTTGGTTGTGCCTCAGTGGTAGCAAGTGACCTGAGTTTTCCTGGTTTCTCTATATCAGTTGGTGAACCTGGTGATGGCGGCCAACCTTTAGCGACGGGTTTTAAGCTGCTCCTTCTGCTAACTGTTTTAAGCATTGTTCCTGCATTCTTGGTCGTCATGACATCCTTCACTCGGATCGTGATTGTATTGTCAATGCTAAGGCACGCATTAGGTATGCAACAGACGCCACCAAATACAGTGATAATTAGTCTTTCACTGTTCTTGACAATTTTTAATATGACCCCGGTTTTTAATGAAATATACGAAACCGCTTATTTGCCACTAATGGAAGAGAAGAGTACCGAGAGTGCTGCCTTCGATAATGCTGCCAAAAGTTTGACAGGATTTATGGTTCGCCATACAAGAGAGCAAGATCTCATGTTAATGTCAGATATTGCTGGTATTCCAACTCCTCAAAACGTAGATGAGATCAAATTTCATGTGTTAGTCCCGGCATTTATGTTGAGCGAGTTAAAAGCTGCATTTCAAATTGGGTTTGTGATATTCCTCCCGTTCTTGTTACTTGACATAATCATTGCGGCAATTTTAATGTCAATGGGGATGTTAATGGTTCCGCCGATGATGATTTCCTTGCCCATAAAAGTATTGATGTTTGTTTTAATCGATGGATGGAATCTGGTTGTAAGCTCTCTAATGAATAGCTTTCATTAATGTGCCATGTCTACGGATGCAGCAGAATTTGAGAAAACACCTGGCCTGGAAAAATCCGTAAAACACCGACTTGCAATATTTGAGGAGAATAAGGCCGTTGCTCAAACAATTGCAAAATCTATATATTCCAAAAGAAAGGCTAACGATGCGGAGTATCTAGATTATCTTCATTACGCTTTTATCGGTTTGATGGAGGCTGTGGATCGTTACGACGACACCAAGCCGGCATCTTTTAAAACCTATGCGTCATATAGAATTCGCGGATCTGTGTTAAACGGTTTAGAAAAGTTCTCAGAGCATAGAGAACAAATGTCATTTAAGCAAAGATTACGCCAAGATAGAGTAAAATCACTTGGAAAAGAACTCCGCTCAACCACTAAAAATGGCTTGTTCGAGGAAATGGTCGAGTTGACTCTAGGGCTTGCGATTGGGTTTATACTTGAAGGCGCATACACTACGCAGGCTCAGAATGATGTTGACCAAGGTGATGCAGTGTATAATAAGTATACAGAAAGTAAAAACAAAGAGAGTTTACTTAACTTTGTAAAGCTGCTACCAGAAAATGAACGCATAGTTATACAGTTCCACTATTTTTATCATACCTCATTCGTTGATATTGCGAATATCTTAAAACTGACAAAAGGCCGGGTCTCTCAGATACACAATAGTGCGATACAAAAGCTAAAGGTCTTCTTTGAGCCTGGCGAAAATATAAACAATTATTTGTGAGAAAAGAATATGACGGACTTAAATCTTGATAATGACGAACTTATGCATTTGGCGATACATTATTCAGAAAAGGGTGAGCATGAAAAAGCGATTGACTATATAAAAACGGTGCTTAAAAATGACACTAACAATCCGCGTGCCGAATATTTTTTAGGCGCCATTTATGCGGAATTGCAAATGTTTGATAAGGCAAAGGATTTAATCAGTCGTTCTATAAAAAATGGAGTTAACTTGATAACTGCAGACTTTCAATTAGGATTACTTTACGCAACATCGGCCGAGCCTGAAAAAGCAATAGAGGCTTGGAAGCCAGTGCGCGAACAGCCAGAATCCAATCCTCTGTTTTTGTTTCAGAGGGGAATAACGGCACTTTTACAAGATCGCTTCGACGATTGCATTAACGATCTCAATGAGGGTATAAAGTTGAACACATTTAATAAGCAACTCAATGTAGATATGCATGGGGTGATAAATACCGTAAATGAAAAACTTCAGGCGACGCCATCTACAAATACCTCAACAGAAGAAAAGCTAAAAGCTGGTGTAAGTAAAGGAGATAGTATTCTCCTATCCGCTTATAAGAAAAAAAGCTATGAAGAGTAGGGGGGCATTTTGAACCCCGTTACAGGAATTACTGAACTCATAAGGTTATTACAGACATCAGATCGCTATAAAACAAAAACTGGCGATAAAACAAGTAATGCTGCTAAGAAAGATGAGTTTGAAAATGTATCCTATAGAAGTTCTCAGGAAGTCGTTAATAAAATACTAAAAGAGGTAGAAGAACTTAAAAGGGATAAGAATGACTCGCGTGATATCGTTGATATTTTTGTTCATGCAATTATCTCCTGGAAATTTCAGGATTATGATGAAAATTTGGATTTGAATACACTTGCAAAGCAAGTAAAAGAAGCAATTTTTCTTGACCCAGCTATTAAATCACAGTTGGAAAAAATATTTGACTAGAAAGTACAATAATAATTTAAAGAAAATATAGGAACCAGGTTAAAAATAGGCTGAACGAATAGCGAACGCATTGTTGAAAAGAATTCAGGTGCGACGCGCTTGCAAGCGCGACTCCTTAGCTTTAAAGAAGATCATAGATCATAATAACACTAAAACCTAAAACCCCCAGCAACCTATAACCTCGCTACACTATACCTTACGATTTTTCCCACTTTGCGCACGCTTTTTGTTCTCGCTCTGAACATAAACGGTATCAGTAGTTGCCATACTTGCGTGTCCCAAATCTTCAGATACGTCTTTAAGTGCACGACCACGCTCAACTTCTATACTTGCACCAGTATGGCGAAGCCAGTGCGTAGAAGCCTCCTTAAGTTTCTGAGCTGCACTAGTCCCTTTAGTTTTTGCCATTCGTTCGTATGTTAGGTCGAATATTTCCTGAACGAGCCGAGTTAAGTGCCTCGCCGTCATCCCGCCTTGCCCATGAATCTTTTCAACCAGTGGGGAGTCATCACCAGAAGAGGGCAGTGGGATTTCTCCTCTATAGGTTCTATAACGCTCAAGGTAGATTAAGAAGTTGTCTGGAACAGTGACGTCACGTAACTTGCGCCCTTTTCCATATATTTTAAGCCACCAGTTTTTGTCTTCGTCTTGCCAAAAATGGTTCATTACGGGTGACCAGGTTTTACGTTCTGAAAGCTCGGAAATACGCAAGAATAGGCTTTTGAGTGACGCGATAACAAACAAACTGCGCTCATGGTTGGGTGATTTATCTGCGAGCAGGGTGGCTGTTTCCAATACATAATCCCACTGCTCTTCGGACAAACGCCGGACTTCTTTTACTTGGGTATCCTTAATAAAATATCTACAGTCTTTTTTGGCGAACTGGGCAGGGTTACCAATGCAGATCTCTTCATGAATCAGGTAGTTATAAAACGCCATCAGGCCGGAAAATGCAGCATTCAGCGTAGCCTGTGAGGGTCTATATCGTCGCTTATCTACCTTAAGGTTAGAGTTCTTGGGAATCTTGTATCGAAACGGCCTCCATACCTTATTTACCTGAAAGGTACCTCCAACCAGGATGTACCGATCAGAGAGCTGGGTACCGATCCAATCTATATCCGGTTTCCACAGGAAGTCTGCGTATTCCAGGATAACTTTCTTTTTGTATTCATCGATTGGCATATGCTTAACCTGAAAAGCCCAAAGTAGAAACCTTTCAGCTTCAGTCCTGAATCGAGTGTAGGTTTGCTCTGATTTGTTTCGACCGATGAACTTAAGAAACTCAACACCCCAACCCCAGTGTTGGCGACGCCAAGCTGGCCCAGCGTCTAGAAAGGTCTCAACTTCCGGGTAAGCTGATGGCTCATAATCCATGAGCTCTTCATAGGTTGGGAAGAGCGGTATGGGTTTAGGTATGGGCATAAAATGGACTCAGGATTAATACATAAGATATTGAGGATCAAGCAATAGTATCCCACACCTATCTGAATGTCTAGTAACGAGAATTACTAGATTATGGTTTAGCGCCGAAAACAGGGTATTTCCTTATAAATCAATAAGCTACGGATGCTTATTAACGTGTACAAATTGGGCTTAGTTCCAGCATTTTGCCCATAATTAGTTAGGTAACCTTACGCTGTTTCCCGCTCTCTGCGCGTACTCGTGTGTCTGTCTGAACGTAAACTGTGTCGGTTGTTGCCATACTTACATGACCCAAATCTTCTGAGAGATCTTTCAATGGTAATGGAGAAAGTCCACGGTACTTCCGATAACGCTGTAATACAGTTAGAAATGACACAATGAAGGTTACTCTGATCGCAATCGATTTGGCAAAGACTATTTTTCAGCTCTGCGGTGTAAATCAAGCTGGAAAGCCAGTGTTCAACAGGAAGTTAAAACGCGCTTCATTGCTCAAGTTTATTACTCAGCACCGTGGTGTGACGATA
>CAJIBL010000198.1_pt1 | contig 63560 bp, 53 predicted proteins | sample 9199351 | NCBI WGS metagenome assembly CAJIBL01 (sample SAMEA7708304, study PRJEB35096) | sediment metagenome | biome: marine neritic benthic zone biome [ENVO:01000025]; feature: sediment [ENVO:00002007]; material: shallow marine sediment [ENVO:03000034] sea grass bed [ENVO_01000059] ...
AGCCGGTGGTGGTGATAAGCCCTTCAATGTCGTACTCGTTTGCCATCACCAGTTGACGCACCAGGGACTGCTCGTCGTCCGGGTCTGCGCCCATATCAGTGGTGTTGATGATACGCCAGCGGGAAGCACCACCCGATGTGGAGCTGGAACTTGAGCTGCTGGAACTGGTGCTGGAAGTACTGGACGAAGAGCTGGTGCTGGAGGAGCTGGACGAAGAACTCGAACTTGAGCTCGTGCTGCCACCACAATCACCTGCAGACATGTCAGTACCAACAACTGTCAGAGAATCAATATTGGACAAGCCGCTATCTGTCTGGGCCTGCAGTACGATTTCATTCTTACCTGCACTCAGGCTCACCGTCGCGGAGGCAATATTCCAGCTGGTCCAGGAACCGGTGCCAGGGAAATCAACATTGCCCTGAGAGGAGCCATTGACGGTAACACTGCCTGTGCGATTAGTGCTTCCACCATTTGCATAGCGGAACTCAATAGCATAGGTACTGGCGTATTGAACGTCCACATCCCACACAACCTGTGTGCCCGAAGAGTTGTCGGTATTGGCAAAGCCATCACCGGTGTAGCCCGAGTTGTTGCTATCTACACTGCCGTCTACACGGCAGAAGCCCTGCTGATTTTCCTGTATCACCAGCGTCTCACCACCAGAGCTGGAACTTGACGATGAGCTTGAACTTGAACTAGAGCTGCTGGAACTTGACGATGAGTTCGAACTGGAGCTGCTGGAACTGGAGCTGGACGAGCTCGATGAGGAGCTGCTGCTCGAAGTCGGGCTGCCGCCGCTACTCGATGAGGAGCTAGAAGAGCTTGAGCTGGAATTCGAAGAGCTTGAGCTAGAACTCGAAGAAGAGCTGCTTGAACTGGATGTAGAACTACTGCTCGTTGAGCTGCTGTTTGAAGAAGAGCTGGAAGATGAAGCCTGATCGCCTGGGTTGTCGGGAATACCAATATCATCCCCGCTACAGGCGCCAAGGCCGAAGGTCAATAATGCTACCACGAGTAATTTCTTGTCTAACATGTCAGTTCTCCAAAAGGCTTAATGGTGATTTATTATTCAGCAGCTTGCTTTTTCTTCTAGTTTGCGCCGCATTATGTGGTTTTAGGCTTAAGTGGTCTGCCAAGTTGTTAGGGATAAACTACTGAATAATTAGTTTTGAGGGGTAAGTTTGAAAAAAGCAGATTCCGTTCTCGCTTTGTAAGTGAGCCAGTTTTATAAATCATGTGAGTTGGTTCAGGTGGGGTGATGAGTAAGCTACGTTTACAGGCGGGCTTTACATTAAAATGTTTTGTGGCGCTGTGTGCAGATAACTGTTTCGCAAGGAATATAGTTGCTGTGGCTTTTGGTTAAGGCGCTTGCCAGTGTTTTCTCTGGGAGCATTTGAAGAGATGATGCATGTTGTATGAGAAAACTTTTTATAACTACCCCGTAAACTCTGTTATGTAAGCTCTTCGCCAGCATGCCTGGCGAAATGAGCAGTAACAAACACCGAATCCATTGTCATACTTTGTGGCACAGCGATGAAATATCACATAAAAAAACCGGGCGTTTGCCCGGTTTTTTGTAAAACTGGCAAAGAACTGTAAATTAAACGCCAGCTTCTTTGGTGGTTTTAACAATAGCAGCAGCCACTTTATAGGGGTCTGCGTTGGAAGCAGGGCGACGGTCTTCCAAGCGGCCTTTCCAGCCATCTTCAACCGTGCCGATAGGGATACGGATTGAAGCGCCGCGGTCAGATACGCCGTAGCTGAAATCATCAATTGATTGAGTTTCGTGCTTACCGGTCAGGCGCTGATGGTTGTCTGCACCGTAAACGCTGATGTGGCGCTCGATGTTTTTACCGAACTCTTCACAGATCTTGGTGAAAACTTCTTCTTTACCGAGGTCGCGCATTGCACCATTTGAGAAGTTGGCGTGCATACCGGAACCGTTCCAGTCAGTGTCGCCAAGGGGCTTGGGATGCAGCTCGATACCATAGCCGTATTTTTCTGCTGTGCGCTCAAGTATATAACGACCTAGCCAGATTTCATCACCAGCGCGCTTGGCACCTTTTGCGAAGATCTGGAATTCCCATTGACCAGCAGCAACTTCTGCGTTAATACCTTCAACGTTCAGGCCGGCGGCAAGGCACAGGTCCAGGTGCTCTTCAATAATTTCACGGCCGTAGGCGTTTTTTGCACCAACTGAACAATAGTACGGGCCTTGTGGGTCAGGGAAACCGCCAGCTGGGAACCCGGGTGGACGACCAGTAGTAGTATCCCACAGGAAGTATTCCTGCTCGAAACCGAACCAGAAGTCATCGTCGTCTTCGCCTTCGTCGATGGTGGCGCGGCCGTTAGAAACGTGGGCAGTGCCATCTGCATTTAATACTTCAGTCATTACCAAGTAAGAACTTTCGCGATCCGGGTCGGGAATGATCGCAACTGGCTTAAGCAGGCAGTCTGAGTCGCTGCCGTCGGCCTGCTCAGTGGAGCTGCCGTCGAATGACCACATTGGGCACTCTTCAAGGGTTCCGCCAAAGTCATTGCGAACCATAGTTTTACTACGAAGGCTTTGAGTTGGCGTGTAACCGTCAAGCCAGATGTATTCCAACTTACTTTTCATGTTGAGATTCTCTCCGATTGTTTTATTGAATTTCAGGCAGAGCCTAGGTCTTAATCTGAGTTATTTTAAGTGCAGGTTTTATTCCAACTTTATTAAACTCTCGTCTTTGTACTGATAAAACGCCCAAAAAAAGCGCATAGTCCGCAGCAATAGCTGAACTCAGCAGCGTTACAGGCGCTATGGCTCCTATAACCAGCCACATCCAGATATCATCATGAGTGATTCAATATGGTGCAGCGTGTATTTGGTGTGTCTTATGGTGGTGCGTTTTCGTCTCGGGTGGCAGCAGGGCCTGGCAGAAACAGGTGAGGCCAGCTGTCAGCGCCTTGGTACATCAACGGAGCCGGAGTATATCCCGGCTTTGCAATTGCAAGTCAAGTTGCGAGATCAAGTCGCGGCGGCTTCTAGAATAATTGCGCTTAGATTATCTCTACCGCCCCTGTCGAGTGCGCGATCGGTAAGGCCATCCAGGGCTTCTTCGATGGAGCCCAGTGAGAGGTATTGCTGTAGATCACCTTCTGCCAGGTCGTTGTACAGTCCGTCACTGCATACCAGGTAACGGTCTCCTGGCTGAAAGGTATCATAGAGCAGGTCCAGGTGCAGGGTTTGGTGCACGCCAACGGCGCGTGTGAGTACGTGTGCAGAGGGGTGTAATAGCGCTTGCATCGGGCTTAGTTCTCCCCTCGCACACTTTTCCTGCGCCACGGTGTGGTCGCTGGTCATCTGTTTTAATTCGTCCCCGCGCATGCGGTAAATGCGGCTATCGCCAGCCCATAAGAAAAAGCAGTAGGGGCCATAACAGTACAAAGCGGCCACCGTCGCGCCAACACGTTCACCGCGAAAAGAGTTGCGGCAAACTTCATGGGCTCCTCTCAAGCGTGACTCAAGGTCAACGATGGTGGAGGGCAGATCTTTTTGCTTGATGAAATGCACCAGCGCTTCAACCACCACCTTGCTCGCATAGTCGCCGCGGCTGAGCCCACCCATGCCGTCGGCGACAGCCCACAGTTTGTGTTCGGTGTAATTGAGAAAGGCATCCTCATTCAATTCGCGTACGCGGCCAGGATGGCTGCGCCCGATGCTGTGCCAGGAAACGTCAGGTGTGTTTTCGTCTGTGCTGAAGCCGGCTTCAAGTTGAGCGAGCTCGTCATGGTTTATGTATGGCATTGAGTATTCATTCTTATATGTTTGGTTGTGGTTAGGCGCTGGCCGGGGTCCAGTTTTCCCTGAGGATTCGAAGCAGGTTATCTGCAGAGCCTGGTCTGTCCTGCGGGTTCTTCTGCAGGCAGCTCATCGCCAGCTCTGCGAGTACGTCCGGCACCATCACCTTGGAAACAGAGCGCGGGTCGGCGGGTGCCTCTGAACGAATCTGGCCCAGCAGGGTTTGCACTCTATCGCCTTGAAAGGGCGTGGTGCCGGTGAGCACTTCGTAAAGTACCGAGCCCAGGCTGTAGATGTCGGATTGAGCGTTGATTCCCGGGTCCCGGTCGATTTGTTCTGGCGACATATACATCACGGTGCCCTGCAACTTCCCTTCACCTGTCATACCCGGGCCAGTGTCTGCTTCTTCTATCTCGGCTTCATCGTCCACGATGTTTGCGTCCCTATGCCAGACTTTGGCAAGGCCCCAGTCCAGTAACAGAACTTCCCCGTAGGGACCGATCAGGACGTTATCCGGTTTGATATCGCGGTGTATTACACCCTTTGAGTGAGCGTAACCCAAAGCTCTTGCCACCTGCACGATCACATCCATCAGCTGGCTCAGGTCGTAACGTTCCCTGTAGTTCAGTACTTCCCGCAAGGTATAGCCGTGTACCAGTTTCATGGTGAAGTAGTAATTACCCCGGTTATCGCGACCAAGCTCGTAGGTAGGTATGGTATTGGGGTGCTGAAGCATTGCTGAAATTCGTGCCTCTCTCAGAAGGCGCTTGTTCTCAATGGGGTCTTTGATAAATTCAGGGCGCAGGGTTTTGTAGCAAACCATTCTGCGCAAGTGCAGGTCGCGACAGGATTTGATCAGCGATTTGCCACCTTTGGCGATGGTGCTAAAAAACGCGTACCGTGTATTGGGATTGAGTTTATCCGGTAGGGGGATATCGGTCTCTTCAATGTAAAGCCGGGCATCTTCATTCTTGTGCTGCGGGAATTCGAGCATGTTTACTCCTTGGTGCACCGAATTGTGTGTCACCGGTAATTTTAACCTCGAATTGCAGGTAAAGTGGGAATAGATAAGGTGAGTGTAATACGATTGTTAAGCTATCCGGGTCTGATCTGGAGCTAAACTTGTTATATTCCCGCTTGTAAAGCGGCTCATTGTTGTACACTCATTAACTTGGCAATAGTTATTGTTCAGTTAATAGGCGGTTAACGGAAGCGCCGCCATTGCCCGCGGGGCAATGTAAGCCCTTGAAATACCAGCAAATTCACGTATTTGCGCCAGTATTTCATGGGCGCGCAATTTTATAGATAGGAAAATCTATTTAATTGCCGGGTTAATAGCTTATTGAGTTCACCCGTGTTGTGAGTGTGCATTGGCAGGCAATTAACTATTAGGCCTACGCGCCGATAAAAATAATAACTTCTCTGATCTGTGCCTTAAATGCTTGAATTTTATAAAAAAGCCGCCTTGTTTACACTGGCCTTGACGTTTGCCACTGCGCTGCTTGCTCTGTTTTGTGTGCAGGGATTTTTTCAGCAAGACCGCTTGCTGCCGCCGGAAAGAAGCGAGATTCCCTGGGAGGTCGTCTCTCACAGCGGTTTGGGTAATTCCGAGATAAATGTACTGAGCGATGCGGACCCTGTGCGTTTCAATTACACCCTCAATGATAAGGTGGATTACCCCTACGTTAAGCTGTTTCTGGCCTTTGGCGACCTCATTAAGGCAGACAGTTTTGCAGATCTTTCAGCCTACAATAAGCTGTCCTTCCGGGTACACTGCTCGCCACTCAATGTGATGACGGTTAATCTACGTACTTTTGACGCCAGGTCAACAAAGCCGGGTGATATCGGCTCCTACCGCATGGCCTCCCACTGGTTTAACTGCTTTGGTGCGTGGTCGAAAGTTGAGTTTGATATCAGGCATATGGAGGTTCCTGTCTGGTGGTTGGACAGCTATGGCGGTGTGGTTCATGACAGACGCTACGAGCTTGATCAGGTGGTTGCTATCTCCTTTGACTCCTCTCGTCGCGGTTTGATCGCCAAGCCAATACAGGTTCAGATTACCGATTTGGTTCTGGAGCGTTACAACTGGGTATATGTGACGGTGTTTTCTGCCTTGTCCTGCGTAGCTTGGGGGAGTTTTGCCTTTTGGTTTTATCGCCAGCACTCTAGTCAGTTGATTAGGGATCTTCAGCAAAAGGCACGGCAAGACAAACCTTTATTCGCCTATCAGCAGCTAACTATCGAGTCTCACAAAAACAAGGAAAGGGAAAGTGTATTGGACTACCTGGCTAAGTCTTATACTAATCCAGAACTAAATCAGGAAACGCTGATGAAGGATTTGGGGCTAAATTCGAAGAAAGTGAATGAAATACTCAGAGAGGAGCTGGGCTTTACATTCAGGGCCTACATTAACAAGCTGCGGTTGACGGAAGCTGCGCGCCTTGTGTGTGACAAGCCGGAGTTGAATATCAGTGAAATAGCCTTATCAGTCGGCTACAAAAATGTGACGCACTTCAATAAGCTTTTTAAGGACGAGTTTGGCTGCTCACCCAAGAAATTCAAGAAACTGCACGATTCATGAGCGCAAGCCAACAAAATGTGGTGAAAGTTATTTGTTTTATCGGCAAAAGTCTTTGCTATTCGCTACTCTTTCAAAAAAGCACCAGTTTCTGCAATCCAAAAAAAGGCATTTTCTTATATTCTGAGCCTTCATCTCTCTAGAAGCGTTCAGTGGGCATACGCTAGTTAATAATAGTTAATGCCTCTTGTGACGCATCCAGTCGGTTTTTAATAAATAAAATAAATCGGAACATGGTTATGCATAAATATTTTCGCTCGTGCTTCGCAACAGCAGTATTGGCCCTTGGTTTGCCACTGACTGTACAAGCAGCACCTGATCCCAATTTTCATATATATCTCGCCTTAGGGCAGTCCAATATGCAGGGCGCTGCACACCTGCCAGATAACCCTATACAGCATGACCGCGTGCGGGTGCTTCAGAGTCAGGACTGCTCTGAACACAACTATGCCTACGGCACATGGCGGGATCATTTTCAGCCCGTAATCCGCTGTCAGTCAGGGGATCGACAGAAGCCTGATGGCAGCTCTGGCCCGATTGGATTGAGCCCGGTTGATACCTTCGCCGTTACAATGGCTGAAGCGGCTGACCCTAATGTGAGGATTGGCTTGGTCGGAACGGCTTATGGTGGCGCCAAAATCGAAGCTTTTCTCAAGAATTGTGATGACTTGGGCGAATGCACGCCGCCGTATGGCAGGGTGAGCGGTGCTCCAACAATCAATGGCTCAACCTACATGTACCAATGGACGCTGGAGCTGGCGAAAAAAGCACAGCAGGTCGGGGTTATTAAGGGCTTTATCTTTCATCACGGTGAGAGCAACTCGGGGCAGCAGGCTTGGGTTGATCACGTTGATGCTTATGTAACCAGCCTGCGGGAAGACCTTGGTCTCAACCCGGATGACGTTCCCTTTATTGCTGGCGAGTTACCTAGAACCGGGTGCTGTGCGGGTCACAATACTCTGGTCCATAAGTTGCCAAGTGTTATCGAGAACGCCCATTGGGTATCTTCAGGGCCAATGGCAGACGGCACTGTGTTGGGTGACCGAAGCGATGGTCTGCACTGGAGTACTTTCTCTGTTATTGAGATGGGCAAACGGTATGCGGCAAAAATGCTGGAAGTTGGGGATAACTCCAGCACTAGTTCAAGCTCAAGTTCAAGTTCAAGTTCAAGTTCAAGCAGTTCATCATCATCCGGTGGCGCCAGCTTAAGTGTGGAACTGGAGAGCCTTTCCTCAAATGGTGGCTTTTCACCTCTGTTGGTACAAACTGATGGCGGCGCATCCGGTGGGAAATACATTGTCTGGCCTGACAACGGCAACGATATCCTGGCCAGCGCGTCGGACAGTGCCAGTGGTAAGGTTCAAATACCCTTTAGCCTGTCACAAACGGCCGATGTCACTTTCCAGATTATGGTAAACCTGACAAATGCCGGCAATGACTCGTTTTATTACAAGCTCGACTCTGGCGCCTGGAGTACTCAGAATAATAAAAGCACTTCCGGCTGGGAAAGCCTCACACCGACAACATTTTCCAATGTTTCTGCCGGTTCGCACACCTTATCGATTTTGCGCCGTGAAGATGGTGCGCAACTGGATAAAGTGAGCCTTACAGCGTCTGCTGGCAGTATTAGCGGTGACAATGGCACCAGCAGTTCCAGTTCCTCTTCGAGTAGCTCCAGTTCATCCTCCAGCAGTTCCAGTTCATCCTCCAGCAGTTCCAGTTCCTCTTCCAGCAGTTCCAGTTCCTCTTCCAGCAGTTCCAGTTCCTCTTCCAGCAGCTCCAGCTCTGGCTCAACAGGCAGTTGCGCTGGTGTAAATGAGTATCCTAACTGGACATCGAAAGACTGGGCGGGCGGGACGCCTAATCACGCCAATGCCGGTGACCGGATGCAGTATCAGGGCAATTTGTACCAGGCTAACTGGTATACCACTACACTTCCCGGCAGTGATGCATCCTGGACCCTGCTTGGCCCCTGCGGCAGCTCCAGCTCAACATCCAGTAGCTCAAGCTCTTCATCGTCTTCGAGCTCATCCTCAAGCAGTACTTCCAGTTCAAGTTCCTCCAGCTCTAGTTCCTCCAGCTCAAGCTCGTCTTCCTCCGGGGGCAGCAGTGTTACGCTGCAAGAGAACGGCACAGGTTTTTGCGGTGTTGACGGATCAGTAGACAGTAATAACTCTGGCTACACTGGCAGCGGTTTTGCGAATACCAGTAACGCCAGTGGTAATGGTGTTGATTGGTCGATTAAGGGTGATGCAGGTTCCTATACGCTTCGCTGGCGCTTTGCTAACGGTTCATCGGATAACCGCACAGGCGTGGTGAGTGTTAATGGTTCGGTTTTGGCCACCCAGGATTTCAATTCTACCGGTTCATGGACCCAGTGGAGTACCAGTTCGCTGGTGGTTAATCTGAATGGCGGCGTGATGAACTTGCGGCTGGAAGCAAATAAGGGTTCTGGTTTAGGTAACATTGATTCTCTCGAAGTATCGGGGCCCAATGTTTCAGCAGCAAATTGCAATAGCAGTTCCTCAAGCAGCAGCTCATCCAGTAGCAGCTCATCGTCCAGCAGTTCCAGCTCTTCCTCCTCTTCTGGCGCGACCATTCCGGGCGATGCGATTTTTGTGTCCACCAATGGCAGTGACAATGGCAGTGGTTCCGAGTCCAGTCCGTATCGTACTATTAAGAAAGCGGCCCAGAATGTGAGTGCTGGCGATGTGGTTATGATTCGTGGAGGAACCTACACAGAAAAAGATATTATTCCAGCTGCATCAGGTAAAGAAGGTAACTATATTGTCTTCAGGCCAATGCCAGGAACTGGAACGGTTACCATCAAGCATCCGGGCTCATCAAACAATGATAAAACCCCCATCTTTAAGCTCTCCGGGCGCAACTACATCTGGATTGAAGGTTTGCGCTTTAAGGACTTCAAGTATGGGTTAGCGAGCATACAGATCTCTGGTGCTGACAGCAATGTGGTTATAAACAACCGCTTTGAGAACCTGGGGAATGGCGAGGTTTCTGCCTGGAACGGCAACCAGGTGGTCGGTGTTTTTAACGCCACCCGCACAGTGGTTTGTAACAACTATTTTAATAACATTTATGGGGATGGCGTAAACGTTAACTCCCAGAAATCCAGAAACAACTTGGTGTGTAATAACTCTTTTAATGGTTTTAAAGGAAAATTGCGGAGCTGGGGTGGTAGCTACACTTTTTCTCGTGCAGTTGATGTACAGGACCATTCCGATGGCAATAATGTAGTAGCCTTTAACCATGGGGAAAATGTTGTACACCATGTATGGCTTGATCGTGATGGCAGTAATAACGTGATTCTTCGCAACTTTGGTAAAGGCGGTAGCGGTAACGTGTTTAACGAATCGCGCTGTAAGAACAATGTGATTCAGGAAAACATCTCTGTGGGTATGAAAACTGGCTATATGACTTCGTATTATACTTCCACAGGTTGGACGGAAAATGCCCGTTGGGTAAATAACGTAGCCTACGATAACAGTACCGGCTTCAATGTTCACAAATCGAAGCGCGATGAATTCCGCAATAATATTGTTTACAACAACGATGATTACAATATTCGTTTTACCGATGCCGCGTTGGATAATGGTCCGCACATATTTAGAAACAACCTGTGGTACACCGCTGGTAAGAGTAATTCAATCTATCTGGGCGGAATACCTCAGGCAACTGAAAGTGGCGGTTCAACCTACAGTGGATCAGCGACATCCGTATCGCAATTCCAGTCACGTGTGAGCGAGAGCGGGGGCCTTTCTTCAAACCCGCAATTTAACAGCAGCTCAGATTTTACCTTGAAATCCTCCAGCCCTGCAAAAGGTGCAGCGGACAATGGTCTCGATATGGGCGCCTATGCCTACTACGGCAAATCAGCAACCGGTTGGAACTCTTCTGCGCAGTCTGCAGATGTGGCGGTATTTTTCGATAAATCCATTTCGTCAGTGAATCGCGGTTCGAGTGTGCAGTTGACCATCAGATTGAGTAAAGCATCGTCATCTCAGGTGCGGGTGAATATTGTTCCCGTAGCAGGCGATGCGGTGCCAGGGGATGACTTCAGCCTCTCCAGCTCAAGCGTGACATTCAATTCGGGTGAAACCAGTAAAACCGTGACGGTTAGTACCACCGGCTATTTCGCGCATGATGAACTGGTTGCTTTCCGCCTGCAAAATGCGAGTAATGCATCTGCCAGTGGTCGAGATCTGCACGTAATGCGTTTAAGAAAATAGAGTTATTATTTAAATAAATCACTGCCGTTTGAAAGCATGGATTCGGTGTTTGTTACTGCGACAGTGAAAAAAAACTATTTAAAAGCCCCCGTTTCAGGGGCTTTTTTTTTGCCTAAAATTAATCAGTTGCACTATTGGAATGTTCATTGGCACTATTTATCGCTAAAGTAGCAGGGCGATGCTTAAGGAAATACATGCCTAGGGGGTGTTTTTCGAACCATTAACGGCTCAGAAAATAGTATTAATATTTTTTGGCTAATCTAAGGCTCCTTGCTGTCGGCGGCTGCTTTTGTTCTGAGTCTGCATCAATAACTCATTTTTATCGCTATACGCCAGCATCCCGCGGCAACTGCTCCTGCGTTGCTCTAATAAGCGCCATCCATGGCGCGATCGGCAACTGCTCCTGCGTTGCTCTAATAAACGCCATCCATGGCGCGATGTTGGCGAGGTAGCAGTAGCAAACACCGAGTCCATGTGTTCAGACTGCAATGATTTTTATTAAATGCTTGAGTGTTTATATAAAAATTCGCATAAATGCTAGTACATTTACATTGCTTCTGAATGGTTCATCTTTTGCAAAATGAAAATCCAGTAGGCTCTCCATCGGTTTTGGCACACAGGCAGGGAAAACGGTATTCATTGTTTTACTCAAAAATAAGAATAAGTGACTAGTGCAAGCGACTAAACATGAGTGAGATAGAGTATGAAATACTTGTTGAGTTATTGGTGCTAATTACCGATTTTTAGAAAGCTCATTATCCAACAGCGAAATTTCACAGCGCTGGCAGTATCGTTTTTCTATTTAGACAGGAAAACAGCGCCCGTTCTGTTCGCTTGTTTTATAGGGAAAACTAAATCAATAAAACCGAACGTGTTCATAAGGCGGTTTCGGCGGGCCCAGCCTTTAAAAGGGGCTGTCCGGGCTTGCTCCAGACAGGTTCGAGGCTTAACTTGGAGATTCATATGCACATAAAAAATAAATTCATGGCTTTGGCTGCTGCTGGTTGTTTGGCGGTATATTCCAGTGCCGGTCATACGCTTTCCTGCTCCGTAAGTGCAGACTCATGGGCAAGTGGATACGTTGCGAACGTTACGGTTACCAACGATGGAAATGCATCCGTTGGTGGCTGGGAAGTATCCCTTGATTTCAACCAGGACCCTGGTGTTAGTGGTTCCTGGAGCGCGCAGGTTGCTGCTTCCGGTAATACCGTTACAGCGAATAACCTGGATTACAATGGCAATCTTGCAGCAGGTCAGAGTACCAATTTTGGCTTTCAGGGAACGCACAACGGCAATTTTGTAGTACCTGACTGTGTTGGTGAGGGTGGTTCAAGCAGTTCAACATCTTCGAGCAGCTCAAGCTCCTCCAGCAGTTCAAGCTCAAGTTCCAGCTCTTCTTCAAGTTCCAGCAGTTCCTCTTCAAGTTCCAGCAGTTCCTCCAGTAGTTCAGGTTCTTCTGCTACTTGCGCCGGTGTGAACGAATACCCGGACTGGACCTCCAAGGACTGGCCTGGTGGTGCCAATAACCACGCGGCAGCTGGTGACCGCATGGTCTATCAGAACGACTTGTATCAGGCCAACTGGTACACAAACACTGTTCCTGGTAGCGATTCTTCGTGGACTTACCTGAGCGACTGTGACGGCAGCGGTTCTTCCAGTTCCAGTAGTTCGTCTTCAAGTTCCAGCAGCAGCTCAAACAGCTCCTCTTCTAGCTCCAGCAGCTCTTCAAGCAGTAGCTCTTCTTCTAGCTCGTCTTCCAGCAGTAGTTCGTCATCCAGCAGTAGTTCGTCATCCAGTTCCAGTACCAGTTCTTCTGGCGGTATGCTGATGGGCGTTAGCCTTTCCAGTGCGGAGTTTGGTTCAGATTATTTGCCCGGCACCTATGGCACGCATTACATCTATCCTAACCAGCAAGAAGTAGATTACTTCATGGGCAAAGGGATGAATATCCTGCGTATGCCATTCCGCTGGGAGCGGCTGCAGCGCAGCCTCAACGGCGAGTTCGACAGCACAGAGTTTGAGCGCTTTGACGCGTTTGTGAGCCAGGCAACAGCTAAAGGTGTGGTGGTACTACTCGATCCGCACAACTATGCGCGATACGACGGCAAGCTGGTTGGCAGCGCTGAAGTGCCTAATAGTGCTTTTGCTGATTTCTGGCGTCGCTTAGCGGAAATTTACAAAGGTAATTCGCTGGTTATGTTCGGTTTGATGAACGAGCCTCACACCATGCCAACAGAGCAATGGGTGAGTGCTGCCAACGCAGCTGCAGCGGCAATTCGTGAAACAGGCGCCACCAATGTAATTATGGTTCCTGGTAACGCCTGGAGCGGTGCTCACGGTTGGTATCACAACTGGTACGGCACACCTAATGCTACCGCGATGTTGGATTATGTCGACCCCGGAAACAATTCCATTATCGAAGTTCACCAGTACTTCGACAGTGATTATTCCGGTACAGACCCTCAGTGCGCTTTAACTGATGCATCGCAGGTACTTGCCGATTTCACCTCCTGGCTGGCTACCAATAATTACCGTGGTTTCCTCGGCGAATTTGCCGGTGCAGATAACGCTGCCTGTAAAGAAGCTATTGACAGTGCCATCCAGTATATGCAGAACAACAGTGAATACTGGGCTGGCTGGAGTTGGTGGGCTGCAGGCCCCTGGTGGACCTGGCAGGATTACATGTACAGCCTGGAGCCAGCAAAAGATGGTTCCGAAGCGCCTCAATGGCCATGGTTGGAACCCTACCTTAAATAAGGTTAAGTCGTTATTCGCCGATCAAGGCCGCCATTTGGCGGCCTTTTTTTTATCTGATTATTGAAATGCGGATGCGTGCATTTTTACACTTACAAAGCGGCAGGCTGATGATGTGAGCTGGTACATAGACAAATCTAAAAACGTTAAAAGCGTATACCTTTTGAAATTTCAACTATTGCGAATAAACAGTTAGCTTTTAGGAAAAACTCAGTTTTTAGCTTTAAGGTGCGCTTAATAAAAAATAAAAAAGGCTAGACTCGGTTCCGTGGAAATTGCCTGTTGATTTCTGACCCTCCTTATCGATGTGTATGGGTTTATAAAAAGAATAACTATTAACTAACCATATAAGAGAAAGCTATGTTTACAAAACAGTTTACCTTACTTCTATTGACAGCCTCTCTCGTTCTGTTTTCGGCTTTAGGCCATGCTGCATCCTGCGTTGGCGTAAATGAGTACCCCAACTGGACCGCAAAAGACTGGGAGGGCGGTAACTACAATCACGCCAATGCTGGCGATCAGATGGTTTACCAGGGGAGTTTGTACCAGGCGAACTGGTATACAACCACTGTCCCAGGCAGCGATTACTCCTGGACTTTGATGGGCGCCAGTGGAACCAGTTCAAGTACTTCTTCTTCAAGCTCTTCTTCTTCAAGTAGCTCGAGTTCCAGTAGCTCGAGTTCAAGTAGCTCGAGTTCCAGTAGTTCGAGTTCCAGTAGTTCGAGTTCCAGTAGCTCCAGCTCTTCTTCCAGTAGCTCCAGTTCATCGTCTTCCAAGGAAGCTCCGCAATCCAGAGAGTAAGGCTCCAGGAGAATGAAGCGGGTTTTTGTGGCGTTGATGGCTCTGTGGATAGCAATAATTCAGGCTACACTGGCAGCGGTTTTGCCAACACCGATAACAGTGATGGAAATGGTGTGAACTGGGCCATAAGCGGTGACAGTGGCACCTACTACCTAGGCGGCAGCAAACAATACAGTGCCTTCCTGAAAAAATGATTTCACCAACTTTCTATTACTTTTGATACTTTCTAAATCCTGAATCGCCCGATTTGTAAGTGATTCACCTTCTTTCAGAGGTTTTTTACTAGTGCCAATATTCCTCATATGGTTCCAAACCAGTTCATCTGGATTTAAATCGGGTGCGTAGGGCGGCAAAAATACTATTTCCAGCTTACCCTCTAACGATTCAATGTAGTCCATCACCTTTTTGGATTTGTGAACTGGATGTCCATCGACAATAACTATAACTGGCCTTTTACGATTCTTTAAAAATCGCTTAAAACATTCTATACATTTATCTGCTGTAAATTTTCCCTGATAGACGTGATACCAAAAACTACCTGTATTTGATAACGCCGATATAGCATTGATTGATTGGCGCTGGCCACTCGTATTAACCACGGGTGTCTTGCCCTTTTCTCCCCAGGTTCTTTGTAGAGGATCGTCTGATCGAATACTTGCCTCATCAAGCCAAAATATCTCTGCGCCTTGTTTTTTAGCGTATTTTTTTACTTTTGGATAAACGTCAGACACCCATTTGCTTACCGCTTTTTCATCGCGTTCATACGCTCTACGTAATGGCTTTTGTGGTGTCAGACCTAAACGATGAAGCAGATCGCCGGTGCTTGTAATGCTCAAATCTATCTCGAAGCGAGCTTTAATCAGGTCAGAGACAATCTGTCGTGTCCACAAACCAAAATCAAAACCAAACTGTCTAGGATCATTACCAATAATCCAGCGTTTTACTTCATGCTCTTCAGCTAGAGATAATTTCCGGTTCCGACCCTTTCTTTCTTTGGGTGACAAAGCTTCAATACCTTTTTCTCGTGCTATTTTTAGCCAAGCATATATCGTTCTTGCTCCTAAGCCCAAACTTCTTGTTACCGAAGCAGCGGTTTCACCATCAAAAACCCGTTGAACGGCAATTTTACGAATAAGGTATTGTTCCTCAGTACTGAGTTTTCTTGCATCATTTTTCATGAACGAAATTATAACATAATGTACGTATTAATTCCGCCCCGTTAGTACCTCATGCCAACGGCCTGCACAGCCGGTTTAATGCTGAAGGGAAGTACAATTTACGTAAAGACCTGCCTAAAGAGCACCGTTATGTGACAACTATTGAATGGTCTTGGGAGCAATGGTGTGGCCGGGGGCAAACAGAAACGATAACAGAAACGAAAGATATTTATCGTGAGTGCTATCAGCGTGATTTTATTCCGCCACCAGCAATTGAATTGACATGGATTGAAAATGCTGAAGGTAACCTTATAAGCTCTGAATCGTTCAGTGTTGAGTCTGTAAACCAGGGAAAACTAAAGCACACAATTAATCTGTTTTTAGAGTTATTTGGTGAGTGTGAGCTTTGCCAGGAAGATTTTTCACCCTTTTTACCTCCAAAATTGCACCGTTTAAACTGGAGACTTTTACCGCCAGGGAAGCACCCGTGGGATAAACTGAACTTGTATGTAAAACAACTAGTTAGCCACAAACACGAAAGATATTCGAAAGTCATTTTAGATCGTCAAAAATACATGACCGAATTTCATCCAAATGAAGTCTACGTAGGAACTGGTGGTTTCAGATGTTACATTGCATATGTTTTAACATCTAGAGGTCTCGTTGTCTTAGAAAGTGTGCTAACTGGAAATGCAACCTACGTTTTTAGCGACAAATGGATGGAGTTCGCGTCCATGTCAAAATCCGAAATACTAGATAAGCATCTTCAAGAACACCGCGTTGTTCATTCCAAGGGCTGGGAGATAAGAATACGCGATATCATAGAGCCTCGAACTAGATTGGCAATTTAACAAACGGGAATCAAAATGGATAACTACCATATTACAAAATCAGGTGAAAAATGGAGGCTAAAAAAACAAGGTGCGGAAAGAGCTTCAAAAACTGCAAGCACCAAGCAGGAACTTGTTGATAAGACTAGAGAGTTTATGAAGACTAGGTCTGGATCAGTAAAAATCCACAAAGAAAACGGCAGGATTCAGGAAGAGCGAACGTACCCAAAAAGAAATGACCCTAGTAAGACGCCCGGTTGAGAGGGCTCTTACAGAGGTTAGTGGCGGAGGCGTTTATGGAGTACATATTCAAAAAGGGTTGCCGATAATATCCTGCCAATGTCTGTCTCGAATAGCTTGGCAGCTGCTTTCAAAGAGTGGTTTTTCACCGAGAAGGTAAGAGATCATGAAAGTTGTGTTGAACAAGACATAGGGCGTCAAGCCTTTCATTTGACATTACCAATGTCCGCTTTTGGCCGTTAAATGACCAATATGGTGCCTATATCATTTTTATGTGTGAGCTATACTTTAGTGCTGAAGACGGCCCTTAGCGGACGTTGCTAAGCTTGAGAACCTGGCGGATTTCGAGCCTTAGGTTAAGGCAATACAGCCTGCGGCAAGATGGGGTTTCAGTATAAGTGCTTTAGGGCGGAAAGTTTCCGTATTCGCACAGTTGTTTACCGCGCCAAAATGCACCGGAGCGCTGATGCGGCGGGGCTGTGGTTATTACGAGGTTTTCGCCAGAATGCTTGTTATACGGAAACTTTCCGGCTAATAATATTGTTATGCATCTGTCCGGAGAGGTTGAGTAATGGAACGGCCAAGCTTGTACGAAAGGTTCCATTGGGCATTATTTAATATTCTTGCGAAGCTATTTGGAGCCGCAGCTTGCTTTGTGTCTATTGTATTTATCGTTTTGGTAATTTCAGGCGCACTTGGTATGCGGGAAGGTAATGAATACCCAGTTGGGACACTTTTATTCTTTGTTCCACTTGCCGTAGTTGGTTTTCTAATGGTGCGAGTAAAACCTTTTATACCGGTTAAGTATCAAGAGTGGTATGCAAGCCGTAATGAAAAATCTGCTTGACAAAAAGTTAAACGCGGACACAGTAACCTCCGCTTCGTTTATGCGTATGCACTTTCTGCATTTTTGCGCAACACTACACTCCTGGCTACTGTGCCGGTTAACTTGGGGTTAGAATTTCTTATGAAATATACCACTTTAATATTCTTATTCGTATGGCTAATCGGTTGCTCGTCAGTACCAAATCAAATAGAGCCTATACCAGCAGCCTACGTCGACGAAAGTGGAAATTTAATCGAGCGGCTCATCTTGCCCCTTTCTGAAGAAGTTTCTAAAAATCATGGCATTACTTTGGAAGATTACAATTCTCCCAGCGTAATGAAAGATGGTGAGGTCTGGATCGTATTCTATGAAGAAAAATCGTCATGCTTGGGCTGTCATTTTTCTGTAAGCATCAATGAAATAGAGCTTACTACAATGTATAGTCCAGGTAGATAATAGTTGTTCTTTTAAAGAGTGTAGCCATAATTCTACAAGCCACTCCAGTCTGACGTCTGGTACTACGCGCCTTTTGTGTTACTCGCTGGCGCTCAAACATTAACACAAAAAATGCTCCGTACCAGCCGCAGCTGAGTGGGGCGTACGATTTGTGGTGAGGATATGGAAAATTTCGAAGAAAATGTAGTTTCATTTCTCAAGCATGATGAGAAAAAGGTGTTAGTAATTAAGGGGAAGTGGGGAGTAGGAAAGACGTTTACATGGAATAAAATTGTAGCAAATCATTCAAATTCACTAGATTTCTCAAGCTACTCTTATATATCTTTATTTGGTTTGGATGGTTTAAAAGAACTACAGTCTGGAGTCTTCTATAATGCTAGACCAATGAAGTGTGACACTAAGTCTTCTACGATAAAATCAAACTTAAAAAAAGTTGGAAATATCGCAAAAAATATCCCACAAGTTTCAAAGTATGCAAATGCTATGTCAGCCATAGAGAATTCATTGGTTAATGATTATCTGATTTGTATAGATGATTTAGAGAGGAAGTCTCAAAAATTATCAATGTCTACTTTACTTGGTTATGTGTCCAACCTAAGTGAATCAAGTAAATGTAAAATTGTATTGATATTCAACGATGATACATTGAATGAACAAGATAAGTCAGAAATCGATCGATACAGAGAAAAAGTGATTGATTTGGAGTTAGAGTACTCACCTAAATCGGTTAATAATATAGATATAGAGTTTATTAATCATCCATGTAGAGACCTTGTATGTAACACATTTAAATCTGAGGGTTTAAATAATATAAGGATAATCAAGCATATAAAGTGGAATATTAATGGGTTAATGAAATTCATTAAGGATTCAGAAGACGCTGTAAAATTTAATCTTCTTAGCACTATTGCAATTCTTACATATGTTCACCATGAGCCAAGCATCAATATCAGAGCAAGTGAAATCGAGCGTGTATTTAGTTACTTATCTGATAAAGAAGATAGTGACAAAAAACTACAGAAACGTATCTCTTCATTGGGCTATATCTATTATGTCGATCATGAAGCTGAAATTATTAATTATATTGAAGATGGCTGGATGGATGAGGGCTTGTTCAAAAAAAACGTACTTGCTCTTAATCAAAGGCAACTAAAGAATAATGTCTCATCAAAATTAACAGAGGTTTGGGGTTTCTATAATAACAATTTCTTATCCACAAGCGATGATGTCATTCGAGGTTTGGAAAGCTTTCTTGAAGAGCATTTGGTTTCGGTTTCCCTTAGAGAGTTGCACCCAATACTAGATACTTTAAATGAGCTTAAAGATAACTTTAAGAAAAGTGAATGGATAGATAAATATGTTGTTTTGAAAATAGATAGTGATGATCCTGCGCTAGTAAAACAACTTAAGCACATCACAAATAACCAAGATTTAATTAAAAAAGTTGAAGATAAGGAGAAAGATATTAATCAACACCATTCAATTTATGCTGTTTTATCTAAAATAGTTAAAAACCGTGGATGGAATCATGAAGATGAAGAGTATTTAGCAAATCATAGTGTTGATGAAATATTTGAATTCCTAGTTAGTGATGATAACAGTGACCTTTTAGGGGTTATTCGAGAAAGTATGGGGATATTTAGGCTAGCTGAGGGAGATAAACCTAGAGATGTATTTGGAAGGAATTTACATGAAGCCTTACGTAAGGTGTCTGAAAGAAGTAAACTCGACCATTACAGAATTACTCATTTCTTTAACATGAAGCTTGACGACTAAATCGAGAGTAAACGGGGGCAAGCCTTACATTTGACATATTGCTCCCATCCGCTGCACTTGGTTAATTAATGCTGAGTGTTTATCCCTAGTGACTGTAACCTTGGTAACAGATATAAAATTATTGGCGATAGTCGTTCCCCGTACAGTTATTGACACAAGTCCAAGTTCGCCCTGTCGGGCGGTTCAAAACCAAACCTTGTCTTAGCGCATAGCAGTAAAGATTCCGCCGCAGGTTCTATTTTTCTAGCGGGTTCCGCTTTTTCTTCGATAAGGGAAATAACCCAGGAGTGTATGCGAGTCACTATTTTACTGGTGTTATGGAGTATGCCTTTTAATTCGTGAATAACCTCGCCATAGCGATTCAGCTCTTGCTTAGGCAAGTACATTGGCCGAACCGGGCGTGAATCCAGTGCGCAAATTGCGCCTCCCATTAGCTCATTAAATTTATCCCATTCAGCGTTATCGGCAGCACTTATCAGCTCAGCCAGTAACTCGATATCAATGGTTTCGGCATTAAGCCTGCGAAGTTCTCGCCATACCGTAACGCTTGCGCCGCCGATTTGCTGAAACTGGCGAATACCCCAAACTGAAGCCCACGCTTCAATGCGTTGCGCGCTGTCTTTCGCATCCAGGCCGTAAAGGTCGGCATCAATGCCGTAGCCGTTGATATTCTTGGAAATGTATTTGGCGATATAGCCTGTGGCACTGCCTTTTTCCGGGTCGATAGTAACCACTTCAAGGCGGTGTTCTGCTGCTCCCGCTTCGTCACCATCTTCTTCCAGTGCGTAGCGTTGCAGAATATCAGTGGCTTTGTCTGCATATTGGCTCTCAAAGAAAAGCAGAAGGTGCCAGTGTGGCGTTCCGTCGTGGTGGGGTTCAACAACGCGCATACCAAAGGCTTCTATTCCCGCTCGTTTCCAGGCCGCTCTGGTTCGCTGCCATACTGTGTTCAAATAGTCGTGCGCTTCCAGTGGTGTGGTGCCGTTGTATTTCGGGTTTGCTTTGCCGTGTTTCAGTGTTGCGTGGTATTTGCTGGGGCAGGTTAGGGTATAGAAAATGCCGGAATACCGGCCGGAATCCTGCGCTAATTCCTCAAAACCTCGCATTCTTACCATTAGTTCAGTGCGGCGAATTTCCGGGTTGGAGGTGGATAAATCGGAAAGCTCAGCCAGGGTGTACGTTTGCCCAAGTTCGTTTTCCGCTTGCAAGCGTTCCAGTAGCTTCCTGTTGTCTTTTTTTCTCGTTACAAAACGGGAAAGACTGATATTGGAAATATAAGCGCCCCGCTTAGAGGAAACCAAGCCAAGCTCTCTGGCAAATGCCTCCAACTCGCGCCTTTGCCAAACAAGGATTTTTCGCCGCCACCAGGATTCATCGCATATGCGAGCCAGCGCCCCAAGGCGTTTGTTTTTATCATGCTCTTTTTCCGGGTCCAGCGGGAATTTAATACCAAGCCTTTCTACGGCTTTTCGCATGAACTTAAGCATGTAGTCCTCACCGTGTTTGCGGCAAGTATCATGAATCAGCTTTTCCGCTACCTTGGCTTTTGTTCTGGCGTAGTCAGTGACAACTTCGTAATCTTCATCGATATTCAAGCCAGTGCCGCCAAGCTTTCGCCTGCTGGATCTCAGTTCCAGCCATCGGTTTGCGGCAACATATCCTTCTTGGGTAGCGATTGCGCGGTACGCTTTAATAAGATAATCCCGAAAGACACCAAAGCGTTCAAAGATCCTGTCCCGCCACAGGGCACATTCTCGGGTTCCAATGTCTTCCAGGGGAAGCAGGTTTTCAACGGTACTGCTCATAGCTGCCCCCTAAACGGCTTGGCCCAGGTATTCGAGCTTGGCGAAGTTACCAAGCCATTGATCGAGGTCTTCCCGCAGGTAACGCACGGAACGGCCAATTTTGATAAAGGGTGGGGCGGGTGTGCGGTTTTCTCGATTGCCCTCCATTCTGGCTTGTGCCAGAAAAGAGCGGCTCATGCCTATGTAACTGGCGGCTTCAAGTTCTGTTAGTGCTTTAGGTGCTGTGGTGTTTGTAGGTATGTTCATATTAGCTCTCTATGTATTCAGTGAATCGACGCTAATAGTTTTACACCCTAAAAACAGGCGATAAGATTAGTGATAAAACTTTGGGCTTAGTGATAATTTTTGCTAAAAACGGCGTATTTCCCGCTTTTCCCGCTCGGTTTCCCGCTTTCCCGGTTTGGTGATTGCGGCTGGGAGCGGGAAGTTTTGCGGGAATTCTCGCTTATCTGGCAGGTAAAAAGCGGGAACTTGCCGGTTTTTCCCGGTTTCTTGTTTTAGTGGCGAAAATAGGGAGGTTTACTGTGCTTGGAGGCGTTTGCGTAGCTTTGAGAGCAGGGGCGCGAAGGAGGCGTAAGAGAGTGACGAATCACTACCATGCTTACTTCGCCACTCAATACACTGTATGTCCATGTTCTGGATGATGCCGTCTTTGTCGAACTGGGGTTCATCAGCTTCCCAGTCCAGCTCCAACATTCTCCATGCATCTTTGGCTTTGATCTTCGGGTGCTTTGTTAGCACGCGCCCGATGAGTGTATGCAACTGGTTTTCTCGTTCGCCCTGGAGTTCTTTTTCTTGTTTGAGCTGCCGTTCCTTCTGGATGTCATTTCGTCGTTCTTTAAAGCGCTCAATTTCTACGGCAGGGATACGAATATCATCAAAAGAAAATTTAGAGTACCGGTCAAAGTCATAAAGATAATCCGGCTCACTTCTGCCCAAGTTAGGGTTAAAAGCGCCGTTTGTGACTGTTTTGATTAGGCTATCGATGTCTTTTAGTGGCGGTTCATATTCCAGGGGAACGGGTGTCGCCGCGAAATCCAAAATATAAGATTTCAGCGTGTCTAGTGTTGTCGGTTCCCAGCCAATCAGAGGGTGAGGGTAATTTGAGCCTTTAAGCGGGTATTTCTGTGAGAAAGATTGGATGCCTTTGGGCTCAACTAGAAGGATGAATCTTTCCCCAAGTTCAATGGTGTTTAAGTCGAGGAGCTTTAGAAGCTCTGGATGCAGGAGAGCGCAATGCCCTCGATACTCACAAACACCCCTGCCTATCCAGTATCCCTCACCATCTATTTCGAATAAGAGCATTGAGCGTGGTTTTGTGAATACTGTTGCTCGAAAGGATTGCCTCTCCAGCTCATAACGAATCTCAGATTCAGTTAATCCGAGCTTATCTTGCGCTTCAGTCAGGGTGTAAAAGGGGCCTATATCGTCAATCATCAAGTTATTATCCAAGCATCGCATCTGCATCCGCTTTTATCTCAGATGCGAGCTGTGTGTATTTAAGGTTTTAGCGTTGCCGCACTTTAACGGTCTAGCGGTTTGTCCTTTTTGCGTGGCCGCCGCCGATCATAGAGCAGTGTTTCTTGTACTGTTTCTGGAGCCATCGACAGCGCTTTTTCAACAAGCACCTTCAATTCAGGCACAAAAGGATAGCGGGGGTTGTATTTATACAGCCGTGTTCTACCTATTTTCTCACTGACAAGTAAGCCATCTCGCTCCAGGCGATCCAGTTGTTTTTGGATTGGGCTTAGATCCGTTGAGAAGGTTTGTGCTATTTCGGCCGCATACCCCGCTTCACGAGCAGTGATAAACATTAACACGCGTTCTGCGCTGGTAGAGCCTACTACTATTGCCTCAAGCATAAACAGCCTAGTATCAAGGTGATAAAACCTACAATATAGGTTTATCTTCCTGCTTTGTACACATAAGCGTGTCATCCAATCAGCGCCACGGCATCAGCTTTGTGGTCTGGGGCTAAATGCGCATAGCGAAGGGTGGTGTTTAAGTCCGAGTGACCGCAGAGTTCTCGCACGGTGTTCAATGGTACCCCCTTCATCACCAGTTGGGAGGCGAAATCGTGTCGCATATCGTGCCAGCGGAATTCCTTAATTTTGGCCGCTTTAAGTATGTTTCGCCAAGCTGTGTTCACGTTGTCTAAGCGGCCGCCGGTGTCGGAGGGAAACACGCGCTCATTATCGGGGTCGGCCTGGCGTTGCCAGTTTGTTAGTGCTTCTATTGCGACAGGGCTTAAAGGAATATGTCGGGTTTTGGCGGATTTCGCGAACTCGCCATGAACGGTAAGCACTTTGTTGTCAAAGTCGATGGCATCCCAGCGCAAATCAAAGACTTCACCTTTGCGCATCCCGGTTTTCAGAGACAGGATAATCATTGGTGTCATTCGGTCGGCATAAGCAAAGTCACTGAGGTCTTGATATTGTTCATAGCCGCGTCGTCGTCGATGCTCGTTGGCACTTGCGCGGGCTTCTTTAAGCTCTTGGTCTCGGTTTTCGAGTACCTGTAAAAGAGCGGTATTCTCCTTTTCGCTTAAAAACCGGGCTCTCTTGGATTCGTCTATTTTGAGAGGCTTCATTTTTCGTAGTGGGTGTTCCGGGATCACTTCCCACAGGTGTGCTTTGGTCAGTACGGCACTCAGCGCGCTTACAAGTCGGTTTATGGTGCTGGGTTTAATGCCTCGATTGCGTTCAGCAATTCGCCACTGCTCTATTTCTCTAATAGTAATGTCAACCAGGGGGAGGGGGAGCAGATGTTTGAACGAGGTTTGAATGGATTTAATGGTCAGGTGGCCGCTTTTCAGGTTGGCAAGCGCCCAAGGTTTGTAGCTGTCTTCCATAAACAAATACAGGGTATTTTTCTGCAGGTGCTTCGCGTGTTTTTTTGCTTCGGCTTTATCACCTTGGACGTCTGCCCCTGCAGCCACTTTTCCCGCATACGCTTTGGCTTCGTCACGCGCTTGCGCGATGCTGATGTCTGAGCCAATAGCACCAATCTTTATCCGTCTGCGTTTTCCGCCAATTGTACGGTAGCTGAAATAGGCTGTCTGTCGGCCAGTGGGTTGAACGCGAACTAAGAAACCTTTGATCTCTGTATCGACAGCTTCGTACGCTTTTTGTTGCGATTGGAGCTGTTTTAAGTTTGAACTGACAAGCTTAATCTTCATGGTGTTGTGGTCACCGATTCCAAATTTAAGTCCATATTAAGTCCAAAATTGGCGAGTTTCAATACATATTAGTAAATCCTGATGAACTTCGGTGAATTTTCGGAGGTTTTATAAGTTATTGAAAATAAAGGGGAAAAACGTTATTTTTGTTCGTGGTTGTTCACTGCTGTTTATAGCTTGAATCGACAAAAACATCCTGGGGGTGTGGTGGTCGTCGGTTCACTAATTCGTCTGGAACGAATTTGGGCGTCGCGCAGCGACGGGCGTAGCCCGAGGCGCAGGACGTGCCGAGTCCAATCCGGCCATGGATCGCATGCAGAAGCTGGTATTGACCTAACCGTTACCGAATGACTTACCTTACTCCGACCGTCGAGATGTTCCTATTGGCGCCAATCCTGTGTTCAGCAATGACATTGGCGTTGAGCTGGACAATAATTAAGCCTTCTCTGGATGCAGGGAAAACAATGCCATTAGAATGTGTTTAACTTCTGAACCTGAAGCTTGAACCTCAGATCGATTTTTAAGGACTATAAAAATGAAATTCGTCGCTCTTTCTTTTCTTGTGGTGCTTCTTGCCTACAGTCACACCACTTACTCAAATGAAGTCTTTGGCTATTCGATAAAAACCAATGTGGTGTATGGCAAGGGTAAGGTAACGGTGGACGGCAAAGTGAATGAGCGAAATCTCCTGATGGATGTCTACCTGCCAACTGACGCCTCACTGAACACAAAAAATAAACCCGCTGTCATTCTGGTACACGGGGGTGCGTTTCACCGGGGCGGGCTGAGGCAACCCAACTTTAAAGAAGATGGTGCCATCCATTCCGTTATGCAGGACTGGGCGAGGTTTTTAACGCCGCTGGGTTATGCCTGCTTTGTTATTGAATATCGGCTTATTCCGGAAACGCCAATACCGGATATGGCGCCAGATTCTGAAGGGCTGCAGCCCTACGAATTGGCCATTTCTGATGCTGGTCTGGCCAGAACAAACTTTGCCAGGGAAGCAATGGGCCTGTCTCCAGTGGATAAGGAAGACAAATTACTGTTGTGGAACGGTCTTCTGGCAGCGGCGGAGGATCTTAACAAGGCCGTCCTTAAGGTCAGGGCCTCAGCCAAAAAGTATGGCGTCGATCCAGATCGCATTGCAATGGGTGGCCATTCAGCCGGTGGTACGACAGTGCTAAATGCCGCATATGGCGTTAAATCCCCAGTCAAAGCCGCTTTCCCTATGTCACCCGCTGTGGTGGGTTTTGACTTAAGCAAAACTATCAGCTCTGCCTCGGCCCCGGCTATGCTCGTTTTGGTCTCGCAGTTTGATGTTGATGCAACGCTGGAAACAGTACCACCACTTATCGAACATGCTAAGCAAATAGGTATGGACTATAACTTCGCATGGGTTCCGGGTTTTGGTCATTTTTATCCTACTGGAGCTATTACGCTCGGGGATGATGGGGTGAGGGCTTCTGTTGGGGAGAGGGTGGCTGGTTTTCTGGATGGGCATTTGAAGAAATAGTGGGTTGAATTGGCTATTGGGCGCTCGGGAGTAGATAGGGGCTGGTTATGTCAAATGTTAGGACCCCTTTGGTTCCCGATATTCATAGTGTTTTGTCGTGAAAAAATATAAGTCATCGGGTGTTTACAGAACTCCTTAACGGGACAACAGGTGATGAGAAATATTAAAATTTCTTTTCTATTACTCTTTGCATTGTTGACGCTGGCATGGTTGTTGGCTGATACCTTGTTTCCAGAACCGTTAAATTACTTTCGCTTCCGTAATGCATTTGTACAATATACAGGTATTCTCGCTGTCGGGATGATGAGCTTTTCCATGTTGTTGGCGGTGAGACCGGGATGGCTGGAAAAATCATTGCACGGTTTGGATAAAATGTACCGCCTTCACAAATGGCTGGGTATTTCTGCGCTTATTTTTTCAATAATTCACTGGTGGTTTGCTCAGGGCACCAAGTGGATGGTGGGTTGGGGCTGGCTGAGTCGCCCTCAAAGGTCCGCAGCAAGCGAAGAGTCTCTTCCCATTATTGAGCAGTTCATTCGCGGCCAGAGAGGGCTTGCCGAATCAATGGGTGAATGGGCTTTTTACGGCGCGGTTATTCTCATTGCGCTGGCGCTTGTTAAATGGTTTCCTTACCACCTGTTTAAGAAAACTCACAAATGGCTTGCTGCCGTTTACCTCGTTCTCGTTTATCACAGTATTATACTGCTTAAATTTGATTATTGGTTGCAGCCGATTGGCTGGCTGACGGCGATTTTGCTGCTATTCGGCGCAGCTTCATCGGTATTGATCTTATTGGGTAAAACCGGTGCAAAGCGTAAAGCCGAGGGCGTAATTAAGTCGTTGAACCGTTATCCCGGTGTGCATGTTATTGAAAGTGAAATTGATGTCGTTGGTAAATGGATTGGTCATAAGCCAGGGCAGTTTGTATTTATAAAATCCAGGCGCACCGAGGCGCCGCATCCTTATACCATCGCATCGGCATGGGACCCGGACCAAGGTATTATTACCTTAGTCGTAAAAGAATTGGGGGATTGGACAAGCCAGCTTAAGGATTGGCTGTATGTTGGCATGCCCATCGCCATTGAGGGGCCATACGGATGCTTTGACTTTAACGATACTAAATCACATCAAATCTGGGTGGGCGCTGGAATAGGTATTACACCCTTTATTGCAAAAATGAAAGATTTGGCAAAAAACCCGATGCAACAACGCATAGATTTGTTTCATGTAACGAGAGACACCGACGAAGCAGCTTTGGAAAAGTTGGTGACAGATGCAAAAGCTGCAAACGTTCACTTGCATATTACAATAACACCAAGGGATGGGCATTTAACGCCAGCCCAAATTAGCGAAGCCGTGCCAGAATACCGTTCAGCCAGTTTGTGGTTTTGTGGCCCAACGAATTTTGGCAGGCACTTACGCAAGTATTTCCAAAAACACGGTATCGCTGGTTCTGATATTCATCAAGAGCTCTTCGAGCTGCGATAAGAGTGAATACGGAATACGAAGGTGGAGTTAGGGAATGAGTTTATTTACTTAAATAATTTCTGTCACCGGCTACACCATAGAAACGATCAGCATCATAATTATTGCTGTAGGTAACGTTGATATGGTGCACTCCAATCTTATACCCTCTTTTTCTGTGCGCCAACTTTCTGCCATGTGCATACTTTCGTATATTTTCGACTTTTCAGGGCTTGAGTTGGTGCTTATTTTTTAAGTTTGGGTAGCTTTTAAGCTTGTGTGCCCATGTGGTTCTGCTATGAGTGGTACTCATTTTGTTTTAAATATCTTAAGTTCTTTTAGTCTATACTCTCGTGAATCGTAACAGGCTGTTCTTATGACACCGTACGAACCTTCTTTATCTAGTTCTACTTTATTTGGATATGATAGATGCAGGTATATCTTGGCATTTTCGATAACATTTTTTGCGATTATAAAAGATGATACGGATTCATTATGGGCGACATCGTGAAAAGATAGTTTACTAGAAATCAAAGTATCACCGTTGTGGTCATTCAAAATAACGTATGCGTGATCGACATAGTATTCAGAAGGTTCATTTATCAGTCTTTTAAATGCTATTGTATACCTTTCACGCTTTTCATCTACCTTCGTAACACTAGCCGAGGAAATATAGTTTTCAATACTATCGGAAGTTCCCTTGCAAGCTAGAAGGTCACTGGCATATACCAACAAAAATGTGATTAATATTCTCATGGCTCTGGACTCTGATAACGCCGCTATTACCGGCGAGTTGTCAATACTTAGGCGAACACGGTTAATAAGTTATTTAAAGCAAGTCAGAACATCTTCCTCGAAATAAGGCTTTTGATTTACCCAAAACATGTAGTTTACTTTCAAAAAATCCGCGGCGAATGCATGTAGTAATGGGACTATATTTTTTCGTTTTTCAATAACGTCGTTTTCATTGCCTTCTAAATCCGATCCTGCGCTAAAGTCTGCTCCAGTTAGCCCAACATAATTTCCATCTTGTACCGCGATACCAAGAGGTGTTGAATATTTGTGTTCGTGCATCATTGCAAGCGCATGATTAAGCTGGCCTTTCCTTCTGACCATCAAATCTGGAGCGGCCAGCGCCACCCCTATTTGTTCACCGTATTCATAGATAGACCGAAGATATCCCTCATCTTCCCAAGGAAGCCATTCACCAGGCATGAAATTCGCGTACTGCATAGCCGTTGACTGTGGAAAAGCTTTTCGCAAGGAAAGCATATTTGCCTTAATGGCATCTCTATAGCCCTTATAGGTGAAGGTAGCATCCTGTTTAGGGTCAACTCCAATAGAGGTCTCTTGTAAATTGATGCCCTCAATCTTGCCGTCAAACTCCTTTCCAAGTGCCTCCAGTAAAAACGAGAATCTTTCCTGTACTTTCCCATTCCAGCGTTTCGCAGTCCAACCGTCCACTCTGCCGTGATCGTTAAGTTGTTCTATAGAGCCTCCGTCGTATTCGCTAGTATTCAAATATTCCGGAAGTCCTCGGACCTTTGGATTAAACGTGGCATCCTGAAGCTGAACAAATAATTTTTTACCATATTTTTTTAAGTATTCGTAGTCATGACTAATAATAGAAAAATCGTATTTCCCTTTAGTCGGCTCCAGTCGCGACCATAGATACATAATTTGTGCACCGCTAAAGCGATCATGTTTCAATAAGGGGTGGCCTTTTATGGCACCCCTATCTCGAGCGAAGTAAACAAAATTCTTTATTTTATTTTCGGAAATAGGACAGCGCTCTTCAGCGTATTTTCTATAGGCATTAGCATAGCGTTCACTCGGGTTGTCCCAATTGGCGTAGCAATTAGCACATGACAGAAAAAATCCTAAAATGAGAACGCCGGATAAATTCATAAATTGTTTCCTGACTGGTATTGATATCTGATTGCTCTATTCCGAGTACCAAATTAAAGCTAACAGTATTATTAACCGGAAAGTTTCCGTGTTATAACACGGAAACTTTCCGCCCTAATGCTCTTATACGGAAACCCTATCTTGCCGCAGGCTGTATTGCATTAATCTAAGGCTCGAAATCCAGCAACCTGTCAATCTTAGCAATGTCCGCTAAGGGTCGAAACCCGACCTTAATTTTACAGCTTAGCTCAAGGGTTGAATACCTGATAAGAGTCGTCTTCAGCCCTTAAGTGCTCATACAGCAAGATGAAAAAGGTGACATATTGGTCATTTAACGGCCGAGAGCGTACCTTACCCCATTTACTCCTGTGAAGGCAGGAACTTGGCCGTTGGCATGCTGCACAATAGCAGAAAACCTGACTTCGCAAGGTTGATGGAGGTAGATCTGAAGGGCAAAAGGCAAGGCTAAATGTAATAGAAATGCAGGTTGATTTTCACCAACCTGCATGAGTAGTTGTTCATGAAAAGAATAAGCTGCAGCCTTGGCTTACCACCAATAGACGGAAGCCCATGGATAATCACCCGCCGTTGCTTCAAAGTGGTAGTAATCATCGGCACCTTTTGCTGGTAGGGCCGCGCCAACAGCTGTTACAGCGGTTCCGGAACCGTTAATGGTTACCGATATACTGCGCCCAGAAAAATTTGAGGCTCCCCAGCCGTTGATATTGTCTTTCGTTCGGAAGCAAAATGCTGCGGTGCTACCAAAGTTTCCAGACTGTCCGCCGTTTCTGATTCCAGGGCAGTCGATGTTATTTCCAGCTGAGCCACTTGAGCTTGAAGAACTGCTGGAGCTTGAAGAGCTACTGGAACTCGAAGAGCTGCTAGAGCTGGAAGAGCTGCTGGAACTGGAAGAGCTGCTAGAACCTGCTGAGCCTGAAGTAATAGACCCCGCCGATACCGTAAGGGTTACTTTGTCCAAGCCTGCACCATCTTCTCTTCGTTGTAGAGTTAAAGTATGGGAGCCTGTGCTGAGATTGGTAAATGTCGCGGGTGAATAATTTGCCCAGCCAGAGCTTTGTTTATTATTTTGTGTCTGCCAGCTACCGGAATCCATTTTGTAATAAAACGAATCATCGTTGCCATTGGGCATATTGACTTGAATGTCAAAACTCACATCCGCTTGCTGTGAAAGTGTAAAGTTAATTTTCACCTGGCCCGTTGTCGAATCAGAAGCGGAGCTTAGTATTTGATTGCCGTTATTTGGCCAGACAATATACTGCCCGTTAGACGCTACTGTATCGCCCTGTACAGTGAACGGAGAAAAGTTGTTTTGAGAGGCCAGGTTCTCCAATTCAATTTCCAACTTGGATGTTCCTGACGATGAAGAAGAGCTGGAGGAACTGTTCGAGGAGCTGCTACTTGTTGAGCTCGATGAGCTGGAGCCTGAACTGCCTCCTAGCCTGGCATAACTTACTCCGTCGTACCAGGTGCGGACAGTGTCACCTGCTGAGGTAGTGGTGCCGGTGGTAAAGGCTTCGTCATCCACGAATATTTCAGCAACACCAGAAGAGCCTACCGAAACGCGCCCGACATAAGCTTGATACAGAAATATACTATCGTTGGCGCTCAAGTTTAATGCGCTGTTGTGATCTCCTGTCGCCACCTGTTTGGATGCAGTCTGACGATAAATTTTCATGTTTTGCTGGGAGAGTCCAGCTTCAATTCGCCAGTCACTAGTGGGTTTGGCCCAAAAGTTTACCCACAAGTCATAAGTGCCCGGCTCAGGTAAAGATACCGTGCTGCGAATGACCGGGGAATTCTCCGAGCCGGTTTCTGCAGAAGTGAAAACATTACCATTGTTACCGTACCCCGTGCGCAAATGCCATTGATTATCTGCACTGCCTTGATTGCTGCTTGGCCCACTGGAATTGAGCTGTGATCCATTAGCAAGAGTTGTGTTACTGCTATCGGCGTCTACGTAGGTCATTTGCCCAAAGGTCTCACCCGCGCGGTCGATAATACCTACCACTGCCGCATCAAATGTTTGAGCCGTGCTGTAGCTTCCTCGCCACCAAACTAGCGCTGTATCTTGGCTATTCCACTCTGGTACAACCGGTCGCAGATTGTCGTAAACTGAGTTCTCTGTAATGGGAGTCCAGCTCCAGCTATTACCCTGATCACTGCTTACACCTTTGAAGATTTCATGCACACCCAGATCGTTGTCGTTTCTTGGGTCGAAAGGCGTTGATATATAAATAACGTTGGGGTTATTAGGGTCGATTGCAGCGAGGCCAGTGTAATCCTGCTCGCTACTATAGAGTTTATCGCCTGCGCGACCAATATAGTGATGAGACCAGTAAGAGCCGTTAAAACGTGCATAAATAAAGCGATGATCCAGTTCATTGTTGTTTGCACGCGCTTTAATAATGGTTGCCAGAGTGCCGTCGTTGTAGCTTTCGAGTTCAATCGTCCAGGCGCGTGTCATTTTCACGCCCTGTAGGGTTGTGTCTGCAGCAAAAACAAGTGAAAAATCTGCAGGCCTTGGTGCAGATTTATCGGTGATATTACTGTCCATCAAAGTGCCATCGGCGTTATAGCTTTTTCCGTTCTTTATATAGCCGTGATAAATACTGGTGTTGTAGTCGCGGGGGTGGTGTTCGCTTGCAACAAAATCAATACGGTCATAGTGGTTACTTGCATACTTAAAATAGCCATTCACATAACCCACACTTTGATCTGGCTCGGTAAGTAAACCACCATAGGACCAGCTACTTCCCTGATTGGTCGACACCATCATATTTGGGCTGCGCGCATAACTGCGGGCAAAGTTATATAACTTGCTTTCGCTTGAGAGATACCAGAGGTTGGAATAGGTTGTTGCGAAGTCGGTTCCGCCGGGAATATTAGCCCAATTAAAAGCACCTTCCCGGCCCCAACTGGAACCATCAAATGTTCGGTAATAGGAATAATTGTTGTTGTTGTGGCCTGCATACATCGCCAGATAATTGCCATTGGGAAGTATCACCAGCGCAGGCGCATTATGGTCGTCACTGCCGGGGAAGTTGGAATTTCCTTCCATAAGTGTGTAACGGTTGGATTGGCCAGAGTTCAGGTCAAAAATCACGGCATCAATATCACCGCCGCGGGCAGATCCACCAAGGCCTGAATCGTCAGCCGTCGAGCCAATAATCAATTTATTGTTCTGGGTATCAACCAGTGTTCTTTCATCCTGATACCAACACCAGGTGCCGTTATCGTTAAATAAAATCAGGTTGCCATTAACCTGATCCCGTTGCGCTAGAGCGCCGCAGGAAAAAAATGAAAATAGAAAAAGTGGCGCATAAATGCATTTGTTTGATAGTCGATGGGACATAGCTATTTCTCGTATAACGTTATTGTGAGGAATGAAGAATGCCCAAATTCAAGGTTTTAATCGGCTATTTAGTACATACCCGAATACCTCGTATTTTTTATTTTGGGTAAGTCAGATATTTTAATGAATGCATTGGCTTGAGAATAGGTGCTACTTATGAATTATTCGAATGCTCGCCCGTCGCGTTTCAAACTATTTGAAATGTTATGTCGTTCGTATATTTTGGATAATGGGTATCTGAAGATCTTCTGGAGAAAATAGCTGACGATTAACTTAAATCACAGGCGCAGACGGTGATGTCATCGGACTGATAAATTGGAACATACGGATTGTTGGTCGTAATAATCCCGCTTCATTCCTCAAGATTACGAGTGAAGGTAAATTCAGCAGAGTTTTTTCTCAGTCGGTAAAGTGTTGCCGCCGGACCTTTTTCGCTGCGCTTCTCGCCAGTATCTTCTAGTAAATTCGCTGCCGCTATTCGGCGGCGGAAAGAGCGTTTTTGCAGGGGCTTGCCGATAAGTGCTTCGTGCAATTTTTGTAATTCGGGCAAGGTAAATTTCTCCGGCAGGGCGTAGCCGGGCACGATTGAGTAGAGGGCCTTCTGTCGCAGGCGTTCGCGAGCGAGCTCAATAATGGCTCCATGGTCAAAAGCCAGGTTCATCTGTTCTAGTTTTTGCAGTGGTACCCAGGCGGCATCGGACACGGTATCAATATGGGGTGCGCAGCTCTGGTGGCTGATTAATGCGGTAAAGCAGATGGTGACGGACCAGTCGCGCTTATCACGATGAGCGCTGCCGAAGGATTGAAGTTGTTCTATATAGGGGGGCACTACGCCTGTTTTTTCTTTGATTTTCCGCAGCACGGTATCTTCCAGATGCTGGTCCAGTTGCTTGTCTACAAAGCCGCCCGGAAGACCCCATTTGCCTTTGTCCGGATGGTTCTGACGCTCTACCAGCAGGATCTTGATCGCAGCTTCGTGGTAAGTAAAAAGCGCTGCGTCCGCCGATACCATTGGGATATCGTAGTTATGGATATTGTAGCTAGCGAGAAAGCGGGTTTCTTCTGCCTTGGTCATAGCTCTTGCCTACGGGTGGGGGTGGCAAGAATAGCCTTTTAGTGACTATTTGTCACTAATGCTTGACTCGGTAGTGACTATAGGTCACTATAGCTTCGGTGGTGACTTAAAGACACTAGCTGATAAGAGGAGAAATGCTATGTTTGGAGTGCGTTATTTCAAAGCCGATTCTGCGACCTTCGCTATAAAAACCGTGAACGGCGCGGTTAGCCGTTCTGGAAAGGGCATCAGTTTTTTCTATCTCACCGCGACCACGTCCATATCTACCATTGGTGTTGGCACGCAGGAAGCGCCGTTTATTTTCAATTTACAAACAGCAGATTTTCAGACTGTTACCGTGCAGGGGCAGGTGTCGTTTCGCGTATCCGATCCTTTGCGCGCTTCAGAGCTGTTGAACTTTAACCTGCAAAAAGACGGGCATAACTATGTTTCGGAAGACCCGTTAAAACTCGGAGATCGCGTGGTGCGAACAGTGCAGAGCATTGTGCAAAGCCGCATTCAAAGCGAAACCTTGCGCAGCGCCTTAACACAAAATGCGTCTATGGTAGCACTGTTACAGGAGGCTTTGCCGCAGGCGGAAACACTTGTTGCGTTAGGTATAGAGGTATTGGATGTTAGCGTGGCGGCAATTAAGCCAAGTACAGAAACTGCCAGGGCGCTTGAAGCAGAAGCGCGGGAGATGATTCTTAAGGAAGCGGACGATGCGATTTATGCCCGTCGTAAGTTTGCGGTAGAGCAGGAAAGAACCATAAAGGAGGCCGAGTTGCAAACGGAATTGTCTGTGCAGGAAAAAGAACAGGAGATACTGGAATCTCGCCTGGCCAATGAGCGCGATTTACTGCGTGGCGAAATGCAAACAGCAAAAGAAAAGCTGCAAGGGGAAATTGATGCAGAGGCACAACGCAAGGAACTCGTAAGCTTGAGCGTTGAAAATACCCAGAAGGAGGCAGAAGCAGAGGCCTTTGCCATTAAGGCTAAAATGTCAGCGTTTACAGCTTTGCCCGTTGAGAACCTGAAAGCATTGGCGCTGGCAAATATGGAGCCCGAGCAAATGATGGCGCTAGCATTTGACAGTTTTGCACAAAATGCTGAAAAAATTGGCGAGCTGACTATAACTCCGGACCTGTTTGGCAAGCTGATGAAGCAGGCGCGATAATGAGCGTAAATAATGATGCTCGCTTTGTGTTGGTCACGCGAAAAACACGACTGCAGGAGCTGGTTGAACGCTTTAATACCTGGCCGCAAGCGCGTTTTTATCTTGAGCATAATCAAGTAGATGCACAGGATTACCTCGCCGAGCATGATCACTACCAAGGGCAAATCCGGCAGGCGGAAGCTGTGCTGGCAAAGCTGGGCCGCTTGCACAGTATTGAGCGCGCGTTTTTACCTACCTACCAGTTTGGTAAACAGGATTTGGTGGTGGTGCTGGGGCAAGATGGTCTGGTAGCCAACACTTTAAAATACTTAAATGGTCAGCCGCTTATAGCGGTCAACCCCGACCCGGAGCGATTCGATGGAAAAGTAGTACCCTTTGAAGTGTCGCAGCTGGATGGTATTGCCGAGCGTGTTGTCCATAATAACGTGGATGTGCAAACCGTCACCTTTGCGCAAGCCTGCAGCAACGATGGTCAAAAAATGCTGGCGGTTAATGATTTATTTATCGGGCCAAAAAGCCATACATCTGCGCGTTATGAGCTGACATGGAATGGCAGGTGCGAAACACAGTTGTCCTCGGGCGTTATAGTGTCGACGGGCTTCGGTTCTACCGGTTGGTTTCAATCCATTCTTGCGGGTGCAACCGGTGTCACCGGGCAAGGGCAGCATCCATTGGCCACTGGTTTCGACTGGGATTCTCCGCGCTTGCATTTTGCCGTAAGAGAACCCTTCCCGAGCCAGGCAACCGGTGTGGATTTAGTTTTTGGGGAAATTGGAGCGGGTTCTGAGCTTTCTTTGGAATCTTACATGCCTGAGCACGGTGTAGTCTTTTCAGATGGCATTGAGTCGGACTATCTTTCCTTTAATGCCGGAACCCTGCTCACGGTTTCTGTCTCCCCAACACAGGGGGCGCTTGTCACTTAAATTATAAATATATATGGAAGAAAAATGGAATTAATTACAGAAGCCTATACGGCTCAACTAAAGCGATGGCCTGCCACAGGCAGGCATATCCTGGCGCAATACACCAGGGACTACGTAATTGTGTATCAAGCTTATCGACCTGCGATCGGTGCTTATGCTGCGCGCAACAACAAATTCGGCGGCGAGTTCAGTTTTGATCGCATGAGCTGGATTAAGCCGAATTTTCTTTGGATGATGTATCGCTCAGGCTGGGGAACCAAGTCAGGGCAAGAAGTTACCTTGGCAATAGCACTTAAGCGGTCATATTTTGAAAAGATGCTCATGAGTGCTTTTCCCTCGAGTAATATTCTTGGCTTGCCGCGTTCTGAATGGGACGAAAAAGTAGCGTCAACAAATGTGCGTTTACAGTGGGACCCAGACCATGATCCTTTTGGCGAAAAGCAGCAGCGTAAAGCGATTCAACTGGGTTTGCGCAAAGAGTTTTTATTACCTTTCGGTGGTGAAGGTATACTCGAAATTAAAGATATTTCGCCCTTTGTTACCGAGCAGCGAAAGCTTCTTGAGGAAAAGGGGATTACAGCTTTGCAAACCCCAAGTGAGTCGGTATATGAAGTAGATGAAGCGATTCGAAAAGTCCTACATATGGATGTAATTTAAACCTGGTTAGGGCATATTTTAGCATTATCCAGGAGCTAACACAGGTAGCCATGTGTTTAACAGAAAAACCTTACGGCGCTAAAAGCCGTAAATAACAAAATTCAGTGAAAGACAATGTCATTAAAAGAAAAAGCAAAAGAAGTTCTCGATATTATTGCCAATGGCGGTTATACCGCCAGTGATGGTAATTGGATTGATATTCGAGACCAGATTAACTATTCAGTAAAAAACTCAAAAACCTATACTCCCAGTCAGTTGGCGGAGCTTGGGTTTAGTAAAGCCAATGAGAGCGTGCACCCTGAGGTTGTGGTTACGGAAGAAACCACCCAAATAGCCGCTAGTCGCCTGTTTAAAGAGGGCTATGAAAATCTTGTGCTTCTTAATTTTGCGTCTGCGCGCAACCCTGGGGGCGGTTTTTTAAATGGTGCAAAGGCCCAAGAAGAAGATCTAAGCCGTTGTTCTGCGCTTTACCAGTGTTTGATTTCCCAGCAGCAATACTATGAGGCCAACCGAACTCAGGATTCAATGCTCTACACTGACCACATTATCTACAGTCCCAGAGTGCCGTGGTTTAGAACACGAAGCCGGGACGAACCGAACGAGCTTTATACGGCTTCTGTAGTCACTGCTCCAGCGCCAAATGCCGGTCAGGCACTTCGTCGCGGTGAAACAATAGAATCAGTTCAATCTGCCTTGCTGCAGCGTTGTGGCAAGGTGTTGGCTGTAGCCAGGGACAATGGTCACAAGAATTTAATACTGGGTGCCTGGGGCTGTGGAGTATTTGGTAATGATCCAACGACCGTCGCAGCCTCGTTCCAGTACTGGCTGAAATCGCAAGAGTTTACCTCTGCTTTCGATAATGTTGTGTTTGCGGTTTATGACAGGTCGCGGGAGAAGGATACCATAAAAGCGTTTCAGGGCGTTTTTAGTTCCGCCTCTGGTCAGTAGTAATAAGAGAAATAGTGGAGAGAAAAACAGCAGAAATAGTAAGCAGCAGAAATAGGACAGCCATTCGAACAAGGAAATGAAGGCATGCCACAATTTGGCCTAGGGTTTTGATTGAATATTTTATGTTGGCACCGATTGCCCTGAAAAGTGGCTGGCAGAGGCAAATTAACGGGATTTTAGGCGAGCTAGAACCGCCTTCAGCTTGTCTTTACACTCCACAAAGTTTTTAAAGCGTGTGGTAAGTACTAGCCATTCGTTGGCGGTGATACCCAAACGGTCCAAAACAGGTGGTAGCTTGTGTTGAAGATACACTCGTATTTTCTCTCGAATGGCTCTACCGGTCATTCGAGAAGTTCAAGGTGGTCTTTTAACTGAAAAGGTAGCCCTTGCAGAAAGAAAGTGTCCGTTTTCTGAAGTCTGTCTAAATGTACAGTTAATTTGCTGCCTAATCAAGTGTTAAAGTAGGTGCCCAAAATGTCTTTAAGCGAAAGGAAACGATAAATGTCTAAGCCTTCAATAACTACGGGTAATATTCGGTTTGGCACTCAAAGCACCCCAGGTAAGCAGCATGGGGGTGAAGAGCACAGACGCTCAGAAAGCGAGCCGATGCATATTGCCATTGTCGCTAACTTTGGTGGCGATAATTCTCGTAGTGATTTAGCCAAACGACAGGTGCTTGAGGTCGACAGAGATAATTTCGAGGAGGTTTTCGAAAAAATTTCTCCCTCCCTGGATTTGCCGGTTTTTGAACAGCCTATTGTCTTTAAAGAGTTTGATGAACTGCATCCCGACTTTTTAGTTGGGCGAGTGGGCGTGTTTGATGAGCTGCGAACGTTAAAGCGTCGTTTGGCAAAGCCCGCCTTATTTGAACAAACAGTACAAGATATTCAAAACCTTTTAGGTATCGAAGCTGATAACGAATCTCGAGAGCAAAGCCCGGCAAATCCTGAACAGGACTCTGGCGATTTCATGGAAGCTTTATTGGCAAATAGTCAAAAAAATGAAGCTGCGCTTCAGAATCCTTTAGGCGATATTAATGCATTGGTGCGTTCGATCGTTTCCCCTTATGTCGAGCCCCTCGCTGACCCACGCCAGGAAGATATGCAGCAAGCAGTGGATGCAGCCACGGGAAATTTATTGCGTAAAATTATGCATGCCAGCCAGTTTCAGGCCCTGGAAGCGGCCTGGCGCAGCCTCTATCGTTTGGTGCGCGCAGTGGAAACAAGCTCAAGTCTAAAAATATATATTATTGACGTTCAGCGTGAGGAGTTGCAAAAAGACCTTGTCGAAGGCGGCGAGTTTTCTCAATCTCATTTGTATAAGTTATTGCTAGAGCAGCGCCAGGTGAGCGGTAAAACACCTTTTTCTGTCATTAATGTCGATGCTTATGTCTCCAGCGATCTCGCAAGTGCGCGTTTAGCAGAGGCCTTTGCCACCATAGCCAAGGCGAGTGGAGGGCTTGCCTTGCTAGGCGCAACGAGTCGCTTAGCCGGGTGCTTATCATTTGCGGACGCCGAAGATTCAGATGACTGGACCTTAGCGGTGGAGCCTGAGTTTGCCACGGCCTGGCAAGCGTTTAGGGAAGGCCCAGCCGCTCAGCATTTGGCAATTGTCGCCCCTCGATATATGGCGCGTCTTCCCTATGGTGCTTCTACTTCACCGATAGAGAGTTTTAAGTTTGAAGAGCTTAATACAGACTATGATCATAACTACTACTTGTGGGGGAATGGTACTTACCTTGTTACTGACTTAATCGCTCAATCTTATTCACAACAGGGTTGGGATTTTTCTCGCGGGCCTGTGGCAAATAAAATTGAGGGCTTGTCATTGCATGTATACCAGAGCGATGGTGAGAGTGTTATCAAACCCTGTGCAGAATTACTGCTAAGGGATCGAGGCGCAGACAAGCTGGCTTCTCAAGGTGTGCTTTCTTTACGCTCAGTTGCGAATTGTGATTCAATAGTGATTTCCAATTTTCGTTCTGTGTCTGTAAATGGACAAAGTCTATTTGCCTGTTTATCCGTTGATTAAAGTGGATATCTAAAAATTCTCGCGGAACCTTTAATATGAATAATAAAATCGGAGCGCTGCAAGCCAGAGCGGTTCCGTATCTTGTTGATTACGCCATTGCAAGCTGACACTGGTATCGATTGAGCCAAACTGGTACCGGTAGTAGCCTTCCACGAGTTGATTGCTGGTTTTTTCGGAGCCCTGTTCAGTAAGTGAAATACTGCTTCCCACGCCAAGCTTGCCAGGACCGATGGGGTGATCAATAGACGCACTGGCAAACCAGTCATCATGATTCTCTTCTAAGCTCGCGCCCAAGCGTATATTCCAAGCCCACGTTGATAAGCTAGATTCAATTGATGTGTATAAACCCGAGGCGGCGTGTTTTCGGTTTTCGTTTTCGGGGTATACAGCAGAGTGATGCCATGCACCGATGCGTGTGGTCATTGGCTTGTTCCACACAAGTTCGGAGATTGCAAACATCCCTTTTTCGCCGGTGAAAACATCGAGTAGCTCTGTATAATTTTTATTCGGGTTGTCGCTTAAGCCATTCGAGCTGGTCATTGCTGCATGCAAGGTTAACGGATATTCCCCTAGCTGGGTGTGGGTATAGACAGTGCCCAGGGTGTAGTCTGGAAATGGAATGCTGGCATTATTGACCAGTTCCGAGCTGAGAAATTGCGCTGTTTCGTCATTCGCCACATCGGAGGTATCAAAAACTGCAGTAAGGTCAATGATACCAATCCGGAAAGCACCATTGGTAAGCGAACGGTTTAGTGACAACTCTGAAACCTGTAACCGGCCTTTGTCCTGCGCATTTAACGCTGTGCCCGAATCGGCGTTGCTGCCCTCAATCACTGAACTGACACCATTGGCTTGTGGTGTGGTATTTCCCTCAACGTAAAGAACCCATACACCCACGTTGCTGGCCAGTTCAGTAACTATATCGAGGCTTGCTTCGTGAGTACTTTCTATTGAATTGTCGGATGAGAACAGGTTGGTTTGAGTAAGGCCAACAAAAACGGAGGCAAGCGCTTGTTCGTCTTTATCTGCAACGGCAGGGTAGGCAAAGATACTGCCGAAGGAGGTACACAATAGTAATTGAAATTGTCTCTTCACTATTGGTATGGTTGCCTACGACTCATCGTGCTTTAACTGAAAATGCTCGACTTGTCCCACCAAGCTTAATACCAGAGCTTGTTGTGTTTCGACCGATGTAGCTAATTCATTAATATTGGTTAAGGTAGTTTCTGTACTATCGCTAATCAAGGTAATGCGTTTGCTTACATCTTCGGCAACGTAACTCTGTTCTTCTGCAGAGGCAGCTATTTGGGTGCTCATACTGTCGATGTTAGCAACGGATTCAGTAATGTTGCTCAGGGAGCGACCACATTCTCTTGCTTTTTCTACAGCCAGTTCCGCATTACTACAACTTTCCACCATCGCCTGTACACTTTGAGTAGCCGCAGTGTTCAGCCCTTGAATCATGCGATTAATTTCTTCAGTGGATTCTTGCGTACGGCTTGCTAGTGTGCGCACTTCATCTGCTACCACGGCAAAACCTCGGCCCTGTTCGCCTGCCCGCGCGGCTTCAATAGCTGCATTTAGCGCCAATAAGTTGGTTTGCTCTGCGATACTATTAATTTCATCCATTAAAGTAGTAATGGATTCAGTTTGATTACCGAATTTGTTTATTTTATCTGTTGTTACGCGAATATGGTTTGATAATAGATCTATTGATGAAATGGCATCGCTTACTATAGCTTGTCCATTGATTGTTTCACTATTCACTGCAGCTAGTGCTTCAGAAGCGTTGGCAATGCTATTGGCAACATCGTGGGACGAAGCGCTCATTTCATTAGCCGCAGTGGCTACCTGTAATATTTCATTTTGTTGCTCTCCCAATTTAGTACAAGCCGACCGGGTGATGTCAAAAAGGAGCTTGGCTTCAGATGATAATTTTGAAACGGTGTTACGAATACCTGAAATAATATCTTCGAGAACATTTCTCAGGTCTTCAATAGGGTAAACTATCTCACTAATCGAGTTGTGTTGATCAACCTTAATATCGATGTTTATTTTCCCCTCACGCATATCTGCGAGCCAGGTTTCCACTAGGGGGAGCCTTTTTAATACCGCGGAAAAATTAGTGTAGAGAATCAAGATAGCAATCAGAACCAAAAAGGAAGCTACGATACTGATGATGCCGGTGCGCACTAGTTGCTCGTTGTGTTCAGTTGATACAGCGTTTACCTGTTTGCTAATAAGTTTGACAACTTCGTCAACTTTTTGGTTTATTTTACTGGACTGCGTATCAAATCTCTCCATCATAGGGTTACCGCCCTGTGGTCCGGATTTGATGTAGGCCTCGGCCATCTGTATGCCAACTTGGTGGTATGTCTCAAAAGTAGAGCGTAGTGCAATAAGTGTATCCCGGTACTCTGGAAGTAGTTGTACCAGTTTATCCAGGTTTTTTTGGAAATCTTTTGCATGCACTTCTGCTAAATCTAAGCCGTCGTTAAGGCCATCCAGACCGCGTGTTGCGCTAATGTCAGTAAGCCATTGCTGGACTTGTATGGTATGAAACTTTAGGTCTTTGGCGACAATGATTGAGGAGATATGTCTCGTATTTAGGCTTTCTGCCTGTTTGATAGCGCTCTGAATACTGATGAGAATGCACAGTGATGCGGTAAGGGAGGCTATTGTTAAAAATACTAACAGTAAGGAAAAGCGCGTATTGAGTTTCATGATTGTAAACCTGTAGTACCTAGTCATTATTTATAGCACAGGATATTATGAATGCCCGTGATAACCTCTTTTCTTCTGTCCAATTAAAACAACGGTTGGTATTGTCTGATTTCGATCAAGGTAAGCTGTGGCTATAGATCGTTCGCCAGGAAAAGAAGCAAAAGAAAGGGTCATTCATAGCGGATTTATACGCCTTTGGTAGGAGTGTTGCTAGGCGGCATGCCAGCTCCATCCCTGGAGCAGAATTTGCTGCAACACTACTACCACTGCATTTCCCGCTGTGTAAGCCGCGTGTACCTTGGCGGCTTAAACCTTTTTTATGTGTAAAAACTACGAATATCGCGGCCAAAGGTGGATCTACGGCTCCCCCGCGATCATCGAGCTGTTGCATATAGAGATTTTTAAAAACGTGGCGAAGGCAGCGCTGACTCATTGGAATGAACAGGCGCCTGCCTTTGACCACTAAAGCTGGCTTTGCTTTCGGCTCTGGGACTATTTTCACCACAGTCGCTACACGACAGGCGGAAGTACGTCCCCAGGTCAAGGGTATAATCCAGCAAGGCCTGTTTGATGAAGGTTCCCAAGTGGAAAGAGCGAGCTCTCAGGTCAGATCACCCTTTTTTTTAAAAAAAGCATCTGGTCAATTCTCAGCCTACACCTTAATATCTTTTCTATTCGCCTTCCAGCTTGTCTTTCAGGCACTTTGAGGCTTTTTGTGCACAGCGGCCGCAGTCTTGCGCCACTCGCAATTGCTGTTTTAGCTCCTTTAAGGTGCGTGTTCCATCGCGTGCTGCTTTTCGCAGTTGTTTATCAGTAACGGCATTACATACGCATACATACATGTTATAAACCTTACATTGCAACACACTGCTTTCCCCTTAAGTTTGGCAGCATGGACTTGGTGTTTGTCACTGCGAGCTTCGCCACAATCGCTAAGCACTCATTTGCGTATTCTCGATTGCAATCTCCAGGCCATATGAAGTTTTTAACAGTATTTTGCTACTATCCAAGCTGGTTTGGCATTTGCATTTTAATTAACGTAACAATAGTTATTGCCAAGTTAATAGATAATCAAGATATTACGAGGCTGTTGTAGTATGTTAATCAGTAATCAAAATGAAGAATACAGTTTGGGCATAAAGCCTATGGATACTACCCATTACGAATTTATTGCTTTGGTAAATTTACTTGCTGAGGCTGACGCTAGTCGTTTTCAGCAATTGTTTATTGAATTGGTCGCCCATACAGAAAAACATTTCGACGCTGAAAATGCCTGGATGAAGGAGAGTTCGTTTCCGGCTATTGCTGAGCATATGGCTGAACACCGTCGTGTTTTTGCTGACCTTAAGCAAATGGAGCAGAGGGTGAAAAAAGGCTCAACCACTTTGGCGAAAGCGTTTATTTTCGAGCATGTGGCCGCCTGGTTTAGTTTACACGCCTCTACAATGGACGCAGCTTTAGCAGCGCATATGAAGTCCGTGGGAATGGAAGCGTAGTGTTCAATAGCTTATTCCATTAGCCACTGATACACCGCATGCATAATGTCCTTCTCTACATCGAGCATGGGAACACAGTCGGGCAGCTCTATCCACTCGCTACTGCTTGGGGGGGCGAATATCTGTAAACCTTTTACCTGCGCGAGGAAGATGGGTATATCCCTGTCCGGGCTTTCGATCCATAAATGAAAGTTATTTACCAGCTTGAGTGCAGAGTAGGGTAATTGCCATTTTTCACAGCACACTGGTAGATAGGTGCATGGATGGAAGGCAATTTTTTTATAGCTATGCGGTGCGTCAACAACTTTCGACAGCGGTGGCAGGGGGGATGGCAGGCATACGTGGACTTTTCGCAGCTTTAAAAAGCGTAAGCGCGCACTTACCGGGTGAATATGAAAAATAAGATACCGAAGTGGGAGTTTGATATTGTTTCGAAAATCGGTATTGATGGACATTTGAGTAGCTTTATTCAGCTGTTAGAATACTTACAAATACTGATCGGAGCGCTGCCTTTGTTACAAAGGCAACACCCCAGGGGTTCAGCTTGCGAACAGTTTATCCCTAGGCGCCGCCGGGCTCACCTGTAAACTCTACCAGCAAGTCTTCATCTGTTACGATAGTCTGGCAAGCCAGCCTGAATGTGGGGGGAATGTCGTAGAGATTGGCACGTTCCTCTTCTCTGGCTGGAAGCTTGCCAATGGACTTGAGAACATCGCGCTCTTTATCGGTCAGCATTACTGCTTTAACCCGATCACCATCGAGATGGCTTACCTTTACCAGGCATGAGCCACACTTTCCATCTTCGCATTCATGAGGGATCTTTATATTATTTTCCTTTGCGACGCCAAGCAGAGTGGTCCGTTTTCCTGCCACCGCTTCTACTTTACGGTTTTTAGACATAATACGTGATCTAAAATAAATTATTGCCATTTTTTAAGCCCTTTATTTTGAAGTGTTTAAGGTATTTTGAGTGCGAATAAGTTAAAAGCATGGAATCCTTATCCTTATCCATTCCATAAGTCAAGATGATCCGTAAGAATCCTTTTAAGACCTGAGTACGTCAGGTTTTCATAGGCTTCCAGAAAAACGTTTGCAGAAGCACTAAAGGGAAATTCAAGGTGAACGCCATACCTTTCTTTTATTTGACCGTTGGTAAAAATATAAGCGCGTGTAGAATTTTGCGCGCGATGTTGCAGATAGACCGCCCTGTTATCCAGGTTGCCCTCTATGTCGACTTTAAAGCTGTTCGTACCAAATTCATTAACCAAAAGAAGAAGCACATATTTAACGGATGTGTGCTTTTCTAATGCCCAAATATTCAACATTTTTCAGAAATCTCCTGGCAAAGTCCTTGGCTATATCGGCTATTCGTTGTTATAGCGCTTTCAAAATCCAGGCCAGATAATTTATTGTGGCCTTGGACAATAGGGCAATTGCTGAAATCATAAGTAAATAGCAAGCGATGCTATCTATGTGCGCTACATGGTTTGCTTTTTGCTATTAGGTTTTGCTGGCAGGTATTGAAAGTGTTTTGGAGCTTATATGAATAAAGAGTGTCTTGCCGACGAGGTTCCTCATGCGGCGAATCTGCTTGTCGCTTTTGCATCAGATAAAGGTGAAATTGTTGACCAGCATTTTGGTTCTTCTCTTGGCTTTTTTGTTTACGATATAAGTGCCAAGGGAGCGAGCCTGATAACCAGTAAGCGCTTTGCTTCGGAGAAAATGGATGGCAATGAAGACAAGCTAAAAGGGAAGCTGAGCTGGCTCAATGGGGCGGACGTTGTTTACTGTGGCTCCATTGGTGGGTCTGCCTCACGGCAGTTATTTGCGCTTGATATAACCCCCGTGAGGGTCAATGGGCAATCTAACATCAAGGAGCTTATCAGCGGCTTGCGCGCGCAACTGGATGGGATACCCGAGTTCTGGTTGGAAAATATTCTCAGACGAAAAGAAAAGCGCTGCTCTCAGTCAGACAGGTTTGAGATTGACGATGAACAGTCCTGGGACTAATAACTTGGCAATAGTTATTGTTAAGTTAATAGGCGGCGCACGGAAGCGCCGCCATTGCCCGCAGGGCAATGTAAGCCCTTGAAATACCAGCAAATTCACACATTTGCGCCAGTATTTCAAGGGCGTGCAATTAAATAGATAGGATCATCTATTTAGTTGCCGGGTTAATAGTTATTTTGGCTGCGCCTCAAACTGGCAGCCATTAAGGTCCACGCTATCATCCCCCATTAAAAACAAATAGCGGTTCATAAGCTCATCAGCCGTAGTCACCGTCGCCGGGTCTTCCGCTGGGTAGGCAGTGGCGCGCATTCGTGTGCGTGTGGCGCCGGGGTTGATGGAGTTAAAGCGAATGTTTTTGTGGGCATCAAATTCGTCGGCCAGGGTTTGCATCAGGTTTTCCGTTGCCGCTTTACTCGCTGCATAGGCGCCCCAATATGCGCGGCCTTTAAAGGCAACGCCGGAGCTGGTAAATAACACGCTGGCATTGTCACTGTTTTGTAGCAAGGGCAGTAAGGCCTTGGTCAATATAAACGGTGCGGTAACATTCACCTGAAAAACTTTTTGCCACTGCTCCAGTGAATAATTTGCGATCGGCGTGCGCGGGCCTAACTCTCCGGCATTGTGTAGTAAGCCATCCAGCCTTCCGAATTCATTGTTTAACACATCCGCCGTAGCAGAAAAGTCCTGTTCAGCTGCGCCTTCAAAATTCATGGGTACAATCGCGGGTTGTGGCCAGCCACTGTTTTCAATCTGGTCGTACACCGCTTCCAGTTTGGCCAGGGTGCGCCCGAGTAAAACCACTGTGGCACCGTGCTCAGCAAAGCTCAGGGCAGCGGTTTTGCCAATTCCATCGCCCGCGCCAGTAACCAGAATGATTTTCTGATGCAACAGCTTTTCCGGCGCAGAATAATGGGCCAAGGCATGAGAATCTACCATGTATGTCCTTCCTCAAAAAACAGAGTGCTTAAGTCTCATTGCTGTCCCACAAAGCATGAAAACATGGATTCGGTGTTTGTTACTGCTACCTTCGCCAGCATCGCGCCATGGAAGGCGCTTATTAGGGCAACGCAGGAGCAGTTGCCGGGGGATGCTGGCGTAGAGCTTACAGGGACGTACTTGCAGCGTGTAGCAGTGGCAAATACCGGATTCATGTCTGCTCCAAAGCTAGTAATCTCCAAGCCCTTTTAAAATCGAGAGTTTCGACCTGGCGACGAAATAGTTTATGGGACAGCTATGTTTAAGTCTATAAGTATGCCTGAATAACCGGCCATAGCTCTTTGGCACTGTTCACGCTATGAGAGGCGTTCCAGTTATCGTGATGGTCGCCGGTGGGAATGTAGCCATAGCCGGCGGCGATGGTGGGCATACCGGCACTGTTACCACACTGAATATCACGTTTGTGGTCGCCTACGTAAATGGCTTGGTCACATTCGCAAGCGGCGTGTTTGCAGGCCAGAAAAAGCGCTTCGGGGTCTGGCTTACGACGTGTTACATGCTCCGGGCAAATTGTCGCGACGGGTTGCGAGGCAAATTTAATTTGCTTCATCAGTGGCTCGGTGTAGGTCCAGGGTTTGTTTGTGACTATCCCCCAGGCAATATTATGCTCAGCCAGTTGCTCGATAAGTGCTTCGATCCCTTCAAAGGCTTTTGTGTGACTGCAGAGATCTTTCAGGTAGAAATCCAGCAGTTGCTGCCGCAGTGGCTCCATTTTTTCATTGTCAAAAGAAATATCGAAGGCGAGGGAGACCATCGCTGTAGCGCCTTCCGATACCACCTTGCGTACATCTGCGACGGGAATGGTGGGCATGGCTTTGCTTTTCAGTAATTCATTCAAAGCATTGGCGAGGTCAGGCGCTGTATCGAGCAATGTTCCATCCAGATCAAAAAAAACAGCCTTTAGTGCCATCGAGCGAGCCCTTATTTTACTGCGTAGACGAGATAGTTAACATCGACATCACTTTGCTTCAGTCGATACACTTTGGTGATCGGATTGTATGTCATTCCGCAGATGTTTTTAACCTCCAGCTCGGCATCGCGCAACCATTGGCAGAGTTCCGAGGGGCGAATAAATTTTTTATATTCGTGCGTGCCCTTGGGTAAAAGTTTAAGAATATACTCTGCACCGAGTACAGCGAAGGCATAGGCCTTTGGGTTGCGGTTGATGGTGGAGAAAAATAGCTGGCCGCCGGGGCGAACCAGTTTCTGGCAGGCCTTGATGGTACTGGCGGGGTCTGGCACATGCTCCAGCATTTCCAGACAGGTGACCACATCAAACTCGCCCGGGTGACTCTCTGCATAAGCTTCCGCCGTGCTTTTGTGGTATTCAATTTGAACGCCGGACTCCAGGCTGTGCAGTTTGGCCACTTCCAGTGGGGCCTCTGCCATATCAATCCCCGTTACCTGTGCTCCGCGCTGGTACAGGGCTTCACAGAGAATGCCGCCACCGCAGCCTACATCGAGTACTTTCTTTTCTGCCACCGCGGCGTGTTCGTCGATGTAGTTCGCACGCAGTGGGTTAATGTCGTGCAGTGGCTTGAACTCGCCGTTTTTATCCCACCAGCGGCTGGCGAGCCGTTCGAACTTGGCGACTTCTGAAGGGTCCACGTTAATCGTTTCTGCGGTCATGTGCTTACTCACTTTGCTGCAGGCGAGAGTGCCACTTTTGCGCGGCCTTGTGCAGCTCATTTGCGTTTATCCGGCGTAAGTGCCCATCTTCCACCAGCATCTGGCCAGCCACCCAGGAGTGGCTCACTCTGTTGCCACCGCCGGTGTAAACCAGTTGGCTCACAGGTTTATACAGTGGCTGGCTGGCGATGGATGAAAGGTCGACGGCAATAATATCAGCCTGCTTGCCCGCTTCCAGTGAACCCAGTTTGTCTTCCAGCCCCATGGTTTTAGCGCCATTAATGGTGGCCATTTCAAGCGCTGTGGTGGCATCAACGGCGGCCGGGTTGCCACTGGTAAGTTTTGCCAGCAGGGCGGCGGTCTGCAGTTCTGAGAACAGGTCGAGATCATTATTGCTGGCTGCGCCGTCTGTGCCCAGAGCGATGTTAATGCCAGCTTGCTGCATTGAATGCACCGGGCAGTGCCCCGCTGCCAGTTTCATATTCGACTGAGGGCAGTGAATGATATGGGCGCCGTGTTCGGTGAGTAGGGGAATATCCGTTTTATTCTCGACCTGCGTCATATGAACGCATTGCGTGAGAGGGCTAAGCAAGCCCAGCTCCTGCAAGCGCTCAATGGGCCGTTTACCGTATTGCTGAACGGATTTTTCCACTTCATCGGCCACTTCATGCAGATGAATCTGTACCGGTGCCTGCAGTTCTTCGGCATAAGTGGAGATGCGTTTAAGGGCGTCGTCATTAACCGTGTATGGGGCATGAGGACCAAAGCCCACGGTGATCAGCGGGTGGGAGCGGTAGTTATCCCGTAAGCTGAGCCCTTTGTGGATTCCATCGTCGGCATCTTTTGACCAGTTATTGGCAAAGTCGAATACCGGGAACACGATTTGCGCGCGCATGCCCGCATCATGGGCGACGGTAGCCGCAATCTCTGGGTAAAAGTACATATCGGAGAAACAGGTGGTACCACTGAGCAGCATCTCCGCAATCGCCAGCCGTGTGCCATCTTCTACAAACTCTTCGTTTACCCAGCGGGCTTCAGCGGGCCAGATGTGCTGCTGTAACCAGCTTTCCAGGGGAAGGTCGTCGGCATAGCCACGCAACAGGGTCATAGCCGCGTGACCATGACAGTTAATCAAGCCGGGCATTAATAACCTGCCTTGCAGGTCCACATGCTTTTTGACCTGGTAATGCCGGTCGACTTCAGCGTGGGGTTTGATATCCACTATTTCGCTTCCCTGAATAAGTACGCTGCACGCCTTGAACAGGCTTCCGCGCGGAACCACGGGTAACACCCAGGAAGCGTCGAGGGACAAATCGATGGAAATTCGTTGAGTCATTGATTGTTTTTTCGCCGATTATGGCCTTGTCGTTGAAGGTCGCCAGTATAGCGCCAAATTTGTTGGGAGTGGGGCGATCAAATTACCTCTTGGCAGCCCTCAACAATTGATTTTGTGCTAGTATTCGCCGTTTATTTGAGCGGGTAACGCTACCCGCATTCACACAATTCCAATGATAAGGCGCAAGCCACAGAGTAGCTGAAACATTCATGGGCGACATCGCAAAAGAAATCCTTCCTGTCAGCATCGAAGACGAACTCAAGCAAAGTTACCTCGATTACGCCATGAGCGTAATTGTGGGGCGTGCATTGCCAGACGTTCGAGATGGTCTTAAACCTGTGCACCGTCGTGTGTTATTCGCCATGAGCGAGTTGAACAACGACTGGAACAAAGCCTATAAAAAGTCTGCCCGTGTGGTGGGTGACGTAATTGGTAAATATCACCCGCACGGAGATTCTGCTGTATACGATACCATTGTGCGTATGGCTCAGCCCTTTTCGCTGCGCTACCCCTTGGTGGACGGGCAGGGTAACTTCGGCTCCATCGACGGCGATAGTGCCGCCGCCATGCGATACACCGAAATTCGCATGGAGAAGCTGGCGCATGATCTGCTGGCGGATCTGGATAAAGAAACCGTCGACTTCGTGCCCAACTATGACGGCACAGAGCTGATCCCGGCGGTACTGCCCACCCGCGTGCCAAACCTGCTGGTTAATGGTTCTTCAGGCATCGCCGTAGGTATGGCAACCAATATCCCGCCGCACAACTTGCGGGAAGTGGTGAATGGCTGTATCTCGCTGATCGATAACCCGGACGCCACCATCGACGAGCTGATGGAAGATATTCCCGGGCCGGATTTCCCTTCAGGCGGCATCATCAACGGCCGTGCTGGTATTCTGCAAGCCTACCGAACGGGGCGCGGGCGTATTTATGTACGTGCAAAAGCGGATGTGGAAACCGACGAGAAAACCGGTCGCGACACCATTATCATTAATGAAATCCCCTATCAGGTAAACAAGGCTCGGCTGATTGAAAAAATCGCCGAGCTGGTTAAAGAAAAGAAAATAGAAGGCATTTCCGAGATTCGCGATGAATCCGACAAGGATGGCCTGCGCGTGGTTATCGAAATCAAGCGCGGTGAAATGGGGGATGTGGTGCTAAACAACCTGTTCGCCCAGACCCAGCTGCAAAGTGTTTTTGGTATTAACATTGTGGCACTGGTGGACGACCAGCCAAAAATCCTCAATTTAAAACAGCTGCTTGAGTATTTTATTACTCATCGCCGCGAAGTGGTTACACGCCGCACCATTTACCTGCTGCGCGAAGCTCGCCGAAGAGGCCACGACCTGGAAGGCCTGGCAGTGGCGATCGCCAATATTGACGAAGTGATCGCAACGATTAAAGCTTCGCCCACGCCCGCAGACGCCAGAGACGCCCTGCTTTCACGTGGCTGGGATACCGGCACCATCAGCCAGTTTCTGGAGCGCACCGGGGCCGACACCTGCAAGCCGGACGACCTGGGTGCCGAGTACGGTATTCGCGACGGTAAATACTATTTATCACCGGCGCAGGTTAAAGCCATCCTCGAGCTGCGTTTGCACCGCCTCACTGGTATGGAGCACGACAAACTGCTGGCGGAATACGAGGAAAAACTCAAGCTTATCGCCGAGTTCCTGGAAATACTGGGTAACCCGCAGCGCTTGATGGAGGTGATCCGCGAAGAGCTGGAAAAAGTCCTCGAAGAATATGGCGATGAGCGCCGCACGGATATTCAGCACTCGCAACAGGACCTCACCGTAGAAGACCTTATCAGTGAAGAAGACCGTGTGGTGACCATATCCCACGGCGGCTACGCCAAAACCCAGCCATTGGACGCCTACCAGGCGCAGCGCCGGGGCGGCATGGGTAAAGCGGCAACCTCAGTTAAAGACGAAGATTTTGTTGAGCATATGCTGATTGCCAACACCCACGACTACCTGCTGTGTTTTACCAACCTGGGCAAGGTTTTCTGGTTAAAAGTGTTCCAGATACCGGTTGCAGGCCGTCAGAGCCGAGGTCGTCCAATGGTAAATTTATTACCGCTGGAAGAAAGCGAGCGCATTACCTCTATTTTGCCCGTTAAGGAATTCGATGAAGATCACTTCATCGTGATGGCAACCTCTAACGGTACAGTAAAGAAAACCGCACTTTCCCAGTTTGCCCGTCCGCGTTCAGTTGGCCTGCGAGCCATTGATCTGGTGGAAGGTGATCACCTTGTCGGCACCGCCATTACCGATGGCTCTAAAGATATTATGTTGCTCAGTAGCAACGGCAAGGCCGCTCGCTTTGAGGAGCAGCAGGTTCGCTCAATGGGGCGCGTCTCTCGCGGTGTACGCGGAATCCGCCTGGGCGACGAGCAGCGAGTTATCTCGATGGTCATCCCGGCTGAGGGAGGCAAAGTGCTCACCGTTTCCGAACATGGTTTTGGCAAGCGCACAGACCTTGTTGAGTACCCCACCAAGGGGCGTGGCTCTCAGGGCGTGATCGCCATGCAGACATCCGAGCGAAACGGCCAGCTGGTAGGCGCAGTTCAGATTTTCGATGGCGATGAAATCATGCTGATTTCCGACCAGGGAACCCTGGTGCGTACACGCGGCGATGAGATCTCCATGCTGGGTAGAAACACCCAGGGTGTTCGTTTAATCAAAGTGAAAGATGGCGAGCATATTGTGGGTGTTGCGCGCATTGCCGAACAACTGGACGATGAACTCGTTGACGAAAACAGTGAAAATGGCGACGACGCTGAGTAATTGGCAAACAGGCAGGGCAAACTGAGTGGTACAGGAAAATCAGCCGAGCAGCGAGGAGCAAGAAGAACTTGCCAAGCTGCGCGATAAAATTGACGATATCGACGCTAAGATTGGCGACCTGATCAGTGCCCGCGCGTGCTGTGCGCAGCAGGTTGCAGAGATAAAAAAACAGTATTCTGCTGAACAGAACCCCATTTTTTATCGCCCGGAACGGGAAGCGCAGGTGTTGCGCAAAGCCATGGAGCGCAATCAGGGGCCACTGCATGACGAAGAGTACGCGCGCCTGTTTCGCGAAATTATGTCCGCCTGCCTGGCGCTGGAAAATCCGATCAAAGTGGCCTACCTTGGGCCGGAAGGTACCTTTACTCAGCAGGCCGCGCTCAAGCATTTCGGTCACTCGGCACATGTGCTGTCCATGTCGGCAATTGACGAAGTCTTTCGCGAAGTGGCCTCAGGCGCTGCCCATTACGGCGTAGTACCTGTAGAAAATTCCACCGAAGGTGTGGTAACCCATACCCTGGATAACTTTCTTGCCAGCAGCGTTAACATTTGTGGCGAAGTGGTGTTGCGCATTCATCAACATTTTTTGGTGTCCGATGTTACCAACACCAGCAATATCACGCGCGTCTACTCTCACGCGCAGTCCCTTTCTCAATGTCGCAAATGGTTGGATGCGCACTTCCCAGCCGCAGAGCGGGTGGCGGTAAGCAGTAACTCGGAGGCGGCGCGAAAAATTAAAGGCGAGTGGAATGCAGCGGCTATCGCCGGCGAAATTGCCGCGGATATGTATGGTTTAACAAGTTTTGCAAAAAACATTGAAGATCAGCCGGACAATTCAACCCGCTTTCTAATTATTGGTTCCGAAGACATCGGCGCCAGTGGCGATGACAAGACCTCCATCGTGGTCAGTACGCGCAACGAACCCGGTGCACTGCACGAGCTGCTGGAGCCCTTCCACAAGCATGGAATAGACCTCACACGTGTGGAAACCAGGCCCTCGCCAACCGGTACCTGGAACTATGTTTTCTTTATTGATTTCTCGGGTCACGTCAGCGAAGAGCTGGTGCAAGCTGCTTTGAAAGATGTTGCTGGTTGCGTGGCCGACCTGAAAATTCTGGGCTCCTACCCTAAAGGCGTTCTGTAAGTCTTGCCGATCTTAAAAAGGATATAAAGAAATGAATGATATCGTCTGGCATGATCATATCGTCACCAAAGCCATGCACGCGGAACACAAAAAACAGAAACCCTGTTTAATCTGGTTTACCGGTTTGAGTGGCTCGGGTAAGTCCACCGTTGCCAATGCTTTGGAGCAGGCACTGTTTCGGCGGGGGCAGCATACCTACCTGCTGGACGGTGATAACGTGAGGCATGGGTTAAATAAAGACCTCGGTTTTAGCGATGCGGACCGAGAAGAGAATATTCGCAGAATAGGGGAGGCTTCCCGTCTTTTTGTCGATGCAGGCTTAATTGTGCTGAGTGCTTTTATATCACCCTTCCGCTCGGACAGGCAGATTGCACGCGAGTTACTTCCTGAAGGCGAGTTCATTGAAGTGTTTATGGATACGCCCCTGGATGTTTGTGAGCAGCGCGACCCCAAAGGGCTTTACAAAAAAGCAAGAAATGGCGAAATTAAGTATTTTACCGGTATTGACTCGCCCTATGAGCCGCCAGCGTCGGCGGAACTCACCGTTACATCGGCTAAACAATCCGTGCAGGAGTGTGTGGCTCAGATTATTGATTATTTAGTAGAGCATGAGCGAATTAAATAAAGTTGTTATTGTCGGTCTCGGCTTAATTGGCGGCAGCCTGGCTGCAGCGCTGAGAAAACGTCGTGCCTGTAATAAAATTATCGGAGTTGCCCGGCGCGAACAAACCTGTCATCAGGCTTTGCAAATGGGCATAGTCGATGAAGCAACAATTAATATTGAGCAGGTATTGCCCGCACTGGGTAAAGGCGATGTGATATTTATCGCTGTTCCCACCTTAAGTGTTCGCAAAATTCTCTCGGCCTTAAAAGATACTCCTTCTGAGGTGGTTATCACCGATGGGGCAAGTGTCAAAGGCAGCGTGCAGCAGGATGTATTAGCCGAATTCGGCTCTTATCCCGAAAATTTTGTTTTGGGTCATCCTATTGCCGGTTCAGAGAAAAGCGGCGTTGAAGCATCCAACGAAGATCTTTATGTGGATCACCGGGTAATTATTACACCCGTTGAAGAAAACAATGAGAGCGCAATTACTCTCGTTAGTTCCATGTGGAAATCGGTGGGAGCGGAGGTGCTTGAAATGTCCGTAGTCGACCACGATGCAGTACTGGCGGCAACCAGCCATTTGCCACACGCGATTGCCTTTTCGCTGGTGGATACACTGGCTAACGACAGCAATAACGAAAATATTTTCCGTTATGCTGCCGGAGGCTTCAGGGATTTCACGCGTATTGCGTCGAGCGATGCCACCATGTGGCGCGATATTATGTTGGCTAACCGCGAAAGCGTTCTCGAAGCCATCGATTTATTTTCATCAAACTTAAACCGCCTGCGTGATGCAATAGACAATAGCGATGCAACTGCACTGGCGGGTGTGTTTAATCGGGCAAAGTTTGCCCGTGACCGATTTACAAAGAAGTTAGCAAGCAGAGCCTACAGTTCAAACATGCAAAGTACAGAATCTGAAAACCTTGTATATACCCTAAAGCCAGGTGGCAAAGTTACCGGCACCATCCGTGTCCCAGGGGATAAGTCTATTAGCCATCGCTCCATTATGCTGGGCTCCCTTGCAGAGGGAACAACGCACATTGAGGGCTTTCTCGAAGGGGAAGATGCGCTGGCAACACTGCAGGCTTTTCGCGATATGGGGGTGGTTATCGAAGGCCCTGTTGATGGCAAAGTCAGTGTACACGGGGTGGGTATGCATGGGCTTAAGGCCCCGGCGGGCTCCTTGTATATGGGGAACTCCGGCACATCGATGCGCTTGCTTTCAGGCATTTTGGCCGGGCAGCAATTTAATTCGGAACTTACCGGCGATGTCTCCCTAAGCAAGCGCCCCATGAAGCGCGTTGCCAACCCACTACAGCAAATGGGCGCTCGCATTGATACCGCGCCAGAGGGCAAGCCACCCCTAAAAATAACGGGTGCTGGCGACTTAAAAGGCATTGATTACCTGCTACCCATGGCCAGTGCGCAGGTAAAATCCTGCATATTGCTGGCTGGCTTATTCGCCGAGGGGCAAACCACTGTCACGGAGCCTGCTCCCACCAGAGATCACACAGAGAGAATGCTCAGGGGTTTTGGTTATCAGGTAGATAGTTATCAGGTGGAGCAAAGTGGCAGTAAAGTGTCTCTCAAGTCTGGTGGTAAATTGACCGCCCGCGATATTGAAATTCCGGCGGATATTTCCTCGGCAACTTTTTTTATGGTCGCCGCAGCCATTGCACCGGGCTCCGATATCCGCTTGACTCATGTCGGTATAAACCCTACAAGAATAGGGGTGATAAATATTTTGCGTTTGATGGGAGCAAACCTGAGCCTTTCCAACGAGCGTGAAGTAGGCGGTGAACCCGTTGCTGATATCCGCGTGCAATACGCGCCCCTTAAGGGCATTAATATACCCGAGGAGCAAGTGCCTCTGGCCATTGACGAGTTTCCGGCGCTGCTGATTGCCGCCGCATGTGCCGAGGGTAAAACGGTATTGTCCGGTGCCGAAGAGTTGCGCGTAAAAGAGACCGATCGAATTCAGGCGATGGCAGACGGGCTTTCAGCCTTGGGCATTGAGTGTGAAACTACGCCAGACGGCATCATTGTTAGCGGCGGGCAAATTACCGGCGGCAGCGTGGAGAGCTGCCATGATCACCGTATTGCCATGGCATTCAGCATTGCTGCATTGCGGTCCAATGGCACCATTACGGTGAATAATTGTGCAAACGTCGCAACCTCATTCCCCAACTTCGTCGAGCTGGCCCAGAACAGCGGAATAAGCTTAGAAACAAATCATTGTTAAATAATCCTGCAGGATCATTATAATCGCCCTCGTTTATAGCTACCGCGAGCGATGGCCACTGAGTAACGCCCATGTCAAACGAATACACCATGACACATCTGAAGCAACTGGAAGCGGAGAGCATCCATATTATCCGCGAAGTTGCCACGGAATTTGATAAGCCCGTAATGCTCTACTCCGTTGGTAAAGACTCAGCGGTAATGATGCACCTGGCAATGAAGGCCTTTGCGCCCGGCAAGCCGCCTTTCCCCTTAATGCATGTAGATACCACCTGGAAATTCAGCGAAATGATTGAATTTCGCGAACAGCGTATCCGCGATCTCGGTTGGGATCTTATAGTGCATATCAACAAGGAAGGGGTTGCAGCGGGCATCGGCCCATTCACCCACGGCAGCGCCAAGCATACGGACATCATGAAAACCCAGGCGCTTAAGCAGGGGCTCGATAAATACGGTTTTGATGCTGCCTTCGGCGGTGCGCGCCGGGACGAAGAAAAATCCCGGGCGAAAGAGCGCGTGTACTCCTTCCGCGACAAAAACCATCGCTGGGACCCAAAAAACCAGCGCCCGGAATTGTGGAACCTGTATAACGGTAAAGTCGACAAAGGAGAAAGCATTCGTGTATTCCCCTTATCGAACTGGACGGAATTGGATATCTGGCAGTACATACATCTGGAAAGCATACCCATTGTTCCGTTGTACTTTGCAGCGAAACGCCCGGTAGTGGAAAAAGACGGCGTACTGATAATGGTCGACGACGAGCGCATGCCCATCGGCCCCGACGAGAAAATCGAAGAGAAAATGGTGCGTTTCAGAACGCTTGGTTGCTACCCGCTTACCGGTGCTGTCGAGTCAGAAGCAACCACGCTGCCCGAGATCATTCAGGAAATGCTGTTAACCAAAACCTCAGAGCGTCAGGGCCGCGTAATCGACCATGATTCCGCCGGGTCCATGGAAAAGAAAAAGCAGGAAGGTTACTTTTAGCACCAATGTCAACATTGGTGGCGCGCGGCTACTGCCGCTTCGAGAGCGCCCGCAAACCGGCTTCTGGGGGTAGAGAAGAATACCCAGCAGCGGCCGCAGGTTGCGCTCACAAAATTTTGCGGAGAAAAGTTTTGCCATGTCTCATCAGTCAGACTTAATTGAAACAGATATTGATGCCTACCTTGCGCAACATGAAAGAAAAGAACTGTTGCGCTTTATCACCTGCGGCAGCGTTGATGATGGAAAATCCACATTAATCGGGCGTCTGTTGCACGACTCGAAGATGATCTATGAAGATCAGCTTGCAGCAGTGGCTTCAGACTCCACCAAGCACGGCACCACTGGCGAAAAAGTAGACCTCGCGCTGCTGGTGGATGGCTTGCAGGCAGAAAGAGAGCAGGGCATTACTATCGACGTTGCCTACCGTTATTTTTCCACAGCCAAACGCAAATTCATTATTGCCGATACCCCGGGGCACGAGCAGTACACTCGCAACATGGCAACGGGTGCATCCACCTGTGACATGGCGGTTATCCTTATCGATGCCCGTTATGGTGTGCAGACGCAAACACGCCGCCATTCTTATATTGCTTCTTTACTGGGGATTAAACATATTGTTGTTGCAATCAACAAAATGGATTTAGTAGAGTTTGAGCAAAAACGTTTCGAAGAAATCAAAAAAGATTATCTGGAAATGGCAAAATCCCTGAACGACGCAGAATTGTTTTTTGTGCCAATGTCTGCGCTGGAGGGTGACAATGTAGTGAATATCAGCGAACGAAGTCCCTGGTATAAAGGGCTTTCGTTAATGGATATTTTGGAGTCGGTAGAAATCTCCTCCGATAAAAACGTAGTGGATTTCCGCTACCCGGTGCAATACGTTAATCGTCCCAATCTTAATTTCCGTGGCTTCTGTGGCACCGTCGCTTCCGGCCTGGTGAATGTGGGTGACGAGATTAAAGTCTATCCCTCGCAAAAAACCAGTAAAATTAAAACCATCTACACCTACGACGGTGAACAAGAAAAAGCGTTTATCGACCAGTCCGTAACTCTCACCCTGGAAGACGAAATTGATATCAGTCGTGGCGATATGATCGTTCACGCAGGTGCCCAGCCCGAGTTTTCCAACCGTGCGCGAGCGCATCTGGTGTGGATGTCGGAAGAAGCGATGCAGCCTGACAAACAGTATCTGTTTAAGTTTGCGGGTAAAATTTCCCCGGGCGTCGTCTCCGATGTTGAATACAAAATCGATGTAAATACTTTCGAGCACGATAACGTAAGGCAAATGGAGCTGAACGATATTGCGGTAGTGGATATCGAACTGGAACAGCAGGTTGTGATGGACCCTTACCAAATCAATCGTGCAACCGGAGCCTTTATCATTATCGACCGCCTGAGCAACATTACAGTAGGTGCCGGCATGGTATTACGCTCCCTGGAAACAAAAGCGCAAAACGCCCCATCCCAGTATTCCGAATTCGAGCTGGAACTAAACGCGCTCATCCGAAAACATTTCCCGCACTGGGAGGCAAAAAAATTGTAAGGCCGTAAGGCCCAAAAGTTTTTACTCAATCCAAACCCACTAGTTCCCAGCCTCCAGCCCCCAGCCCCCTCGTTCCCACGCTCCCGCGCGCTCCCGCGTGGGAATGCATACCCAACTCGAAAAAGCAGTAGCTCCACAACAAACAAAGCCAAACTCATTCAGCCCAAAAAAACCACACTTTCTCCCTAATGGCGCCAATCCCCCTATCCGGTCATCAAATATCTCACAATTCCATGCGCCATTTTCCTACAAAACTTTCATCCAATACCTACATAGCGAGTAGGGTCTTTTTAGTACATTACACCTCGAGGCAAGCGCCTCTCTTGAAAACTTAGATAAACCAACAAAAAGGAAAATGATAATGAAATACGGAGCTGTAATCTCTTTAACTCGTGGACTAAACAAGCACTTTGCAAATGTATTACTGGCACTTTCTGTTGTGTGCCTGCTGGGGGCTTCCCCATTTTCAACTGCAGCACCTGTAGCCAAGGACGCGGCTAAGCAGCCGAGTGCAGCCGTTGTTGCCAGCAAAGTTAATATCAACAAAGCCAATGCCGAAACCATAGCCGAAGTATTGAATGGGGTAGGCAAGAAGAAAGCAGATGCAATTATTGCTTATAGAAAACAACACGGTAGCTTTAAAAGCATCAATGAATTACTTGAAGTCAAAGGTATTGGTGAATCTACCCTGCAGAAAAACAAGGGTAAAATTGTTCTTTAATTAAGCAAAGCAACGCAACGCAAAAAACGGCACACCACTCAGGCGTGCCGTTTGCTATTGTTAATACCCGGCGATCAAATTATTCTCTCCCACGCGCCAAACCACACTCGCTCCCACGCTCCAAAACACACTCGTTCCCACGCTCCATAGCTCACTCGCTCCCACGCTCCATAGCTCACTCGTTCCCACGCTCCCGCGTGGGAATGCATACCCAACTCCAATCAGCAGCGCCACACCCGTCATACCGCAGGATGCGATCTGCCGCAGACCAAGATACAAGCAAAAATGACATCAGCTCGTTCCCGCGCTCCCGCGTGGGAATGCATACCCCAACTCCAAACCTCTCTAGCTCAGAATTCAACCAGCTCTACCAGCGCTCCCCTTGATACCCAAGCATTTTTAACTCGCAAACGGTAAAATAGCCCGGTACCCCTGAGGAGAAACCCTATGCCTGACCCTGGCCCCAAACTCTTAGTCGCGCTGGATTACAATAACGCTGCCGACTGCCTTGCGCTTGCGAATCAACTCAAGCCTTCCCATTGCCGCCTTAAAATAGGTAAAGAGCTGTTCACTGCCGCAGGCCCCGCAATTGTTGAATCTGTTCAGCGCCTGGGTTTTGAAGTGTTCCTCGATCTAAAATTCCACGACATTCCCAACACTGTCGCAGGCGCTGTAAAGTCCGCGGCGAACCTGGGTGTATGGATGCTAAACGTTCACGCCAGCGGCGGCGCGAGGATGATGGAAGCGGCGGTAGAGGCTGCGCAAGGCTTTCAGCAACAGCCATTGCTCATTGCGGTTACGGTGCTTACCAGCATGGATGAAAGCGATCTGGCGGGTATTGGTATTCATCAATCGCCACATCAGGTTGTGCAAGGTTTGGCCAAACTTGCAAAAAATTCAGGCATGCATGGCGTTGTCTGTTCGGCGAAGGAAATAAAGGCGATGAAATCCCAGTTGGGGCCGGAATTTCTGGGGGTTACACCAGGCATCAGGCCCGCCTCGGCGGAAGTGGGAGACCAAAAGCGCGTTGTTACCCCGGAGCAGGCCATTGCAGATGGCAGTGACTACATCGTAGTTGGGCGGCCCATCACCCAGGCAGCCAACCCGGCGCAAGCCTGCGAAGCCATAGCGGCGAGCATCGGAGCGATATAAATGGCAAACTCGATACCGGTAATAACGATTGATGGGCCAAGCGGCTCGGGCAAGGGTACAATCGCCCGCCTGGTTGCTCAGGAATTTGGCTTCAGCCTTTTAGACAGTGGAGCCATCTATCGCTTAACGGCGCTGGCTTGTTTTAATGCGCAACTGAACGCAGAGAATGAGCCTGCTGTTGCCGAGCTGGCGCAACAGCTGGATATTCGCTTTGCAAGCAGTGGCGAAAAAACTCAGGCCTTGTTGAACGGTATTGATGTTAGCCAGCAGATTAGAGAAGAGCATATTGGCATGCTAGCCTCCAAAATTGCCGCATACCCAAAGGTAAGAGCCGCACTGTTAAACCGGCAGCGCCAATTTCGCTGCTCGCCGGGTCTGGTGGCAGATGGCCGCGACATGGGCACCGTGGTTTTCCCCGATGCACAGCTAAAAATCTTTCTAACCGCCAGTGCTGAGGAAAGAGCTATGCGCAGAGTGAAACAATTGCAACTGGCCGGCGTAGAAAATATCGACCAGCAAAAAATTCTGGCGGATATCCAGGCACGAGACGAGCGCGACAGCAACCGTTCCACCGCTCCGCTCAAACCAGCAAACGATGCCATTGAGGTGGATTGTACTTCCCTCTCTATAAATCAAGTGCGTGATAAAGTGGTAAACGCATTTAAACAACGGGGTTCATAGCCTGATGCTTAGATTACTTAAGAAGTTATTGCGCTTTGTACGCTCTTTCTTCGTTATTGCATGGTTTCTTTTAGTGCTGGTGGTCTCCGGCTGGATTGGTTTCTACAATAACGATCCGCTCTCGCTTAATATTCTTGGCATTACATTGCCTGAATTTACCACCGGAATTTACCTAGGGGCAACATTTGCCACGGGTGCAATTTTCGGTTGGTTCGGAACATGGCTTATAGCGCGTATTAAACTGTTCTCTCGCAAGCGTGAGCTTAAGAAGACAAAAAAAGAAGTAGAAAAACTTCGCATCGCCAATTATCAGGAAGGTTAAGGCCAATACATGGAGTGGCTGACGTTTGTAATTATTTTTGTTGCGTTGCTCATAGGTTACCTGCTGGGCCGTTACCGAAAGTCCTTGGACAAAGGCCTGAAAAGCGTAACAGGTAACTGGCCACAAAAACGCTATTACAAAGGGCTGAATTATTTATTAAACGATCAACCCGATGCCGCCATAGACACCTTTATCAAAGCGCTCGATGTTAACAGCGAAACCCTCGAAACCCACCTGGCACTTGGCAACCTGTTACGGCGAAGAGGGGAGACAGAAAAAGCCATCCGCGTTCATCAAAACCTGCTAGCCAGGCCCAGTTTAAGCAAAGAGCAATTGCAGCTGGCGCAACTCGAACTGGGGCTGGATTTTCACAAGTCCGGCCTGCTGGACCGAGCGGAAACCCTGTTTAAAGAGCTCACCGAAAGTAAAGGGGGGAATAAACAACTGCGGGAAAAAGCACTCGCCTATTTACTGGAAGTTTACCAGGACGAGCGCGAATGGCTGCAGGCCATTGATGTCGCCGACCAGCTCACCGCCAGAAAGTTTTCCGGCATCCCGGACCAATGGCGTGAAATGCAAGCTCACTACTGCTGCGAACTTGCTGAAGAACTGCATGCTAAAAAAGATACGCTAGAAGCGCGCCGCTGGGTGCGCAACGCACTGCGCTACGACGAAAACTGCGTCCGCGCCAGCCTTCTTCTGGCACAAATAGAATTGAACGATCAGTCACCCGCCAGAGCACTGGTAGCCCTGCGAAAAATCCCCCGCCAAAACGCCCGCTTTGCCTCGGAAGCCTTGCCATTTATTTATGAGAGTTTTATCAAACTGGAAAAACCCGTAGAAATGGTAGCCCTGTTCAGGGAAATCTACAAAGAACTCCCAACCCTGCTGGTACTTAACTACCTCACCAGAGCCATGGCAGCAGTGGAAGACGACGATGAGCTGGTGGACTTCCTGTTACGGGAGCTGCAAGCCTTTCCACAAATGGAAGCCGCCGGTGAACTGTTGGAACTGGTCTCGAAAAACACCGCCCAATGGGCAGGCTTTAACTACAACACGGTAAAAGGCGTGCTGGAAAAACTCACAGAAGCCCGCTGCCAGTACGAATGCACCCACTGTGGTTTTCGCGGCGAGCAAATGCACTGGATGTGTCCGCGCTGCAAAAGCTGGAGCACCGTGGCGCAGCGATAGCAGGCCTTGCTCCAGCGCCCCTTGTTCCCACGCTCCCGAATTTACTCGCACCCACCCTCCAGCACTCACTCGCTCCCGCGCGCTCCCGCGTGGGAATGCATACCAACCCGAAAAAGCACCAGCCCCCACAATAGGCAATACGCTCCAAACCAATGGCCAGCAAAAATACGTTCTACCCGCAAAGCTCCAGCACCCCCTCGTTCCCACGCTCCCGCGTGGGAATGCATACCAACCCGAAAAAGCACCAGCCCCCACAATAGGCAATACGACCCAAACCAATGACCGGCAAAAATACGTTCTACCCGCAAAGCTCCAGCACCCACTCGTTCCCACGCTCCCGCGTGGGAATGCATACCAACCCGAAAAAGCACCAGCCCCCACAATAGGCAATACGCTCCAATCCAATGGCCAGCAAAAATACGTTCTACCCGCAAAGCTCCAGCACCCCCTCGTTCCCACGCTCCCGCGTGGGAATGCATACCAACCCGAAAAAGCACCAGCCCCCACAATAGGCAATACG
>CAJIBL010001070.1_pt1 | contig 63226 bp, 57 predicted proteins | sample 9199351 | NCBI WGS metagenome assembly CAJIBL01 (sample SAMEA7708304, study PRJEB35096) | sediment metagenome | biome: marine neritic benthic zone biome [ENVO:01000025]; feature: sediment [ENVO:00002007]; material: shallow marine sediment [ENVO:03000034] sea grass bed [ENVO_01000059] ...
AAAAACCGTATCCCTCTACACCGGATTGAACATTCTCAATACCAATGAACGCAATATCTCTACCGCTGAAGACCCGGTAGAAATCAACCTGGAAGGAATCAACCAGGTAAATGTAAACACCAAAGTTGGCCTTACCTTCGCGGAAGCACTGCGTTCATTTCTAAGACAAGACCCCGATGTGGTCATGGTGGGTGAGATCCGAGACCTGGAAACGGCGGAAATCGGCATTAAGGCCGCCCAAACAGGTCACCTGGTACTTTCCACCCTTCACACCAACAGTGCACCAGAAACCCTTACACGCTTACTTAATATGGGCGTGCCCACGTTTAATGTGGCCACTACCGTAAGTATTATCATTGCGCAGCGTTTGGCTCGGCGCCTGTGTTCGGCCTGTAAAAAGCCAGCGGATGATATTCCGGATGAAATACTTACAGAAGAGGGTTTTGATGATATAGGCATACCCAAAAACGAAATTGAACTCTACCACCCTATAGGATGCGATAAATGTAACCAGGGCTATAAGGGCCGGGTAGGCATTTATGAGGTAGTGAAAATTAATGATGAGATATCCCGAATCATCATGGAGGGGGGCAATTCCATTCAAATTGCCGATGCAGCGCGTAGGGCCGGGTTTCACGACCTGAGAACATCGGCGCTGCGAAAAGCCGCTAGCGGCGTAACCAGTTTAGAAGAAGCAAATCGAGTTACCAAGGATTAATCCATATGGCAACAGTGACCTCTGAAATCTTTGTTTACAAAGGTGTCGATAAAAAAGGAAACAGAGTTACCGGAGAAGTAACAAGCCCGAGTTCTGCATTAGCGAAAGCCCAGTTAATAAAACAGGGGATACGCGCAAATTCTGTACGCAAAAAGCCGAAGCCCATGTTTGGCAGCGGCGGTAAAAAAATCAAACCCATGGATATTGCCATGTTTACCCGGCAGATGGCGACAATGATGAAGGCTGGCGTACCACTGGTGCAGAGCTTCGAGATTGTTGCAGGAGGCTCTGAAAATAAAAATATGGCAGATTTGATTCGCGGTATTAAAGAAGATGTCGCATCAGGAAGCGGTTTTGCAGCCTCGTTGCGTAAGCGCCCAAAATACTTCGACGATTTATTTTGCAACTTGGTAGAGTCCGGAGAGCAGTCAGGTGCTTTGGAAACCATGCTTGACCGAATTGCAACCTACAAAGAAAAGACAGAACAACTTAAAGCAAAGATTAAAAAAGCGATGACCTACCCCATCGCTGTTGTTATTGTTGCCATCGTCGTAACTGGTATTCTTCTTGTAAAAGTGGTTCCACAATTTGCGGAAACATTCAGTAGTTTTGGGGCAGACCTACCCGCGTTCACATTGTTTGTATTGGGATTGTCGGAGTTCGCCCAGGCTTATTGGTACATAATATTGGGCGTTATGATTGGATCTTTCGTTGTCATGGGTAAAATGAAGGAAAAGAGCCCCGCCTTCCGAAGGTTTTTAGATAGGTTATCACTGAAACTTCCTATTACGGGGGCAATCGTATATCAGTCCATTATCGCTCGATTCGCCAGAACCTTGTCCACAACTTTCGCTGCAGGTGTTCCGTTAATCGATGCCCTGCAATCGGTAGCGGGCGCCGCAGGTAATTCCCTTTATGAAGCTGCCGTTCTTCGTGTGAGGGACGAAGTTTCTACCGGTACTCAGCTCAACGTATCACTGGCAAATACAGGCCTTTTCCCTGCGATGCTGCTGCAAATGACTACCATCGGTGAAGAGTCCGGCGCACTGGACGAGATGCTGGACAAAGTTGCCAATTACTATGAAGAAGCGGTCGACAATATGGTTGACAGCTTAACATCGCTACTGGAGCCTCTGATCATGTCGGTACTCGGTATTCTGGTCGGCGGCCTGATGATAGCCATGTACCTGCCTATCTTCCAGATTGGTCAAGTCGTGTAAGCAATGGCCTCATCCGTGGATTGGTCACAGTTGGTGTGGTTGCTAACAGCTTGCGCGCTTGTTGTAGGTTTACTGGTCGGCAGCTTTTTGAATGTGGTGATTTATCGATTACCGCTTTCCATGCTGGCCAAGTGGAAAGATGAATGCCAGGAGTTTTTAGACAACCACAAACATGATGAGAATATTTCAGATAAAGACCTGAATATTGTTTTCCCTGCCTCTCACTGTCCCATCTGTAAAGCAGACATCAAACCGTGGCACAACATACCTGTTCTCAGCTATCTGTTACTGAAAGGAAGGTGTGCTAATTGCCAAAGCACTATTTCTACTCGTTATCCGATTATTGAGTTATGTACCGGGCTGCTCTCGGCTTTCTGCATCTATCATTTTGGCTTTACTTATGAAGGCGGGCTGGCTCTGATTCTAACCTGGTCGCTGGTGTCACTCACGATGATCGATGTGGACCATCAACTGCTGCCCGACAGCATTACCTTGCCGCTGATGTGGATTGGCCTGATTGCTAACTCTTTTTCCCTATACACGGACCTCGAAAGTGCGCTTTATGGTGCCGTGTTTGGCTATGGCATACTTTGGACGGTGTACTGGGTATTCAAAATACTGACTAAAAAAGAAGGGATGGGCTTTGGCGATTTTAAATTACTGGCAGCTCTGGGGGCTTGGATGGGCTGGCAGTCCTTACCACTCATTATTATCCTCTCTTCCTTTGTGGGTGCCATAGTTGGCATTGCCGGTATTCTGATTCAGGGGCGGGATAAGAATGTTCCCATTCCTTTTGGACCTTATCTGGCTATTGCAGGCTGGATAGCCTTTTTCTGGGGTGAGCAAATTACCCAGTCTTATTTACAGTTCGCAAATATTTCCTGATTTATGTTTGTTGTAGGGCTTACCGGCGGCATTGGCAGCGGAAAAACCACTGTTTCCGACCAGTTTGCACGCCTGGGTATCGGTATTGTTGATGCCGATATCATCGCCAAAGACATTGTATCCCCAGGCAAACCCGCCTTGAAAAAGATTGTTGTGCATTTTGGTGCAGACATTTTGGGTACACAGGGAAGTTTAAACCGGCAAAAGTTAAGAGAACTCGTTTTCACAAATTCTGAAGCAAGAGCAGCACTGGAACACATTACTCACCCCGAAATACGAAGAGAAATATTTGAGCAAATTGCAGTAAGTACCAGCCCTTACACGATTCTCTCCGCCCCCTTACTGCTTGAAACTGGCTTGAATAATGCCGTCGATAAGGTCTTAGTGGTTGACCTGAGTGAGAATGCTCAGGTCCAACGAAGCACGTCACGAGATAAGGTTAGCGAGGCCACAATTCGAAACATTATCGCCGCTCAGATTGCCAGAGAACAACGCTTGAAACTGGCAGACGATATCATCGACAATAGCGGCTCGATTGAAAACACCAAGCAACAAGTTAAAAAGCTGCACGGTAAGTACCTGGATATGCTATGAATGTAAAAACCCTCTCCGTCAGTTGCCCTGCCTGTAACAAAAAAGTATTGATGACCGATGAGTATCCTCACCGCCCCTTCTGCTGTGAACGCTGCAAAACCATTGATTTTGGTGACTGGGCCAGCGAGAACAATAGAATTGAGGGCAACCCGGTTGAGGACGAAAGCTGGTCGGAAGATCAGGGAGAGTAGCTGTGGCGCCTTTGCAAAGCGTCAATAATTTTTTTATTGGCTTCGGGGAAGCGTAAAGAACACAACTCCGCGATATCTACCCAGGCGATTTGTTGGCCCTCCAGGCCTCTGGCAATGCCGGTAAAAACTTCCACCAGCTGCACACACAGTTCTACCGCTTTTTCCGGGTAGTCGTGTTTTATTACGATTAGCTCACTGCAGGAATCAATCAAAATACCAAGCTCTTCAGCAACTTCGCGCTGTAACGCTTGCCGAATGCTTTCACCTGCTTCGATTTTCCCTCCGGGAAATTCCCAAAAGCCGGCAAGATGCTGTCCTTCTTGCCGCTTGGAGACGAGCACTTCGCCATTAGCATTGACCAACACAGCAACGGCAACTTGCAGGCGTTTCACGTGCGGTATTCCGCATTGATCCTCACATACTCGTGGGAGAGATCTGATGTCCAGATAGTTTCGGAGGCATCACCTCGACCGAGCTCAACATTGATCGAAAATTCAGCCTGATTAAAAACCTGCTGGCCGTTTTCTTCCAGATAGCTTGTCGCTTTCTCCCCGTTTTCAACAATCTTTACATCATCAAGGGAAACATTAACGCCGGTAACGTCCAAGCCTTCGAGCCCTGCGTTACCAATGGCTGCCACAATGCGCCCCCAATTGGGGTCCGAAGCAAACAAGGCTGTTTTAACCAAGGGCGAATGAGCAATAGCATACGCAACAGCCAGGCTTTCATCAGCACTAGCACCGCCATCGACATTAATGGTGACGAACTTGCTCGCACCCTCTCCGTCGCGAACAATCTGCTGCGCAAGAGACTGGTAACACTCGGTTATCGCCTGCTCCATAACTGCGTAATTTTCTCGTGTGGGTTCACAGATTGAATTCGCTGTCGCCTGACCGGTGGCAATTAACATACAGGCATCATTTGTAGAGGTATCACCGTCTATAGTAATGCGATTAAAAGACTTGTTTGCCGCTGCTCTGGAAATAGCGCCAAGGCATTGCGGGCAAAGCTTCGCGTCGGTTACCACGAACGCCAGCATGGTCGCCATATTCGGCTTAATCATACCGGCCCCCTTGGCAATGCCGGTGATGGTAACCACTTCGTCTTCAATAACAACTTGACGACTAAAGGCCTTTGGCCGCGTATCCGTGGTCATAATGGCCTCTGCGGCGAGGCGCCAATTGTCTTCCGCGAGGGAGGATAGCGCCTGAGGAAGCGCACGCACGACTTTGTCTGCTGGCAGGCTCTCACCAATAACACCAGTGGAGAACGGAAGAATCTTCTGGGGATCTACACCGCTTTTTTCCGCCACAGCATTTAAGCACTTGTGGGCGGCTTTTTCTCCGGCTTCTCCGGTACAGGCATTTGCATTACCTGAATTAACGAGAAAAAAGCGAGGCGTAAATTCGCTCAAATGTTGTTTGGCGATTTTTACCGGGGCAGCGGCAAAGTGGTTTTGAGTAAACACGCCACCAACACAGCTGCCTTCCTTAATTTCAATTAACAGCAAGTCATTTCTATTCGCGTATTTAATACCCGCTGCAGCTACCCCAAGTTTGATTCCGGCAACACTATGTAGCTCTTGCCAATCAGTCTCCCCAACAGCCATTTTTCCTCCTAGGCCAACTTGCCATGGCACGCTTTATATTTTTTACCCGAACCACAGGGGCAAGGGTCATTACGGCCTATTTTTTTACCGGGACGAACGTAAGGTTGCTCCGGTTTGACATCATCCATGGACTCAGCAGGCTCTCCGCCTTCCAGCGCAGAAAATTCAGCGTGTTTTGCCTGCATTTTCTGTCGCTCAGCTTGTTCCTTTTGCCTGCGCTCCATTTCCGCCAGCTGCTCTTCACTGATAGGCTCAACGCGAAACAATACCCGTGTGACATCCACTTTCAGGTTTTCCAGTAACTGTTCAAACAAAGCGAAAGACTCGCGTTTGTATTCCTGCTTGGGGTTCCTCTGGGCATATGCGCGCAGGTTTATCCCCTGCCTCAGGTGGTCCATATTCTGCAGATGCTCTTTCCATAGAGTGTCCAATACCTGCAGCATTAATTGTTTTTCCAGTGTGCGCATAATGTCACCAATACGCTCACACTTCTGCTGGTAGAAGTCATCCATCGCTTCTATCAGCTTGTCACGCAGGCTGTCTTCGTGGAGATTTTTATCATCATCCAGCCACTGTTTTATCGGCAGTTGAACCCCATAATCTTCGGCAAAACGCTTCTCCAGGCCAGCAACGTCCCACTGCTCTTCGACAGATTGCGGAGGAATATAAGAAGCCATTTGAACACTCACAACGTCTGCTCGTATCCCTGTAATGGCATCTTCAATTTCGTCCATATCCAGCAAGTCATTTCGCTGAGCATAAATAACGCGTCGCTGATCATTGGCTACATCATCGTACTCCAACAGCTGTTTACGATAGTCAAAGTTTCTCGCTTCTACCTTACGCTGGGCTTTTTCAATGGCATTGGTCACCATCCGGTGCTCAATCGCCTCACCCTTTTCCATACCGAGAGTTTGCATAATGGAGCGCATACGATCAGATGCAAAGATACGCATGAGATTATCTTCAAGCGAGAGGTAAAAACGAGACAAGCCAGGGTCCCCCTGACGCCCTGCACGGCCTCGCAGCTGATTATCAATACGGCGTGACTCGTGCCGTTCAGTACCGACAATGTGTAATCCACCGGCCTCAATTACCATCTCATGGCGTTTTTTCCAATCGACCTTGATAGCATCGATCTGATCTTGAGTGGGGTTCTCCAACTTGGCTATTTCGGCTTCCCACTTACCACCAAGTACAATATCTGTACCACGACCAGCCATGTTTGTAGCAATGGTTACACTCCCGGGTCGACCTGCCTGGGCGATAATATCGGCTTCACGCGCATGCTGTTTAGCGTTCAACACCTCGTGCTGTATACCAGCGTCTTTTAATCGCTCGGACATCGCCTCAGATGTTTCTACCGACGCAGTACCCACCAACACGGGAGCATTTTTCTCGCGAAATTCTTTAACATCAGCAATTATCGCCTCGTACTTGTCCTCAACATTGAGGAAGATGAGATCATTGAGGTCTTTACGAAGAACAGGCTGGTTGGTTGGGATTACCACCACATCCAGGCCGTAGATCTGGCGAAATTCAAAGGCTTCGGTATCTGCAGTACCGGTCATTCCGGCCAGCTTGGGATACAAACGGAAATAGTTCTGGAATGTTGTTGAAGCCATGGTCTGGCTTTCTGCCTGAATGGATACGCCCTCTTTGGCTTCGATAGCCTGATGCAGACCTTCAGACAAGCGGCGGCCAGGCATGGTGCGACCCGTATGTTCATCAATCAATACCACCTGATTGTTCTGCACTATGTACTCAATGTTGCGCTGATACAGATGGTGAGCTCGCAAGCCTGATTGTATGTGGTGAACAAGCCCCAGGTTGGACGCCTGGTAAAGGCTCTCATCATCTTTTAGCAGGTTCTCCTTGATCAGCATTTCTTCAACCAGCTGGTGACCAGCCTCTGTGAGCTCGACAGAACGAAGCTTTTCATCAATGGTGAAGTGGCCCTCTTCTGCAACTTGCCCTTCTTCTGCTTCGTATTGGCGCTTCAAGGCGGGCACTAATGTATTGATCTTCTGATAGAGCAATGAGCTGTCTTCAGCGGCCCCGGATATAATCAGCGGGGTGCGCGCTTCATCGATAAGAATCGAGTCCACCTCGTCCACAATGGCATAGGCCAGAGGGCGCTGCATGCGGTCTTCTTTGCGCAGGGCCATGTTGTCTCGCAGGTAGTCGAAGCCGTATTCGTTGTTGGTTCCGTAGGTAATGTCAGTACGGTAAGCGTCGTATTTCTCTTGCGGCTCCTGCATGGACACAATAGAACCGACAGTCATCCCCAGTGCTTCGTACACAGGGCGCATCCAGTCAGCATCGCGTCGCGCCAGATAGTCGTTGACGGTAACAATGTGCACGCCTTTGGCTGGAATAGCGTTTAGATAGGCGGCTAAGGTGGCAACAAGGGTTTTACCCTCCCCTGTTTTCATTTCCGAAATTCGGCCCTCATGCAGCGTAATTCCCCCAACCAGCTGCACATCAAAATGGCGCATTCCCATAGCACGGCGGCTTGCTTCTCTGGCAGCAGCGAAGGCCTCCGGCAAAAGCTGCTCCAGGCTTTCACCCTTCTCGTGGCGCTCCCGAAACTCTTGGGTCTTTGCTTTGAGTTCGTCGTCAGATAGCGCTTGCATTTGCTCTTCCAACGCATTGATTTTTTTGACTGTTTTCCCCATTTTCTTCAGCTCACGATCATTTTTTGAGCCAAAGACAGCCCTGAAGATTTTAGCTAACATAAGATTCCCAACCAGTATTCGGGCGATTGGCGCCCATTATTTGTTTTAATTTAAAAAGCGAGCATTATGACCGAGCAATATGAAAATTGCTGGTGAAGAGGTGGCACTTATCGACTTGCGCGATGGATATAGGCCGCAGGATCAACTGTACGACCATTTTTATAGACTTCGAAATGAACATGCGGGCCGGTAGAACGACCGCCGCTTCCCATAAGGGCGACAACCTGGCCTTTTTTGACCACATCACCCACCTTAACTGTACTCTTTTTGCAATGACCGTAACGGGTAATGAAGCCATTGCCGTGGTTTACTTCAACCATGGTGCCGTAGCCGTAGCGTTCACCCGACCAGGTAACCACACCCGCAGCTACTGCAACAACGTCAGAACCAGCCTTACCGGCAAAATCCACGCCTGCGTGCCAGGCAATTCGACCTGTAAAGGGGTCGCTACGACGACCATAGCGGGAGGACATCCACCCCTTCTTAATAGGTCGGCCGGCCAAAAATACATCGTTTTGTAACTTACGTTTCGCCAGCAGCGCTTCCAGGGTGTTCAGCTGCTGTTGCCGGTCGTCAATCTGTTCTCCCAGCTGTTCCAACACCTCCTGGAAATCCGGCGCGGCGTAGCTCGCCTCTTCCAGATTTTGCTCTGGTCCACCTCTGGCAGGTACACGGCTGAAGTCAAATTCGCCGTTATCAAGCTTCGCCATTGTGGTTAAGCGCTCTCCCAAGGCATCCAGACGTACCAGGCGAGCCTGAAGCTCAGCGACGCGAAGCGTCATGGCTGCGAGCTTTTTCTCAGCCTCTTGTTTGGCGTGCTCGATGGATTCGTCTTGCTGTTGGAGAGTTTCTTCCCAGGCTTGGGTTGTCTTGGATGGCATCAGGTCGTTGGTGTCCTCATGGGACATCTGCGTCACAGCGAGAGTGCCTGCGCCAACTGGTATGCCAACGATGCATGCAGAGAGTAACGCACGCGTCCACCCACCCAGTGTAAAACTGCGGGTATTGCCGAGGCGCTTGCTAACTACAATTATCTTCATTGGCTATGTATGCACAAAAAAAGCGTTTAAATACGACTTTTGCCTGATAATGTCAACTATTTTGTCAGACTATTATAGTAATAATTGTGTACTCTGAGCCAAATGGCAAGTCCGCTCGTCGGCTCAGCAGGGAATACGTTGAACTATGGCACAATTTACCACACGCCTTCAAGACATTATTCTTTTTGAGACAATTTTCTCAATAATGTATACCTTAGCGGTACTAAGAAGCAGCAAGTAGTGGCTTGACGTAGGATATGGGTGCGTTTTCTTCGTTTTCAAAGGTCACCAACTCCCAGGCATCTTGCTGTTGGATCAAGCTCAATAGTGACTTGTTATTCAAGCCGTGACCAGACTTGTAAGCGCGAAATTCACCAATCAGGCTGGTTCCAAGCAGGTAGAGGTCACCGATGGCATCCAACACCTTATGCTTGACGAACTCATCTTCATAGCGAAGACCTTCATCATTCAAAATGCGGTATTTATCCACCACAATGGCGTTGTCCACACTACCACCCTTAGCCAAACCCTTGGAGCGAAGATACTCAATCTCATGCATAAAACCAAAAGTACGGGCACGAGATACTTCTTTCACGAAAGAGGTGCTGGAGAAATCAACGGTAGCATCGAGCTTGCGTCCCTTGAATACAGGGTGATCAAAGTCGATAGCAAATGACACCTTGAAACCCTCAAATGGCAGGAAACAGGCTTCTTTGTCGCCATCGGAAACGACAACCTTTTTCTTAATGCGAATAAACTTCTTGGGCGCCGACTGCTCCTGAATCCCCGCAGATTGAATGAGAAAAACGAAGGGGCCGGCGCTACCGTCCATAATCGGTACTTCATCGGCACTGACTTCGATTATCGCGTTATCAATACCAAGACCGGCCAGGGCAGACATTAGATGCTCAACTGTAGACACCCTGACATCACCATTCATCAGGCTGGTGGAAAGCGTTGTATCACCTACATTCTCAGCTTTGGCGCGTATTTCTACAACAGGACTGAGATCCACCCTCCGGAAAACAATACCGCTATCGACAGGCGCTGGTCGCAATGTTAAAAAAACCTTCTGCCCGGTGTGAAGGCCTACTCCAGTGGCACGAATTTCGTTTTTTAGTGTTCTTTGCTTGATCATTACGTTTCTTCTCAAGAGGTAGGCTGGAGCGGCGCGCATTCTAGCAGAATGCCCGGCTGCGGACCAACTTATCAGGCTAACAATTGAACAGCATTTTTCGGAATGTATGCAAGTATCACTTTGTTTTCGTTCATAACCTGCTACGACCCACTCACCTTTAAACTGCACATGTGACTTCCAATTCAACCATTTCCACAAACAAGCTTACATACTTGGCAGCGCAGCGTTCAGACTCCCATAACTGCGTAAACTGAGACAGGGGGAATTTTTAAAAAGTTCCCCCTTTTAATCGCCGCATCCTCAGGCATTTACTTCCATGTATCTCTGATTTCAGAGACGAGCGGGGTACTCAATGCCTCGCTTCGCAACGAACATCTCATCTTGCTGCAATGACCAAAATACCCCTCGTCCCTGAGGTCAATAGCCATTTTGCTACCAGTAAACTCGCTTAACTTACTGTTTCACAAAGCCAGTGATCAGTCCGCTTGCCTACGCAGAAATGCGGGGATATCAAGATATTCAAGATCCTTGTCTTGCACCTCTGCGCTAGCGGCAGCCGCCTTTGCAGACTGAGCATTACGCATTACAGCAGGCTTATCCAGAGCCGAATAGTTGATGCGGCCGTCAGATTTCCGGGTATTGTCAACAACCACTTTTGTCGGCGCCGGTGCTTCTGCACGCACTTCGGCACCCAAACCTGTGGCCACAACGGTGACACGCAACTCGTTTGACATATCCGGGTCAATAACCGTTCCGACTACCACTGTCGCGTCACCGGATGCGAATTCTTCAACGGTGTCACCAACCTCTGTAAATTCGCCCAGAGATAAATCCATGCCGGCCGTTATATTCACCAGAATGCCGCGAGCCCCATTGAGATTGATGTCCTCCAATAGCGGGCTACGAATAGCCGCTTCTGCGGCTTCACGAGCACGGTTTTCGCCTGTTGAGCTACCACTGCCCATCATAGCCATGCCCATTTCAGACATAACAGTGCGTACATCAGCAAAATCCACATTGATCATGCCCGGGCGGATAATCAAATCTGCAATCCCCTGCACGGCACCGAGCAGAACATCGTTTGCTGCCTTAAACGCATCGAGTAATGTGGTCGCTTTTCCGAGTACCGCCAGCAGCTTTTCATTTGGTATGGTGATGAGAGAATCCACCCTATCCTGAAGCTGCTTGATGCCTTCGTCGGCTATTGCCATTCGTTTGCGCCCTTCGAAAGGAAACGGCTTGGTAACGATAGCTACCGTTAAGATGCCAAGTTCCTTTGCAATTTCCGCAACAACAGGCGCACCACCGGTGCCGGTACCACCACCCATACCTGCGGTGATAAAGACCATATCAGCACCTTCCAGTACTTCGACAATCCGGTCCCGATCTTCCATCGCGGCTTGACGACCAATTTCCGGGTTCGCACCCGCCCCCAGGCCTTTGGTTATGCCATGGCCAAGCTGCAAAACCGTTCGCGCATCGACATCTTTCAAGGCCTGTGCATCAGTATTCGCGCAAATAAACTCTACGCCATCGACTGAGTTTAATATCATGTGTTTTACGGCATTACCACCGCCGCCACCAACACCAACTACTTTAATTACCGCATTTTGCGGAATGCTATCGACTAATTCAAACATAAGAGTTCCCCTCTTTTCCCCTTGATAATTACTACTAAAAAAACAAATTAAAGATTTTTTTGGAACCAGGATTTAATTCGACCAAAAAAACCGCCACTAGTATCCCTTGAAAACTCAGATTCGCCGCTATGATTCATACCGTTTATTAGCAGACCAACCCCCGTGGAATAAATTGGGTTATCCACGATATCTTTTAAGCCATTAATATTGTTAGGCGCGCCAAGTCTTACTGGCATATGAAATATTTCTTCCGCCAACTCTATTACACCTTCCATTTTCGATGTTCCACCGGTAAGCACTATTCCCGCTGCTACCAGATCCTCAAACCCACTTCGACGCAACTCTGCTTGTACCAAAGTAAACAATTCATCGTAGCGAGGCTCAACGACTTCGGCTAAAGCCTGCCTTGATAAATTTCTCGCCGGGCGGTCCCCAACGCTGGGCACCTTAATTGTTTCCTCCGCGCCGGTAAGCTTCGCCAAGGCACAGGCATACTTGATTTTAATCTCTTCTGCGTGTTGAGTTGGGGTTCTTAAAGCCATGGCAATATCGTTAGTTACCTGATCACCGGCAATAGGAATAACACCGGTATGACGAATTGCTCCTTCTGTAAAAATGGCTATATCTGTCGTTCCACCACCTATATCAACCAGACATACACCCAGTTCCTTTTCATCGTCGGTTAAAACTGAATGACTGGATGCAAGCTGCTCCAGAATCACGTCTTCAACCTCCAGACCACAACGCCGAATGCACTTTTCAATATTTTGCGCAGCGTTAACCGCACAGGTAACCAAATGCACCTTTGCCTCTAAACGCACACCCGACATACCGAGAGGCTCTTTGACTCCCTCCTGTTCATCGATTAAATACTCCTGCGGCAATATATGCAGTATCTTTTGATCCGCCGGAATGGCAACCGCTTGAGCCGCATCAATCACGCGATCCAGGTCCTGCGCGTACACCTCTCTATCTTTAATGGCAACAATTCCGTGTGAATTAAGGCTTCGTATATGGCTTCCAGCGATACCGACATAAACAGAATGAATTTCGCAACCCGCCATCAGCTCTGCCTCCTCTACTGCTCGCTGAATAGATTGCACCGTTGATTCTATATTGACAACAACGCCTTTTTTCATTCCGGCAGACTTATGCGAACCGATCCCAACAACAGACAACTCCCCTTCCGCCGAAATTTCCCCCACAATAGCAACAACCTTGGAAGTACCTATATCCAGGCCGACAATCATGCGTCCTCCGCTTGAATGTGCCATTTATTCACCCACTCGATTAAATTTATTCATTATTTACCGACTTACCTGCAAACTTCTGGCACCACTATCACGCCATAAAACGGCCATACCGTTGCTGTAGCGCATATCAACTCTGGCTATGGAATCTCTCAGAGTTTGCAGTTGCTCGTCATAAACCAACAGGAAATTCCTCAATTTTGTCAGCACGTCGTGTTGGCCAAATATCACTTCGGTTCCGTTGCTTAAAAAAACCTGCCACGCCAAGGTCTCGTCAACATTAATTCCTTTCAACTCAAACCCCCGGCTTTTAAGCATCTCACTTATCTCCAGATAGGTTCGGGTGATTTCTTCACTACGACCATTCGGGCCAGAAAACAAAGGCAAATGCGACAGTTGTAAGTTGTCTTTTATTTCAACCACCTCGCCTTCATTGTTTATAAAGCCACTATTTCTCCACCGGGCAATAGGTACTTCCTCAAAAACTTCAATTGACAGGCTATCTGGCCAGACTCGCTGAACATTTACACGCTGAACCCAGGGTTCACGAATCAGGCTCGCCTGCAGGCCATCCAAATCAATATCAACAAAATTGCCACTAATTTCTTTTGAAACCAGAGCTTTAATACTGTCCTTTTGCAGGTAGTTAAACTCACCTTTGACCAGTACATTCGAAACTGGCTTATTTACAAGTGCCTGAACCTTGTCACCCCACATGGACCAATCAACTTGCATCATGCCAAGAAATAAAACGCTAACCATTGCAACACCTGACAAATACCTGCCAAGTATTGCGAGCATTTTAACAACCGGCGATTTTTCCTGAGCCTTCCTGGAGGCCCCTTTACCAATTCTCTTTTTTGCTTTACCTACAGCACCGCGCTTGGTACTGGGCCTTTTAGCAATTGCGCCCCGGCTCATATCAAATCTCGACCGTACCCATAAGAACCTCACAAACCAATTCAGAGAATGACAATCCGGCAACACTTGCCGCCATCGGCACTAAACTGTGGCTAGTCATTCCCGGTACAGTGTTCACTTCAAGCAGATAAAAGTGCCCTTCTTTATCTTGCATCACGTCTACCCTGCCCCAACCAGCACATGCAATGGCAGAAAATGCCTGCTCTGCAAGTACCATAAGCTGCTGCTCCTTGGTGCTTTCCAACCCGCATGGACATTGATATTGAGTCTCTTCGGAAATATATTTTGCGTCAAAGTCGTAAAAATCGTTATTTGACTTGAGACGAATTGGTGGCAATGCTTTTCCGTTTAACAAAGCAACAGAGAATTCCTCTCCCTTGATACGTTTTTCAATTAACACCTGTTTATCGAACTCACCGGCAAAGGCAAGTGCAGACATCAGCTCCTCTTCCGTACTGACACAGCGCATTCCTATACTGGAGCCCTCGTGCACGGGTTTCACAAAGACCTCTCCCCCCATTTCTGACAAAATACCAGGCAAAGGCTGTTGATTAGTCGCTACCGCATAGTCAGGGGTTGGCAAGCCAATGCTTTTCCACACAGCTTTAGTAAGCAATTTATCCATGGCAATTGCAGATGCAGTATGCCTGCTACCCGTATAGGGCTTACCAAGAAGATCGAGCAGTGCTTGAATTTTTCCATCCTCTCCTCCACCGCCATGCAGGGCTATAAAGGCCCGGTCAAACGTCAATGAGCCAATTTGCTCAACGGCATTTTCACCAACGTCAATCGCAACGGCGTCTACACCTTGCTCCAACAAGGCGTTTAGAACAGCATTACCGCTAAGCAAAGAAATATCCCGCTCCGCAGAAGTACCGCCTAATAAAACAGCAACACGACCGAAACTATTTCCCTGACTAAAAAACTCTTTGTATGTGGCTTGTACGTTTACCATCTTTTAAACCAACTTTTTTAAATCAACTTTCTTTTTGACAATTCGCCCGCCAGGGCACCAACGTTACCAGCCCCTTGAGTGATCACAACATCTCCAGGCTGTACAATATCTTTTACCACTGCGGGCACACCTTCGATACCTTCAACGAATATCGGATCAACCAGGCCTCTATTTCGAATGCTGCGGCTTAAATGCCTGCTATCAGCCCCAGGGATAACATCTTCACCAGCGGAATACACTTCCAATAAAATTAACTGGTCTACACTCGATAAAACATCAACAAAATCCTCATAAAGGTCTCTTGTTCTGGTATAGCGATGCGGTTGATAAATCATCACCAACCGCCTATCGGGCCATCCGTCTCTAATTGCTTTGATGGTGGCAGCAACTTCACGCGGATGGTGTCCGTAGTCATCGACCAACATCGCGGTACCCGAACCAGCTACCGAGTACTCGCCATAAACCTGGAAGCGTCTACCAACGCCCAAAAACTTTGACAAGCCGTTTTGGATGGCTTCGTCACTAATTCCCTCATCCGACGCGATGGCTACTGCTGCGGTCGCATTCAGTACGTTATGCTCACCAGGCATATTCAAAAACAACTCTAGTGGCTCATTACAATTTGGCCTTTTAACTTTAAAACGTTGTCGACCACCGTCTTGTCGTAAATCATATATCTGAAAATCAACACCCTCGGAAAACCCGTAACTAATAATTGTTCTGGACACTTGAGGAATGATTTCTTTCACCACTTCGTCATCCGCACACACCACAGCAACACCATAAAAAGGCAGGTTATGCAGAAACTCGACAAATGTTTTCTTTAGTTTGCCAAAATCACCGTCATAGGTATCCATATGATCCGCGTCAATATTGGTTACAACAGCTACCATAGGTTGTAGATGCAAAAATGACGCGTCACTTTCATCCGCTTCAGCAACAAGATAACGACTTTCTCCCAAGCCGGCATTACTTCCGGCGCTGTTTAACAAGCCACCGATGACAAATGTCGGGTCTTTATCACCTTCCGCAAATATGCTGGCAATAAGACTCGTAGTAGTGGTTTTGCCATGCGTACCTGCCACAGCAATGCCGTGTCGATAGCGCATTAATTCACCAAGCATTTCTGCTCTTCGAACAATAGGCACCCGTTTTTTCCGCGCTTCAGTCAGTTCAGGATTGCCTTCCGTTACCGCGCTTGAGTTGACCACAACATCGGCCCCCTCAATATTTATTGCATGGTGCCCGATAAACACCTCTACCCCCATCGAGGACAAGCGGCGCGTAACTTCTGACTCTCTTAAATCGGAACCCGATATTTTATAACCTTGGTTTAACAGTACCTCAGCTATTCCGCTCATACCGGCACCACCTATACCCACAAAATGGATGGTACGTATACGGCGCATTTCCGGTATTTGATGTATTTTTAAATCACCCATAAGCTAACTCTTAAGCGGCATCCTGCTTGATTAATGATTCACACACTTGTGTAAATTGACTGACAGCGTGTGGCTTGGCACACTGACGAGCCTTCACTCCCATTGTCTTCAACATGCTTTTATCTGCTATATATTCTTTCAACTGCGTAACAAGTGTTTGACTGTCCAGCTGGTTTTGCTGAACCAGTACTGCAGCGCCTTCCTTCACCAGGTATTTGCCATTCTCTGTTTGGTGGTCATCAATTGCGTAGGGGTATGGCACCAGGATAGAGGCAACACCACTCGCGGCCAGCTCCGAAATAGTTAACGCCCCTGCGCGACAGATAACCAGATCCGCCCAATGATACGCCTCTGCCATGTTATTAATGAATGGCTGAGCAAGCACACTCCCAGCGGCAAGCTGCTGCAAACCCTTATCCGCAAGTGTTATACCTCGCGCGCCATACTGTGTTCGAGTTTCCGCCAGCAATTGCTCTCCGGTTTGATGAAAAACAGCAAGCTGGCTTTGAAGTTCCGCATCTCCAGCAAGCGTTGCGATGATCAGCTCGTTAAGCGCTCTCGCTCCCCTGCTACCGCCGACAACTAATACTCGAACAAAATCCCGGTATTCTTTTTCCAGACTTTCTCTGTAAAACTCAGAACGAACAGGGTTTCCAACCCATAGCGCATCGGGAAATACATTCGGAAAAGCAACCAAAACCTTAGCCGCAACCCTGGCGAGCAATTTATTGGTAGTACCCGCAACCGCATTTTGCTCGTGGATTACTAAAGGAACACCGGCGAGCCTGGCAGCGACGCCACCTGGCCCAGCCACGAAGCCACCCATGCCAATAACCAAGCAAGGCTCTATATCACGAACAATCTGCAAGGCTTTCCATACCGCACCGATAATTAAAAAAGGAGCCAAAAACAAGGCTTTCAAGCCACGCCCCCGAACACCTTCGATGCCAATAATATGAAGTTCTAAGCTGGCGTCGGGCACCAGTTTTGATTCAATTCCCGCTTTTGTCCCCAGCCAGTGAACTTCGCATCCTTTTTCGCCTAGCGCTTTTGCAATTGCAAGTCCGGGAAAGACATGCCCACCGGTTCCGCCAGCGGCAATGAGTACACGCTTACTCACATCCATAGCGTTCCTCCCAGGCCACTCGAAAAACAAGCCCTACCAATACGCAGCTTATTAACAAGCTACTTCCGCCATAGGAAATAAATGGTAAGGTCAGACCTTTTGTGGGAAGTAAACCTGAAGCCACTCCCATATTAATAAATGTCTGAATCGCAACCATTATTGCCACACCAAACACCAGAAAACTGGAAAACAGCTTATCTCTGACATAAGCCAGTTTGGCAAGTTTAAGCATTTTCCAGATAAAGAATCCGTAAAGCCCAATCAACATAACGGCCCCAACCAGCCCGAATTCCTCCGCATATATAGCAAACACAAAATCCGTATGCGCCTCAGGTAAAAAAAACAATTTCTGAAGACTGTTTCCCAAACCCAATCCAAACCACTCGCCCCGGCCGAATGCAATCAGAGATTGAACCAATTGGTAACCTCCACCAAATTGTTGCGACCAGGGGTCCATAAAAGCGACCAATCTGTCCCATCGATAAGGCGATAAAACAGCCATCGATGAAAGCAGGCCAAGCCCTGTGACTGCCAGCAACAAAAACCTTATGATGGGCACTCCTGCAATAAACATCATCGCCCCCAAGGTAAGACAAATAACCACAGAGCTGCCAAAATCAGGCTCAAGCAAAAGAAGCACAACTATTAGGCTAATAATTGCTAACATTTTAAAAAAACCAGCCCAACCATTTTGTATCTCTTTGTTCTTTCTGGATAAATAGCTTGCGAAATAAATAATTAGACAAAACTTGGCCAGTTCGGATGCCTGCATTGAAACAGGACCAATATACAGCCAGCGCCGACTACCGTTGACCATTTTCCCAACTCCGGGAATTAACACTAACACCAGACAAGCAATTGCGAACACAAGCAAAACCGGCGAATACCGTTGCCAAAATTGCGTAGGCAGACAACTTACAATCAGCCCCGCTACCAACCCCAGCGAGAGATATACTGTGTGTTTTTTTAAAAAATACAAAGAGTCCTGATACCTAGCGTCGGCAAAATCCAAGGTACTCGACGCTACCATCACTACGCCCAGACTCGCCAAAGCAACTACAGAAAAAAGCAGGCCCACATCCATAGCCATCGGAGGCAAATAATCCTGAAAGTCAATGGATTTGTTCATCAGGCAACCAAGGCCTCCACCGCAGCACAAAACTGTTGTCCTCTGTCTTCAAACCCCGTAAACATATCAAAGCTCGCACAAGCGGGAGATAAAAGCACCGCGCCTCTGGGCTCCGAAAGCTTGTAAGCAAGGGAAACGGCTTCGTTCATGGAGTTAGCAAAAACCATTTTTACATCACCACTAATGTAGGCTGCGATTTTCTTGGCGTCTCTGCCGATAAGCACCACCGAAGAAATAGACTTACCAATACGCTGCCCAAACTGTTTGAAATCCGCGCCTTTTCCATCACCACCAGCAATTAATACAATCGACGTATAAGAATCACGCAAACCTTCCAGTGCCGCTTCCGCTGCACCTACGTTAGTCGCTTTGGAGTCGTTTATAAACGAGACGCCATTTTTATTTGCCACCCACTGGCAACGGTGCGGTAAACCTTTAAACTCCCTTAAGACCTTTATAGCCGCATCTTGATCAATCGATGCAGCATCACATATAGCCAACGCAGCTAGAGCATTTTCTACGTTATGAAGACCGACCATTTTCAAGTCAGTGAGCAGCAAAACAGGCACGCCGTCTACAAGTAGGGCTTTATTCGCAGTATCGTAAAAATAACTCTTGCCTGTATGCGACCGTTTCGCCATGGAAAAGGTATAGACCTTATCCTTATTAACCTCAGCTGGCGTAGTTAATTTGTCGCCCAGGTTGTACACCACAGATTTTGCCCTTCGGTAAATTTTCTGTTTGGCCTGACTATAGTCTACCAATGAGTTGTAACGATCCATGTGGTCTTCACTGATATTTAAGATACATGCCACCTGAAGCCCGCCAGTATCTACGCTTTCGAGCTGAAAACTGGACAACTCCAAAACGTAGAGGTCATATTGTTCGCCAATGCAGTCAAGCACGGGTAGGCCGATATTCCCAGCAACACAGACCTTTATTCCCGCTGATTTGCACATTTGACCGACCAAGCTTGTTACTGTTGTCTTTCCATTCGACCCGGTAATACCAATTACAGGCTTATCGTTATGCCGCAAAAACAACTCAATATCACCTATTACCTCAACTCCTGCGTCAACGGCTGCTTGCACCCCTGCAAGCTGACGTGGTACGCCGGGGCTAATCACGATAACCGATGCTTCATTCAATAATGCTGCAGACTCTTTTAGTGAGCTGCCAAAATAGCAAGGCACCGAAGCATCGATAAGCGCCAACTCCTCCATCCCTGAAGGCTCTATTCTGCTATCGACGACGACAAAGCGAATATTCTTTCGTTTTAAATACCGAGCAACAGAGAGCCCTGTGAGCCCCAGGCCCAGCACCACGTAGTATTCCTCTGTCAGCTTATTATTTTCCATGCTATCCAAATCAACGTATCTTCAAGGTTGCCAAACCAAACAAAACCAGCATCACGGTGATGATCCAAAAACGCACGATCACTCTCGGCTCCGGCCATCCTTTTAACTCAAAATGGTGATGCAAAGGGGCCATGCGAAATATTCTTCGTCCCGTAAGCTTAAATGACGCCACTTGTAAAATTACGGAAACAGTTTCCATCACAAATATTCCTGACATAATAAAAAAGACAATTTCATGTCGAACTATTACGGCAATTACACCCAGAGCGGCACCTAGCGCTAGCGCTCCCACATCTCCCATAAAGACCTGTGCCGGATAGGTATTAAACCAAAGAAAACCAAGCCCAGCGCCTGCAAGAGCACCACAAAACACTACCAACTCACCCGCCCCCGGTAAAAACGGTATGTGGAGGTAGGCAGAGAAATTGGCATGCCCACTTAAGTACGCGATGATTCCTAGAGCGGAACCAACCATAACAGTGGGCATAATCGCCAAACCATCCAAACCATCTGTTAGATTTACAGCATTACTGAATCCCACAATCATAAAATAGGTCACGACGACGAATAACAAGCCCATTTCCCAAGCAAAATTTTTAAAAAATGGTATGTATAACGTAGTCTCTGCTGGAGAAGTCGCCGACATATATAAACCGATTGCTACAACCAGGCCCACAGCAGACTGCCAAAAATATTTCCACTTTGCAGGCAAGCCTCGGGAGTTTTTTTCCACCACTTTTCTATAATCATCTACCCAACCGATCAAACCGAATGTAACGGTAACGAACAGTACCGCTTGTACATAGCGGTTCTCCAAGTCAGACCATAATAGTGTCGCGGTAACAATGGCAAATAGAATAAGCGTGCCTCCCATGGTGGGGGTACCCGACTTGCTTAGATGACTTTCCGGGCCATCATCGCGTATCGCCTGCCCAATCTGCAGGTTATTTAATTTACGAATAAACCAGGGCCCCATTACCATGGAAATACCCAAAGCTGTCAGCACTCCCAGGATTCCACGCAAAGTGAGATAACGAAAGACACCAAAACCACTGATGTATTCCTGCAAAAATTCTGCGAGCCACACTAACATTTATCTACACCCTTCATATTCTTCAGAAACTGAATAACACTCTCCATATGCATATACCTCGAGCCTTTTACCAGAACTGTGGAATCTTCAAGATGTTCCTTTTCCAGAAAGTGCAGCAAACGCTCTTTGCTTTCAAACCAGATAGCGCTTTTCCCAAATGCGTCTACAGTATGTTTACTCAATGGGCCAGCAGCATACAACTTCATTACACCATTATTTTTCGCATATGCACCGAGCTTAATGTGCTCATCTACTTCGGCTTCTCCCAACTCGCCCATATCACCGACTATTAATATTGGATTTTTCTGACTTGCCAGAAAATCAATTGCGGCTCGCATCGACCCGGGATTAGCGTTGTAACTATCATCTATTAGTTTTTCTACGCAAGTACTTTCAATGCGCTGCATTCGCCCTTTTACACCCGAAAAACTGGCTAATCCTTCTGCAATCACTGTAAGATCTACGCCCACAGCAACTGCACAAACGGCGGCCGCCAATGCATTGCAAACACTGTGCTTGCCTGGCACGGCGAGTGCCACCTCTACCTTATCGCCAGCATACTTTATTCGAAAGGTATAACATCCATCAGGGTCACTGCCCAGCAGCTGGCCACTAACAAGCATGTCGCTTTGTAAACCCCTGCTTTCTAGTTCCTGCAGGTAGGTTTCATCACTATCTTGAAGAGCGAAACCGTAGATTTTTTTACCCTTGAGGGCATCAATAAACAGGGAGGCATAATCATCCATAAGGTTCACTACGCCTACCTTTACCCCCTTATAAATTGCAGCTTTTTCTTCAGCGATTGCGCCTTCTGAACCGAAGCCTTCGCCGTGAGCAAGCATTACATTATTCACCACTGCAATATCAGGCTTTATAAGTTCGTTTAAGTAGGCAATCTCACCTATTCCGCTGGTACCCGCTTCTACCACAGAATATTTATAATCGTCCGTTATCCTGAGCAATGTCAGTGGCACACCAATGTGATTATTGTAATTGGCTTCAGTTGCGAGGGTATTTGCGGATATCGACAAAATACTTTGTAACATACCCTTGACGGACGTTTTTCCACTACTGCCGGTAATACCTATAACCACACAAGTACTTTGCTCCCGGTTATGAGCCCCTGCTTGCCCTAGCGCTTGTAGCGCATCGTTAACAAGTAACTGCGGAATTGACAGTGACTGTTCCTGTTCCAACACAACAGCAGCGGCACCTTTCTCCTGAGCCAAACGAATATAGTTATGACCATCGAAATTCTCACCACGTAAGGCAATAAAAACGTCGCCACTCTTCAAGCAGCGTGTATCAGTACAAAATGCCTGCACGGCGATATCACTGCCTAACAACTTTCCATTCACTCGAGCGCCAAGATCAGATAGCATCATAAGCACCCCCCTGCTAACCGCTTTTTACGGACATCGAGACACCGCAATGCAACATCCACATCGCTGAAAGGGTATTTCTTATTACCAACAATCTGGTAGCTCTCATGCCCCTTACCTGCGACCAGCACCAAATCACCTCGCTCTGCACTCTCAATAGCAAATTCTATTGCTTCTGCCCTGTCACTTTTTACCTCTACAGGCCTGTCAATTCCTTTTAAAACATCCTCAATAATCATAGCGGGGTCTTCATTACGCGGATTATCTGAAGTGACAACCACTCGCCCAGAGTATTTTTCAGCAACGCTACCCATTATTGGCCGCTTTGTCTTATCTCGATCACCGCCGCAACCGAAAACCGTAACGACTTTTCCAGCAGTATGCTCCTTAGCAGCTACAATCGCTTTTTCCAGTGCGTCTGGAGTATGCGCATAGTCAATACAAACACTTACGTCTGCGCCACAACGTGACAGCAGTTCCATGCGACCAGCTACTGGCTTGAATTTTTTTATAGTTTGAGCTACATCGGATATCGCATAGCCAGAGGCACACAGCACAGCCATAGTCGCCAGAACATTGTACGCATTGAAATTCCCCAGTAACGAACACTCAGCCCGTTCCCGCCCCCAGCTTGATTCAATATCCAACTTAATTCCCTCGCGAGAATAGTGAATATTATCGCCGAAAATATATTTGACTCCGGCATCTAGTCCAGAGAGAGACTTCCGCTCCATGCCGTATACAACAATCAAAACTGAAGGAGGAATACGAGATAGCATTAAATCGCGGCCGTATCTGTCATCTATATTAACAACCGCAAACTTACGATTTTCGCTTTCAAACAGTTTGGCTTTAGTCTGCGCATAATCCTCCATGGTCCGGTGGTAGTCGAGGTGGTCCTGACTCAGATTGGTGAATACACCTCCAGAAAACTGTATGCCCTCACAGCGCCCCTGATCAATCGCATGAGACGAAACTTCCATGCTTACTTGCGCTACACCCTTCTCCCTAAACTGCTTCAATATTGTTTGGCAACTAATAGCATCCGGCGTGGTCAAGCCTGTATCGACAAGATTATCCAGTTTTACGCCATAACCCATGGTACCAATCGTCGCTGATTTCTCTCCCAGAATTTCGAAGCCCTGCTTGATCAACTGAGCGCAGGTCGTTTTTCCATTTGTACCGGTTATACCCACTACACCCATGCCACTTGAAGGAGCACCATTGAACAAAGAAGCCAGAACACCGAGTTTTGTCTTTAATTTCGCAATGTAGTAGACCGGGTATTCTTCGTGGTTTACTTCACCCTCCGCAAACACCGCAACAGCACCAGCAGCCAAGGCCTGATTGATGTAATCACGACCATCACTATGCTCACCCTGCAAGGCGACGAATACATCCCCGGCTTTCACTTCTCGGCTGTCGAGACATAAACCGGTAACAGCAACGCTATCTTCACAAACGCGAAAACCCAGGCTAACAATCAAGTCGCCCAGGCTTACTGATTCACGCTTTACCTGCATACCACTTATCACGATTAAATACCCGCGATCATTGTCTCTTCTTTTTCCGGAGCGACATTAAGAATTTTCAAGGAGCCTTCTATGATGCTGGCAAACACCGGAGCAGCAGCTTCACCACCAAAATATCGCCCATCTGTCGGCTCGTTAATTATCACCACCGCCACCAGCTTTGGGTCATCCGCTGGAGCGAATCCAGCGAACAATGCAATATGCTTGTCATCTGCATAGCCTGCCAAGCCCACCTTATGCGCTGTACCTGTTTTTCCTGCCACGGGATAGGCAGGAATTTGAGCTCGGGTTGCAGTACCACCGGGCTCAGTAACGGTTTTCAACATTTTTGATACATTCCTGGCGATTACCTTAGAAACGACTGCGCTTTCAACCGGCGCACTCTCGAGTTTCAGAATACTGGCTGGTTTGGCGACGCCCTGGCCTGCAATCATTCCGTAAACCTGAGCTAGCTGTACCGCGTTAACGTTCAAACCATATCCAAATGCGAGTGTCGCAATCTCAATGGGATGCCAACGACTTCTACTAGGCAGGACACCAACACTCTCCCCCGGAAACCCCAAGCCTGCAGCCTGTCCAATACCCGCTCGATAGAAAAAATCCCTCAATACGTTTGGCTCCATTTCCAAGGCGATTTTTATAATGCCTACCTGACTCGATTTAGTAAGGATTTTAGTCAAACTCAGTACGCCATAATCTCTTGGATCTAGCAGCGCTTTTTTACCAACCATTACATAGCCGGGACTGGTGTTTATAGTGTCGCCCATGGAGTAGAGCCCGGACTCCAATGCAGCCATGATTGTAAGCGGCTTTACTGTTGAGCCCGGCTCAAAAACATCGGTGATAGCACGGTTGCGTAACTGGTCCGGCCGCAGTCGCAACCTGTCATTCGGGTTGTATGATGGCTGATTTACCATCGCTAAAATTTCCCCGTTTTCAACGTCAAGCACTACCACCGAACCGGACTTGGCACCCTGTTTGGCGACTGCTGTTTTTAATTCCCTATAAGCTAAATACTGTAAGCGTAAATCCAGGCTCAAAGACAATTCGCTTCCGGATACTGGCGCCTTAAGCACGCCGTTATTTTTTACAACATTCCCTTTTAAATCCTTTATAACCTGCTTGTAACCAACCGAACCCGCCAGGTGCTGATCAAAAGCCAGCTCTATTCCTTCCTGCCCTTTATCCTCAATATTGGTAAAACCAACAACATGTGCAGCAACCTCTCCCGCCGGATAAAAACGCCGATACTCTGTCTCCGCAGCAACTCCACTAAATTTTTTCAGCAATACCTGGTCTGCCTGTTGCGGAGGCATGTGCCGTGACAAGTACATAAATTGCTTACCTTTATACTTCTCCAGTCGCTGCCGTAATTTTTTCTCCTGTACACCAAGTGCTTTCGCCAATGCAGGAATTTCGGTTACCTTGATTCTGCCAGGTTCAGCGTACAGTGATTTTAGAGGCGTGCTAACTGCTAGCAACTCTCCATTCCTGTCTGTTATTACGCCACGATAAGCGTGTAACGTTTCACTGCGCGAGGTTCTCGCCTCGCCTTCGCTTTGAAGAAACTCATAACCGCGCTCGGTTGATGGTACCACTTGCAGCTTTGCCAGGTGGGACACCAAGGGGAGTGTCAGCGCGAATAAAGTTACTGCCATAGATCGGTATCGCCACAACAAATTTCTCTGTGCATTTTTCATGGTTTATATACCAGTATGGTTTTTTCACTTTCAGGAACTTTCATTCCCAACTCATCAAAAGCAATTTTTTCAACTCGCGAATATGCAGCCCAGGTACTTTTCTCTAAAAGATACTGCCCTGAAGCGACCTGAAGCTGAGTAAACTCTCTGCGCAATAACTCCAGCTCCTGAGTTGCTTTCCTGGCCTGAAAAGTGGAATAGGCCACTGCCAACGCTGTCGCAACACACGTTAGCCATATTGCCGCAATAAACAAAAATCGAACTACCGAAGTTTTGCAGTACCTTGCTTCTGACATCCAGTTAAACTCCTACATCACGCAGATTTATATTTTCTCTGCCACCCGCAACACCGCACTGCGGGACCGAATATTTTCCTGTAACTCTCCAGTTCCGGCTTTTATCGCCTTGCCCAAGGTTCGCATTTTTTTATCCAGCATATCTTCAGTTACCGGCATACCCGCAGGAAACTGTTTACCCCGCGATTGCTCGCGGAAAAACCGCTTTACGATTCTATCTTCCAGCGAATGAAAACTAATAACCACTACTCGCCCGCCGATTTCTACTACACTTAGAGCCTGCTTCAGAACCAGCTCTAAATCATCCAGCTCCCGATTTATGAAAATCCTCACTGCCTGAAACGCCCTTGTTGCCGGGTGCTTACCTTTTTCCCATCGAGGGTTAGCATCAGTTATCACCTGCGCAAAGTGTGCGGTCGTTACAAAAGGCCTTTTTATTCGCTCTTCAACCACTGCCCTGGCCATACGTTTTGCAAATCGCTCTTCACCATACTCCCTCAAAACAAAAACAAGCTCAGACTCATCTACGCTGTTAATCCAATCTGCTGCAGTCTGACCTTCACTGTTGTTCATCCGCATATCCAGCGGCCCATCCTGGAGAAAACTAAAACCTCTTTGCGGCTCGTCCAACTGCGGAGACGACACTCCGAGATCTAACAGCACGCCCGTCACTTCTTTGCTGTCTCCACTCACTCGCGCCAACTCAGTAAATGAACCGTGAATAATGGAAAAGCGCGTATCTTCGTTTTGTAATTTTTCTCCCTCTTCCACTGCCTGAGGGTCTTTATCAAACGCAATTAGCGCCCCTCGCTCCCCCAGTCGACGAAGTATTTCCCGGCTGTGTCCGCCTCGACCAAAGGTGCCATCGATATACAGCCCACTCGGGTCAGTCACCAATGCATCAACTGATTCCCGCAATAATACGGAGTAATGTTTTTTTGTATTCACGGCTCCCTCCTACAGGGAGAGAGATATCATTTCTTCTGGCAGGTCGCCCTCACTCTCCATATCGGCAACGGAAGCCAACCAGGCATCCTCGCTCCAGAGCTCGAACTTCTTTCCAAGACCAACCAGCATCAGTTTTTTTTCCAGCCCTGCGTAGTCTCGCAATGTGGGAGGAACCAGTATTCGGCCATTGCCGTCCAGCTCCAGCCCACAGGCGTAACCAATCAGCAGGCGCTGGGCTCTCAGTGATGCTTTGTTGAAGGTGGGCAGCGCTTCGATTTTTGGCAAAATTGCTTGCCACTCCGGCTCGGGATAAACAAGTACGCAGCGATCTTGCGTGTGGGCCGTCATCACGATATGACCACCACAGGCGTCAGCAAGCGTATCCCGGTATTTAGCCGGAATAGCCATTCGCCCTTTAGCGTCCATATTGATGGCATGACTGCCCTGAAACACGTTATCACCTCTCGCAAATAGCCCTTGTTAACTGAAGAGCCTGTACCTGATTCGCTCACCCCAAACGGATGTACGCGCTGTTTTGGGAATTCTTCCTTAAAGTATAGAGCTTTCTCGGCCATAAACCCACTTAATTCCACTTATCACCACATTACACCACTTTTTTACACTATATTTCGCCTACAAACAAAGTCAAGGAAACAGCACCACAAAAGTTGGCTAAGCTATTGAAATTTGGGAAGTTTTAGAGGATATACGAACAGCTGAGGGGGCTGTTCCATCAAAAAAAGAACAGCTTTACAAGGACTTAAGAGAAACTCCTAGAATCTACTTTAACAGCAAGACCATTTAGGCTTATCAATGCGTGACTTATAGACCAAGGAAATATAAACAGGGGCTTGCTATCACCCACGGGAGGAGAATCATACCTAATGACTCAAAATATCAAGCTTTATTGAGAAGCTGGTTAAATACCTCAATCAACCGATTTACCTCTACTGGTTTGGTAAGGTAGTCAATAAAGCCCGCCTTCAAGCCCTTATTCACATCAATGGACATAGCGTTTGCTGACAAAGCAACCACCGGGATATTTTTCGTCCGAGCATCGTTTTTAAGCACTTCCAGAACCTCGTATCCATCCAGGTCTGGCAGGTTAATATCGAGCACAATGATATCTGGCGGTGCGGTCCTGGCCTCATAAATTCCCAGCAGAGGCTCCATCACGGTGGTAACTGAGAGCTGCTCAAAACGGTCGATTATTTTTTCAAACAAACGAGTGTTAGCCGGGTTGTCTTCAATATAGAGGATACGAAAATCGCCCTCCACCGCCAGTTCTTTGCGCTTTTCAGACAGGACAGCCTCTGCACGCGCAGACACTCCCTCTTCTCCCTCCTTGGCCAATGGAAGCTCAACCCAAAACTGTGTACCCGTATTAACAACACTGTGATAATCCAGTTTGCCCTGCATCATTTCCACAAGACGCTTGGTTATCACCAGGCCAACGCCACTTCCTTCGACCGCGCCGCATTCGGCGTTAAGCCGGTTGAAGGGTTCGAAAACCTGCTCTCGCTGAGCCTCGGGAATGCCATAACCTGTGTCACGCACCAGAATGCGCATGGCATCAGGCCCTGCCAGCTCCAACGCAATGACAACCTTGCCATTCTTTCGGTTGTACTTAACGGCATTACTGCCAAGGTTGATAAGGGCCTGCTTGAGGCGAGTAAAATCGGCAAATATCGGTGTTGCCCCTAACTCTCCCAACTGTACCGAAAGCTCAATATCATTCTCTTCAGCCAGAGGTTTCAAAAGCGTCAAACTGTCATTTAACACCCGCTCTGGCACCACGGGTTCCAGCGAGAGCGTCATACGACCGGCTTCAATTTTCGCCAGATCCAACACTTCATTTATCAGGTGAAGCAGGTGATTACCCGCTTTATGGATTTCAGCAACACTTTCTTTCTGGTCTTTTCTCAAGTTATCGTCGTAGTCAAAGAGCTGGGCATACCCGAGAATCGCATTGAGCGGCGTGCGCAACTCATGACTCATACTGGAAAGGAACTCAGATTTAGCCTGATTGGCTTTTTCCGCTGCAACCTTGGCTTGCACTACAGCAAGCTGGGTGTTTTTTAACTCCGTAACATCCATGTTGCTGCCCGATACCCGTATTGCACGCCCTTCCTTGTTATAGGTGGCTTCAGCCCTGGCACGAATCCAACGCATCGAACCGTCCTTCGCCCGGATCTGATATTCAATGTCGAAGGGAGCACCCTCCAGGATATGATCACGCAAAGCCTGCTTGAAACGATCAACATCGTGCTGGGACATTCGCGCCTCCCAGTCTGCAATATTCCGCAAGTTCCGGGACTCAATATCAGTAGTGCTGAAACCAATTTGCTCCCAGCAGATGTCGGAAAACTCGATTTTATTGCTTTCGATATCCCAGTCCCACACGCCATCCCGGGTACCGGCAATTATGCGACTATAGCGAGCTTCGCTGGCACGTAGCGCCTGCTCTGTTTGCTTTAACTGAGAAATATTGTAGTTAACACCGGCAATATGGTGGGTCCAACCGTGCTCGTCTCTGTATCCCTGACCGTTAACGCGTACCCAAAGGAAATAACCCATTTTACTTTGCAGACGATAGCAAAGGTCCAGGGGCACACCCTTTTTAATAGTGTCCTGTATTGATTCGTAGAAAGGCTCACGGTCTTCAGGGTGGATATAGTTCAGCAGCACCTCAGGCTCTGTCATGTGCTGAATATCCATTTCGTTGTACCCTAGCTCTCGCCAGAATACGCCGTACCAGCGCAACTTGTTGGTACTAAGGTCCCACTCCCAGAAACCATGACCACTGCCAAGCATACTGCGCTGATGCCTGGCAATTTCTTCACCCAGAAAGGCTTTATCAAGTACTTCACAGGACTCTGGATTCCAGATTACATCCAACATGGGGTTCCCTAATTATCTATTTCCATTATGAGCAAAGTTTGAGCAATTACGTATAGTGGCACTAGCCTTGCTTCCACGCAATACCACAAAAGTATGTAAGCTAGCGAGATTTGCGAAGGTGCGCGTCAATTAATATCAAACAATGACTATTCTTTTTTACTCAATCCAGAAGTAATTCAGGTGCCAGTTTTTTGCCACTGCAAAGGAACAGCGCCCGCGAACCTGCTGCAACGCAGAATTATTACATTTATCCAAAGTACTTTCCTTACCAAAAACCAGAGCAAAACTGCATTGCCTTTGTCCGCACCGGAAAACGCCAGGTTCCAGAAAGCTCAACTGCGGAGAGGTGATAAGCATGGAAAACGGCGCGGCAACCAGTACCGACTGGTAGAGCTCTGCATGCTCGCCGGTGTACAAGGCAGGAGCCGAGCCTTGGCCGGCACTACTTGAGAGCCCTGCTCCAGAGCTGTACTGCAGACTGAACAAACTAGCCTCCGCTTCCAGACTGGAGACCATATCTGCCAGTAAATTACCGTTCAGCTCCAGCCAACTGTCTATTTCCTGGTAAGCGTAAAAGGCGTCATCTGCAACGGAACTGACTGGTGCCCAGGCAATAAGCAGAAATGTAACAAGGACATAAGCACGCCATACTTTCATGAGCGATCCTGTTCAGCAAGATAAGAAAAGAAGAGCTGGCCTGTAAGCCGGGTTCTGTCGAGGACAATCATTCATCTAGAGCCTGCGTCGCCACAGGCTTCAAGCGACCTACCCGAATCCAGTGCGGGTCACACCTGTTGGATTCCTATTTGGTCTTGCTCCGAACGGGGTTTACCGTGCCACAAACTGTTACCAGTTGCGCGGTGCGCTCTTACCGCACCCTTTCACCCTTACCTGTGCTTTTCCGAGGAAAAGCCATCGGCGGTCTGCTCTCTGCTGCACTTTCCGTAGGCTCACACCCCCCAGGCGTTACCTGGCGTTCTACCCTATGGAGCCCGGACTTTCCTCGTCTAAAAGACGCGATTGCCCGACCAGCTCTGGGCGGCAACACTACCAAGAGTGGGGAGGAGACTCAACGAGCTGGCGAAAATATTGTTAAAAATAAACGAATTTTTCATCATTAATGAGGCGATCGATTTCCGCAGGGCCAAATGGCACAGTGCCTACAAACGGAACAAGCTCCGTAGGCGGGCGCCCCAATACCCCCATACGTGTGCGACATACTTTAATATCAATAACTTCGAAGGCAGACAGCCGAGCGGCCAAGTCAACAATGCTTTTATATTCGCTGTAGTTTTCTTTAAGGAATATAGCCACTTCAGGACCGTGAAGCACCATCGAAAGCGGGGCCTCTGACGGCTGTTGTGACACTTTTTGGAACAGTTCTTCTGCACGGAGTAAGGCCCGTTTTATTTCATCCGGGGAGTCTAGCTCTATGCGGGCAAGAAAGCCATTGGGCAGGGATTCGAGGGGAATTTCGTGTATGGAGACTTTGTTGTCAGCAGCTACACTGATCGTCAACAATGCGCATACCAGGGCACAAAGCTTAAACAGAGAACGATGAGCCACAGCCACAGGTTGAAGATGCATTTGGATTTACCACAGTGAACTTGGAACCCTGCAAGCCTTCTTGGTAGTCGAGTTTAGCGCCCACAAGATAGGGGTAGCTCATTGAGTCTACGACCACCACAACACCTGCTTTCTCAATGCGTGCGTCGTCTTCAGCACAGTGCTCATCAAAAGCAAATCCGTATTGGAAGCCGGAACAGCCGCCCCCGGTGACGTAGACTCTTAACTTGAGGTCGTCATTCCCTTCTTCTTCGATCAGGTCTCTGACCTTGGCAACCGCATTCGCTGTTACCAACAAGGGTTCTGGATTATAGGTTTCTGTACTCATAAATTCGCTTACAACTCTCTAAATAAGCATAGATTATCCAATTAACCCAGAGAAACAGTCAAGTATTATGCATCAGGTGCTTTTGGCAACCTGCTCGTCCCCAAGGGGCGCTTCGGCCTCTTCTGGGTGAACCTCCTGCTGTTCTTCTGCAATATGCACCAAACTACCGTTAACTTCCGCCCCTTTAACCATTTCAATCACTTTGTAATGGACATTTCCATTGACCACGGCGCTCGCGAGCAGCTCCAGGTGCGTGGTGCAGTATACATCACCCTGCACCAGGCCATTGATCACCACCTTAGGCGCATGTATTTCTCCGATAATCTGACCTTTTGGCCGAACCTGCACAGTAGCCTCTGTGGGCGACTGAGCGATAATATTCCCTTTAACGGTCCCGATAACGTCCAACTCGCCAGCAAAATGAACGTCACCAACGATTTCCAAAGGGAAGTCAAAAACCGTGTGTCCACCTTTGGCAAAGGGGTTGTCGTTTTTCTTCTGGAACATGCTCATACTATCAGGCCTCCTCGACCAACCAGCCAAAGCGTTTTTCGATCGTAACGGGTTTGGTGCCCGTAGACTTGGCAACCAGCTCAATGCGCTCTGGCTCAAAACCATCAGGAAGGGACAAGCGCCCCTGTACTGTCTGAAAATACTTGAATCGCAGCCTGATGGAATCACTGTTCACTTGATCAGAGAGCTGATTCAGGGAGAACGTTGCATCTAAGCCATTTAGCTTGCCAACGACATTAAAGGAGAGTGTACCAGTCAACAGTTGATGGTTTGTCGCCAACTGCTGCATTACCACTTTAAAACTGTAGCTGCGAGACTTGTCGGTATCAACAATCTCAACAGAGCCGAAAGTCAAACCTCGCTTGTTACCGGTTGGAGCCATCAGATTGCGATAAAAGCTGTTCTCTTCCTGCAGTTTTGCAAGCTTATCTTTTAGCGCAATAACCTCCTGACGAACATCTTCGCTGGCCTGGCGATCCACTTCTGCCCCCAGGTTTAAATTGGCATTATGCTGCCTCAGTTCTTCGAGGGTTCTGGCACTGCTGGAAAGATCTCTCTCCAGCCGCGCAACATCGGCCAGAGCCTGCTCCTGCCCAGCCATGCCATCGCGGTGCCCCAGGAAATAACTGGCAACTACCGCAGCAACGCAAGCGAAACACAGCACCAGGATAATTCCAGCGTGCCGCCAGGGGCGATATTTAACAATTTTTAAGGGATATTGCTTACTCCCTTTAACTACGGCCATGAGCTCGCTACCTCTTTTTTTTGGTCTTATGGCAAGATTGCGGGTGCGCTCAACCCAAGTGATTCTTCCAGGCCAAACATGATATTCATGTTCTGAATGCCCTGTCCCGAGGCGCCTTTGGTGAGATTGTCGATAACAGACATTACCACAACTGTTCCATTCCCCTGTGGTTCAATAATAGACAAACGGCACAGGTTTGTACTTTTTACTGTGCGCGTTTGCGGACAGGTTCCCGCAGGCAAAACATCAACAAAGGGCTCGTCAGCATAACGCTGCTCATAAAGGGCCTGCAGGTCTCCTGCTTGCTTCGTTAGTTTGGAGTAGAGGGTGGAATGAATCCCCCTGGTCACAGGAAGCAAATGTGGTACAAATGTGATTTTTGCGGGTATCGAACCTTCAGCCTGAATATCCTGCAAACCTTGCTGAATTTCGGGCAGGTGACGATGACCGGCAACACCATACGCTTTGAAGCTGCTACTGACCTCTGCCAGCAGCAGATCTACCTTTGCTTGCTTTCCTGCACCACTGATGCCTGAGGCTGAGTTGGCGATAAGGTTTTCACTGTCCACCATATTTTGTTCCAGCAGCGGCAGAAAACCCAGCAGGATGGATGTGGGGTAACAACCGGGGCAAGCGATAAGTTGCGCCCCTTTAATTTGTGCGCGGTTGATTTCAGGCAAGCCGTATACGGCAGATTCAACCAGCTCAGGACATGCGTGCGACTGGCCATACCACTTTTCCCAACTGGCAATATCTCGAATACGGAAATCAGCAGAGAGGTCTATAACCCGCACCCCCGCATCGATTAACGACTTCATCATCGACTGGGCAACACCGTGTGGGGTTGCAAAAAATACCACGTCGCATTGCGCCAGACGTTTAACATCTGGCTCAGTGAATCGCAGGTCGTAGTGGCCACGCAGGTTTGGAAATAAATCAGCAACTGCTTTGCCAGCTTCTGCACGAGAGGTAATAACCTCCACACTTGCTTCGGAATGAACGGCCAACAATCTCAGCAACTCCACACCGGTATACCCGGTACCTCCTACGATGCCTGTCTTAATCACAACATTTGCTCCAAACTTTCGAATCGTTAAATAGCTGCGTATGATAAGGGCGTTTCAGTAAAAAGCAAAAGGGCAGCGGGGAAGCAAGTATGTCGAGTGAGTCAAACAGCAATTCCAAAGTCGCTAGACCGCTCAAATCCCGCTTTCAACAACACGCCAACGATTTTCGCCATTCACTCTCCTACTTTGACGCATTACCACAACTCACATTGCTTGGTTTTCTGGTAGGCACTTTCACCGGAGCAATTATTGTTCTGTTCCGTTTTTTGATCGAAACGCCCCTCAACTTTCTTATCGAGGGGCACCCTGATAACTTCGAAGCACTTTCAATACCTGATCGCTTTTTGTTTATTTTTACCGGTATTTTTCTACTTGCGCTGCTGCTGAAACTCGCAGGAAAAAAGCATGGCGACACCAGCGTTGCGCACGTCCTTGACCGGCTGCACAACCACCAGGGCAAATTACCACTGGCAAACTGGGTGGTGCAGTTTGTTGCCGCAGTTATCGCGCTGGTCAGCGGCCAATCTGTCGGCCGGGAAGGCCCGGCGGTACATCTCGGTGCGGGAGCAGCAAGCCAGCTGGGCCAATGGCTGAAGCTCCCCAACAACAGCATGCACACGCTGATTGGCTGTGGCGTTGCCGCTGCTATTTCCGCGTCTTTTGATACGCCCATGGCGGGAGTAATTTTTGCCATGGAAGTGATCGTTATGGAGTACACAATCGTCGGCTTTGTACCGGTTATTCTCGCTTCGGTAATGGGCACAGTGTTAAGCCAGGCAGCCTTCGGCAACCCGGTTTTGCTCATGGGAAGCAGTGAGATGAGCAGCCTCACCGAGCTGCCCTACATGGTTTTGCTTGGTTTGGTAATATCCGTCTGCGCTGCCGTTTACATTCACCTTAATATTTTCGCGTTGAAGTTCAATCAGCATTCAATCTACGTTCGCTTGCTCGCCGCAGGCCTGATAACAGCGGTAGTTGCTGCTTTCATACCAGAGATAATGGGCCTGGGCTACGACACGCTCAACGCCGCGCTGGCGGGTGAGCTTCTGATTGCCAGCCTGTTAATTATTGCCATCGCCAAACTGCTGGTCACACCGGTGGTCATCGGTCTTGGCATACCCGGCGGTGTTATCGGCCCCTTGCTGGTAATTGGTGCCTGCATTGGCGGTGCGATGGGCCTACTGCTGAACATGCTGGTACCCTCGCTGGAAACCAATCCCACTTTTTATGTGGTCATCGGCATGACCGGTATGATGGCCGCAGCCCTTAACGCACCTCTGGCGGCGCTGGTGGCCGTGCTGGAACTAAGCTATAACCCGAACATGATTTTCCCCGCCATGCTGGTTATTGTTGTCAGCTGTGTCAGCACCCGGCAGGTCTTCCGTCTCAACAGCCTGTTTATACAACAACTGAAACACAGCGGGCGCGACCTCGATTTTGGCCCAGCCGTACAGGCTCTGCGCCGGGCGGGGGTACGCAGCATAATGGATACGCGCTTTGTTATTGCTGCCCCCACCATTACCCTGGCAGAGGTGGAGCGCTTGTTGAAGAAAAAACCTATGTGGATTGTATTTGAATTCGAAAATCAAAAGCACGCCCTGCGAGCGGCGGATCTGGCCAAAGTCATCCAGAAACAGGCCGAAAATCCAGACGAACTTGAACACGTTCAGGAATTTATACTTGCCGATATTGCGGGAAGAAGAGTAAGTTTAAGCCCCATTCACGAGGGAGCGAACCTCGTAGAAGCGCTGGATGCCATTAAGATTTCCGGAACCGACGCACTATATGTGTCGAAAACCTACTCACCAATGACCGGAGATATGCACGGCATCATCACATTGGCAGCCATACAAAACTATTACCAACCCAAGGAGTTTAGCCATGCTGTGGGTTAAGGCCATACACATCATCGCCGTTGTCTGCTGGTTTGCAGTGCTGTTCTACCTGCCACGGCTGTTTGTATACCACGCCATGTCGGACAACCAGGCAATAAAAGATCAATTTAAAATTATGGAGCGACGCCTCTACTATAGCATCGGCGTGCCTTCATTTGTTGCAACAGTACTGTTTGGTATATGGGCCACGCATTACGCCTGGGACTACTATTCCACCAGCACATGGTTTTGGATAAAAATTGCCCTGGTAGTAGTGCTCATTATCTACCACCATGTATGCGGTTATTACTTAAAACGCTTCAGAGACGATAAATGCACACGCAGCCATGTATTCTTCCGCTATTTTAACGAGCTTCCAACACTGCTATTGCTGGCATGCGTATTCCTGGTGGTGCTGAAACAACCTGCATAGCTGGCGCGAGAATGCTCTGAGATCGCTTCAGCCTATGCTAGACTCGGCAAATTGCAGAGCGCTTATGACTATTAAGCCGGCAATTAAGCGGATTATTCTATCTGTTTTAATTGCTTATTCATTGCTTAATTGCGCGACCTTGAAATACTGGCGAAAATGCCTGAATTTACTGGTATTTCAAGGGCTTACATTGCCCTGCAGGCAATGGCGGCGCTTCCGCGCACCGCCTGTCAACTTAACAATATATATTGCCAATTAAATATGATCACTGGTAACGCCAACCCCCCAGTCATTCTCGCCTTTGGTGCGCTGGACCCTTCGGGTTCTGGCGGGCTGCAAGCAGATATAGAAACCGCAGCCAGTCTTGGCTGTCATTGCGCTCCCGTCGCGACAACACTTGCCACTGCCGGTGCCGGCAGCAATACGGAATCCAACCCTGTGGATGCCACGCTGATTATCGCCCAGGCCAGGTCGGTGTTGGATAACATGCAGGTAGCAGCGATTAAAATTGGCTTTCTTGGCTCGGTTACCAATGCTGAAGCAATTCACACCATCTTGCGTGACTACCCGAGCCTGCCGGTGGTTGCTCACCCCGCACTGTATTTGTGGGATAAAGACGAAGCCGAGCAACGAGACCTTCCCGAAGCCTTTCTGTCACTGATTGTTCCGCTTATTCAGATTGGCATTTTCTCCCTCTACGAAGCACGCACAGTGTCCAAGGAATCGGATACACTCACCACAACAGCCCAGGCAATTACCAGTGCCGGTTGCGAATATGTACTCATTAGCGGTACCGGGCAGCAACACCCCAGTTTTCAGAACAGCAGTTTTTCCAAGAAAGGTTTATTACAACAATACACTTGGCAACAGGAGCCACCCACCTGCCATGGCGCCAGCAGCACCCTTGCCACCAGCACCTGCGCTTATATTGCCCATGGTGGCTCCCCCATGATGGCAATGTCACAGGCTCAGGATTTCACCTGGCAGACGATGCGCCTGTCGCGCGGCCTGGGCTTCAGCACACGCACGCCACACCGTTTTTTTTGGGCAGACAAAAATATAGAGTCACTCGAGCAAGCAACAAAAAATGGCCACTAGTGGCCCTTCAATAACAATCGAAATTTACCATGACAGATTCCATGACCAGCGCCTTTGAGCGCGCACAACTTACTATTCCCGGCGGTGTTAACTCGCCCGTTCGCGCCTTCAAAGCTGTTGGCGGAAGCCCTGTATTCGTCAAACGTGCAAAAGGCGCTTACCTGTATGACATCGACGATAAACGTTACGTGGACTACGTTTTATCATGGGGGCCAATGATCCTTGGCCACGGGGATGACGATGTGCTGGCTGCCGTTAGCCAAAGCTTGCAACAAGGCCTGAGCTTCGGAGCACCCACAGAAATTGAAACAGCGCTTGCTGAAAAAATCTGCGCCATTATGCCTGGTATGGACAAAATTCGTTTTGTCAGCTCGGGAACAGAGGCCACCATGAGCGCAATTCGCCTTGCCCGAGGCTTCACCGGACGGGACAATATCGTCAAATTCGAAGGCTGCTACCACGGCCACTCAGACTCCCTGCTGGTTAAAGCGGGCAGCGGCGCATTAACTTTCGGCGTGCCCAGCTCGCCGGGGGTTCCAGCAAGTCTTGCCGAACATACCATTACGCTTAGTTACAACAATATTGAACAGGTTAAAGCATTATTCGCCGACAAAGGGGAGACTATCGCCTGCGTTATCGTGGAGCCCGTCGCAGGCAATATGAACTGTATACCACCCCAGCAAAGCTTTTTACAAACACTGCGGGAGCAGTGCTCAAAAGCTGGCGCAATACTGATATTTGACGAGGTGATGACAGGTTTTCGCCTCGGCCTTACCGGTGCACAGGGTTACTACGGCATTCAGCCTGATTTGACCACCCTGGGTAAAGTCATTGGCGGAGGCATGCCAGTGGGGGCTTTTGGTGGAAATGACGAAATAATGAACTTTATCGCCCCTTTGGGACCGGTTTACCAGGCAGGAACATTATCAGGTAACCCCGTGGCCATGGCTGCAGGCCTATGCACAATTGAAAAAGTATCCGGCGATAACTTTTATCAAACCCTGTTTGATCGAACAACGACCCTGGTACAGGGCCTGCAAAGTATCGCCAAAGAAAGCGGTGTGGCCTTCACTACCAACCATGTAGGAACCATGTGGGGTGGCTTTTTCACTGAAGAACAGCAAGTATGCAACTACAAGCAGGTAATGGCTTGTAACACCGAGCACTTTAATCAATTTTTTCACAGCATGCTGGAACAAGGTGTATATCTGGCACCAGCGTCTTACGAGGCTGCGTTTATGTCAGCAGCTCATACAAGCGCTGACATCGACTTTACGCTGGAAGCTGCACGCAAAGCGTTTTCTGGACTTTAAGCTCTAGCGCTAACTGCCACCGCCTGCCGAGTCTGGTCGATGCGAAAAAGCCTTGAAATAGTGCTGCTATTCCAAGGCTTACAACGCGTAGCGATGCGTTTTGGTGTTACTCAACTTTACACATGGATCACTAGCAATCAATCTGCTCTTTGAGCTTGCTGATAATTCCCACATCTGCAGGCGCCATATCGAGAATGTGGAAACCCGCCCAGTTACGATCATCACCAACAGTTTCCCGCACCCACAAGCATTCAGCACCGATGCTCAGCTCACTTCGACCATCAACGGGTTCGGTTAAAACAAATTGCATCTGGTAGAGGCAGTTTTCTTTAACACTGTCACCACCAATCAGCATAAAACCTTCCTCATGCAAATTAACAATACGACCGACTTCTATATCCCTGAGTGAATCGCGAACCGTTATGACCTGCTGTACCTCTGCCCGCGCTAATCTGCGGTTCTCACCATCAGCTGGCTTCATCGTTACCTCCGGGTTTGATTGACTCAGCTTTCTCATTTAATTTGTGGAATATATTTTCAAGAGCCCGCTCAAAGAAGGGCTTGGAGCTGCCGGAAATGATCTTGGCTTTACTGCTGATCATTTCCCTCGCCAAGGTTAAGCCTGACATCATATCGACACGCTTGCCCATTTGATCCACCAGCATGTAATGGGAGGTGCGTGAGTTGTACCAGGCAACTTTCAGACGCTTTCCTCCTTCAAACTCAAACCAGGTACCGAACTCGATCATCTTCAGGCTTTCAACCATTTGATCTTCTTCAGGGCTCAGTTTTTCGCCAAGCGCTTCTTTGGTACCGGCTTTTTCGGCAGCAATTCGCTCCAGTTTTGAACGCATTGGTGGGGGCGCAGGCTCAGCTTTTTTGCTTTGCATAGCCAGCTTGATCAGAGAAGACAATGCGTCCACCAGTTTTTTACCTTTGGCCTGATCGTAACCAATGGTTTCGAAGCCTGATTCTATGGCTGCGATGAGGTCGTCATGTATTTCCAGCTGACGATTTTTATCTGCAGGGCTATCCTTTGGCTCCACACACCAGAGTACATCATCGACAATCGCCAGGGCCTTACCCCATTTATCTGATTTCTCACCGTAACGAAGCAGGGCAAAACTCAAATAGTCGGACCAGGGTTGCAACAAAAACAACAAAACGACAGAAGGCAACTCCTTAGCGTGAGTGCGCCCCTGAACCTCCTCATTAACACGCAGCTTCACTTCACGAAGCTTGTCTTCACCCTGGGCCTTTTCAGTTGCCCGTTTCTCCATGAGTTCCTGCCGGCGCACAATGTTCTTGGTGTAACTGCTGAACTCCAGTAACAATTCAGTAATGATTTTTACATCGTTATCAAATTCATTGAGGATGCGATCCACGATGTCCTTGATCTTGTTGTACATGTCGTACTGGGCAGTTCCATCATTGCTTACCCAGCGCGCGCCGGCTTCCGCGAGGCTATTCAACAGCACGCGCGCCGGATGCTCTGCCTGCTCGAAAAACCCGGGATCAATAAAAGCAATTTTCAGGAAAGGTGTATGCAAATAGCTCAGCAGGGCTTTAATTGAATCTGGCAGGTTTTCATCGTTCAGCATGTATTCGAACAACATACCCACCAGGTCGATGGTTTGCATATCGCCTTTTTCGACATCACCGTCGTGCTCATCCGACTTGAGCTGTGCATGCAGGCGGTCAACGATCTCACTGACATCAATAGGAACTACCGTACCCTGATCACCCAGCTCGGGTGACGCTCCACCGGGCGACTGCAGTGCCTGCAGTGCACCGAGTAAATCCTCCGACGAAACCACCACGCCCCCGGCAGGAAGACCTGTTCCAGCAGGAACAAGCTGACTTTGCAAACCGCGAATAGCCTGCATCAAGCTGTGTTGGTATTCCTCTGGGGGTAAACTGGGGTCCGGCAAACCTTGAATGTCTTCGGCTGCAGTGGGTGCAGTCGCTTTTTCAGAGGCGGACTGGAGCGTGGAAGCCGGCGCGCTTCCTGTAGGAAGAGAGTATTTCAAGTGGGGTAATACCCCTTCTTGTTTAAGGTATTGATTAATCTCTTCAGAAATGTTTTTTACGATCTTTATCAGTTCGTCATCGTATACCTTGTAGGCCAGCTGCCTGGTTTTCACATCCAGGGGTACAAGCTTCAAAGCTTTACGTAAAGACTCACAAAATTGAATCGGCGAAGCGGGATTGGTTGCTTCAGTCACATGCTCACCGCCATTAAGCACCGCAAAGCGCTGGTTCAAGGCCCAAAGAGGCTCTGCAAAGTAGGAATCCGCGCGCTGGGTAATGGATGAAATGGCGATGGTTTCGTCGAGGTCATCATGATCCACCAGCGAAAGCTCATCACTGTCTTCAGTGCCAACGGCAGTCTGCAGCTCTCGTTTTTTAAATTTGACAAAACCTTCCGAAAGGTAGCCGCAAAAGTAACGCTCCAGCTCCTCTTTGTTTTGCCTGAACATTCGCTGCACTTCAGAAAGCTCCGTAGCCTCCTGATTGGACTTGGCATTGTTTACCTCATCGCCAATGGCCTGATCCAATGTCTTCAGGTACTCCTGAAAAGCTTTCTGCGAATGACTCGCAGCGAGGCTCTGGCAGGCCTTTAAATGCGCAACAACCGCAGAGCTGGATAGTGGTAACAGCAAGGGCGCTCGCTCTCCCTCTTCTGGGTTCTGATCTTCGTTTTCGTCGTGAATCAATCTTGACATATCGCCCCTGCTTTGTTGCCGGTTGAGCTATTTGAGGTAGGGAAACTGGCACTTATTGTCATTACCCGTCATCTATTGAAACCATATACACGCAGTATGTAAATAGCTTCGACACCATTCCGTTACAAAAAGAGGTTTTTCTCCTCATTCGTTAACAATATAGTCGCTATAAGTACACATCGACGCATTTTCGATGCAATTTGCGAGTTTTGCTCACTAACTTTACGGAAATTGGCCAATCACTCTATTGCGCAGCAAGAAAGGTGCCTTTGACGTCAGTTTTTTGGCTACGACAAGGCTACCATTAAACCCGGCAATAAAGTTGATCGTCGACCTTTAAATTCGGGCGGCCTTGCACGAAAAGCCTTGATATTAAGGGCTCGCACGAAGCTCTGGCTCACCACGGTGCGCCCCTAAAACGCCTGTTAACCCGATATAAAACCATCGCCAGCTTAATAATATGGCACAAGGCCGCTATAATCCGCGCGATAATTCTAAGGAACAAATCTATGAGCATTTACGATATTTATGGCATTGGTGCAGCACTGGTAGACACCGAAATTGAAGTTACGGATCTGGACCTGAAGGATCTGGGGATAGAAAAAGGGGTTATGACACTGGTGGATGAAGAGAGGCAGCATCAGCTCATGGGCTCCCTGGCCAGTCACCTGGTAACTTCAAACAGAGCAAGTGGAGGCTCTGCAGCCAATAGCATTATTGCTGCAAGCTACTTTGGTGCGCGTAACTTCTACAGTTGCCGCGTGGCAAACGATGAGAACGGCTCATTTTATTTAACAGACCTTGGCCAGGCGGGCGTTGACTATCATGCCCACAACGGTTCTGGTGAGGGCATTACTGGCAAGTGTCTGGTAATGATCACGCCCGACGCAGAAAGAACAATGAATACATTCCTCGGTACCAGTGAGCACATTTCAGTGGCAGATATCGATGAAGAAGCACTTAGCAATTCTCGTTATGCCTACATAGAAGGCTATCTGGTGACCTCGGAAACAGGCCTGCCGGCTGCGATAAAGCTTCGGGAATTGGCGGAGCAACACAATATACAAACAGCCCTGAGTTTATCTGACCCTGCCATCGTCAATTTCTTCCACGATGGCATCACGGCTATGATCGGTAAAGGTGTTGATATTATCTTCTGTAATGCAGCAGAAGCCATGAACTTTACCAAAACCGATTCTCTGGAGGCCGCCGCCGAGGCGCTTAAGCAATACACCAAAACCTACGCCATCACCCGAGGTAGCGAAGGCGCCCTGCTGTTCGATGGCGAACAACACGTTGAGATTTCAGCGCACCCTGCAAAAGCGGTGGATACCAACGGCGCAGGCGATATGTTTGCTGGAGCCTTTCTGTTTGCCATCAGTCGCGGTATGAGTTATGCCGATGCGGGCGCCCTGGCAAGTAAAGCCGCAGCAAAAGTAGTGTCCCAGTTCGGCCCCCGTCTGGCACCCGAGCAGCACCATGAACTGCTCGACGAGCTTGGAACGGTTTAGACAGCCATACTTATGCTGAAACTACCACGCCTTAGCCTCTGGATAACAAGTCACGCAAATCGATAATGGCTGCGTTGGCGCGGCTGATATAATTAGCCATTACCAGTGAATGGTTAGCGAAAACGCCAAAGCCCCTTCCGTTCAAAATGAGGGGGCTCGCAACCGTTTCCTGGGTTGCTTCAAGCTCACGGATAATCTGTTTCAGGCTAACCGTTGCATTCTTATCCTCCAGTACATCAGCAAAATCAACCTCAATGGCTTTAAGTAGATGCATTAAAGCCCAGGCACTGCCGCGCGCTTCATAAAAGATATCGTCAATTTCAAACCAGGAGGTTTTCACTTCCAGCTCGGCTGGGGTGTCTGTTGCCTGCTTTGCCCCAGGAGACCCCGCCAGGTCAGTATTGAGCCTTCGCTGACCAACACTGGCACTCAAACGCTGAGAAAGACTACCCAAACGCGTTTCCACCGTATTTAACCAATAATTCAAATTGTCAGCGCGAGTATAAAACTGAGCACCTGCTGCGCGGGGGTCAGCAAGGCGCTCAAGATAAGAGCGTAAATGTTTGACACCCCCAGCATATTCACTTTCGGTTTTGGGGAGAATCCAGCTGCGGCTATCAAAATTAAAGCGTGGCTCAGCAAGCGCCAGGTCTTTATCTTCCAGGGATTGAGATTGGGAGCGGCTGAAGGCCTCGCGCATGGCTTTGGTAAAATCCCGCACCTGGATCAGTACGCCGTATTCCCAGTTGGGTATGTTATCCAGCCATATTCCCGGGGGAGCAATATCGTTGGACAGGTAACCGCCGCGCTTGTTTAACAAGGTATCCACTATTGTTATCAAGGCTGCGGTGGTGGTCGCACCGGTAACAACCCTCTCTTGCTGATTGCCCACTTCAGCCAGTACCGCCTCATGTACATCAAACTCATCCGGCTCGAAACTCCAGATAATGCCCAGCACCAGCGCCACCAGAAGGTAAATGATCAGCAAATAAGCGCTGAATTTAAACCAGCGGTTTGTTTCGGAGAGGTCGCTTCTGAAATCCTGCCAGCGGGTCTGCGCTAACTGCTTCATATTGCTCGCGGAACGGGAAATTTTATTTAACATGACATCAATCCAATGATTTCGGGGCCAAGGCCTGCAGACCCTTAGGTTAAAGAGCTTTTACTTCAACAACAGTTTCCGTTGATACACCACCCTCGAACTCGATGGTCAGCGGAAATTGGTCCCCGCTGTTCAGGGGCTCGGCGATACCAAACACCATTAAATGATAACCACCTGGTTCGAATAACAATTTACTGCCGGCGGCTATTCTCAAATGCGACACCTCACGCATTTTCATCATTCCATCTTCATAGAAGTTCCGGTGAACCTCAATATGGTCCGATATGGGTGCCTGCAGGTGGTTTACAACCAGCGCTTGAGAAGTATTGTTTTCCAGGCGAAAATAAATCGTAGCCACCGTCTGCCCCGGTGGCATGGCGGGCATCACGGCATCAGCAAGGGTAACGCCTTTGCTAACGCCCGCATCAGGCGCACAAGCCGACAGCAACACAATTATGGAGAGCAATAACAGTTTCATGTCCTGGATTCTATCATTCATGCCGTAAAAACGAAGCGATAAAGGAGTTCCCGCTCCAGCCTGCTCACAGTGGAGGCAGCACAGCAATTCGCGGTTTTTTTGAAAGCCGTATATCTCCGCGCACACGGTAACCAGGCACAGACTGCTTCATTTTTCTATATATCCAACGGCCTTCAGCATCGGTACGGGCATAGATCATCACGCTTTCACCAGTCGCTTTTACACGCTGGGCAATACTGTTGATAAAGGGCAACAGCTGCTCCTTGTCTGTGCTAAGGAGGTCCCCAGGGATCTCGAACTCTTGCAGCGTCAGGTCGTCTGTTGGCTGCTTGAGTACCGCATGGTGATACTGCTTTTGCAAAGACCTCACTTCCTTCTGTAAGTCCAGCAACAGTGCATTACCTGGGTAGAAGGTCTGCGCTTGTTTGAGAAGCGCATTTGCCGCGCCAAAGTTGCGCGACGCCATAGCCCCCCTCACCAGCTCACCAAAGCGAATTAAAATCGCCTGTAAACCCGAACGTGCCGTCTGGTTATCGGGGTTTATCAATAGCACGGAGTGAAACAGGTCGTAAGCATTGTCATGAGTAGGCATCGTCAGCCGCCCCTTGCGAAAGGCTTCTTCAGCCTTATTCAAGAAACGCTGCTCCATGGTGTTTTCACTGAACTGAACAGGGTCAGCGCTCTTTGCACCCTGCGGCGCTATAGAAGGCTCTATGGGAGGCTCAATACTCTGCTCAACCTGGCCTCGCTGCTTGGTATTGCTCACTCCACAGCCCGCCACTAGCAGCAGGCACAGCAGCACAAAAACAACCTGAAGACTCACCCAACCCCCCTATAACGTAAGTAATATTCCAACCCGTTCTTACTTCTACAAAACAATACACCAATAGTAAATGTTTATTATTTACACTGAACCCGAATGACACCAAAATGTCTCACCCGCAATAAATGGCAACAATCCACAACCCAAGTAGTATGTTATGACCCCGATTTATAAACAACTTTTAAAATCCACACAATTTTTCGCGATTATTATCTCTCTGGCCTTACCAGTATCCGCAATCGCTCAGATTTTTGCAGACTCCAATGAGGACGAGTTTCTCAAAGTTGAGGACGCTTTCCAGGTTTTGGTGGCAGTCGACGAGGACAGCGTCGACATGAGTTGGACAGTGGCTCCTGAATACTACCTCTACCAACACCGTTTCACTGCAGAGGCCTATAACCCCCGGGATCGACAAAAGCTGGAACTGACTTTTCAGCCCGGAAAAAGCATCTTTGACGAATACTACAATAAGGACCTGGAGGTCTATTACTTCAACACTTTCGTCACTGCTGAGCTACCCACAATCGAGCCGCCCTATGAATTAAAAGTGGTCTCTCAAGGCTGCGCTGATGCAGGCCTTTGCTACCCACCACGGAAACAGTATTTCCAGGTTGCTGCAGATGGCAACATCTTTGAAACAGAGAGCTCACAAGTCAGCACAGCAGCCATTGAACAAGAGCCGACAAACCTCTCCGGATCAGAACCAGCGCAGGTTCAGCCTGACGAGGAAGCGCCCTTTTTGCCGACCATATTGTTTTTTGCCCTGGTCGGTGGCCTGATTTTAAACCTGATGCCCTGTGTTTTCCCTGTACTCTCACTCAAAGCACTCAGCTTTGCTTCCAGTAATCAGCCAGGTCACCAGCAACACATGCATGGCTGGGCATACACCGTTGGGGTTGTTGCCTCATTTCTGCTTGCCGCAGGCATATTGCTGGCAGCACGTCAGGCGGGTGAAATGCTTGGCTGGGGTTTCCAACTTCAGCAGCCCGTGTTTGTTGCACTGCTGACTTACCTGTTTTTGGTGATGGGGCTCAGCCTCTATGGCATGTTCAACCTTGGCACGCAATTTATGGGGGCAGGCCAGGAGCTCACATCAGGCGGCGGCTTGAAAGCCTCCTTTTTTACCGGAGTGCTGGCGGCAGTGGTTGCAAGCCCATGCACGGCACCGCTGATGGCTCCAGCATTGGGGGCAGCAATGACCCAGCCACCCGCCATCGCGCTCATTGTGTTCGCTGTGCTGGGCTTCGGCATGGCTTTACCTTTCCTTGCCCTCAGCTATAGCCCCAAACTGGCGGAATACCTGCCAAAACCAGGCGCATGGATGGAGGTTCTGAAGCAACTCCTGGCCTTCCCGCTCTTCGGCACCAGTATTTGGCTGCTCTGGGTGCTCGGCCATCAAACCGGGAGCTCTGGCACAGCCTATGTGCTTACTGGCGCGCTGCTGATCTGTTTTACCATCTGGCTGAGCAAATTCACACCTGCACGCCAAGGCAGCAAACTCATTTTGCGCGCATTGATGATTTTCTGCCTGCTCGCCGCAGCCCACTTCACTTGGGATATCCGTAACTTCAGCGCTTCTGCCCGCTCCGGTGACCCTGACAAATGGGAACAGTACAGTGCAGCGCGACTTGAAGAGCTACGCGCTGAGGGGCAGCCAGTGTTTATCAACCTCACGGCAGACTGGTGCATTACCTGTAAAGTTAATGAACGCGTGGCCTTCAGCTCGGATGAGTTCTATATTCGGGCGCAACAACTGGGAGTGACTCTGATGGTGGGAGACTGGACCAATCCTGACGAAGAAATCTCTGCGCTGCTTAAGCAATACAAACGCACTGGCGTTCCTCTCTATCTGGTATTCCCCACTGAAACCAATGCTGAACCGGAGATTCTGCCTCAATTGCTAACGACCAGTATGATCATAGAGTCAATGGAGCGGGCGGCTAAGTAAGCCAGTTCCCTACTGGCGTTTGGTATACCCCCCGTCCCTGGGGGTATCTTCTGGAAAAACGGGTACAATTGCGGCGATTTTGTGCAAATTGGCAAACTTTCGTGGACATCTGCCATTAAATTGGGCACAATTCAGCTCTATTGCCGCTGACACTGCATTTCTCCGCCATGCTAAGCTTTTTCGGCACATATAGCGGCACGTTTCCTACAAAGTCATAAGCTGCCAGTTTTCTGGCACTGTACTCGATTAGGTGAGCCATATGGCGACGATTCTGGTGCTTCACGGCCCTAACTTGAATACTCTTGGCACCCGTGAACCGGAGATTTATGGAAGTACTACGCTGGCGGATATCAACCAGCAACTTACTTCACTTTGCATCGAAAAAGGCCATCATCTGCAGGCCTTGCAAAGCAATGCCGAATACGAGCTGATCGATCGAATACATGACGCCCGCAAAGAAGGTGTCAACTTTATTGTGATAAACCCGGCAGCCTTCACGCATACCAGCGTTGCGTTGCGCGATGCGCTGGCCGCGGCAGACATTCCCTTTGTGGAATGCCACCTGTCTAATGTATTTAGCCGAGAGCCTTTCCGCCACCACTCCTATCTTTCTGACCTGGCCAGAGGAGTAATTTGCGGCTTTGGCCCTCAAAGCTATGAACTGGCCCTGCGGGCTGCATTTTCGTACCTCGATAACGACTAAATAAAGAAATCACTCAAACTAAAACCCATCTAAAAAATAAGCGCTTGTTACAGAGAGGCCCTAATGGACATTCGCAAAGTAAAAAAATTAATTGAACTGTTGGAAGAATCCAACGTGGAAGAACTGGAGATCAAGGAGGGTGAAGAATCCGTGCGCATCAGCCGAGGCTCACGCCACCTGGCTGCGCAGGCACAAAACATCTACCAGCAACCTGTACCTGTTGCCCCGGCACCCGCCCAGCCGGCAGCAAGCGAAACAGCCCAGCCTGCGGCCCCTTCGGCTGAGCCCGAGGTCAGCGGTCACAAAGTTGTATCACCCATGGTCGGAACCTTCTACCGCTCACCAGCACCGGGCGCCTCACCATTTATCGAAGTGGGGCAAGCAGTAAAAGCGGGCGAGGTGATTTGCATTGTCGAAGCGATGAAAATGATGAATCAGATCGAAGCCGATAAATCAGGCACTATCGAAGCCATTCTGGTAGAAGACGGAGAGCCTGTAGAGTTTGACCAAGCTCTTGTCGTTATCGCTTAACGCTGAGGATTCCGCCTATGTTTAACAAAATCCTCATCGCCAACCGCGGTGAAATTGCCCTTCGCATATTGCGTGCCTGTCGCGAAATGGGCATTACTACCGTTGCGGTTTACTCCAAGGCAGACCGCGATCTTAAACACGTACTGCTTGCGGACGAATCCCTGTGCATCGGGCCTCCCCCCTCCGTAGACAGCTACCTTAATATTCCTGCCATCATTTCTGCCATGGAGGTAACCGATTCTGAAGCGGTACACCCGGGCTACGGCTTTCTCGCGGAGAACGCCAACTTTGCGGAGCAGGTTCAAAAGAGCGGGTTCATCTTCATCGGCCCGGACCCGGAGGTTATCCGCCTGATGGGTGACAAGGTTTGCGCCATCGCTGCCATGAAAAAGGCAGGTGTTCCCACAGTACCGGGCTCAGACGGGCCTTTGCCCAGCGACCACGATACCTGCCTGGAGATTGCTCGCCGGATAGGGTTCCCGGTTATCATCAAGGCCGCCGCCGGTGGCGGTGGTCGCGGAATGCGAGTGGTGCACAGTGAAGGAAGCCTGGTGAACTCCATCCAGGTCACTAAAGCGGAAGCCCAGGCAGCCTTTGGTGACGACACTGTGTACATGGAAAAGTTCTTGCAGAACCCCCGCCATGTGGAAGTGCAGATAATTTCTGACGGCCAGGGCAATGCCATACACCTCTACGACCGGGACTGCTCTCTGCAACGCCGCCATCAGAAAGTTATTGAAGAGGCTCCTGCCCCCTACATTGACGAGGATGCGCGACAACAGGTATTCGCGTCTTGTACCAAAGCCTGTAATGAGATCGGTTATCGTGGCGCGGGCACCTTTGAATTCCTCTACGAAGACGGACATTTCTACTTTATTGAGATGAACACCCGTATTCAGGTTGAACACCCTGTATCCGAGATGATCACCGGTGTAGACCTGATCAAAGAGCAGATTCGTGTCTGTGCTGGCGAGCCCCTGAGCATTAGGCAGGAGGACATCAAGGTTAACGGTCACTCCATCGAATGCAGGATCAATGCTGAAGACGCTAAAACCTTTATGCCATCTCCTGGCCTGGTGGATAATTTCCATTCCCCTGGTGGACTGGGCGTTAGAGTGGACTCGCACCTGTATAGCGGCTACCGGGTACCGCCGCACTATGACTCGATGATTGCAAAAGTCATCACCCATGCCGACAGCCGAACAGCCGCTCTCAAACGCATGGAGTCGGCACTGGATGAACTGGTTATCAGTGGCATAAGAACCAATACTGACTTGCAGAAAGAGTTGGTTCGAGACAAGGCCTTTTTGGAAGGTGGTGTAAATATTCACTACCTTGAGAAGAAGCTCGGTTCCTGATTTCATGCCCTGGTTACAATTGCGGGTAAACACCTCGCGTCAGCTAGCCCCGCAAGTGGAGAATGCCTTGATCACTTGTGGTGCGCTGGCGGTTACCCTCCAGGACAATGCCGACCAGCCCATTTTCGAACCCGCCCTCGGTGAAACTCCCCTGTGGCAAGAGACCCGTGTCACAGGCCTGTTCGAATCAGACACAGATACCGGCGACACCTTGTCCCGGCTGGCCATGCAACTGCCCGATTCAAGCTCGAATAACATCGACGCCCACTGGCATCAGGTAGAAGACAGGGACTGGGAGCGCGAATGGATGGCCCATTACCAGCCGATAAAATGTGCCGATCAGCTGTGGATTTGCCCCAGTTGGGCTGAGCCGCCGGAACCAGAGGCGGTAAACCTGATGCTTGACCCCGGGCTGGCCTTTGGAACCGGCACACACCCCACGACATTTCTGTGTCTGCAATGGCTCGCATCGCAGAACGTTAAACAACAAACCGTTATCGACTATGGCTGTGGCTCGGGAATACTGGGGATTGCGGCACTCCTGCTGGGAGCCAGCAAGGCAACGGGGATTGACATAGACCCACAGGCACTGCTGGCTACTCAGGACAATCTCAAGCGTAATGGCCTGGAAAAAGAACGCTTTCCGGTTTTCTTTCCAAAATCCTGTCCCAAACTGAAAGCACAAGCAGTTCTGGCTAATATACTCGCTGGCCCCCTGGTGGAGCTTGCAGAAGAGTTGTGCGAGAAACTGCATACTGGCGGCAAACTCTGCCTATCGGGTATATTGGCCACCCAGTATCAGGCTATCGAAATTGCATACGGCCCCTGGGTCAAAATCGATCAGGTACGCCAGAAAGAAGAGTGGATCTGTGTGAGTGCAACCAAGCTTTGACACCGAGCTGCGACCAGGAAAAAATCGCATCTTCAATTTACGCCTTGTCAGCTTGGGTATAAACTCATATAAATCGATATTTGATAGCGAATTAGCGCAATAACTTAATGAAGTTTCTAGGAAACGCATAAATATGGCAGACAACATCACTCGCTGTCCCAAATGCCATACATCTTTCCGTATCACCGAGGCACACCTCAAGTCTGCCAAGGGTGCTGTGCGTTGTGGCTCCTGCTTGAATATTTTTAACGCCAGAGATCACCTTATAGATGAACCGGCACCAGAAACTGCGCCAGCACCCGCAAAAAAGAAAACCAGCGCAGCAAAACCGCTTACCAATAAACCCAGAACAACTGTGAAAAAAACTCCCGCAAAACCTGCCGCCCCCGCAGCACACGACGATGACGATATTTTGATCAGCGATGATATGCCGCTGGCGGATGCAGAACCTGAAAACAGCAATTCCGATGCTGACTTTAACGATAATATTCTTTACAGCAAGACCTTCGGCTCCCAGGACTCAAACCTCTTTGAACGCGAAATTATCCATGAGGATGATGATGACGAAGACAAAGCTGATGACTCCTGGGCACTGGACCTGCTTGAGACCTCTGATGAAGATGAACACCTTCCAACCTTTCACAAACAGACAGGCAGCCATCCCGCCGTTTCCGATGAAGACATTGAGAATAACAACTACAGCTCCACTTACACCGATGAAGGTTTTCAAAGCGCTGAATACCCTGCTGTAGATGATGAGCCTCAAATCAACGATGGCTATGAGGAAATGGGTACCGAAGAGCTGGAGCAAGAGCTGCAGCAAGAAATGAACAAAACGGGCTATCACGAGCCTGTTTTCACCGCCGTTGAGCCGTCGTTGCAAGATATCGAAGCCATCGCTGAAGAAGATTACCGCAATGGCCACTCCGCCTCGCACCAGTTCATCCAGTCGATAGAACCGGAACCCGTCGAGTTCTCTTATAGGAGAGTGAGTACGCTGTGGGAGTCTAAGTGGTTGTGGATGCCAGCCAGCGCGGTAATGGCTGTATTGCTTATTGCTCAAATCAGCTGGCTGCAGTTTCACCGCTTGAATAAAACGGAGCCTTACCGCAGCTACTATAGTGTGGCCTGCGCCATTTTTGGCTGCCAACTTCCTCCACTGAACGACCGCGCAAGCATCCACGCAGTCAACCTGGTGGTTCGCAGCCACCCCCGAAGAAGCAATGCGCTGGTTGTTGATGCAGTGCTCCAAAATGCAGCAGAGTTTCCTCAGAGCTTCCCTGCATTGGACCTTATCTTCACTGATGTGCAGGATAAGGCTGTCGCTGCACGCCGCTTTGCGCCGCAGGAATACCTTGGTGGCGAGATGGCAGGGAAGAATAATATGCCCAGTAAGCAGCCTATCCATATTGCCTTGGAAATCGCCGATCCAGGGCCCCAAGCGGTTGGCTACCGCATCGTTATTGCAAATTAAAGAAATTCAGTCAAATTAATTGCTATTTTTTTGACCAATCTGGTCATTTAGTGCATTCCCAAGTTCTTCAAGCTTCGGTATCATACCCTCCCTTTCTTGAGGGGACTTAATGCCCCTCAGATACAACGCCGCTATAGTGTATTGCTCCTGAGCAGGCTGGCTTTATACAGGTCTTACCCACCCTCAAGAGCACTATTGGTGAGCGCAGCTATTGTGCACCGTTGTTGTACACACGATGCAAATACAAGCAATTCTTGGGGGAGAATCGTTTGTTCCAGATTGGTCCATTCAGTATCGGCAGTTCTTGCGTATTGGCACCCATGGCAGGTGTTACAGATGCGCCTTTCCGTCGCCTGTGCCGCAGGCATGGAGCGGGCCTTGCCACATCTGAAATGATTAGCAGCGATATACGCCTGTGGAAAAGCAGAAAAACCCAGAGCCGACTTGCAGCACTGGAACAGGATAACCACCCCGTCAGCATTCAGATCGCGGGTAGTGATCCCCGAACAATGGCAGAGGCCGCCAGGCAAGCGGTGGCCCTTGGCGCACAGATCGTTGATATCAATATGGGCTGCCCTGCCAAGAAAGTCTGCAAAAAACTGGCTGGTTCAGCGCTGTTGAAAGACGAGTTACTGGTATCACGTATTCTCTCTGCGGTTGTTGAGAGTGTGGATGCTCCCGTGACACTAAAAACTCGAACTGGGTGGTCACAAGATAAGCGAAACGGCGTTAAAATTGCCAAGCTCGCAGAACATTGCGGAATACAGGCTCTGGCAGTGCACGGCAGGACCCGGTGCTGCCGTTTTGATGGACAGGCCGAATACGAAACCATTGCCGAAATTGTGCAACATGTGTCCATCCCTGTGATTGCCAATGGCGACATTGATAGCCCACAAAAGGCGAAGCAAGTGCTAACCCGCACGGGTGCAGCGGCAATAATGATTGGAAGGCCCGCGTTGGGCAATCCCTGGATCTTCGAGCAGGTAAACCACTACCTCGAAACAGGAGAAACGGTAAAAGCCCCCAACTCGCAGGACAAGCTTGAAACCATTATTTGGCACCTGAATCAACTGTCAGATTTTTACGGAGAAGTTGCAGGCACACGTATCGCGCGCAAGCACTTGCGATGGTACCTGGGAGAAGCCCCTGACGCTAAAGAATTTCTCCGCCACTTTTACACATTGAATACATCAAAATCACAAACAGAGGCCGTTGTGGCTTTTTTAAGCCGGCCGATACCATACGAGGAAAATGTAGCATGAACACAGCGGATACGCTTCTTAGAGAAGGCGCAAGAGAGCTTACCAGCCAGTCTGTTAACGGAGATGCCTATGGCTCCCAACAGCCTTCTTTGAGGGACAGTGTAGAACGAGCAGTATCAAACTACTTTCAGCACCTGGAAGGCCAGGAAGTCAGCGATGTGTACGACATGGTACTCGCTGAAGTCGAAGCACCCATGCTGGAGGTTGTTATGAAGTACACGCGCCACAACCAGACCCGAGCGGCACACGTGCTGGGATTGAACCGAGGCACGCTTCGTAAAAAGCTGAAACAGTACGGCCTGCTTTAATACCGAGAGAGCCTTTCACAACTGGCCCTGGATCAAAGCTTTACTGTTTGAACTGCACTACAATTGCGCCGGCTGCTTGCACAGCCTTGCGGCCTTGGTTTTAACTATCGGCACTTGTAGTCTGCTTATCCCAAGCCGCAAGCCTATGCGGCTTTTCTATTTTTTAAGTCTCTACTAAAGGTAGTTATCTATCCATGACAAACCTTGAATCCGTCACCATCCGCCGCGCGCTTATCAGCGTCTCAGATAAAACCGGTATCGTTGAATTCGCCCAGTCATTACAAAACATGGGAGTGGAAATTTTATCGACGGGTGGCACCTATAAATTACTGAACGACAGCGGCATCAAAGCGATTGAAATTTCCGAGTACACGGGCTTCCCGGAAATGATGAGCGGCCGGGTCAAAACCCTCCACCCCAAAGTACACGGAGGCATCCTCGCGCGCCGAGGTAAGGACGACGAGGTAATGGCCGAGCATGACATTAAAGCCATCGATATGGTCGTTGTTAACCTCTATCCTTTCGAAAAAACCATTGCCAACCCTGAGTGCGATCTGCCAAACGCTATCGAAAATATCGATATTGGCGGTCCAACCATGGTGCGCGCAGCCGCAAAAAACTTTAAAGACGTTGCCATCGTTGTCAATGCCAGCAGCTACGCACCAGTACTTGAAGAAATGCAAGCGAATGACGGGGCGCTCTGCCGGGAAACACGTTTTGACTTGTCGGTGCAGGCCTTCGAACACACCTCAGCCTATGATGGCGCTATCGCCAACTATCTGGGCCAGAAAGTTCCTCCCGGTGAAGAGCTGCTGCCACGGACTTTCAATCTACAATTCGAAAAGCTGCAGAGCATGCGTTACGGTGAAAACCCTCACCAAAAAGCGGCCTTCTACCGCGAAAGCCTTTATCAGGACGCCAGCGTTACGACCGCCAGACAAATTCAGGGCAAAGAGCTTTCTTTCAACAATGTCGCAGACACGGATGCCGCCCTGGAAACCGTCAAGCAGTTTGCCGGGCCAGCGTGCGTGATAGTGAAACATGCCAACCCCTGCGGCGTTGCTCTGGGCGACACCATCCTGCAGGCCTACGAGAAAGCTTTCGCCACTGACCCCGAGTCAGCCTTCGGCGGCATCATTGCATTCAACAGAGAGCTGGACGCCGAAACGGCCCAATCGATTGTCGAAAAACAATTTGTTGAAGTTATCATCGCTCCCAGCGTAAGCATTGCCGCAAGCGAAGCCATTAGCAGCAAGAAAAATGTACGCCTGCTTGAATGCGGCCAGTGGCAGCAACAGCAGCAAGCTGTAGCGCTTGATTATAAACGCGTCACCGGAGGCCTATTGGTGCAGGGCCGCGACGATGGTCTCATCACTGAACAGGACCTGGAGGTTGTCACCAAAAGGGCCCCCACCGAGGAGGAAGTCCGCGACCTGCTGTTTGCCTGGAAAGTAGCGAAAATGGTTAAGTCAAACGCTATCGTGTACGCCAAAAACAAGCAGACCATTGGCGTGGGCGCAGGCCAGATGAGCCGCGTAAACTCGGCCCGCATTGCCGCCATCAAGGCAGAGCACGCCGGTTTTGAGGTAAAAGGCTCGGTAATGGCATCCGATGCATTTTTCCCATTCAGAGACGGAATCGACAATGCTGCCGGCGTTGGTATCACCGCGGTGATTGAGCCCGGTGGCTCCATGCGCGACGATGAAGTCATCGCTGCTGCGGACGAACACAACATGGCCATGGTGTTTACCCGTATGCGCCACTTCCGCCACTAAACCTCCCTCCGTTCCCATGTCCGCATGGGAACTTAACTGAAGATAATAAGAGCAAAATGAACGTATTTATTATTGGTTCCGGTGGGCGTGAGCACGCTCTGGCCTGGAAAGCAGCACAAAGCGAAAAAGTCGAAAAAGTTTATGTCGCACCCGGTAATGCCGGTACTGCCACTGAAAACAACATGGAAAACGTCGCTATTGATGTCATGGACTTTGATGCACTGGTGGAATTTGCCAGCAGCAACAATATAGACCTCAGTATTGTCGGGCCGGAAGCGCCACTGGTAGAAGGCCTTGTAGATAAGTTTCAGGCTCAGGGTCTGGCCTGCTTTGGCCCATCCAAAGGTGCATCACAGCTCGAAGGCTCAAAATCCTTCACCAAGGACTTCCTGGCAAGACACAAGATCCCCACCGCAGATTATCAAAGCTTCACAGAAGTCGAACCGGCTCTGGCTTACCTGCGGGAAAAAGGTGCACCGATCGTGGTCAAAGCTGATGGTCTGGCGGCCGGTAAAGGGGTAATCGTGGCGGAAGACCTGAAAACAGCTGAAGACGCAGTGCAGGACATGCTCTCAGGCAATGCCTTTGGCGACGCGGGCTACAAAGTGGTTATAGAAGAGTTTCTGCAGGGCGAAGAAGCGAGCTTTATCGTCATTGCCGACGGCGAGCACGTGCTGCCCATGGCGACCAGTCAGGATCACAAGCGCGCTGGGGATGGCGACACCGGCCTGAACACCGGCGGTATGGGAGCATACTCACCCGCACCGGTGGTTACGGATGAGATCTACAAGCGCATTATGGATGAGGTAATCATGCCAACCATCCATGGTATGGCTGCAGAGGGCAACAGTTACACGGGATTTTTGTACGCAGGCTTGATGATTACTGCCGATGGCACGCCAAAGGTCATAGAATACAACTGCCGCTTTGGCGACCCGGAAACCCAGCCGATTATGCTGCGCTTAAAATCCGATCTGGTGGAACTCTGTGAATCAGCACTAAACAAAAGCCTGAGCGAACGCAGCACGGAGTGGGATATGCGCCCATCTGTGGGCGTGGTTTTGGCCGCTGGCGGTTACCCTGGCAGTTACCAAAAAGGTAAAGTCATCACTGGCTTGGAAAACAGCGCTGTCGATGCAAAAGTCTTTCACGCAGGAACAACGCTGAAAGACGGTGCAGTAGTCACCAATGGTGGCAGGGTTCTTTGCGCAACAGCTTTGGGGGATACCGTTACCGAAGCTCAGCAAAACGCCTACGCACTGGCTAATACTGTAGATTGGGATGGCGTGTATATGCGCAGCGATATCGCTTACAGGGCTATCGCACGAGAGCAAGACTAAGGCATGGCGGGCCGGCTAATTGCGGGCTAGTGCACATGAGCGGCCAGTTGCTCAAGACCTGAGTAGCTGCCGCCGGCAATTTCCACCAAGCTCGCATACTGGCTCTCAAGCTGCTCGAAAGCCGTTTCGGCGCCACTTAAAAGCTGTAACGCGGCGATACGTTGTTGCTGCGCAGTAGCCACTTCATCTCTGCTGGCCTGATAGGCCAATACAGCCTGATTCAACTCACCGCTAAGCAGTGCGATGCGAGCCTGCAAAGCACTGCCGTCAAGCTCCGCCGATGAATTTTCTGAACGCGCTTTTAACTCTTTAAGGGAGGCTCTGATGGTTTTTTTAAGGCCTTGCAAGGCTCGTCTGTGCTGTTTTACATCTGCCTTTTCGGCGGCCAGGTTCTGTTCACTTAAGTCCAACTCAAATAAGGCCAGGTCATATTCTTGCTTGGCATTGAGCAATTGCTGGTAGATATTGTCCATTGCTTGCTTATCCACCACAACGTCGCTGCCGTAAAATCCTGCAACCTGAGGAGCAGTTATATTCAGCGCATGTACCGCATCAGCACCATCTGCGGCATGCCTTTCCACACCGCAGGGCCTACCTCTGCAATCCAGGCTCGGGCTTGAGAACTTGTAAACCTTGCCGGTCCAGTAATCAACATTGAACTCATAGGAGTATGCCATGATGGTGGTAAAGTCGTTATCTTCTCCGTAACCCAGTGCATAGTCCGTGGTGCCGCCAGAACCATCCTGGCGACGGGAATGATGCAGGCCAAGGTTGTGACCCAGTTCATGAGCAGTGATATGGTCAGCACAAGTGTTAACGGCAACCTGGCTGAACTGGTAATCCTTAATATAACTCTCGGAAAAATCGCCACCGGTATCAGTTCCACCTACCCAGGCCATACCACACCCACCGTGACTTTCATAATAGGGGCGATAGAGCACGACCATGTCTGCCAGGTATTGCTCGCGCAAGCTTGCAACATTGTCAAAAGCCGGGTGCTCCGCAAAGGTCAGTTCCGTCAGAGCGGTATCTGCACTGTTTCTGTCTGAGTAATTCACTTCAGCCATATGGACGATGCGCAGTTGGATGTCGACACCACTATCGCGGTATATCTGATTGCTGGTATTCACCAGATGGTTAAATCGAGTAGAGGGATCCCCGTACGATTCCGATACACCTGGGCTGTATAGAACCAACAGGTCAATGGTTGTCTTCAACTGCCCCTGCGCTCCTGCAGCAAGGGCGGATAGCACTATCGCTAGAAACAGTTTTTTGAGCACAGTTAACAGAAAATGAGTCACTACCTATACCCCCAGCTCTCTCAATCGGTGAGATACGACCGGGTGCGGCTCCAAACTAGCGAGCAACTCTCTCGGGCCGAATAAACGGGGATTTAATATGTGAGTACTTTTAACAACATCATGTTCAGGCAAGGCCTGAATCGAATAAGAGAAGATCGCTCCCAGCAGTAATAAAATTCCTAACAAACCAGCTCGAACAGTGATCATTTAACTAACTACTCCAAAACCATCATTTTTGTGAAGCTGCTCACAAAGTATACATCTGTGTGACACACTTCCAACTAATATGTGAACTTAATCACAAATTAGTGGCGCAAAAACTCACACTAAATAATGAGAAGGAATAGAAGATTTAAAATACCGATTCAATTGGCAGGTATTATTAGGATGATCAATACAACGTTGTTTGGTGCTAACTTAAGGAAATAAGCGCCTACTAAGTAGTTGCCTGGCTGAAACTGACCCTTGGGTTTCGCTTTGCTTATTACTGACAAGCTTGCATACCCCACTCATGGGGTTTCACCGTGCTTGTTCCCGACAAGCTAACAGCATACACCCCATCCGTGGGGTTTCGCTTTGCTTGTTCCCGACAAGCTAACAGCATACACCCCATCCATGGGGTTAGTTGGCGTGGACGGCTCTTTCTGTTGCCCATTGCCGCAGCTGGGCAATTTGCTCCGCCATCACAACACTCAGCGGCTGAGTCTGTTGAATAGCCCCCTGAAGCAGCTTGTCGGAGACCTCCAGGTCGCGCGCGGCGGCTGCATAGGTTGCAGAGACAACGGCCTGCTCTATCTCCGCACCAGTGAAGCCATCACTGATTTGTGCAAGCGCATCAATATTAAACTGATTGGGCTCCAGGCTCCGTTTACGCAGGTGTATGCGAAAAATCACGTGACGTGTTTCATGGCACGGTAAATCCACAAAGAAGATTTCATCAAAGCGACCTTTGCGCATCAACTCCGGTGGTAACTGACTGATATCGTTACTGGTAGCCACCATAAACACTGTTGATTTCCGCTCAGACATCCAGGTTAACAGCGTTCCTAACAAACGTTTCGGTGTGCCGCTATCCTCTCCTCCCGATGCCAAGCCCTTTTCTATTTCATCCAGCCATAACACGCAGGGCGACATGAGATCAGCGAGTTTAAGTGCTTCCCGCAGGTTTCTTTCCGTTTCACCCACATATTTGTTGAACAGGGCCGCCATATCCAAACGCAGCAGCGGCAACTTCCACACCCCAGCAATTGCCTTGGCTGCCAGGCTCTTACCCCCACCCTGCACGCCAAACAGCAAGACCCCCTTGGGAGGGTCCAGCGAACCTTTAGAGCTGGTAATGGCCTGACGCCTGTCTTCCAGCCATTTTTTGAGGTTATACAAACCAGCCACATCCCCCATGAGTGCGGTGCTGTACTCAAAATGCAGCACCCCGTCCATATTCATAAGCTCAAATTTGGCCTTGGTTACTTCAGGCAAGTCGGCCTCTGTAATTGCGCCATCATCAGCAATGGCGCCGTGAGCCAACCTGCTTACATCCTGATGTGACAGACCTTTGAGGTTATTCACCAGGGTGTTTAAAGTCGCGTTGTCTGTCTTAATACGACGCTTACGGTGTTTATCCGCCCACTCCCGGGCCTGCTCGCGGATGATGCCCATAATTTCATCTTCACTGGGCATGCTGAGGCTTACCGATGCCGCATAACGACTGAGCTCCGACGGCAGGTTTAAGCGGTGACTGATAAAAACCAGCTTGTGCTCACTGTTGTCGTAACTCAATGCAATATCTTTGATCAGGCGAACAACTTTCGCTGAATCCAGGAATGGATGCATATCGCACAGCACAAACGCACCGGGCTTGCGATATTTCTTGATGTACTCCAGAGCCACTTCCGGATCACCATATTGCTCAGGGTTTGCTAACTCCAGTCCAAAACCAAGGGGGAACAGACCGTCAGTATGGGTCCAGCGCCACGAAGGCAGACTCGCTGAGCGAAACAGGTCCTGTAACAAGTCCAGAGTGCGAGACTCATCCCAGGTTTCGATGACAATCAGTGCCAGATTTGTATTGAGAATCAGTTTTAAATCGTTATTATTCATTTCAGCCCTCTCGGCCAGCTAATGGCCCTATACCATTGTAGCTCCCAGGATTTCCCTATGTCACAACGACGTTACAGCCTCTTTGACCAGCTTCTGTGTGGCGCAGACCGTGCGCTGAGGACACTGACGCCTGCCACACAAGCCCTCACTCGCGAAGCGCCCAGCGGCGATAATGATGAAGCACTCAACGATCAGGAGCGCAAGCACGCTGCGGGCTTAATGAGAGTAAACCATGCGGGTGAAGTTTGTGCGCAAGCGCTTTATCAGGGGCAGGCGCTAACCGCTAAATTGCCGCAGATAAAAGAAGAGATGGAAATGGCAGCAGATGAGGAAATAGACCACCTGGCATGGTGTGAACAGCGCTTGAACGAGCTCGATAGCCATACCAGCATGCTTAACCCCCTGTGGTTCGGGCTGTCCTTTGGTATTGGTGCGGGAGCTGGACTGGTAAGCGATAAGATTAGCCTTGGCTTCGTTGCAGCGACTGAGGATCAGGTATGCAAACACCTTGAAAAGCACCTGCAAGAGCTCCCCTCAAAAGACAACAAATCCCGCGTAATCATAGAGCAAATGCTCATCGATGAGGCTAAACATGCCCATGCAGCGCTGGATGCGGGAGGAGCCCGCTTTCCCCGCGCGATCAAGGCTGGCATGACGCTGATATCGAAAGCCATGACCGAAAGCAGTTACCGCGTTTAGGGCTGCCTGTAACCCAATGGCTGCACCGGCAGGCTTTCAACGGCCTGCCAGCACGGAAACTCCATAAACTGTTGGAAGTTCTCACGGCATTTTTTGGTTAACGTGTGCTCGTGAGCGTAAACGTAGCCGCAGTGAGCATGTGCGCTCGAATCAGGAAAGGCCAAGAGGGAAATCAACAAGCGTACAGCGAGCACAGATTGTACTCGCTCAAACTCAGCTATTACGGAGCGTACAAGCAATGTCACGTGTGCTGATGAATTATTCGGGCTAGGGCTCTTCAACACGATAGGAGTGAGCAATTTCCACTCCAGCAGCTTCGAGCATAATCGAAGCAGAGCAATACTTCTCCGCCGATAGTTCAACCGCTCGCTTTACCTGAGCCTCTTTAAGCTTCACACCGCTGACAATAAAATGCATCTCAATGCGGGTGAAAACGGCTGGAACAGCATCAGCTCTCTGGGCGCGCAACTCCAGCTTGCAATCAAGTACCTGCTGCCGTGATTTTTGCAAAATACTCATCACGTCAAAGGAGGCGCACCCCCCCAAACCCAGTAACAGCATTTCCATGGGCCTGACACCCGTATTTCGACCGCCGAGATCCGGTGGGCCATCCATCACAACACTGTGCCCGCTGCCTGCTTCACCCAAAAACTGGGCGCCGTCCACCCACTTAACCGTTGCCTGCATAACACTACCTTTTTGTCTGCGCTCTTCTATACTCGCTGAAGGCGCGAGAGACTATCACAGATTTCCCCCGTTAACAGTCCAGCAATCAACACCACTTATTCCTTTAGGAAGTAAACAAACTCCCACTTTTTACAATTTGATAACTAATCAGAGGCACATATGCTCTGAAACTATTCAGTTTTAGCGATTGATCGGGTTATACTCTTTCGGATCATAAGCGCAAAATATGGCATATAATAAAAAGGCGCGCTCCCGACAACTATTGTCGGCTTCCACTGGATTGAAGAATTGAGGGTACTGACTTGGTTGCTGTTTCGTTAACACCGCACATTAAAAACGTAGATGATTTTCTCGCTCATTGTCATCGCCGTCGTTACCCGGCTAAAAGCACTTTGATTTATGCCGGAGACAAAAGCGATTCACTCTATTACATCATAAAAGGCTCGGTTACCGTTCTAATCGAAGATGAGGAAGGCCGGGAGATGATTGTGGCCTATCTTAATGATGGCGACTTCTTTGGCGAAATGGGCCTGTTCGATGAACAAGACAACCGCAGCGCCTGGGTAAGAGCAAAATCAGAGTGTGAGATCGCTGAAATATCCTATGCAAAATTTCAGGAAATTTCGGAAAACCACCCCGAGTTTCTGTTTGCGCTCGGGTCACAGATGGCTCGACGCCTGCGCAATACCACACGCAAAGTAGGTGACCTTGCATTTCTCGATGTGACTGGTCGCGTTGCACGCACCCTGCTAGACCTTTGCAAGGAGCCCGACGCAATGACGCACCCCGATGGAATGCAGATCAAGATCACTCGCCAGGAGATTGGACGGATTGTTGGCTGCTCCAGGGAGATGGTAGGCCGTGTTTTGAAAACCCTGGAAGATCAGGGCTTGGTGTCCGTCAAGGGTAAAACCATGGTCGTATTCGGAACCCGATGATTTACCCTCCAAACGGCCTTAGGCCGTTTGGAACAAATCGTTTAGCTTCTCGCCGGGCGACTGAGCCCGCATAAAAGACTCGCCAACCAGGAAAGCGTTTACGCTTCTATTCCTCATTTGCTGAACGTCCTCAGTTTGCAAAATTCCGCTTTCTGTTACCACTATTTTGCCTTGCGGGATATGAGGCAATAAATCAAAGGTTGTATTGAGACTAAGCTCAAAGGTATGCAAGTCCCGATTATTAATACCCACAAGCGTATTTGGCAGTTCTAAAGCAAGCTCCAGCTCGGCATGATTATGAACCTCAACCAGCACGTCCATGCCCATATCAATTGCCAATTCGTTAAGCTCGTGCAACTGCGACTTATCAAGGGCGGCAACAATCAACAAAATACAGTCGGCACCAATGGCCCTTGCCTCTACAACCTGATACGGATCAACAATAAAATCCTTACGAATAACCGGCAGGCTCACAGCGTTTCGAGCCGATTTGAGGTATTCATCAGCACCTTGGAAAAAATCAACATCCA
>CAJIBL010000176.1_pt1 | contig 62994 bp, 54 predicted proteins | sample 9199351 | NCBI WGS metagenome assembly CAJIBL01 (sample SAMEA7708304, study PRJEB35096) | sediment metagenome | biome: marine neritic benthic zone biome [ENVO:01000025]; feature: sediment [ENVO:00002007]; material: shallow marine sediment [ENVO:03000034] sea grass bed [ENVO_01000059] ...
ATATTGGCACTAGTAAAAAACCTCTGAAAGAAGGTGAATCACTTACAAATCGGGCGATTCAGGATTTAGAAAGTATCAAAAGTAATAGAAAGTTGGTGAAATCATTTTTTCAGGAAGGCACTGTATTGTTTGCTGCCGCCTAGGTAGTAAGTATACCTGCTCGGATGGTGGTTGGCTATTTTTACACTTTGGAACCAATGGAGTTACACGCCTGGTTTGAAGCGTATGTTGCTGGTCGTTGGTACACGTTTGACGCCACACAACAGGAAAAAAAGGCGGCTATGTCTCCATTGGCTATGGTCGAGATGCAGCGGACGTTGCTATTTACAATCAATTTGGCCCGCCTGTCTCTGTAGATGAAGAAACTGTGCAAGTAACGCTGTCAGATGACAACTAGTTTTAATAAATCTATTATGAGCACAAACTCATCACTATCCATTGCTATTTGGCTACATGGCCTTATTGGGGATCTTGATGCATTTTTTCACCCTGATGGGAAGAGCAGGCTAAAGATAATTCTGCATCGCTTAGGGCATAATGATCGTTTGCACCACTTTCAATCAAGTGAATAGCCAACATCGGTTTTAGAGTAGAGCGCGGAAATATTAAGCTTTTAATATCCCCCCAGCTGTTCTCAATATTGCCTTTATAGTCACAAACGACTGCAGCACCAAAATGTCGGCTTTCTACAATGCCATTGCGTGTAACTTCGACAAACAACTCTTGAGACATAGAACTGGAACTCCTGTTTTTTGATAGTTTAGGGCAAGCATTTCCTTTTGTGAATAAAGGAGGGCTATGAATTACGATTAAAGGAAGCTATCCCTGGTAAAAATTATTTGATTCCTACTGTCTTACTCTTTTTATTATAAATAAGTTGATGTTTTATCTGACTTGGTAACTAGTTCCCAGCATCTAAATTAAATTGAAATATGAGTAGGCTCTGGGTTTAGTACAGAATAATGCCCTGGCAAGGCTCTTTTAACACTGAACAGCAGGTGACTTATAAATGGTGGTGTATACGGTTCTCTCCTAACAGTTTATGCTGCACTGTGGTATAGTGAAAGCTCACCTCCGCTATTGAAAATTATTTCCATAGCATCCTACCTCGGTTGGGACTACCCGCTGACATTCGGCTAATTCTACTAGCCGGCACGATCTCGTCGCCTCCTCTGAGATTTTAACTCCAGGAGTAGACTATGATAGTCCCTACTGTCGTGCCGTTGCGCGCGCGCAAAACCCAGCTCAAACCTGTTATCAATAATGGAAAATCCATATCTATAGCATCTCGATCAGATGCGCCCGCACCACGCCTCGCCACTGCGATCGTTTATTGTGAAGCTAATTTTGGTGAGATTGACGGAAAGACTGCCAACGGACTTGTCAGACGCTCAGAGAAATACCAAATTCTTTCAATTATTGATAGCAAGAAAGCTGGTCTTGATTCGGGTATGGTACTTGATAACCAGGCCAATTCTATTCCGATCTGTCACGATCTTGCGGATTCACTAGCACAGACTGGTTCCTTGCCGGATTACTTCATTTTCGGAATGGCGCCGTCAAGCGGCATGTTGTCGAAACATGAGCGCAGTGTCGTCCTTGAAGCTATGAGTTATGGGATGAATATCGTCAACGGGCTGCATGAATTCCTGAATGATGATCCAGTCTTTGCCGCAGCCTGTGCTGCAAACGAAGTGAAGATTATCGACATAAGAAAACCTCGCGACAAGAAGGATCTACGCATGTTCACTGGCCAAATCAATGACGTCAGTTGCCCGGTGATCGCGGTACTTGGTACCGACTGCGCTATCGGAAAGCGCACCACAGCCACCATCCTCACCCAAGCCCTGAATGACGCCGGCGTAAAAACAGTGATGATAGGGACGGGACAAACAGGCCTGATACAAGGCGCTCGCTACGGCGTCGCTCTTGATGCTATTCCATCACAATTTTGCGCTGGAGAGCTGGAAGCAACCATCGTCGAAGCATTTCAAATTGAGTCGCCTGACGCGATTATTGTCGAAGGTCAGGGCGCTTTGAGTCACCCCGCCTTTTCTTCCACATCATTCATCCTCAGAGGCAGTTGCCCTGACGGTGTAGTGATGCAGCATGCACCACGGCGCACTAATCGCTGTGATTTTGAAAAAATGGCAATGCCAACACCAGATAGTGAAATCAATCTCATCGAGACCTTTGCTAAAACAAAGGTTATCGGCCTGACAATTAACCATGAGGGAATGAACGAGGCTGAGGTAAGCGCGACTATCACTCAGTATGAACACGAACTCGGTATTCCTGTCACTGATGCATTATCTAGTTCGCCAAAGCATTTAGTCGACATTGTGCTTGCCGCCTTCCCGGCGCTAAACGAGAGAATGGCTTCAAGCATATGATGCCCGCACCGAGGCTGGAGATCGACCTCGGAAAAATTCTTCATAATGCCACCACCTTAATTGAATTACTGGGTCATCAGGGTATCTCAGTTACGGGTGTCATCAAGGCTACTCTGGGTTCAACGGAGATTGCAACCACGCTGCTGAAAGCTGGTATAAATAGCCTGGGAGATTCGCGCATCGAGAATATTGAAACCCTGCGCCTTGCGAAAGTTCCTGCAAAGATAACACTGATCAGATCTCCGATGCTTAGCCAAGCGGAACAGATTGTTAAGTATGCTGATGTAAGTCTTAATACTGAAATTGAAACAATCAGAAGACTCTCGCTCGAAGCGCAAATGCGTGATCGCACCCATGGTGTCATCCTCATGGTCGAATTGGGAGACCTACGTGAAGGGATCATGCCAAATGATCTTTTAGATATCGTATGTGAAACACATAACTTGCCGAATATTGTGTTTAAAGGAATCGGCACAAATCTCGCCTGTCGCAGTGGAGCATCACCTGATGACACCAACATGGGTGAACTGTCGAGGCTTGCTGACGTCATCGAGGAAACCTTGGATCTGAGGGTAGACATAGTATCGGGGGGGAATTCCGCTAATCTCAACTGGGCATTGAGTGCCGCTGAAACTGGTCGGATCAACGACCTACGCCTCGGAGAATCGATCCTTCTTGGTTGTGAAACACTCAATCGTCAGCCGATCGAGAGGCTGTACACCGATGCATTCACTTTCATCGCTGAAGTGATAGAAACGAAAATCAAGCCCTCCCTACCCACCGGAAAAATAGCACAAACGGCATTCGGAGAAGTCCTGCCAGTTAAAGATAGAGGCTTGGTCAGTCAGAGCATCCTTGCTATCGGTCGTCAAGATATAGACCCTTCTGGATTAGAGGCACCTCTTGGTATCCAGATTATGGATGCCAGCAGCGACCACCTCATTATAGAGTCACATAATGATGAACTTACTGTCGGTACTGAAGTGGCTTTCAAACCAAACTACAGCGCATTGGTCCGTGCTATGACATCGCCTTTCGTAGACAAGATTATGAAGAATGTAAATTATTAACTTGGCAATATTATTGTTAAGTTAATAGGCGGCGCACGGAAGCGCCGCCATTGCCCGCAGGGCAATGTAAGCCCTTGAAATACCAGTAAATTCAAGCATTTACGCCAGTATTTCAAGGGCGCGCAATTAAATAGATAGGATCATCTATTTAATTACCGGGTTAATAGCAGCAGAAATTTCAATTAAAACGGACATGACGAATCAATTACTGGCTAGGGAAAAGAAAACACCGGAGACCAAGTAAGTAAAGAGGAAGAGTCACAGGAGAGTAATTTTAGTCATATAATTCAATTGCTTACGGGCGAAGTGGCTAAATCCAACACTCTTGCCGGCCGAACCTCCTAATGCTCTTATTCTTCATTTGTCTGCGTAAGATCAAACCAGTTTTCGACAACCCGTCTGAGATATTTTTTGGGGTTTGACAGATCCACAAAGTCATCAACCCCAAGCTCATATGCGGCAGATTCAAATGCGTTTGACGAGCTGCTAATACCAATTATGGGCATGTAGAACTCGATATCGTTTTTTTGCTCCAGATTGCGAATGCTATCTACAACACGAATAAATGACAGTTCTTCATCACAGTCGACCAATATCAATTCTGGCTGTATTTTTTCAAACGCACTTTCAATTTTCGCTTCCTCTTGCACCATCTCAAGCACGATATTCATGCCTTCCAGCTTTTCTTTGACCTGTACTTCTGCATCCTCATTATGGCTGATTAATAATATGGGATACTCTTTTTCATCATAGGTCTGCAATGGAACATCTTCAATGGGTACTTCCATATCATTAAATTCGTTGTAGACCTCTTTAAATGCAGATTCCAATTCAAACAAGCCGGCAGGCTTATCCACCAGATGCATGTGCTCGTTGTCGATAAAACCCAGATTTTTTAATAGCGATTGTTGCCTGGAACTCACTGCTATTAACTGGTGGATGTACTTGAGCTCAGGGTGTTCAACCAGATTATTGTTGAATTCGCGGATATCTCCATCTTCCTCTTCAAAATAGTAAAGTACGCATTCTATCGGGCGCCCTTCTTTGTAACTGTTGGCGAGCTGAGATTGAGCCCGTTTATAATCGGATTCAGTAAATACCTCAAAACCCAGCGCCGTGAGTTCTCTGCGTTTTATGTCCACCACCCGGCGATTGCTGTGAACCAACATAACGCTGTGGCCCTTAAATGAGTTTTTATGAAAATCCAGATGACCGGCCTGCTCGGCAACATCAAACTTGGCGTCCAGCCTGTACAGGATAGCCTCCCTGGAAATCTCGCTCACCTCAATACCACCGCTCATAAGGTCTGCTAGCCCTTTGGCCACGGCATAAGCGAGGTTGGCCTTGGCGGCGATGCCTTCTTCCTCGCTGAAAAAACGTTTTTTCTGGCTCTGGTTGTAACTCGATATATTGATATACAACTCACCCGAAGCTTCGTATTCCCTGAGGAATTCCACATCTATGATAACTACGCCGCGATCCAGAGATTGCACACTTAAATCCGTTAAGGTGCGTATTATTTGCGCCAAGCGTGAGGCATCGCCTTTCAGACGCATCGGCAGCGTTGGGGATAAGGCCGTTTCGATCAATACCCCGGATGATTCGGCTTCATCAACAAATTCCGCAACAATATGCTGCAATTCATGCCGAATATTAAAAATCTTGTTTTCCAGCACCAGGCTTTTATTCAATACGCTGTTAAAATCACATACGTTGTAAAACACCTTCTGAAAAGATCGCTCAGCTCTTTTTATTGCGTGCCGGTCAATATTCCCTTTATCGAGCGCCAGTATGGGCTCGCGAGCTTCAGTGAGAATCTTCTGTAAATCGTTTCTAAGATAACTTAAAAACTCGCGGTTGAGTTGTACGCTCGCACGGGAGTCGCGTTTTTCTTCTTCTATCGACTGCGTTTTTCTGGCTAGTGCGTAGGCTGCTTCCAAGCGCTCCCAATAATTTTCAGAAATCAAGCGGCACTGATGGGTAAGCACAAAATAAAACACTAACAACAATATGCCGTACAGGTAGGCGGTAAAGTCATTGACAAAAAATGCAGATATTGCTGCCGGCACTAAACCAACAAATTGGTAATAGGAGAGAAATTTTTGATAAGGCGCAAAAGCATGCGCGGTGGTGGAAAAGAAGACAACCGTATACAACCAAAGCACAGGCGCTTCAAATTTCATATCCAGCTTGAGGGTAATACTCACCAGTATCACAGCCCACCAGAATGCGCCCAATAAAGTAGCGATAAAATAGCTGTTACGCCAGCGCTGAGGTGCGCGAGGATAAAGCTGGTCAAAGCGGAACAGAAAAAAACCACGGATAATGGTGATAAACAGCAGGCCGATAGTAAGCGTGATGGTCAGGTCACGATTCTCATCGATAAAACGACCGCCGACTAAGCAGATAAGATACGCAAGAAAATTAAATAAAAGCCCTCGCCGACTGTACTTTGCCATGCGCGTGTCGGTCTCGCGCATGATGCTGCGGTCTTTTTGGACTTTGCTGGTGGGTAGAAAAAAGCTGAACATTGGGCTGCATCCGGGTGCTACTGGCGCTTAGGGCCAGTAATTATTACTGGCCGCAAGTATACTCTCGTGCTGTCGATACAGCCAATCCGATCAAGACAGCTTTTCCGTGAGTTCAGGTAAGGCTGTAAACAGATCGGCTACCAAACCATAATCTGCCACCTGAAATATCGCCGCGTCTTCATCTTTATTGATGGCGACAATTACCTTTGAGTCGCTCATACCGGCAAGATGTTGAATCGCACCGGAAATACCAATCGCGAAATAAAGCTCCGGGGCTACAACCTTACCGGTTTGCCCTACCTGCATATCATTAGCCACAAAACCTGCATCCACTGCAGCGCGGGATGCACCTACTGCAGCGTTTAAGTTGTCTGCCAGGGCATAGATCAACTCAAAGTTTTCAGCACTCTGCAAGCCTCTGCCACCGGAAATTACTATTTTTGCGGATGTCAGCTCTGGACGGTCTGATTGTGCCAGTTCATGGCTGCTGAATTGGCTGAGAGATAAAGCTGCAGTTGGCTCCACATTTTCAACTGCAGCTTCGCCGGCTTCACAGTTGATCGCATCAAAGGCCGTAGTGCGTAGAGTTATAAACTTAATACTGTCAAGACTCTTCACTGTAGCGATGACATTGCCCGCATACATAGGCCGTACAAAGGTGTCTGCACTTTTAATGGCGATCACATCTGAAATGGCTTGGCTGTCTTTTAATGCTGCGGCTCTGGGAAGAATGTTCTTGCCATTCGCAGTACTGGCAGCCAGCACGTGTGTGTAGGAATCAGCAAGTGATGCTATCAATGGCGCAATTTCTTCGGCAAGCTGATACTGGTAGTGCTCAGCCTCGGCTAGTAATACCTTCCCCAAGCCTTCGATTTTACTTGCTTGCGCTGCAACGGCCTGACAGTTGCTGCCAGCAAGCAATAGATGAACATCTTCATCAATTGCTCTCGCTGCAGCGCAGGTGTTTAAAGTAGCTTCTTTGAGTTCTGTATTATCGTGTTCCGCAATAACGAGTATGCTCATCAGATCACCTTCGCTTCATTTTTAAGTTTGTCTACCAACTCTTCTACGCTGGCCACTTTCACACCGGCTTTTCTTTCTTCTGGCGCTGAAACGGAGACTAGCTGTGTTCTGGCTTCGGTATTTATTGCCAGATCAGCAAGGGCGATGGTTTCCAATGGTTTTTTCTTTGCTTTCATGATGTTAGGTAACGCGGCGTATCTCGGCTCGTTAAGCCGCAAGTCAGCCGTAATTACCGCCGGGAGCTGCAGTTTGAGCGTTTCCAGCCCACCGTCAATCCCTCGGGTCACGCTTACACTGTCATCAGCAAGCTCAACTTCACAGGCAAACGTGGCCTGCCCATAACCGCACAAGGCTGCCAGCATCTGCCCCGTCTGGTTGTTGTCACCGTCGATGGCTTGCTTACCCATGATAATGAGCTTCGGTTGCTCCTTTTCTACCACTGCTTTGATGCATTTTGCGACAGCCAGTGGCTCCAGATCATGGTCTGTTTCAACAAGCACCGATCTGTCTGCACCCAGCGCCATTGCCGCTCTTAGCTGCTCCTGGGCTTTGCCTGGGCCAACGCAAACCACCACCACTTCATCGGCCTTGCCGGCTTCTTTGATGCGGATGGCCTCCTCTACAGCGATTTCGCAAAAGGGGTTAATTGACATTTTTACGTTGGCATGATCAACATCACTGCCGTCTGCCAAGGGCCGCACTTTAACGTTGTAATCAACAACGCGTTTGACTGGCACAAGAATTTTCATCGTTATGTATACTCCTAAGATAGGCGTTTTCGCAATACCAAGCGTATTTTATTCATCACCGCCTGGCACGTACAATACCCTCAATGCCGAAAGACAATAGTACTATATTAGCGTAAATTGGTTATGGTTATCGCCACTGCTCATAAAGCCCACTGATTTCAGGAGCAAGAATATGCAACGAGAGTCCATGCAGTATGACGTCGTGATTATAGGCGCCGGCCCTTCGGGTTTGAGTGCCGCCTGCAAACTAAAACAACTTAACAAAGCGCTAAGTGTATGTGTGCTTGAAAAAGGCTCTGAGGTTGGTGCTCATATTTTATCCGGAGCTGTACTCGACCCCAAAGCACTGCAGGAATTATTTTCCAACTGGCAGGATCTCGATGCCCCCGTTTCAGTCAAGGTATGCAAAGATGAGGTGAACCTGTTAACCAGTGAATCGCGATCAAAAAAAATTCCGGGTTTCGCAGTACCAAAAACCATGCATAACCAGGGAAACTATATCGTTAGCCAGGGAAATTTATGCCGTTGGCTGGCCGAGCAGGCTGAACAACTGGAAGTCGAAGTTTTTGCGGGTTTTACGGCCAGAGAATTGATAGTGGAAGACGGTATTGTTTGTGGTGTAGTTACCGGCGATATGGGGCTTGGCGCTGATGGCAAGGAAAAGGAAAGCTACATGCCGGGGATGGAATTGCGCGGGAAATATACAATTTTCGCAGAAGGTTGCCGTGGCCACCTGGGCAAAGCGCTGATCAAGCAGTTTTCCCTCGATGCTGGAAAAACGCCGCAACACTTTGGCCTTGGAATAAAAGAGCTTTGGAAGGTACCAGCGGAGCAACATCAGCCAGGTGTGGTCGTCCACACCACCGGCTGGCCATTAAGTGAAACAGGCACCGGGGGCGGTGGTTTTTTGTACCATCTCGATAACCAGCAAGTGGCGGTAGGCCTGATCACCGACCTCTCCTACTCCAACCCCCACCTTAGCCCCTTCGATGAATTTCAGCGCTACAAGCATCACCCCGTGATCAGTAAACACCTGGAGAACGGTGAACGTATTAGTTATGGCGCCAGAGCACTTGTAAAAGGTGGTCTGCAAGCGCTTCCTAAAATGTATTTTCCAGGAGGCTTGCTGGTTGGTGACAACGCAGGCACGCTCAATGCGGCGAAAATTAAAGGTATTCACACTGCAATGAAAAGTGGCATGGTCGCGGCAGAAACCGTAGCAGAGGCCCTTGCAAATGACCAGGGTGGTCATGCGCTTGCAGAATTCGAAACTCGCCTGAACGCCAGCTGGCTATACAGCGAGCTTCATCTACAGCGTAATTTTGCTCCGGCCCTTCACAAGTGGGGAACATTCTGGGGTTCAGCCTATGCGTTTATCGATATTAATATTTTTAACGGCAGCTTGCCCTGGACTTTGCTGGACCCCCTTGCTGACCATAAAACGCTAAAGCATGCGAGTGCCTGCAGCAAGCTGAGCTACCCCAAGCCTGACGGAAAACTGTCTTTCGACAAGCTCTCCTCCGTTTACCTTTCCAATACTAACCACGAAGAGGATCAGCCCTGCCATCTTGTTCTGGATGACCCGGCAATCCCCTTGAGCCGCAATTTGCAGTTGTTTGATGAGCCCGCGCAGCGCTATTGCCCGGCAGGGGTTTACGAGATAGTCGGCGACGGAAAAGAAAAACACTTTCAGATAAATGCGGCAAACTGCGTGCACTGTAAAACATGTGATATTAAAGACCCTGCGCAAAATATAACATGGCTTACACCTGAAGGCGGCGGCGGGCCGAATTACCCAAATATGTGAGAGCCAGATCAAATTGCAGTGAGCACCATCATCTACAATGCAACGCCTGATATTTGCAGTACGTAATCACGAGCGGCTTGATTAAACAAGTCGCTTGCATAATTCGTCGACGAATTAAACACTTTGCTTTTGCTCTCAAGCAGCGCGGTGTCCACGATTTTCCCACTGTAAACATCGACAAGTAGAATTTGAGCCCGCGTTTTATCCTTGCTGAACAGCGCTTTAGCATTGCCTTCGCTTTGATCTGCACGATCAAGGTAATTCATTAACTGTGGGTACACCAGGATGCGAGCACCTGCACGGTACGATGCCTCGATCGCCTGTTCCAGGCTCAAAGCACTGAGCTCAACCTGGGTTGAAGGGTATTGCTCTAACAAGGCGTGCTCCAGTGCACTTAACAACGCGGATCTGGCCCTGTGGTACTCCGTTTTGCCGCTACTGCTACGATATGGGTAGGCGGGTTTAACCAGCAACAGCGAAGTTTGTGTTGAAAGGCGCCAGTTCGCCTGGCGCACAAGCTTATGCTGATCTGCCAGACTCAGGGCTTCAGTGGTTTTCTGGTAAGTACTTGAAATGTACTGTGTGGTGCAGGCTTCCAGCATAAGGGCTATATAAGCCAGGAGAAGTATGACTATTTTGCGCATAAGAGTACCAACAGAAAAGCAGTGTTCAGTAGTACACTTATCGGCAAAAGCGGCAAATAATTAAGGCCCTCACTATGAGATCTGAACTTCAAGAGATATTCGACCTGGAACAGCTTGATTTAAACCTGTTTCGCAATATTTGCCACCGTGAAAACTTCAAGGGAACCTTGTTTGGCGGCCAGGTGTTGAGTCAGGCCCTTTTTGCTTGCTACAAAACTCAGGATGAGTCGCGCGGCTTTACCCTTCCCCATTCCCTACACGCCTATTTTATACGTGCGGGGAGAAGTGACAGCCCGGTAATTTATGATGTAGAAAAAGTACGTGATGGACAGTCCATTGTTAACCGGCGTGTAGTAGCCAGGCAATATGGCCGCCCTATTTTTAATATGTCGGTGTCGTTTCATTACCCGGAAGAAGGTTTTCATCATCAAACGCCATTCCCGGCGGATGTGCCAATGCCGGAAGAGTTAATTGACGCCGGTGTGCCCCTGTATCACGGTGAACATGTGCCCGTGCCCGAACAGGGCGCAACAGTAGAAAACCCTTTTGACATGCTGCCTGTTAAGCCTATAGCTCGGCAGGGTGCCGCTGATTTGACAGCCAAGCGTGAGCAATTTGGCTCCCGCCAGTCTCTGCCTGCCGAAGCGCTGTTTTGGATTAAAGCAGCTGACAAGTTGCCAAAAGAAAAAATCGCACACTTTTGCACCCTTGCCTTTGCATCCGACCTGGGCTTGCTTGCCACCGCACTGCTACCGCACGGCGTTTCTATTTTCAGTAAAGAAATCATCGCCGCCAGTGTCGATCATGCCATGTGGTTTCATAACGGTGATTTCAGCGCAGACGATTGGCTGTTATGCCACTGCACCAGCCCCTGGGCTGGCTCTGCCCGTGGTTTTTCCCATAGCAGCGTATTTACCAAACAGGGCAAGCTTATACTGTCATCCGCCCAGGAAGGCTTGATTCGCCCTGTACAAAAATAGCTGTCAATTTCTCTTAGCACTAAAAAAACGACTGTCTATACTCAATCTATATTGGTCTATCGAGGAATAGGAAAATGAGTAGAACGAGTATTGCGGATGCCGTGGTTGCCCTGGAAGAATTACTTACAGCACTGACCGATGCCTATTGGGATACCAGTGAACTGGACCGAAAGGATTGTATCTTCGATCTCGTCACCAGCTTATTCGCAGAACTGAATGAACTGGCAAAATTGAGCGTTGAAGACCACAGCATGACTTATGAACCAATAACTGTTGAGTTCCATTCCAGTATGACCAATTTAAAACATATACAGAACAATATTGATGATTGGTTCCCCCGTTCGCGCACAGCAAAACGATTACAGGACAGCCTGCCATCGGTAGCCAAACTGTTTGAATTTGTGTAGAAAAAATAATCTATTACTCGACAAACCTTTAGCTATAATCCACCACCATGTGCTAAAAGAGTGCACTGAATGTCCGCTAACCGCTCAGGCTAGTAATTCCGTGCCTTATTATAATCATCCAGCAAAACATATAGCCTTCCGTGAAAAGCACGCATATATCTATTAAGAAACGGTTTAAAAATTAAGCCTGACTGTGCTGGCATACCCCGGAAAATCATCGATACTTGTAATTACCGAAGGCAAACATCCCCCCCAAAGTGTCTGTCTCCCGGTAGAGCTCCCTGAGCTCGTTGAGGATTTTTAGTCCTTAATGTTTCACTCCTAATGGTCCTGGCCCGACGTTCTCCCCCCAGAAGCGTCGGGCTTTTTTTTATTCATTTGTTCACACCAGTGTCTCAAAAACGTATTGCAAGGCATTCTGAGCCCTCGCCAATAAAGAGGGCTCGAAGAGCAAGCAGCGATTCCGTGATTCGAGGCTTTGCAGCGCAGCAATAATTGCAGTGCAGAAAACATTATTTTGTGAGTGTTTTTTGCGTGTGTTTATACCAGGCCGATAAATCCCTGACTTCACCGTCTTCTCTAATTGGCGGGTAATCCAATTGGTGTTCATCGCAGTAACTGGCAATAGTTGGGTGCGCCCACTGCATATAACGTTTCTCGTAGAGCGGGCCGGGTAATCGAGCCTTGTCGTACATACCTGCAAGCTGTCTCTGTCGCTGCGCTTCCATCAAGATTACTGCGCAGGCCACTGAAACATTAAACGATTCCACCATACCCACCATGGGCACGATCACCGCCTGATCGACTAGTGCGCTAGCCCGTTCGCTTATGCCATCAACCTCAGCGCCCAAAACGAGTACTGTCGGTTTTGTGTAATCGACAGCCCTAAAATCAACAGCGTCGGGGCTCAGGTCTGCGCTGATAAGTTGGTAACCTTGATCTTTAAACCCTTGAGCAGGCTCTCCGATAGTTGAGTGATAGACAACATCTACCCACTTTTCTGCACTGGCAGAAGTACCGCTGTAGGTTTGATAGCCACGCCTGGGCACCACGCTATGAATTTGATCTATTCCAACGGCATCACAGGTTCTGATGATGGCTGACAGATTCCTCGGTTTGTGAACCTCGTCAGTAATGACTGTTAAATCGGGCTGTCTTTTTGTTAACACATCGGTGATTTTTTTATATCGTTCAGGTGTCATATCTGTTTAATCGAATGTTCAAAATTCATTGAAATAATAAAACAAAGGCTCTCTATTAAATAATCTAAGTTTTCAGCCTGCGATTATGACAAAAAAATGAATTTCAACGCCAAATTACAACGAATGGTTTTCCACATTTCCTGTGGATAACTTAGTGGACAGCCCTTGAGAATCTCAGCCCATTGCCCATGACTACTCATAGCTCCACGAATCGGTCAATATTTACACACTAGTATTTTATCTTTATTTATCAATAGCTTATGGGTTTTTCGTAGTGTTAAGAGCTAACTGCGCACGGTTTTTGTGCAAATTGGCGTGCATTTCTACTCTTGGCTTGAGCATGTGAATAAAGCGTTAGTCGTTGCTCACGTGTCAAGCCTTGTAGTAACACAAATGAAATAAATCAACTCTTCTTTAACAAGCAGCCTGTTTCGCTTTGCTTCGGCACTGAGGGCACCACTCGGTGGTAATTGATACTTATACAAAATTCGAATTAATTGACAAAATTTCTTTTGACTTTACGCCTATGAGCCCTTGAATCCAGTACAATACACGCCCATTTTTAAGCACTAACACACGTTATATATAGAAACGGCCCAAGCTATGTCGAATATCCAAGATCTGAATGTAGTCTCCCAAGAGGTTCTGGTAACACCAAAAGAACTCCAGCAGGAGCTGCCACTAAGTGCCAACGCTGCTGCAACTGTTAATCAAGGTAGAGAAACTGTAAGAAATATTCTCGACCGCAAAGACCATCGACTTATCGTGGTGGTGGGACCTTGCTCCATACATGACCCCGTAGCCGCGATGGACTATGCAAAGAAACTTAAGGCCTTATCTGACAAAGTTAGCGACTCTCTCTATATAGTGATGCGCGTCTACTTCGAGAAGCCCCGCACAACCACTGGCTGGAAAGGACTTATCAACGACCCCCATATGAACGACTCCTTCAAGATTGGAGAAGGTTTGCGTGTTGGTCGTAAATTACTATTGGATATTGCCGAGCTGGGCTTACCCGCTTCTACAGAAGCCCTGGATCCCATTTCGCCACAGTACCTGCAGGACTTAATAAGCTGGTCTGCTATTGGTGCCAGGACCACTGAATCTCAAACCCACAGAGAGATGGCTAGCGGCCTTTCTTCCGCAGTTGGTTTTAAAAATGGTACCGATGGAGGCCTTACGGTTGCGATCAATGCCCTGCAATCAGTATCCAGCCCACACCGTTTTCTTGGTATTAATAAGGATGGTGGCGTATCGGTAATCACTACCCGAGGTAATCAGTACGGGCATGTGGTGTTGCGCGGGGGCAATGGTAAGCCCAATTATGATTCGGTTAGCGTTACCATGTGCGAGAAAGTACTGGCAGATGCAAAGGTCACTGGCAACATCATGATTGACTGCAGTCACGCCAACTCCAATAAAAATCACGAGCTGCAACCGCTGGTGATGGACAATGTCTCAAACCAGATTCTGGAAGGCAACAAATCAATTATTGGTGTGATGATTGAGAGCAATCTGGGCGCAGGCAACCAGAAGATCCCCAGTGACCTGAGCCAGTTGAAGTACGGCGTTTCCGTTACTGACGCATGTGTTGACTGGGAAACCACCGAAACCATGCTTAACAAAGCTGCTGAAAAAGTAGCCGAAGCACTTCCCGCTCGGATTTCTTAATCAAAAAACCCAGGGATGGGTTGATCATCACGTCACTATTAGAAACACAAACCCCGCCTGATATAACACTTTAATAACCACATATAAGCTACTGATTTATAAAAGTTTAGAACTGCAAAAGGTACTAAACTACTAGACCGTGACGCGATGTGCTTTATCTGCTTAATAATATAATAGGAGTGCTAAATGAGCTTTTTGGAGATATATAAACCAAAAGTATTGGATTTTTGTCTCGGTCACTGGTAGTTTCATACCCTTATAAGGGAGGGCGAATTGAGTTCTCCGGGCTATTACGTACGCATTAAATGTAATAATAATCACTAACTACTGCAGGGATAGCAAAGAAACAGGCAGTAGAGCATGCAAACTTTACAAAACAAGTCACCCCATTCTTTCTGCTCGGCACGAACATTTTCCACAGAGGTTTATCAATCATTAAGCCCCTGGCTCGATGTTAGAGTTACGGAAATGGCAGGCTACGATTACGTTTTCGCTCCGATGAGCCTTTGTGACCAGATTACTGACTTTATCACTCTCCAGGAGTTTTTAATTAACATTCAAGCGGTGATCGGTTCAGATTTACAACGCACCATCCTTATCGGAACGGAAAGAGCTGAAGACGGTAGCCTTGAAATGGACAGGTATGACGCCGTTTGGAGTGATTCTGTAATAATAGATTGCCATAGAACCTCCCTTGAGGGTTCTCCACAGTTTGATTTCATACGTATGTTGCAACAACACAGTTCGCCGCTCATTGATGAGTAGATATGCGTATCTGCCAGGCCGAGTGAAAACGAGGAGCTTGCTAGTGATCCATGCGTAAAGTCGCAACAGTTTGCTTATACTGCGTTTGTTACCGACCTTTCACATGAATTAGTAGTAGGCCTTTGACTTGTCCGAGTGGTCGGTGATATCTCTCACACCTGTTAGCTCAGGTATCTTTTCAAGCAAGGCTTTCTCAACGCCCTGTTTCAAGGTCATGTCTACCGCGCTGCAACCCTGACATCCGCCGCCAAAACGCAATATTGCGTAGCCGTCTTCAGACATTTGCTCGAGGCTGACATTTCCACCATGGGAAGCAAGGCCAGGGTTAACCTCGTTATACAAGATGTAATTCACCTTGTCTTCTATCGGACTGTCATCGTGGATTCTTGGCATTTTCGAGTTAGGCGCGCGTATCGTTAACTGGCCACCCATTTTGTCTGACGAAAAGTCCACTTTGGCTTCATCAAGAAAGGGCACGCTTCGATCTTCAAAGTAGGCCGTAAACCCCGCCAGATCGAGCTGCTGGTCTTCTTCGTTCTCCTCCCCTGGTCTGCAATATGCAATGCAGGTTTCGGCTTGAGGCGTTCCCGGGTTAGACACGAACATGCGTATGCCAATGCCTTCACAATCCTGCTTCTCCAGTAGTTCTTTCAAGTAAGATTGCGCGGAATCGGTAATCGTGACGTTAAGCATAGCTCTCCTTATTAATACTTGAGCAGAATACTGGGTTATTCTACTCAATTAGAAACAGTTTTTAAATATATTTACAGGCTGGTTTATTACTGGCAATAAGATGCCTTTAATGTTCGAATCTGTTAGCATCGCGACCCGGCTATATCAAAATATTTCGATATAGCTTTATATTGCACAAAAACATGCGGATCAAGGTAAACATGAATCAAGCACTACACCAGCGTATCGACGCACTCTACTCGCTTATCAAACAGCGCATCCTGATTCTTGACGGGGCAATGGGGACCATGATCCAGGGTCATAAGCTCCAGGAAGCAGATTATCGCGGCGATCGTTTTGCTGATTTTCACACTAGCCTGCAAGGCAATAACGACCTTCTAAGTATTACCCAGCCGGAGATTATCGCAGATATTCACCGGGCATATTTTGATGCCGGGGCCGATATCATTGAAACAAATACCTTCAATGCCACGCGGCTTTCCATGTCCGACTACGCGCTGGAGGAACTTGCGTATGAATTGAATGTTGCCTCAGCCGCCCTTGCTCGTAAAGCCGCTGACCAACAGACCAGGCAAACCCCGGAAAAGCCCCGTTGGGTGGCTGGCGTTATCGGCCCCACTAGCCGCACAGCATCAATATCGCCAGACGTCAATGATCCTGGCGCGCGGAATGTCACCTTTGACGAATTGGTGCGCAACTATTGCGAAGCTGCAAAAGGGCTTATCGAAGGTGGTGCCGACATACTATTGATCGAAACCGTTTTCGATACGCTTAATGCAAAGGCCGCCGTATTTGCTGTTAAGACAGTGTTTGAGGAACTTGGCTTTGAATTACCAATAATGATCTCTGGCACCATTACTGATGCGTCCGGGCGCACACTTTCCGGGCAAACAACGGAAGCGTTTTACAATTCACTGGCACACGCAGAACCATTATCTATAGGCCTTAACTGTGCGCTCGGGGCGAAGGAATTAGAGCCTTATGTGCGGGAAATGTCCCGTGTAGCCAATTGTTTCGTCTCTGCACACCCCAATGCAGGCCTGCCAAACGAATTTGGAGAGTATGATCAAACGCCTGATGAAATGGCCGATATCGTCGCGGATTTCGCGAAAAAATCATACGTTAACATTATTGGCGGTTGCTGCGGCACATCTCCGGCCCATATAAAGGCAATCGCAACCGCCATTGCAGCGCTTCCTCCTCGCCTTATCCCCGAGCGCGAAGCCGCCTGCCGCCTCTCCGGGTTGGAGCCCTTCAACATTAAATCCGACTCCCTTTTTGTTAACGTTGGCGAGCGCTGTAATGTTACAGGCTCTGCCCGGTTTAAACGATTGATCCTTGAAGAGGATTACTCAACGGCTTTGGAAGTTGCACTACAACAGGTGCACGACGGCGCGCAGGTTATAGATATCAACATGGATGAAGGCATGCTCGACGCAAAGGCTGCCATTGTCCGTTTTCTAAACCTCATTGCCGGTGAGCCCGACATCACCAAACTGCCGATAATGATCGACTCATCCAAGTGGGATGTCATTGAAGCAGGCCTGCAGTGTGTGCAGGGGAAGCCCATCGTCAATTCCATCAGCATGAAGGAAGGTGAAGCAGACTTTCTCGAAAAAGCCCGCCTGTGCCGGCTTTACGGTGCTGCCATAATCGTAATGGCCTTCGATGAACAGGGGCAGGCAGATACTGCAGCGCGAAAAATAGAGATTTGCAAGCGCTCCTATGAGCTGTTGCTGGGGATTGGTTTTCCACCAGAAGACATAATTTTTGACCCCAATGTTTTTGCCGTGGCAACCGGTATTGAAGAGCATAATAATTACGCTGTCGACTTTATTGAAGCCACACGCTGGATTACGAAAAACCTGCCGCACGCGGGTATATCCGGCGGAGTTAGCAATGTATCGTTTTCTTTTCGGGGCAATAACCCGGTACGAGAGGCGATACACTCCGTGTTTCTCTACCACGCTATTAAAGCGGGCATGAACATGGGTATCGTCAACGCCGGGCAACTGGCGATTTATGATGATCTTCCGCAAGAATTACGCAGCAGCGTGGAGAAGGTAGTATTAAATCAATCCGAGAATGGCACAGAGGAATTACTCGCTATTGCCGACAAGTATCGCGGTGGCGGACAGAGCCAGAGCAAAAAAGAAGATCTTGAATGGCGTAGCTGGGATGTAAAAAAGCGCCTTGAGCATGCTTTGGTAAAAGGCATTTCGTCCTATGTTGAAGAAGATACTGAAGAAGCACGCTTACAGGCAAAGCGCCCTCTGGATGTAATCGAGGGTACTTTAATGGACGGCATGAACGTTGTTGGAGACCTGTTTGGTGCTGGCAAAATGTTTTTACCTCAGGTCGTAAAAAGTGCACGCGTTATGAAGCAGGCCGTTTCTCATTTGCAGCCTTATATCGAAGCTGAAAAAAGCGAAGCGACAAGGTCCAATGGCAAAATTCTTATGGCCACCGTTAAAGGCGATGTACACGACATAGGTAAAAACATCGTCGGTGTGGTGCTTCAGTGTAACAATTTTGAGGTTGTTGACCTCGGGGTAATGGTGCCATGCGAAAAAATCCTTGAGGTTGCAGAGCAGGAAAACTGCGATATCGTCGGCCTTTCCGGGCTGATCACTCCGTCTCTGGACGAAATGGTAACCGTTGCACAAACCATGGAACAAAATGGTATTAACAAGCCTTTGCTCATTGGTGGCGCCACAACCTCCAAGGCGCACACAGCGGTAAAAATCGACCCGCAATTTGCAATGAACCAGGCTGTTTATGTGCCTGACGCATCACGCGCAGTGGGTGTAGCGACAACCTTACTCTCCGAAACTAACAGAGTAAACTATATCGCAGAATTGAAAGAAGAATACGAAAAGGTTCGCGAGCGCAGAAAAAACCGCACTAAAAAAGACAAGTCTTTTAGCTATCAACAGGCCTTAAATAAAAAGCTGCAGCTTGACTGGAATAATTACACTCCCACCGAACCCGAGTTCCTTGGCATTAAAACGCTCGAGGACTACCCTCTTGAAAAACTCGTCGAATTTATAGATTGGAGCCCCTTTTTTATCACTTGGGATCTGGTAGGCAAATACCCCAGGATTCTCGACGACGAACATGTTGGCGAAGCTGCCACACAACTGTTTGATGACGCAAAAGAGATGCTCGACACCATCATTGAGAAAAAATTACTCAAAGCGCGTGCAGTATTCGCATTCTGGAAAGCCCAGAGCCGTGATGACGATATTACCCTCTATGACAGCAATGGTGAGCAGCTGGCCACGCTTTACCACATTCGTCAGCAGACCAACAAAACCAACAACCCTGACCAGCCAACACTCTCCCTGGCAGATTTTGTAGCACCTGAAGATTCAGGGAAATGCGATTATCTGGGGGGCTTTGCCCTTACCGCAGGTATTGGTGCAGACACGCTCGCTGCAGAGTACGAGGCAAAGGGTGATGACTACAGCGCAATTATGGTGAAAGCCCTGGCGGACCGTCTCGCTGAAGCCTTTGCCGAGCACCTGCACCAGCGTGTTCGCACCGAATTCTGGGCCTACGACCGCAATGAGGCGCTGGATAGCAAGGCACTGATTCAAGAGAAGTACTGCGGTATACGCCCTGCCCCGGGCTATCCAGCCTGCCCTGATCACACAGAGAAGGCCACCTTATTCCGCCTGCTGCAAGCCTCGGCCATTGGCATGGAACTTACCGAGCATTTCGCCATGAACCCAGCAGCCTCGGTTTCCGGCTGGTACTTTGCTCATCCACAATCAAAGTATTTTAATGTAGGCAAAATCAACAAGGATCAGGTTAAATCGCTTGCTGAGCGAAAACGGTGCAGCGAAGAGCAAATTGAGAAATGGTTACAGCCCGTATTGAACTACGACCTATAAATTGGCGCACAACCCTACACTAAAGAGTGACGTAGGTCGTATTTCAACCACTCTTTAGTGTGAGCGCAAAATGTCTTTCTATACTCCAGTTTAGTTGTTGTTCAAACCTAAGGAGATTAAGGATGTATAAGTGCTTCAACGTTTCTCTCATCACCCTCTGTATGCTTGTGCCTGGCATTGCGCTAGCAGACGAAGTGGATATGAACCTGGAAACTGCGCAACAGGTTGTAGAAGACTACAAAGATCTTCGCCGCCAATGCTCAGCTTCCAGGGGTGAAATACGCAGACAATGCTTTAACCAGCTCAGCTCAGCCAACACCCACTACCAAAAGGCTAAGAAAGTGATCGTAGAAGACGGTGGGAATAAAGACAGCGTGCACTATATAAGCTTCGCTCAATAAGCCCTTCTCCAGTTCCATCCTGGCCGGCTTACCCGCGATACGGGAATAAGCAAGGCTGGGATGCCCGCTCAAACTTTGCAGATCATTTTATTTACCCAAGGGTGGCTTTTTACCCGCCGTCTGGCATGATTAGCGGCAATTCAGCAACGTAACGTCCCCCCATGTCAGCACAAAAAAAACCAGGGCAAAAACCGCTTTCTTATCTGCGATTACTGAGATCTGCAGCAGCAGCGGCTTTTGGTGTTCAAAGCAAAGCAGCCCTCCAGGCAGATTTCTCACAAAAAAGCATTATTCCCTTTATCGTTATCGGCATAGTGTTCACCGCCCTCTTTTTGTTCAGCTTGATACTGCTGGTCAGCCTCATAGTTTAGGCCTCCTGTCCAGCCCTCGAAACGACCGATCAGCAAAGCGCTGCTTGACTTTAGGCGCCATGAAAATGAAGATATAAGCGACAACTCTATTAATAATCAGGCTTATGCCCATAACCCGGAGTACCCAAGCTGTGATCTTCCTGCATTCCCCTGTCTTTTCCCGTCTAATTCTCTCCGTCGCATTTGTGTCTCTTGTAGCGTGCGGAGGAAGCGGTGGAAAGAAACCTTCAGTCAGCGATTCAGTCGGTTCCAGCTCTTCAAGCTCATCGAGTAGCTCCTCCAGCACAACTTCATCCAGTTCCAGTTCATCTTCCAGTTCATCTTCCAGTTCATCTTCCAGTTCATCCTCCAGTTCATCCTCCAGTTCATCCTCCAGTTCATCCTCTAGTTCATCCTCTAGTTCATCTTCCGGCTCTAGTGGTTCAAGCGAGCTGCTTATACAGGAAAACACCACTGGCTTTTGCGAAGTTAACGGCAGCATAGATTCGGATAACACCGGATTTACCGGCGATGGTTTCGCCAATACTGATAATGCTCAAGGCGCGAGTATTACCTGGAAAGTCAATACTGGCGCTGCCGGCAGCTACCAACTGGAATGGCGCTACGCAAACGGTGGTGATAGCAGCCGTTCTGGCGAAATATATATCAATGGCAGCGGTGCTTCGCAAACTGCAGTACTGGCTACCACCGGGGCCTGGAGCAGCTGGACATCGGAAGCTGCCACGGTTGAACTGGCTGCAGGGACAAACACCATCTCCCTGCTGGCAACCAGCAGCGATGGACTCGCAAATATCGACTATCTCAAGCTTGTGGGTAATCAACTCTCTACCGCAGATTGCAACAGTGGCAGCTCGTCCAGCAGCTCAGGCGGGCTTGAGGGCCCACTGCTATCGCAATCCAGTAACCCGGTACATGGCGACTTTAACAGTGCACGCTCAGAATGGAACGCCAGCAAGGCGGATATTGTTCTTTCCTATCAGCTGGATAACGGCGGCTGGCCAAAAAACAACGATTATGACGAGTTGGATAGTCCGGGCAGCGGCGGCAGTGACAACGGCACCATCGATAACGGCGCTACAACCACTGAAATGATCTTTCTGGCAGAACGTTACAGGCTAACAGGCGAAAGCAAATATCGCGATGCGGTGCGAAAAGGTATGGAATGGCTGCTGGACGCCCAATACGACAATGGCGGTTGGCCTCAGTTCTGGCCACTGGAAGGTGGTTACAAAGACCACGCCACCTACAACGATGACGCCATGGTAAAGGCTCTCACCTTGCTGCACCACGCGGTCAACGAAAGCGAACCCTTTGCCTCTGACATTTTTAACGATACACACCGGGCAGAGATGCAAGTCGCAATCAATTTGGGCGTGGATTATATTCTTAAATCCCAATATAAGCGTGGCGAAACGCTGACAGCCTGGTGCGCACAGCATGGGAGATACGACTATGCCCCCAAACTGGCGCGCAGCTATGAGCTGCCTTCCCTGAGCGGGAGTGAATCCGTTGGCGTAGTGACTTTCCTGATGACGCAACCCCAGGCACCGCAAGTTGTAGCGGCCATCGAAGCTGCCTTGGCATGGTTCAGAAGCGCCGATACTTACCTCGCCGACCACAGCTATGATAAAACCCAGACGGGTGCGGGTGTGAGCCCCATCGTATCCGACCCCGGCGCTAAGATGTGGTTGCGCTTTTATGAATTAAGTGATAACCAGGCAATGTTCGTCAACCGGGACGGGACCGTGTTCAGGGATATCACATTAATGGACGCAGAGCGCAAAGACGGCTATCGCTGGGGTGGTGACTGGCCCGAAGATTTGCTGGATTACGCAGAGAGTGTTGGGTACTAAACAACAGGGTTGGCCGGGAATTTCTCACGTTTAACGAAGCAATTCAGCAGCTAGCCACATAATTGGGGCTTGCCCGTGGCCATCACCAGTTAATCTGGTAAGCCCCGTGTATTCTTCTGCTGAATCTTTGTACCAAGTACCAACACAAATGCTGGAAACATCACCATCGGAATTGATCTTTGCTTGCAGTCCGTTCCAGGCTTTTTCAATCACAGGAACAAATACATCGGCATCTAAAACACCCCGTTTTACACCTGCAACCATGGCATAGGTGAACATGGGAGTGCTGGAGCTTTCACCCCAATTACTTGGGTGATCCGGCAAATTAACAACCTGGGACCACAAACCGCTGTTCAGTTGATAAGGTAGCAAGCCTTCCATCATTCGCATATATCCGTTTTTGATTGTCTGATAATGCTGGTGTGATTCTGGAAGATCACGCATCATTTCGGCCATTCCAGCTGCGAACCAACCGTTTCCTCGTCCCCAATAGGTTCGTGCCCTGGAAACATTGTGGAAGAACAGACCATTTGACTGCTGAAAGCTGAGGTAATCGACCATTGTGCTTGCCATAAAGTCCAAATATTTCACATCGCCCGTGGCCCGATAGGCCTGCAACTGAAGGCCAGTCATCATGAACATATCGTCAATTGCGTTTCTGGTTTGGTTTGTCGCTTGCTGATGATCGGCGACTTCAGTTCCAAGAGAAAGGTAGCTTTGATCACTGGTCTGGATATAGATTTCAAGTGGTACCATGCCGAAAATATAACGGTCAACGTGGGCGGTCCCTCCCTTCATTGCACTTACAAAGTTTTGTTTTAAGGGGTTGAACTTGGCAACCAGTGAATCGAGCAATTGTTGATTCTGCGTCAGGTTAGCAATGGCTATGGAACCGTACCACTCACAAGCAGTTTTGTATCCATCTCCAGGAAGGTTGGCTACCGAGCTAAATTTCAGGCTTTGCTTGTCAAATCGACCAGCAAGCTTTGCGCCTATTTCCTGAGCCGAGGGTACCAGGTGAGATAAAGCTCCAGCATTGGGGTTGGTTGACCCCTCGGCAACAGCAATAGCACCTCCATTGCCAGAATACACCGTAATGCCGCTTAAGGTTGCGTTATCCAGCAAGGCCTCCACAGTGATACTTAATCTACCATCGGACACCACAACATCATCTAGCGCATATGTATAGGCGCCGTCGTGACCGACCAGCGAATACAAATCAACAGAGGATAGAATTTGCTGCTCCGCTACTGATACGTCAAACGATCTAGCTCCAGCAGAGGTCTGATGAAGCTCAGCAAAGTGAATTGTTACGGAATACATCGCATCCGTCACAGGGATTTGATAGCTGAAATTCCCATAACGTTCTGATTGATAGACAGCATCATCAGCAACGCCACTAATCGGGTCTGAGGTAGAGTTTGTCGAACCTCCAACAAAATAGCGGTCGCTAAGATATTCCACGCCAGCCAATAAGGCGTTAGAGCCCCCAGAATTAATTGCTATTACCAGTTCGTGTTCAGATCCACCACTTGTACTAGAGCTTGAACTACTAGAGCTTGAACTAGAGCTTGAACTACTGCAGCTTGAGCTAGAACTGCTGGAGCTGGAAGAACTCGACGAATTTGCTACATCACTGCCACAGCTGGCAATACAGAGGCTCAACTCACAAGCGCTAATTACTTTGATACTAGTTAAAGCTATGGCTGGCATAGGAGCTTTAGTCGTTTTCATAATTCACGCACACTATTGGATAATATACGGGCTGAGAATCCTTCTTCGCTGCTACTGGCCAAAATGGCGACTAATAGGCAGATAGAAAAGCACGAAATAGTGTTCTGAATGTGTGATCGAATATTGTGCATATTCATCTCAAGTACCCGTAGGCCAATGTTTGGGCGTCTAACGTTTATAAAATAGTATGCGCCATTATATACCTTGCTCCCGCATAGCTCTCACCTCAGCTCCGTATTCTCATTCCAAACCACAAAATACAGTGACCCGGATGGTTCATTAATATGGGGTACTCGAAATATATAAGGAATACCTAATATTATGAGCAGCATCAAGATCGTGCTCAGTTACTTTTAGTATCATGGCCGTGTTTCAACAGCCGAATTGATGGGGTTCACGTCAAGCGCCAGCAGCGAGGTTCAATAGCAGACCGGACTACAGACAACAAAAACCTTACATGTCCCGTTAAGATTTACAGCATGAATTCGGTGTTATTAACTTGGCAATAGTTATTGTTAAGTTAATAGGCGGTGCACGGACGCACCGCATTGCCGTAGGGCAATGTAAGCCCTTGAAATGCCGTTGAATTCACGCATTTACGCCAGTATTTCAAGGGCGCGCGCAATTAGATAGTTGGGATAATCTATTTAATTGCCGGGTTAATAGATAAAGCAACAAATCCATTAAGAGAATTAACGTGACCACAGACACTGCAAACACCAAACCAGCCAGTAATGTGTGGCCGGTGGACCGGTTTATTACTGCAACTGCAGCAATTATCCTGTTATTACTGGGGTATCTTATCTACATTGAAACAGCGCCTTTCCTGCTGGCTTTATATATCGTAGGCGCGGTGATGGGCGTGGCCTTGTTTCATGGTTCTTTTGGGTTTACTGGAGCCTGGCGTACATTTGTTATTACTGGCAGTGCAGCCGGTATGCGCGCGCAGCTGATAATGTTTGCTGCGGTGACGGTATTGGTAGTGCCTTTACTCGCAGGCGTAATAGAGGTGGAAGGGGTGAATGGGTCATCAGCTCCTCTCGGCGTGTCCTTACTGCTTGGCTCGTTTATTTTTGGTTATGGCATGCAGCTTGGTGGAGCCTGTGGATCTGGCACATTGTTTACGGTGGGCTCGGGTAACACACGCATGCTGATCACCTTTCTATTTTTTATTGTGGGCGCGTTTGTTGGTTCAATCCATCAAGTGTGGTGGATGAGTCTGCCCTCCTCGCCGGCGATAGTTTTATACGAGAGTCTGGGTCCCTGGCTAGCCATTACTCTTCAATTAACCATTATTGCTGCGCTTTGGTATTTATTTGGCCTGCGTGAAAAGCAAAAACGGGGAAAAACCGCTTGGGGCTTAAGCACAGCTTGCGATGTAAAAGGTGTGCGCCGCTTGTTTTGCGGGCCCTGGCCTCTGTTATGGGCCGCATTGATTTTAGCCCTCGGCAACATGCTAACAGTGATCATAAGCGGATCACCCTGGGGGATCACATTTGCATATGCACTCTGGGGAGCGAAAGCGGCTCAAGCCTTTGGCTTCGATCTGGCAAGTAACGCCTATTGGTCCAGCAATTTTGCGTCGCTGGCCTTGTCGGATTCGATTCTGGTGAATGTAAATTCGCTGATGGCGATAGGGGTTATCCTGGGTGCCATGTTGGCGGCAGGCTTAGCCAACCAGTTTAGTAAAGGCAGCCCAAGCAGAATGCACTGGAAGAGTGTTGTCGCTGCGATTATTGGTGGCTTGTTGATGGGCTACGGTGGTCGAATTGGTTTTGGCTGTAACATAGGCGCCTTGTTCTCAGGCCTTGCCAGTGCAAGCCTACACGCCTGGGTTTGGTTTGGATTTGCCTTTGCCGGCTCATGGCTTGGCATTAAAACCCGGCCTTTGTTTGGCCTGGAGAACAGGTTTCAGGAGGCATAATGGAAACAGCAAGCTACAAACGTCGATATGTGATTCTGTTTATCGTATTGATAGCTGCATTAATAGCGGCTGATCATATCACCAGCCCTACCTTTGCATACAACATGGGCAAGGGGGGAGATAGTATTTTGCTGAAGCAGGAGCAAATGTCTGGCTCAGGTTGTGGCGAGCCTTAAATTTTCTATTTTTCATTTTCAGCGGTGCCTTGTCTACTGTGAGCTTTTCGATAGTAGAAAACCACAGTGCTACACTTTTTCCAGATCATGGAACAGTTTTCTGTTGCTGGCTCTGAAAGCCAGTTCCTTTTCATGATCAAATTGCCTTCGCATAAATTCGCGCATTTCAGGCAAAATCTCACAATTGAAGCGCTGCCCGCTGAATACGCCATAGTGCCCTACGCCTTTTTGTACGTGGGCCACGCGCATCTCCCTGGGGATATTGACACACAAATCATGGGCGGCCTGGGTTTGCCCGACGCCTGATATATCGTCGTTCTGCCCCTCCACGGTCATCAGCGCAACGCGTTTTATGGCCGCTGGATTTACACCTTGCCCTCGGTGCTTGAAGGTTCCTCTTGCCAATTTATGCTGCTGGAAAACATCGCGTATGGTTTGCAGGTAAAACTCTTCCGTAAGGTCCATCACGGCCAGATATTCGTCATAAAACTCACGATGCTTTTGTGTGTTATCACAATCACCTTCAACCAGGTGTTCAAAAAATTGTTTATGTGCCTGGTTATGACGATTCTGGTTCATGCTTAAAAAGCCTCCCAGCTGCAAAAAGCCAGGATACACACGCCGCATAAGCCCTTTGTTTGGCCATGGCACAGAATAGATCATATTATCTTTAAACCAACTGAGGTTTTGCTCTTTGGCAATCTGATTTGGCGTAGTGGGAGATTGTCTTGAATCAATGGGCGAGCCCATGATTGTCATTGAGGCAGGCAGTGCAGCTTTTTTCTTCTCTGACAAAAGCGAAACCGCAGAAAGTACTGCAGGTCCAGGCTGACAGATCGCAATTATGTGTAGGTCCGGCCCAAGAAACTCAATAAACTCCAGCAGATAATCTATGTAGTCATTTAAATCAAAACGGCCCTGGTGCACCGGCACCTCGCGTGCGTCGGCCCAGTCTGTAACATAGATTTCGTGGTCGGGAAGCATGGCCTCAACGGTGTTTCGCAACAGCGTGGCATAGTGACCAGAAAGAGGCGCGACCAATAATACTCTTGGGTCTGCCACACTATCACTGCGCGCCTTGCGCAAATCATCCTGTTTGCGTTCGAAGTGCAGCAGCTTGCAGAGAGGTTTGCAAAGGATACTGCGTTCTTTAACGCGCACAGCCTTACCTTTTACACTGGTCTTATTCAGTCGCCACTCGGGCTTAGCATAACGCCGCGTGAGTGACTCAAACAGTTCGCATGCGGCACCGGCATTGCGACCGAACCAGGTATAGGAGGCGGGGTTGTACGGCGATTGCAGCAGCTTTTTGTTGGCCTCTACAAGCTGACGCAAGGGTGCCAGGGCTGCATGATTTAGCTCATAGGCGTGATATAGCATGTCAAACTCCGAAATCAGCTAAGCTATTAACCTGGCAATCAAATAAGTGATCCTTGCTAATTTGATTGTCGCCCTTAAAACACTGGCGCAACTGTGCGAAGTTGCTTGTGTTTTAAGGGCTCGTGCCGAACTTTGTTCGGTTCCCGGCAATTGCTCCTGCATTGCTCTACCATCCGCCTTCCATGGCGGAGCATGTACCTCATTAACCCTGCATCATTGCTGTCCCACAAAGCCTAAAAACATGGATTCGGTGTTTGTTACTGCTACCTTCGCCAGCATGGACGCTGGCGTAGAGCTTACAGGGACGTACTTGCAGCGTGTAGCAGTGGCAAATACCGGATTCATGTCTGCGCCAAAGCTAGTAATCTCCAAGCCCTTTTAAAATCGAGAGCGACGAAATAGTTAATGGGACAGCAATGACCCTACATATAAAACATCGCCGGGTTAATAAAATCATAACATGCAGTGCTGCACTGCACCATAATCAGTCAATCCAGCGCTTTGAGAGCTTGTGATAAGCGTCGACCCGGCGATCCCTTAGGTAGGGCCAGATTCGGCGGATATCTTCCGAGCGGTTCAAGTCCACTGGTGCGCAGAAGGCCCCCTCGCCCTCAAGCACGGGCTGTAACAGAAACTCGCCCTGCGGGCCAACAATGAAGCTCGATCCCCAAAAATCGATGCCGTCTTCCGTCGATAGCGGAGAAGACTCAAAGCCCGTGCGGTTGGCCACCAACACAGGTATGCCGTTAGCGATTGCATGGGCACGCTGAATGGTAACCCACGCTTGCTGCTGCCTTTGTTGTTCGTCCTCATCATCATTCGGGTCCCAGCCGATGGCGGTTGGATATATAAGGAAATCCGCACCAGCCAAGCCCATCAACCTCGCCGCTTCGGGATACCACTGGTCCCAGCATACGAGAACCCCCAGCGTACCAATTCGGGTTTGCACGGGCTTAAAACCATTTAAATACGGCTCTTCCGCATCCCCAGGGGTAAAGTAGAATTTTTCATAGTAGCCGGGGTCATCAGGAATGTGCATTTTACGGTAGATACCCGCCCTGCCATTTGCGCCGTCAAACACTTGAGCGGTATTGTGATAGACACCGGGCGCGCGCTTTTCAAAGCCCGACATCACCACAACAACATCCAGCTCTGCAGCAAGGGCACCAATGGTTTGCGCCGTTTCGCCATCAAGCGGCTCTGCAAGCTCGAAGTTATCAGTATCTTCAAGCTGACAGAAATACTGGGTGGCATGTAATTCCTGCAACACAATGAGTTGTGCACCCTGCCCGGCTGCATCACGAATATGACCTTCTGATGCCGCGAGGTTTTGTTGTTTATCGTTGCCGGGTATGGCTTGTTGAATAACGGCTGCGATTATTGTTTTGTTCATATAAATTTTACTAGGCCAGTTGCATCGTCGCACAGTGCAAACTGCCATGTTGCTCCACCAGGGCTGCACAAGGTACGGCGATTATATTCATTTGCGGAAGCGCTTTTTTCAGGATGCTCACAGCTTGCTGGTCTTCTGCGACATCGTAAACAGGTAAAAAAAGACTTTTATTGCAGATAAGGAAATTGGCATAGCTCGCCGGTAATATTCGGCCATCAATTTTACTGTTAAGCAATGGAACAGGCAGTTGGTGCAACTGCCAAGCCCTTTTTATGCATATTTTTTCAAGCTGCGCGACAAGGGATGACAAAGCCGGCGCATCGTGATGTTGAGTGGACTCGCCACAACACACCAGCACATCATTCTTAATAAAACGTGCCAGAGTATCGATGTGACCGTCGGTATCATCGCCTTCAAGCTGAATACCGCTCAGCCATTCTATCGCCGATACCCCCAACTCTTTTATGAGCAGCTTTTCCATATCCGTTTTGCTTAGACCAGAGTTACGCGCCTGGTCAATGATACAGGCCTCGTTAAGCAGCAAGACACCGTCGGCATTGACCTCCAATGCACCTCCCTCCAATACCAAAGGGCGTTTTTCAAAAGGCTTAATGGCTAACTGTGAAGCGACTCTATTATCCGCCTCTGAAGGATATTTTTGCCCCCAACCATTAAACTGAAATGCGCGATAACTGACAGCACCATGATCATTGACCAGACTCAAAGGCCCATAATCCCGTATCCAGGTATCGTTATAAGTGACCGTAGTAATAAGCGATAAACGCGCCCTTTGTTCAATCGTTAAGGGCAATGTTTCTATCCATTCATCGCGTCTATCGCCGGGGTGAACCAGCAGAGAAATGCTTACCGCCTTGTCGTGCACTAATATGCTTTTTATTATCCCCGCATAACAATCAAGCGCTTCTGTCAGGTTATGCTGCCAATCGCTGCCGGAAAAGGGTAAGGCAAGCAGAATTTTCCTTACCAGCGAAAACTCTGGTAGCAGCCTATGGGATGGAGACATGCCTTAGCGGAAATTATTGATTGAATATGGGAGCAATCGTTGAACGCCACACGCGCTCATCAACCACGCCCACATGTTTATAGCGAATAATACCCGTTGCATCCACGACAAAGGTTTCCGGAGCACCGTAAACACCCAGGTCCAGTCCGAGGCGACCGTCTTTATCAACGATGGTTGTATGATAAGGGTCTTCAAAGTTTTTCAACCACTCCCTTGCCGGCTGGTCTTCATCTTTATAATTGAGGCCGACAATTTTTATCCCCTGCTCTGCAAGTTTGTTAAGAAAGGGGTGCTCAACACGACACGAAGGGCACCAGGTAGCCCAAACATTGATAAGATAGGGCTCACCCGCAAATTCTAGTTCCGTAACAAGGCGCTCGGGATCGTGCAGATCTGGCAATGAAAACGCTGGCACGGGTTTATCAATAAGTGCTGAAGGCAAATGGTTGGGGTCAAGGGACAATCCTCGCCATAAAAATACAGCAAGTACCACGAAAATTATTAAAGGAACAAAAAGTTTTAATCTTTTCATGTCCTGCCCTTAGGCTTTCTCCGGTAATTCATTAACTGGCTCAGGCTCACTTATGTCTAGTTCACTGCTATTGGGCGCGTTTTCACTTCCCTCTTCAAGCGCATCTTCGACCTTTTTCCTGATTCTGTAACGTTTATCAGCGATAGCGAGCGCACCACCAAGGGCCATAAATACGGCCCCCAGCCAAATCCAGCGAACCAGAGGTTTAAAATGTATACGCACAGCCCAGTCGCCATTATCAAGCTCATCGCCAAGGGCGACGTAAATATCTCTGAAGAAACCCATGTCAATGGCCGCTTCTGTCATCACACTGCCACCTGAAAAATAGCGTCTTTTTTGTGGCCGCAGCCGCGTAATTTCTTTGCCTTTTTTACGAACAATAACGTCCCCGACATCTGCAAAATAATTATCTCCCCGGGTACGAGTAACATCGAGCAGCTCGTATTCGTAGCCTGCCGCAAAAAGCGGTTCACCAATAGTGAGTCGAACGTCGCGTTGATCGCTGTATATGGTATTCAGGGATGCTCCCAGCAGCGACACACCAAAACCAATGTGCGCTATTATCATGCCATAATAACTCAGTGATAGCTTTGACAGCCCTGCGGTGGCGCTTGATGATTTACTGATCTTCCTGCGTACGTCCGACAGCGCAGCAAGAACAACCCAGGACCCCAAGGTAATTGATATAGCAGCAGCAATTGAATAAGGCCCGTCTATTACACCCGGCAGGAAACTGCCAATCCAGCAACTGAGCAACAAAGGGGTGAGCTGCCATTTTTTTATTCTGCCATAATCTGTTTTTTTCCAGTTAAGCATTGCGCCCACGCCCATCAGGGCGGCAACCAAAGCCATCAGTTTGACGAAAAAAGTATTAAACCAGGGCTCCCCTACGGATATTTTACCCATCCCCAGCGCATCGGCGATTAGCGGGTAAAGTGTACCCAGCAGTACAAAATTAGCGGTGACAATAAAAATAATAGTATTTGCCAGCAGGAAAGCCTCCCGCGATAGCAGCTCAAAGCCCGATGTACTTTTAACTTCCTGTGCCTTTAATGCATATAAGGTAAGTGAGCCGCCGACCACAATCGCCAGAAATACGAGTATAAAAGTCCCCCTTGTTGGGTCTGTCGCAAAGGCGTGCACAGACGTTAGCACGCCCGAACGCACCAGGAAGGTTCCAAGCAAGCTCAGAGAGAATGTAAAAATGGCCAGAAGCAGTGTCCAGTTCTTAAAAACACCCCTTTTTTCTGTCATCGCCAATGTGTGAATTAAAGCGGTGCCGACCAGCCAGGGCATAAAGGAAGCATTTTCGACCGGGTCCCAGAACCACCATCCGCCCCAGCCTAATTCATAGTAAGCCCACCAGCTGCCTAGAGCGATACCAATGGTTAAAAAGCACCAGGCGGCATTCGTCCACGGGCGAGACCAGCGCGCCCAGGCTGCATCGAGCCTGCCTGACAGCAATGCCGCTATGGCAAAGGCAAATACCACCGAAAAACCCACATAGCCCATGTATAACATTGGAGGATGAATAATCATTCCAGGGTCTTGCAGTAAAGGGTTCAGGTCACCTCCGTCGTGGGGAATATTGGGCAGAACTCTCTCAAAAGGGTTGGATGTGGCAATAATAAACAACAAAAATCCAACCGCAATCATGCCCATTATGGAAAGCACTCTGGCGAGAACATCGATAGGCAGGCGACTGCTCAAAACGCTTACGGCCAGAGTCCAGCCAGCCAGTATTAATATCCACAAAAGCAAAGAGCCTTCGTGCCCGCCCCACACTGCACTTAATTTGTACTGCACAGGTAGCACCAGGTTGGAATGATTGGCTACGTACTTAACCGAAAAATCATCTGAATAAAACGCCCAGGTGAGAATCACAAATGCAATTGCCACAAATACAAACATGCCTGTTGATAAAGAGCGTGCGGATGCCATCCATACAAGCCGCCCGGTGTAACTGCCTGCCATCGGTATAATGGACAAACACAGGGCCAGCAGAAAAGCGATTATGAGCGAAAGCTGACCGAACTCAGGAATCATAATTAAGGCCTTTGCAGGTTTTCATGTGTTCTGCGCCAGTGTTTTGCATAGTATCTGCAACTTCTGGCGGCATATAGTTTTCATCATGTTTGGCCAATACCCTGGTAGCGATAAAAACACCTTCACTGTTGAGTTGACCTGTAAGTACCGCAGCTTCCCCTTCGTCAAACAGGTCCGGAAGAATCTTGTCGTAACGGACAGCCAGTTCGGCCATGCCATCCGTTACCTTAAAGTCCACCACCAGGCTGTCAGCTGCGCGCTTTAAAGACCCGGGAACCACGCAGCCTCCTGCACGAATGTTTTTGCCTTTAGGCGCGGTACCGTCCACTATTTTCGACGGCGGGTAAAACAGGTTCAGATTTTCTTTAAAAGCATAAATCGTAAGGCCAATCGCGGTTGAGCTGAGCAGCACAATAAATACCACCAGAATCAGCCGTTGTTTTCGTTTGGGATGCATAGTTATCTCAGTTACCTTTGCGACGTAAAATTGCCGATTGTGTTTTCAGGAAGCGCCGTTTCGCCATCATCGGAGCAATCGCTACATAGGCAATCCCAACAGCCGACAGGAGATAGGCCGACCAGACATAAACACCGTGGCCATCCATGTTAAATAATTCCTGCAGTGAAGAAAATTGAAAAACAATATCCACCTGATTACCCCTTTTCCAACGCCAGATCCTGAACCCAGCGGGTACGCTTTTCCCGCTCCAGAATTTCTGTGCGAGTATGCAGCAGCAACAGCCAGGCGTAGGCAATGTAAAACGCTATTATCATCCAGATCAAAGGGTAAGCCATGCTGGCGTGTATCGAAGACTTGCCGACAAATTTAATGGTTGCTCCCTGATGCAGGGTATACCACCAGTCTACAGATTTATAGATGATAGGAATGTTCACAGTACCCACCAACGCAAGTATTGCGCTGGTTTTGTCGGCTGCGTCCCGATTTCGATAGGCACCCTGTAAGGCAATAATGCCGAGATAAAGGAAAAACAATACAAGCATTGAGGTTAATCGCGCATCCCATTCCCAGTATGTACCCCAGGTTGGTTTACCCCATATTGCGCCGCTGCTTAAAGAAATGAAGGCTAGTACGGCGCCAATGGGTGCGGCGCACTTCATCGTGATATATGACAGCTTGATGCGCCAGATAAGCCCGATAGCACCACTGATAGCCATGATGTAATAACCCGCCAATGCCAGAAAAGACGCAGGCACATGGATGTATATAATGCGGTAGCTGTTCCCCTGAGTAGCGTGTGGAGGTGCAAAAGCCAAACCCCACACGGTTCCTGTTATCAACATCAGAACCGCGATAAGGCCGAGCCATTTAACCCAGGCACCGGTTTTTTCATAAAACCAGCGCGGCGAACCCAAACGATGAAACCATTGCCAAGCCACATTTCCCCCTTGTTTCAATGTTCCAGGCCGACTTTTAGCGCGCCTGCAGCAGCCAGTGGTGCAAGAAGCAAAGCCATCGCCAGAAAAGCGCCCAGAATTGCCAGCTGGCCGCTATAGCCGAAGCCATCAATAGCATTTCGCACTGCCCCTGAGCCAAATATCAGTACCGGTACATAGAGAGGCATGATAATCAAAGACAGCAGCAGACCACCTCTTCGCAGCGCCACGGTAAGTGCCGCTCCGATTGCCCCGATCAGGCTGAGGCTGCCCGTGCCAAGTAAAAGTGAGACCACCAGAGGCTGGTAACCCCCTTCCGGGAGCGCCATCATAACACCAAGTATGGGCGCCAGCAGACTCAGGGGCAGTCCGGTGATCAGCCAGTGCACCAGCACTTTGGCAATCACCAGCCAATACAAACTTTGTCCACTGAGTACCATTTGCTCCAGGCAGCCATCATCAAAATCACTTTGAAACAGGCGGTCCAGTGACAGTAAGGTCGCCAGCAGGGCGATTATCCAGATTATCCCAGGCGCCAGTATGGCAAGAATTTCACTATCGGGGCTTACACCGAGTGGAACAAATACCACCACACTCAAAAAGAAAATGGCGGGGTTGGCGATATCCCCCCTGTTGCGGAAGCCCAGCATCAGCTCTCGCTTGATGCTGGCTGTGAAGAAGGTGAGCAAACCGGGCAGTTCTGTCATAGCGCCTCACCGGGGGCGTAGTCCGCCAAATCCAGAAGCTTTACGGCAGGCAAATGCATGGCCTGGTGGCTGGTTAACAGAATAATGCCTCCCCGTTCAGCATGTAACGCGATGTTTTGTTCAAGCTCTGCCACGCCCCTTTTATCGATAGCGGTGAAGGGTTCGTCAAGTATCCACAGCGGGGCCTCGCTCAAGTACAAGCGAGCGAGAGCCACCCGACGCTGCTGCCCGGCCGACATCTGAAAACAGTGAACGTGTTCATACCCGGCCAGGCCAACCTTTTCAAGCGCCTTGATACAAGCGCGCCTTCCTGGAACCTCAGCACTTCCTGCGGACTTCTGGCCATTCAAGCCAAAATACCACTCAATATTCTCCAGCGCCGAAAGTGACACATTTACAGCAGCTTGATGGCCAAAATAAAGCAGCGAATCACGTAGACCAGTCCTTTCTTGCGGTGGTTCATTACCCTGGGATTGATTGCCTTGCCACTCAACAGTGCCTTCATCAGCAGCCACAAGCCCGACAATGATTTTCATCAATGTTGTCTTACCGGCACCATTTGGCCCTGCGATCTGGTAGATATCACCACTGTCAAACTGTTGATTAATGTGCTGGAACAACAGGCGCTCATCGCGCTCACAGCTGATGTTGTTAAGAGTCAGGTGATAACTCAATGACTGAAGCCCCGGTTAGGTGAAAAGAGCGCTATTATAACGATAGACTGATGATTCGCCACTTAAGCCAAGGACCAATGGAACTCCCACCCCTGATTACCAGTACCAGAGCTTCCGCCCCTCTCCCTCCGGGAGAGCTGGGTTTGGTGAGCCTGGCAAAGGAACTGCAAGGCTTGCAATTGTCTGCGGTGGTGAAAAACATCATTGAGCTGCATCAGAGCCAAAGGGAGTTGTTGATACAAACATTGAGCAGAGAGCCGCAAGTGCTCAATCCACAACAAAATCTGTTAGCACGTTCACCTTCGGGCACGCCAGGCAGGGAAACGCTGGAAGGGATGTTACAGGCCGTAAAACTGAATTTGCTGCTATTGCAGATCCAGCCGGCTGAAAAACTGCCGCAATCTGTTCCGCGCTTACTCCAGGTACTCAGCCCGGTTGAGATCAAGCCCGGCGTGGGCATAAACGTTCGGGTGCGTACAGATGGAAATCTCCAGCTGGAGAGCCTGTCCAGCACTGCGACGCACAAAGGCCCCGCCATTGAACAACCAGGCTTTATACCGACTCGCAACGAAGTATTAAACAAAGGCCTTCGACAGTACCTTCCATTCGATCAAAGCATAAGCAAAAACATTACTTTGATTCAAAATGTAGCGAAGCAATTGCATACATTGCCTTTAGCGCAGAGAGAACAACTTACAGACAAGGGCTTGTTACAGGCATTAACGCCTTTTATTAAAACCACGCCGCAAATTGTTCAAAACATGACTCTGCCACAGCGCGTAGCATTAGTACAAACGCTTAAAACCAGCTTGCAACAGAGCGGTCCGTTTTTGGAACAAAACCTTAGCAAACTGACAACCAACACATCCAAGCCCGATGCACTACCCGAAGTGGTAAAACAAGTAGAGCTAATCAAGGGTGAGATCAGGCAGGATACGAAAGCCACATTGTTGGAAATTTTCAGCCAAAGTCACGGGCATAGAGCTGGCACTGCACAGGCGAAAGCCCCACCAAGTTTGCAGCAACTGTTACAAAGTGCCGCCAGCAATCTGAGGCAGGCTGAACCACTCCTCAATATGCTCAACCAACAGAGCCTTAAATCAGCTGGCAAGCTGGATATCGGAAATATCCGTGAACAACTTGCGAGGGTTTTACAGTCAGCCGCTGCCCTCGGGCTGGCGCGCGTTTCGGCAAATCAGATTCGCCTGCTGCTGAGTGCGGAAGGTACCGCCGCGCCATTGAGCTTTGATATTCCACTACGAACGCAGGAAGGGTTTTTACCGCTTTTTTTGCAACTGCAACAGTTCCCTTTGCCCGATGACAAGCAAGAGCAAAGTTCAAAAAAGAATAACAAGCGCAAGCAGCAAAGAGTACGCTGGCAAATCTATATGGAAATGCAGTTGCAATGTGATGACGATAGCCCGGGGAATCTGGCTGCGGAGATAAGCCTGGTTGATCATCAAGTCAAAACGCGGCTCTGGTGCGATTCAGACACCTTGAAAAACAGAGCGGGTGAGCGAATTGGCAAGCTCAAACAGATACTGGAAAAGAATGGCCTGGAAGTGGATGAACTTGTCGTCGAGCAGGGGAAACCGCCGGGAAAACAACAAAGCATTGCTCAAAACCTGATCGATATACGCACATGAAAAGCACCAATAAAGCAGTCGCACTTTTTTACGACGGTGACAAGGCCCCTACCCTCACAGCAAAAGGTGTGGGAGAGCAAGCCGAAGAAATAATCCGCATTGCCGAACAAGCTGGAGTACCTTTGTGCGACAACGCAGCTTTGGTAGAATTACTCGCTCAATTGGAACTTGGTGACAGCATACCCGAACAGGTGTATATCGCCGTCGCTAACATTTTGGCGTTTGCCTATGACCTTCAGTTTGCCAGCACTATTAATCAGGACTAGCCTGTTTATAATACTCTGCGCTACCAATACAGCTAATGCCTCAGATTCTGATAAACCACTTGCAAGCAGCTTGTATGGCATTTCTACAGCGTCGTTTTATTCTCCGATGGTGTTCAGGATGGAAGACCGTCACTCGCAGGCGCACACCATTGCGGCACATTACTGGTCAAATGAAAATGATAAACTGGCCGTAGTTGCCCACGGTTATATGGACAACTGTGGCTACCTCAAACCTGTTAATCGCTGGTTTTTACAACAGGGATATGACGTTATATGCATTGAGCTGCCAGGCCATGGAAATTCATCGGGAGCAAGGGCAGACATAGACGATATGCTGGTCTACCTGGATGTCTATACCAGTATCTTTCCCGCGCTGTTTAAAATGCATTACCAAGGGTTTGTGTTTTTCGGGCATTCCACGGGGAACGTAGGTATGGTTGAATACCTGCTTGAGGGTGAAGCTCATGCCTTTGATACTGTTATTTTTGCTACCCCCTTAATTCGTTCTCATATGTGGGATCTGTCAGTGTTTGCGTACAATACCTTGGGCAGCTTCGTCAGCCACGTTCCCAGGCGCAAATTGCATAAGGATGTCCCTGAATATCAAGCACTGCTGAAACATGACCCCGCTCCGATAAAATCAAGCCCTCTTAACTGGTTTGCCAGCCTTCAGCGGTGGAACACTTCTTTGACTTCCGACACGCGACTATCCCAGGAACCGGTGACAATTATTTTTGCCGGGGAAGACAGTGTTATCGACACGAAATACAACCAGTCATTTTTGCAGAAACACTTCCCCAATGCCAGCATCCACGTTTTCGCGGGCAGTGATCATATGCTTCATTATGAACAAGCACCTATAAAAAGTGCCTTTTTTAGCTATATTCAACAGCAACTTCAAGCTCAAATGTAAGGGCTGGGAATTCACATGTACTCGCACAGCACATTAAAAATTGTCCTGTTTTTGCTGTTTGCCTGGCTTTTATTAACAAGCTGCAGCCACAACAAAGAAAAAATAAATCAAATACACCTGATGCCAACACCTGGAGTCTACGGAGAAGGAAACGTCGACCCGTTTGAGGACAACAACCCAATCGAGCGTGGGCTACAACCAGGGGTTTTGTTTGCAACTGACCGGGAAAGAGCAGACTCGGACGATAAAAAATATGACCATTTTACCCATCGCAGGGGAGATGCCCTTACGCTGGGCATTGCCAACATCCAGCTTGGCAAAGACGAAACAATGTCATGGGAAGAAGCCCGCAAAATAACTCTGCTAAAAAATCGGACCGAAAAATATCCCCTTAAAGTCACTGGCGTTGAAAATTTCGGCATCCTGGAGAATACCTTAAGGCCATCTGCAACTATCAAAGCTACGGGCGATATCACAGGCGAACGATTCAGCAGGGAAGTTAACCAACGCCTTGAAAACAACAACACAAAAGAAATTTATATTTATGTGCACGGCTTTAATATTAACTTCGAAAACCCACTGCTGGTAACATCAGAACTATGGCACTATCTAGGTTACTCCGGCGTTTTTATTAGCTATTCCTGGCCAACAAAACGCAACCTTTTTTCCTACTGGGCAGATATTGAAACGGCTCGCTTCTCCTCACGTAATCTACGAAAATTCATTCTATACCTGGCCAATAACACAGAAGCGGAAAGAATTCACCTTGTTGGTTACAGTGCAGGAACACGAGTCGTCACACGCGCACTTGCCGATCTAGGGATGTTTGGCGCCTTTCTAGCAAAAGATGAGATTAAAAAGCACACAAAACTGGGTAACGTCATACTGATCGGCAGTGATGTGGACCCAGACACCATGACCGGCTACTTACTCGACGGAATAATGAGAGTCCCCGACTCTCTCACCATTTATCAATCAGCGCATGACGGTGCGCTGGGTTTTCTAAGTAAAATATTGACGCAGAATCGGACCGGACAAGCGGATTATGATATTTCGTCACTAACACCGGTGCAAAAAAAATTCGTTGAAGAAAACCCGCATTTTCGCATCATTGACGTTACCGACGCCCCAGGTAGTGACGACGGAAGAGGCCATAATTATTTCCGCAGCAGCCCCTGGGTTAGCAGTGATGTTTTAATGACGCTGATGTACGATCTGTCACCGGATAAGCGAGGCCTTGTCCGCGAAAACGACATCCCGATTTGGCGGTTCCCTGCAAATTACCTGGAGCATTTGCGTATGTCTTTATACCAACAAGGTGTGCTACCCTGCCCGCACGAATCATGTAAAGTAGCAGAATAACAGTAATTTTAAATAATGTATTTGGAGGAATTCCCGGTGTTAACGGTAAACGAATATTTCGAAGGCAAGGTGAAGTCAATCTCATTCCAGGGGCATGCACTGCCTGCAACTATCGGTGTAATGGCTGCTGGAGACTACACTTTTGCTACCGACTGCCGCGAGATAATGACAGTCGTCAGCGGTGAACTTGTAGTCAAGCTTCCAGGCATGGAAGAATGGCAAACATTTTCAGCGGGGCAAACCTTCGACATCGAAAAAGATAAAAGTTTCGACCTCAAGGTAAATCAGGATACCGCCTACCTCTGTGAGTATGACCGCTAAGGCGCCTCAAAAATGGCGGCGCACGAAAGTGCCGCCATTGCCCGTAGCGCAATGTAAGCCCTTAAAATACCAGTAAATTCGCACATTTGCTTCAGCATTTAATTGCCGGGTGAAAAAAGATGCCTACCTCCCCTTAAAATCGGGAGAAACAGGAAGACGGACTGTAAAGGTAGAACCTTCCCCATAAACACTATCAAGGCTGATAGTTCCGTTTAACACTGCAACCAACTCCTTAACTAAAGCCAAGCCCAAGCCTGTACCCTGAATACCTTTATTCTTACTTTCTCGCACCTGTTTGTATGCCTGAAACAAATCATCTAATTGTTCCTCCGGTATCCCCACGCCCGTATCACTAACAACGAGCTCAAATTCGCTCACTCCATTTTGCTCATCCATTTCACAAACAGTAACAATCACCGAGCCGGCTTTAGTATACTTAATGGCGTTTGATGTCAGGTTAACCAATATTTGCCTTACTTTACGACGATCGCAGAGCACATTAACAGTATCATCACAGATTACTGAATAATTGAGTTTTTTTACATCTGCCAGATAGTGCATTTGCTCGTATATTTCATCCAGCACTGATCGGACATTAAACTCTTCAATATCTGCGGTCATTTTACCGGCTTCTATTTTTGAAATATCCAGCGTATCTGTAATTAGCTCGTTAAGTTGCATACCCCCGATTTTAATGCCCCTAAGCGCACTTTTGTCCCTTTCACTCAAATTTTCCTCCGAGCGCAGCATCACCAAGTCTGAGTAGCCAACTATAGCATTCAGTGGCGTTCGTAATTCATGCATCATCTTGGCATAAAAATCACGTCGAGCCTCTGCACGCGTAACGCCAGCTTGCTGCTCAGCATGCTTTTGCTGAGTCGCGTCGAAGGCATAACCAATTGCGCTAAGCTCATTGTTGTTATCCAATGGATGAAAATGCCAGCTGTACCAGCAATCGCCAACTTTAACATCCACATGGGTGATGCTTTTCCTTTGGTCACAACACAGGGAACATATCTCGGCAAAATTGGCTGGAAGAATGTTAGCAACGCCGTCTTCGTCAAAACTATAATTTAACAGCAGTTCTTGCATGGAAGGATTGCCAAAAAGTATTTGTCCATGTTTGTCGAACTCCGCTATCGCAGCGGGGTTTTTGTCAACAAATGAGGAAAATTTTGTCAGCTCGGCAAAGTTATACTGACTGTCTGTATTTTCAACGAAGCTTATCAAGGATGCTACCAATGGTGGGTTCGAGATCCCAAGCTTACGATAATCAACACTGATATATTCACCGTCGCTGCGTAACCAGCAAATCGAATTTGTAGTGGCGCTCTCTGCATCTTCCCTTAGCAATTGACAGTCACATCGTTCATGCTCGAACCCTCGTGACTGAATGCATAACAAATCGTGGATATTTTTACCTAGCGCTTCCTTTCCCCAACCCAGTCTCGCAAAGGCTTTTTCAGACACCCAGCTAACAGAACCCTCATTATTTAAAGCAATCAAGCCATCTGGCCATTGGCACAACCAATGCTGAAAATCAGGAATCACCGTTTTTTCCATTAACTCTCCAGCTCCGGTATCAATTTATGTTCCGGGTCATCCTCAGGGTTTGCCGGGTCCAGTACTCTATCAATTAGCCTTACAGGTTCTTTTTTGGCTCTAAGGTCGACAACCAGGGGCTCGGAAAGCGCCCTGCCGTCTTTGTCATAGTGCAACCTGACAATAGGCTCCAGGTGCGCTTCGGCAAATACTTGCTCTACAACACCTTTTTCACCCGTATTTAACAGCACCGCTGATGTCACCGGGTAAATTCCCAGTATATTGATTAAGCCTGCAACGTAAGCTGGATCGCATTTCCCGTGCTCAGCATCCCTATACAACTGCCGTAAGGCATTTGTCGGCAGCATTCCGGGCCGATCCATCAGTTGATGTACGCACTCGTCATAATGATCCACTACCGATAGAAGCTTTGACAAACTGTGGATCTCTCCTCCTTTCAAGCCTCGAGGATAACCGGAGCCATCCGGTAACTCATGATGCTCAGCAATCAATCGTAAAACGAGATCCGGCAGCTTTGAGCTGGCAAGTATTTTTTTACTGATTTCCAGATGGGTGTTAACCAGCTTTCGTTCTGTAACGGTATACCGAGAACGCTTGCCCATGAGCTGTAAAGGAAGCTGTAGCCAACCGACATCATGGAGCAAGGCTGCTATTGCCAGGATCTCCATATCTGCTCTTGTTTGTTTGGTTTCAATAGCCAGGTTAAGACACAAGCAGAATGTACTAAAGGTATGGTCGATCAATTTTTGGGATTTGCGGCTGAGATGAGCAAGGTTTAACAGGGCCTGATTATTGCGTTCCAGGCTTTCCAGAGCACCGCTTACAAGCGGAGAAAACTCTTCCGCCGCTATGGGTAGTTTTTTCTCCAGCCTGGCGTTCAAGTTGTTGATGGTATTCTTTATTTGGGAACGCAGCTGGTAAGCTTGATTCAGCTCTTTTCCAAGGCTTTTTACCGGGTTTTCTCCGGAATTATCCATTGTTGATGCAGGCTTACTGCTGCGTTTCTCCCTGAAAGCTGGAGGCTCAGGCGCAGAATCAGGTATTAAGCCCTTATCCAGGTCTATTACAACTTCTTTTGAACCCGCTTTTTTCAGTTTAGCAATGTCTGAAGCGTTTTTGATAAGACGTGCGTGCTTCAAAAAGGGGCTTTCGATCCAGGGGATATCCAGTTTCACGACATACATGCCCGGTTTGAGCTGATCTACACGTATGATTTGTGTGCGTGGCTTTGCACTCATAGAAATGGGTTCAACAGGCTTATGGGAGGTTACCTATTGAGTATAGTAAGAGGCAGAGTACAGGGCCTTATTTTTTTAAAATGCAGACATAAAAAAACGCAGTGCTTCAGCACTGCGTTTTATTTCGATAACTAATTATGAGCAGCCTACTCCGGCACACACTCCAGCTTGATATTTGTCTGGAACATGAAATTAGACTTGACTGTGTGTCGTTCGGCAAAGAACAGATCGAAACTGTAAGTATTGCCAGGCTCGATACCGATGCGCGATGCTATCGCGTCGAGGTCCACTGACTGTTCTTGAGCCTCATGCACACCGCCGATATCAATAACAAGTATTCCATTGATGTATAGCCACAGGTCATCGTCCCCTCGGAAGGTAAATACTTCTCCACCTTCATAGTTGAACTCAAGATGCGTCTCCAGGGTAAAGTGGTAGTTATGGGAAGCCTTCGGAGTATTACCCCAGCCCTCATTATCAATCGGGAAGAAGCTGTTGTTCTCGTATGTCCATACATTGGAATCACCGGAACGGTTCATGGTGAGTGTTTTATCAATAGCGAGGTTTACACCTTGCACATTGTTGTACCACTGAACAAAGCTGTCAGGACCATTAGTTGAGGCTGTTCCTCGATTACCGTGTGCATAAACAGGCTTGTTGTCAGCACCCAGGTTCATCTCAACGATACCCCTGTCATCAACGACCTTATATTCAAAGTCTGGATGAGACTGTTTGAAGTCGCGAATCACTACCGGGAAGGTTCTACTGTTACCAGTAACCACGCAGTCCTGAGGCTGAGAGTCGATAACAACTTTGACGCTGTCTGGCGCGCTATCCAGTTCACCATCGCTAACGACCAGTTGCATGACGTAGGTACCGACATGCGTCAGGGTCAACGAAGGCCTGACTGCACTGGTTGAGTCCAGCGAAACATTGCTGTCTTCAGGCTGGCTGGTGATGTTCCAGTGGTAAGTAATATTATCACCGTCCGGGTCGTAACTCTGGGAACCATCAAGGACCACTGTTTCACCCGTTTTTGCGTTGTCGTCCGCGCCAGCTTTAGCTATTGGGCGCACATTTGCAGTGGTAACAATAACGCTGTCTGGTGCACTGTCATCAATGCCGTCGCTAACAATAAGCTGCGCAATATAAACACCAGCCTTATCGATGCTGATCATCGGTGTTACTGAAGCATCATCACTTATTGTGGCATTGGAACCATCTGGTTTTGTAGAGAGGCTCCAACGATAGCTCAAGGCGTCCCCGTCAGCGTCAAAACTGTCACTGCCATCCAGATTCGCCACATTTCCAACCTCTACTGACTGGTCATCACCGGCGTCCGCTACTGGAACAGAGTTAATGGTGTTAATGGTCACGGTATCTACATTGCTATCGTCAATACCGTCGTTAACAACCAGCGAGAAGGTGTAGCTGCCAGCGTGGCTTGCTTCGAAAGTGGGAAGCACAGCACTTGAATCACTAAGTTGCACGGACGCATCTGCCGGGGCATCAATTAATGCCCAACTGTAAGTGAGCTGATCATCATCGAGATCGTAGCTGTCAGAACCGTCAAGTGTCACTATCGACCCAGGTGTTGTCGCCTGGTCTTCACCCGCATCTGCCACAGGTGCTGTGTTACCCACTACCAATAGAACGTAGTCAGGCTCGCTGTCTACTTTGCCATCGTTAACCACTAATTCAATTTCGTAAGTGGTATGTGCGCTGGGAACCAGTTTTGGCATAACAGCTCTCGGATCACTGAGAACAGCACCAACAGGGCTGACAACTCGCCATGCATAGCTGAGCGCATCACCATCTGCATCACTACTGGCGCTTCCGTCAAGGGTCGCTTCCACTCCGATCTTAACCGGCTGATCTTCCCCTGCGTCAGCGATAGGCGCTTGATTCGGCTCATCGCTTGGCTCTACGGGCTCATCGCTTGGCTGCACAGGCTCGTCGGTGGGCTCCACAGGCTCATCAGTTGGCTGCACAGGCTCGTCGGTTGGCTCTACAGGCTCATCAGTTGGCTCTACAGGCTCATCAGTTGGCTGCACAGGCTCGTCGGTTGGCTCTACAGGCTCATCAGTTGGCTGAACTGGCTCATCGGTTGGCTGCACAGGCTCATCAGTTGGTTGCACTGGCTCATCGGTTGGCTGTACAGGCTCATCGGTTGGCTGCACTGGCTCATCGGTTGGCTGCACTGGCTCATCAGTTGGCTGTACAGGCTCATCAGTTGGTTGTACAGGCTCATCGGTTGGCTGCACTGGCTCATCAGTTGGCTGTACAGGCTCATCAGTTGGCTGCACTGGCTCATCAGTTGGCTGCACTGGTTCATCAGTTGGCTGCACTGGCTCATCAGTTGGCTGCACTGGCTCATTAGTTGGCTGCACTGGCTCATCAGTTGGTTGTGTGGGCTCATCGGTAGGCTCTACCGGTGTTGGCGCAGCCGTTGGAACTGGCGATGGCTCGACATAACTTGGGTCATCACAAATAATCCGCGAATCGTCAACGTCCGGGCCATAATCAGGCTCGAATGCCGTAAATGGAAAATCCGCTCCGGAGTGAGGCTGGCTCAATGCAATTTCAGTGTATTCCACGCCTGATTTTGCGCGGACGATGGGCAATCTGCTATCACCTACTGGATCGTAAACCCATATCCCATAGGCACTATCAACATTTTGCGCACTGTCGTCACCGGAACAGAAATCACTGATGCCGCCTTCACTTGTTTTACATTGTGACCAGCTCACCAGCAAACGCGAGGAGCCATCCCTGTAGGGTGCGACAGCACTGAACCATCCAGCCATTGATACCTGGTTGGGGAACAGGCTGACTTCATCGCTTATCACCGGCTTCATCGCCATACTGGCGAAGACCTTATCATTTTCGTTTTGAGAAGGCTCCATCAACTCCATCACGTTTCCGCCAAGGAAGTTGTTGTAACGGTGTTTCAACAATGCAACCAGGCGACCACTTTCACTTTGAACTATTTCTTCCAGATGAAGCAGGCTCTCTTCTGAGTTCCGGGTAGTAACGGTTTTATAAAGCTGTTCCAGTTCAGTTCCGTCAGCTTTTATGCGTAACAGGGTGTAGTGATTGGTGGCAAGCACCGGGCCAAAGGGAGTTTGTTGAGCGTAAGCACATTGTTCAGGTGCATCCCATGTTTCCGGGGCTGTTAAGCCTTCGGGGTATTCGCTTTTGAACAATTGAGCAGCAGATAGTTTTTGCAGAGATGATGCTCCACCTTCGCCAGCACATTCCCGGACGAACTCATAGCTGCGCTTCCAGCGCAAGAAAGCTACACGACCGTCTTTCAGACTGGCAGGTTTAGTGTCGTGATGATTGCCGTAGGTGATCTGTACAATGTCTTTACCCTCTGCAGTCATTGAGTGAAGCAATGAGGGACGTTCATTAGCGCCAACCTTATAACAGTCGGGCTTGTCTTCTGGAACCTGATTTAATAAAGGGTTGTTTGGATTGCCAGCTGCACGATCAGACGAAAAAACCACCATGCCGTTTTCAGCATATGCGGGGTTGGTATCTTGTCCGCTGTTGGCAATCACGTCATCGGCGATAATGCGACTTACCAGCCCTGTAGCAAAGCTATATTCGTAGATATTCCAGCTATTGTCAGTGGTATGGCCAACAGGCCCGTGGGCAGCAAACAAGACTTTAGTGCCGTCATAACTGACATTCAGGTCTTTAACGTCATAGGTATCGCCGCCAAAATATTCCCTGAGAACATCGCTGTTTACACCGTTCACGTCCAGACTGGATCGGCGTACCAGATTCGCGCCAGGACTAAAGTCATAGGGGGAATACACATCAAGCGGTGTGCTGTTTTCATCCACCAGCTTCGCGGACAATTTCTGAGCAGATTGTTCGATGCTTTTCGCTGTATTTCTCTCGATATACACGAAAGGCGTGTCATCGGTTATGAAGGTTTCCGCAGCATTAGTGCCATCTTTTGCGGGCTCACCACTACCGCCAGAACAGGCAGCCAGGACAAGTACCGAAGAAACCAGAGCGATACGACTCAACTGCGATCTGATTATCTCATTCATGATGCATACTCCAAACAATGTAACGTTCGTGACGCTTGCAAGCTTTGTAAAAAACAGCTGTGAGAACTCTCTAAAAAATCAACTCACAGTATTCATTGTGGTGCCTTACGCCGAATAGCTGCTCTAGATATGTGCAACTACGTCATAAGGATGGCATTCCTGCAGGTGAAAGGCCGGAACAAAGTCGCAAACGCACAAACTTTTTCATGGTGTCGGCGATAATTTGAACAAAATGTGCCTTACACAACAGTATTTTTGTGAAGCATTTTGGCCATGAATTAAGCGCTTATAATTCTTTTTGCGCTGATCACAGCCCAGGTTCAGAGCCGAAGAAACCCTGAAGTGTTACTCCAGGGTTTCGATAACAATCGTTATTCGTCTATAAGCGCCAACTAGCTGGGAAGGAACACGAATTTGTATTCAACTTCCGTTTTGGACACTTCTTTTGCGCCGAAGTTAACAGAGCGGATGCGCTCTAATATTCGCCTTTCCAACTCGGCCAATCCTAACTCACTTGCAAGCAGCGATAGTTTGGAGATTGACCCATCGGGTTCAATTACCAGATAGAAGGTAAATTTACCCGCCAGATCCGGATTGTCATTCAAGGCATTCTGATAAAGGGAATGTACGCTGCTCTTAGTGCGCTCCAGGGTTCGGCGAATGCTTTCCATATCTCGCTGCCCTTTTTTATAGGAGCTGTGGCTCGCTAGTGAGCTTACCGGAGCATTGCCCAAGCCTAATCCGTCTACAGAGCTAGACTCATACGCAGCAAGGCCTGGAGCGCTGTCCGATAACATCGCATCATCGACATCGATACCGTCACTACGCCTTACTGCCCCGTCCTTACCAAGAAACTCTCGCTCATTGTTACGCACCTCACCCTTGGTACTGTTTGTAACATTCCGGTTTTGCAGCCTTGCCAAGTCCAGAGTTCCTCTCAGCGCGGTTAGCTGGGTAGATAGCTCATTCAAACCTCTGGAGTGGTCGGAAGCGTTGGGGCTGTCCTGCTTTACTTTTTCTCTGGGCTTTTGCTGCGCCATCTTCGGGCTTGGCTGGGGCTGCTCAGGTTTTACCTGTTCCACAGGCTTAGATTTAACAGGCTTAACTGGATTTTTAGGTAAGGGTGGTGGCGGCACAGGTTCTTCTATCGGATCGAGCATCACCGTGGTCACCACTTCAGTGCTCTCTCGCTCTTCGTAGCTGAGCTCAAACACAGGAAGCCAAGGAACCGCAATCAGTAAAATCAGTAGCGGCGTAAGAATACGCTGCAGGATTCGCTGAAACTTCTTCTCTTGCGCCTCGTCGTTCGTCCACGCTAACTGCAGATCAAGTGCTAAAGGTTGTGTAACTATTGCAACAGACATAACAACTAACCTCCCACTTCATCGACTGGAAGGAACATGGCTTGGCCCTGCACCTCGGCAGCAACCCGGTTTACTGCCAGGGAAATATTCAGGAAGCCTTGCTCTCGACAAGTCGCCATAACACTTCTTACCAGCGAGTAAGGTACATCTCTATGACCCATTATGGTAAGAGACAAACCTTTTTGCTTTTCAAAAGCGGTAAGTTCGGTCATTTTTTCCTTGTGTTCAGTCAAGGCCTTCTGCAGTGGCTCAATAAATTCATCAGGATCATCAAGTATGGGCTGTATATCGGCAATTGCGGTTGCGCCAACAAAAAGCTGTTCATCGCCCACCACAACCATCAAGTCTGCATGGGGAGCCTTGCCCGAACTGGAATCAGGCAGTTTTACGAACTCAGCCTGTTCCACGTTTTTACTGTCGCCCGAGTTGAGCAACAGGAAAAACACCAGAATAGTGAAAATATCCATCAGCGCAATCAGGCTGAGTTTGGCTGACGGCGCTTTATCATCCCTTTTGTAAAATGCAGTGTTGGTCAACATCAGCCTTCATCCCCCAAGGAAATTTCCGGGAAAAGTTCCACCTCTACGAGGTTGGCAGCAACAACGGTTTTATAGGATTTTACCGTCTGCATGGTGGAGATCAGGTTCTGATAACTCACTCCGGGTATTGCCCGTACCACCGCGTTACGTTTTTCAGGCAGCTGCTTTTTAACGGCCTGCAGAATGTATGAGAGCGTCAGAAAATCAAGACTTTCAACCACCTCACCGCTGTCCAGAGTTTGTGCCTTTAACGGAATTTCCTGAATCACTACATCTGTAGGGTATACGACTTTAAAGCCCTTATCTGTAACAACCACCTCTAATTGTGATTGAGACTCATCGCTGTTGTAGGCCCCACCCGTGAGATCTGGCAGTTTTACGTCAAGTACTGTTACCTGGGTAAAAGTCATACTGAGCAGGAGCACTGGCACCAGTACTATCATCAGGTTCATAAACGAGGTTACGTCCAGTTCTGCGTCGTCGGTACCTTTGTATGAGAACTTAAAATTCATGGCCTACACTCAAGCGGGTAACATACTGCCGTCGTCGACTTTTCCATCACCCGGTTTTTTATTATCCGACTGATTCTCATTCGCAGGCCTTTCTCTTTCATTGCCTGCAGTCGTTGGTGAAGCTTGTTGCGCAAATGGCGTGCTTGGATTTGGGTCGATAATTCTTGGCACGCCCGCTTCGATAAAGCGATGCAGAGTCATGATATTAAGAAATTTCACTGCCGACATCTCAACACTGGTGATAATCGCTTTTGTTTTGTTCTGCAAAATTGCATTGAGAATTAACAATGGGATTGCTGCAATCAAACCGAAAGCAGTGGTGTTCATGGCAACAGAAATGGACGATGACAACAATGTGGATTTTTCGGCCGGGTCAGCGTTGGCGACAGCAGTAAAAGCACCAATCAGACCAATAATGGTACCCAGCAGCCCCAACAGCGTTGCGATATTCGCTAAAACTGCAAGATAGCTTGTGCGCTGCTCAAGGCGAGGCATGCACTCAAGCATGCCTTCGCTCATGGCGTTTTCCACATCCGCGCGCTGACGTGAAACTTTCATCATATCCAGGCCACATCCAATGATGCGAACCACGGGCGCGGTATTTTCGCGAGTATACATCTGCATTTTTTCCATCTCTGTGGAACGCAGCAGCGGTAAAAATTCAGCGAAAGCCTTGCGATTACGCATCCGCTCCCAGTTAAGGAATGTCCAGCGTTCAACAGCAATCGCCAGCCCAATGCAAAAAACGATGGCTATAGGGATAAGAAAAAAGCCACCTTCCTGAAAAAACTTTACGATAATACTGTATACATCTGTCATAGCGCTTACTCTTTTGTCTTACTCAATAGGGTCTTTAGTTTCCAACTGCATCTCGTCGTAGATATTCATCGACCGGCGCACAACGTCACGGTCAACAAGATCCAGTGTTTGATCATACTTAACATCCAGATTCCACTGGAGTTTGTCCGGGGTGGACGTTCCCTTCCAGGGAATAAAGTAACTTACAGCGGGTTGTTCCTTGTCGCCGACGAAAGTGGATTCCAGTTTGTAATAAGCACCGGCCTCCTCTTCTGTTTTAATCTCTTTCGCTTCTTCAGCTACTACTGGCAGGGCTGTAATAACCGCGCTCAGCAAAAATAAACTGGTAAACTTCACTCTATTTCTCCAGCCATCGACAAATCATTCTCATTCGCGCCAGCTTTAATGCTGTAGGAAACGCCTGTACGACTGCGAATTTCCTCCAGCCAATGAGCTACCTGGTCATCTTTCTGGCTTGTAAGAAACTGATAAGCCTCCATATGTTGCTGAGCAAACATGGGCTTATCCATATAAACATCATACAAGATCGCCAGATTCAAGTGCGCCTCCGGAAAGTCCTTCCACAGGGCCAACGCCTGAGCATAAACATTTTGCGAGAGGATAAACTCACCCTTTATGCGGAACACATGCGCCAGGCGTAACAAGGCGTTAACGTTATCAGGGTTGACCGCCAAGGCCTTTTCAAAGTGAGTTTGCGCCTGTTCCAGGTCTTTAGACCTTACAGCAATGTCGCCGAGCATTACCCAAGGCCCGGAAAGCGTAGAGTCTGAAGCCACCAGAGCTTCGAGCTTTTTTACGGCCTGGTCGTCTTTACCTGCTCTATAAGCCCTTCGCGCTTCGATATACAGCGCAACGGATTCTTTTTTGATGCGCCCTTTCTGCTCTGCATAGGGATTTGGCGCTGACTCGTAGGGAAGCTTCAAGCCTTCTTTATCGAACTCTTCAACCGGGAGATAAGCATTTGTCACGATTATCTCTGGCGCAGGCTCTTCGGCATCCGCCGTATCTTTAACAGGATTTGAGGTGCCACAGCCAACACAAAAGGCGAACACAGCAAGCATGGATAACCTGGTCATATAGCGCTCTCCTCTCGCGGAGAGTATGTCTTTATCGTATTTCATCGCCATAACTCACTATTTGTTCGTCTTTATCGAAGCGCTCCGGGTAAAGAGTGCGCATTTCATTAAAACTCTTTTCAATCCACGGATTGAAGTCACCACTCCATGCCCGGCTTACGTTCGCTGTGTGTACCTCCCTTGCCAACAACTCGAAAGGCAAAGCCTGTTCTTCAATAATTTCGCGGTAGGTCTGTCTATCATTCTGGGACATTCCTGAGGGAATGGGAGAATCTCGAAGTTCCTGTGCGAAGATTTGGTAGAGGCTTCCTATTTTGTAGCTCGATTCAGTCACAAACTCGAGGAAACCATAATCAGCCGCCAACTGATAACGCTGCAGTGCACTTTGCAACTTATCATTTTTTCTTGGCAGGCTCTGAACCAGGGGTAATCTCAAACGAGACTTTTTGAATTCATCGGCGAAATAATTTCCATACTCCATATTCGCCCATGCGCCAAGCCATTGACTTCTTTCTGTTCGCTGTTCGCCGCCCTTCATATCTCCGTCAATAATCCGACGCAACCAGTAGAGCTTTTTACCAATATCACCAATAGTCTGGTAATTTGTTGCCAAGTGGTACCTTGCCTCCATACGCGTATCAAATGGCTGTTCGTATGTGTAAGCGTATCTTTTAAACAATGTAATAGCTGTGGTGTGGTTCTTGTTTTTCTCATACATCGTGGCCGACAGGAACAGCGCTTCGCGTTTAACTTCAGCATCGGGGTCGGCTTTACTCAGAGCAAGATACTCCTCAGCCGCCAAACCCCACTGCTCGCTATTTTCATAGGCGAAAGCCAGCTGCCGGGGAAATTCCACTGCCATTTCATGTTTGGGGTAAAACTTGATAAGCTCCTGCAGCTCTGGAATTGCGCGTTGCCACGCTTCCAGCGCCAAAAGCATCGCCACAGCATCATACTGAGCAGTGGCCCTTACTGCTGAGTTGGGCGCCAGTGCCTTGATTCGTAAAAAGCTGTCAGCAGCCTGAGCCATCTCGCCACTGTCCGCCAGGGTCTCCGAATATTTGTAGACAGCCGTAGCAAGGCGTTCCGTGATAGCCGTGTATTCTTCGCCACCCTTAGCCACCAAAGACCGCTGATTAGTATAAGCCTGCTCTGCTTGTTGGTAGCTCTCCAGCTTAAAAAAGGAGTGGGCCATAATGCCGTAGGCTGTTTTCTTTAATTCGGGAGCAAGAGACGCGTTATTTGCAATCAGCGCCTGCGTGATGGATACCGCCCGCTGGTATTGATCAAGGCTAAACATGTACTCTGCAGCACTGGTCAGCACTGAAGGAGAGCGTTCGTCAGTGTCAAACTTTTCCGAGAAGCGCAGCATGCTCTCGACGGCGTCTGACTGCCAGCGCTTCATCTGATCGCTGCCTTCAACTTTTTTCGCAATCACTTTCTCGTAGCAAATTATCGCCGCATAACCGGAATCTGCCGCATGTTCTTCAGCGCTGCTGCCAACGGGTTGGTAGGCTACCAACTCGTAATCCGATACAGCCTCCTCAAAGCGCTCTGCTGCAAACAGCACTTCCGCTTTCAGGAAGCGCATCTCGTCCACACGCTCGGCCTGCGGAAAGGTTTCAATAAACTGCTGATAGAAGCCCGCCGCCTTATCCAGATACACCAGCGCTTTGGATTCCATATTGGCAAGTTTTCGCGCCTGTTCCTTCTTGGCCTTTTTCTTTGCAACTTCTGCAAGTAAATCCTGGCCAGTTGCATGATTGTGCTGAGCGAGCTCTTCCAGGTAGGTTTTCAGGGTGGGCTGAATGTCTTCACGAATGCCATTAACGTTACCGGCGTAAGTTGAATGAATACCGTATGCGGCGACATAAGATTCTTTTTCCACCAGGGATTGTGTAGGGAAGCCTCCTTTGACGTAGGTATCCACCAGTTTTTCATGAATACCGGGCGCTTGATCGGCATTGGCATGAGCCTGAACAAAAGCGCGATAGGATTCAGCTGCCAACTCGTACAAATCTTTGCCGAGGTAGTAGTCGCCCATTTTTTCATAAATCATCCATACATAGGGCTTGGCGGATAAAACCGCTACCTCCTGAATGGCTGGTGCGCCGCCAATTTTATCTACCGCAAGGCTGACGGAATGCAAGGTGTCTGAAACCATTGACTGGCGCGCTTTACTTAGCTCACTGACATCGAGCGTTTCAGCAAACAAGGAGTCCAGCACAAAGGCAAAGCCATCAATACTCTTCCTGAACTTGGACTGTTTGTATTGGGACCAGGCCATCATGTAATAGGCATTAACAACGAATTTTTGATTGCCGGAGTCGGTGACTGCCTTATAGGATTTTTCTGCCTGAGCGTATCGCTGGTAACCAAACAGAATGTCCCCGCGACGAAAATTCGCTTCAGCAATATTGATGTAATAGGGATGGCGCAGTGTCAGTTGATCAAGCATTTTTAATGCTTCGCGCTGCTGCCCTTCCATATCGTAAGCTTTCGCTAATTGATAGAGCACCTCTGCGTTATCGGGCGAATCCGGGTATTTTTCGAGAATCTCTCTGTAGGACTTAATCGCTTCAACGTAATAACTTTTGGGTGTGCCGGAGTCGCCTCTCTGTTTCTGCACGCCCTCCATCATATAAACATCGGCTATACGACGCTCGATTTGCTCCTTGAGCAGATCATCTTCGAAAAGATTCAACAACTCCCGGTATTCATCACGAACCTGTTCGTGATCCATTGTTTCTACCGCGAGTTCAACCTCCTGTTCCGGCTCGTAACTCAACTGCCCCAGGGTTTTTTGTTTATTTGACGCGCCACAGGCAACGACAATCACCGGCACGGAAATCCAAAACAGGGTTAACTTTAGTAAATTCATCATTTGCTATTGCACCTCAGCCCCTTCTTCACTTTCAGACTTTACGTTCTCAAGTTCCAATAAAGTGGCATCAAACAGGCGGGCTTTTGCCAATCTGGATTGTGCCCAGTAATAACCCATGCGCTCTTCGTGGTTGTCCAACTCTGCTTTAACCAGGCTGCGCATTACCGGTTCCAGCTTTTCAATAAAATATCGCGTGCGTGCTAATTGCTTTTCAATCCTTTGCTCGTTGGCTTTTATATCCCCAGCGTATTTCGCTGGTTGCACATAGGGTTGTTTTGCCTTTTTCAAACGGTTGATTTTATCTTCCAGAATCAAAAGGTCATGTTCTGTCCTATCAATAAGCACTTGAAACCGCGCTTTATCTTCTTCTTCCAAGGTCAGTGTAGTTAATTTTACTTCTGCTTCCTGGTCTTGCAGCTGCTCTTTGATAGTTTCGCTTCTCTCTAGCAGCTTTTGCAGATCTGTCTGCACATCCTTGTTCTGAGCATTGGCTTGCACCAACTGATGTTCCTGAATTTGTATTAACCAGTATTGCAGGTTTTTCTCCAGAGTGTAGAGTGCGGCAAGGTCTTTCAGCGTTTCGTGAAATGGGTGGCTGGACATCAGGTCAATCAGGAATGGCGTAAGCTTTTTATAGTCCACCGAGGCTTGCGCGCCATACCAATCGCTTTCGTCCATGATGACTTCCAGATTATTGATGAACTCTCTTGGCACTTCTTGCATTGCAATAATCTTCCGCGCCTCAGTGAGTGTCGCCAGCCCTTTCTTAAACGCTTTTTCTGCCATCAAATTACTTTTCAGTGCTTTCCTTGGCGAACCCTCCTGCTCATACAAATGAGCCAGCAGCACCTTAGCTTCCTGAACCTCCGGGATTGCAATCGATCGCTGGTCAAGCAGCTGCAGCGCGGGGATTGCTTCGTTGAACAGCTTCATCTTTATCGCTGTCCAGGCGTAGGTCAGTAAGGCCCTGTTGGAATACAGGCCACTGGTGCGGATGCTGCTAAGGTAGGCCCAGGCGCGAGGCAGATCCCCGGCTTGTGTCGCCATTTGCGCCAAACCGTGTTTTGCCCTGTCGGCAAGCGCTTGCAGCTCCCTGTCTTCTCCTGCATAACTGGCAATATCCTGAAGCTTTAATACCGCCTCCAGCACCTGCCCCTTGCGCAACTGCGTAATTGCCATGTTAAAAAGCAAGTAAGAAAACTGCGGCAAGCGGTTTTCTAAATCAGCCATCGCCTCATTAACAGCCTCGATGTGAAAGTTGTCGCTTAATACCAGGGATGCCAGATAGTGGTACTCGATGAGCAGGTCGTCCGGGAGCTTGCCAGTAACCTTTTTTAAGGCCTGGCTGGCACTATTGGTGTCGGACTTATTGTAATAAAGCTTGGCCAGGTGGTACCAGGCGCGGTTCTTGACTTCCTGGCTGCTGTTTTCGTCGAGTAGGGCTTTAAAAATATTTAGCGCATTGTCTGGCATGCCATAGCTAACCAGCATGCCTCCTCGCAGTATGCCTGCGTGAGGTGTTTTGGCGATGGGGTTTTCAAGCGAAAGGGAATAGCGGTTTTCCACCAGAGCGTCGAAATACCGTTGCTGGTAAAACTCATAAAGAACCGGCCCATATTCCAACTCAAAGGATGATTCAACATGGGACTTCAACTGCGCCTGAGATGCAGAAGCAAGAAATACGAATATCAGAGCACTAACAAGCCTTTGATAATTGGGGCTTTTTCCGGAATAAGCACAGCGCATCATTATTGTTTTTACGCTATTTAGCACTCCCAGCATGCGTTCACCAACGTTTTAATTTAAAGACAGGCTCCTGAATCGATCCATCGTCAATCACTGCCAGTTCAAGGAATTCACTACCTATGCTCTTCTCGAATTCCAGGTTTGCAGCCCGTTTATAGGGCCTCCCATCTACGCCAACACCTGTAAAGAATGCAGTCACAGTGTGAATACCTTCATTCAGGTTAGTGACGTAAAGTTTGTGCACCCCTCCCCTAGACAAAGCTGCTCTCTGCTTGGCGGAATACACGTGGCTACTGACTAATTTCCCATCGATCTTGAGTTTTACACCCTCTAATTGAAAGAACTGGCCAGTGCTCAAAGAAACGAACACGGTGTATCGGGTGTTGGAAGGAAACAGCAGCTTCTCTTCCATTTTGCGCAAATCCTTGTTGAGTTCGATTACATCGTTCTTCAAGGACTGAATATTCCCGGCGATAGCCCGCAAATCGTTGAGACTCTCTACCTCCCCTTCCACCTTCTGCTCGGCAAATTGGGAGGCGTCAACGTTCTCCGTCCAGTCGGTGTTTTGCTCACTGGGCACAGGGCTTTCCTGTGCAATTGTATACTCTTGAGCAATTACACTAACAACCACGAGTAAATATATTGATTTTCTTAATAAAATTTTCATAAGTGGGCTCATTATGCACATAATTTTAAGAAAATTCATACTTGAAATGTTTTTAACGCCATTTTCTTTGGGTAATCACCGTTAGTTATGAGCAAATAATCGAAGTTCATGCGCTAGATCACTGTTTTTGTTAGCGAATACCCTAAAAAGTATGTAGCCCAAACATACTTGAATTAATAAAATATTCCTACATCTGAGATTCTCCGTGTACTCAATCTGAGAACCAGCTAACATCGCCTTTGAGAGCGAATTATTTATTATTTTCGGACTTACTACCGAGAGAGTTATAAACAATAAGGAACACAAATGGCACGCAACTCTACCAAGTATCAATCATTAACACGTTGTGGGCTCGCCCTCGCATTCATAACACTCTCACCCATGCTGATGGCACAGACTATCGGCAGCCTTAACCAAGAGAAGAAAGAACCCGTCATTGAGCCCGAAAAGCAACCCGAAGTTGCACGTTCAGCACAAATCGATACAGAAAGCTTCGAATTGGGTGTTTATGCAGGCGTTTTGAATATTGAGGATTTCAACTCCAACCCGGTAGTGGGGCTTTCCTTCCTCTACCACATTAACAAGAAGTTCACCGCGCAGGCACTCTACGGTACGTCAAAAGTGAGCAAGGCTACTTTCGAGGAGCTTACAGACTCAGACTTCCTGTCTGATGAGGACAGAAACTTCCAGTATTTGGAGCTTCTCGGTGGTTACAAACTGCTTTCCGGGCGCTCGTTCCTGGGCTCCAGCACCAAGCTGGACTCAGACCTATACCTTAATGCGGGGTTTGGGCAGATGAGTTTTGCTGACAGCAGCTCCGTGGGCTTGGTAATCGGCGGCAGCTACCGCCTGGTAGTCACAGACTGGATGACGATGAATTTCGATATCCGCGACCACATCTTCAACAGAGAGTTTATCGGCGACAGCAAAGTCACCCACAATACAGAGTTCAGTATTGGCTTTAATGCTCTCTTCTAGCGAGCAACAGGGATAGATAATAGTCGGTAGCCATCCGGGGCTTATAGAGCCTCCAAAACCTGCTTCAAGTAGCTGCGCCGCGCGAGATCGGAGTCTTTCCCCTCATAGGGGAATAAGCTCCACAATTGCTCACCGGCTGTAGCCTCCCCCTTCTTCAAACTCACAAATGGAGTATGAAGCTCCATTTCTATCAAGCCCTGCTCAACTTTCTGCCGTTCATAATTCATATACAGTTCTACCTGCGCCTGCTCGGGATGAATTTGAGCATGGTCCTGCAGTGGAAATTGGATGATCAATAGCTGTTGCTGGTCGAAGGCTGCCATCCAACCTGCGGAGGGTTTGATAAACAGTTTGCCATTACGGTGACTTTTACCTTTTTCAGGGGGCGGTGAATCCAGCGATAAAACCCCCTCTTTTACTGCGTAAACCAGAGGGCTTGCTCCTTCTTGAGGGTCCCACATACGTATCGCTTTCTCATCGTCCACAGGCACATAAACTTTGGCGTCAGCCTCGATTCGCGTGTTGAACCAAAGCCCCCAGGCTAGCTCTGTTTCACGGATATTCGTGGCTTTGGCCCTTAGCAACACGCTATTACCATTGTTATCCGCAAGTTCGAATGATTTGTCTATGCGCACACCCGAAACCGGGCTGTGGATGCCTTCAAGCTGTAACACTCTACTGTTTTTTCTGAGTATTTTGTTGCGTGCCTGAACAACAAATGGGTCTGGCGGCCACATCGCAGCATTTTCAAAGCGCTCTTTAACAATGGACTGTTTTCGCCACCACTGCCCCTGAGGGGACAGCCATACGATATGCCCCATATACCCGATATTGCCCGAATGAGCACTAAGCTTTGGTTGTGGGTTTGAGTAGACATCCTCACCCACTTTTAGAATATTTGAATGCTCGTGGAGGGCTAGCTTGAATAAGCGGCCTCCCATTTGCGGCGAGGCCAATAAGGAAAGCTTATTGTTTCTCAACTCAATGGTTTTAAGTTCAGAGGAATAAGCCATTGTGCTGACAAACAACAGCAGCAATACGCAGCAGAGTTTCATATTACAACATGTAATTAATGCCAATGGAGAACCCACCGTTGTGGGTTTTTTCCTTTTCTGCAATAAGGTTGGATTCATAAATATTATGCCGGTAGTCCGCGCGCACGATGAAGCTCCTTGTCAGGGAGTACTCGTAACCGGCGCCAAAGGTATAGGTGAAGCTGGCCTCACCGCCAAAATCCGTATCCCCTACTCCGGCAACCAAATAGAAGCCCGACAGCTTGGCCAGACCTTCCCGGGGAAAAAATTCAGCCTGGAATAGTTTGTAACCCACCAGTAAGTCAAAGTGACTGAAGCGCCGGTCATCACCGTCCAACAGTTGCCCCTGGCTTTCTTCGTAGGACGACAAGCCTACGTCGGTCATTAAATAATTGAACTGCAGGAAAAAATTTTCAGTAGCAGAAAATGTGAGGTTAGCACCCATGGTGTATTCACTGCCAAAATCCTGAATATTGAGCACGCCAGCACTGATACCGAATGAGAAAAACTCGTTGTTGATGCTGCTCGCATCCCCGCTCATTTGCGCGTCGTTTTGCGCAAGCGCCGGAAAAGATGCTCCCAGAATGCTCATCAGCAGTGTTAGAAGAATGTATTGAAACCGATTTTCCATGCGCCTAGATCCACGTCTTGTTCTTCAGTAGCTACAGTAAAAGCTCGATATTCGAGTTTAATGAGAAAGTTTCGGCCAAGATAAAAATTACATCCAAGGCCATAATTCTGGAAATCGGACTCCTCTATCTCTAGAGGCACAAGTTTGGGTTGCGAATCGACCTGCATATTGCCCATCCCCAGCAGTAAATAAGGCGAGAAACGCCCGTGGGAAAAAGGCTCAAGCAATAAATTCAGCCCATAGAAATCGCCGCGAATATCTTCACCATACAACTTGCCATACTCGCCCTCGAGCCCCAGCCAACTGTTAGCACGATAACCAAAAGTTGCGCTCCAGAAGTCTGATGCTTCAAGCTCACCACTGGTAAACGCACCCGCGGTCAGCCCCACTCGGAAGCTGTTTTTCAAATAGTCGCCATAACTCACTGTAGGCAGGTCTGCCGGTTCACCAGTAACCTGGATTGTACGGGATATTTGTGCAGCGGTTACCCAACCCATACGGCCGTTAGCAAGCCGGATTTCATACCAGCCGGGCCGACGAGCGAGAATCTCAATGGTTTCCCCCTCTTCCACCGCATAGAAAACCGGATAACCTCTGCCAGGCCCCGATCGAACATCCGCATAGGGGTCTATCACCTGCAGCTTTAGGGTTTGCTCATCACCCTGAGCATAAACCGGGCAGGAAACAACAAAACAGGCCAGGGCAAGCCCCAAAATTATTTTTGATCTTATGTAGTCCATAGATTGATTCTATCTCCGCCACTGCAGTAGATCATCGAATAAAGCTTAAAATTGTGACTGGAGGCTGATTTTACCCGAAAGGAACCAAAACTTAAGTACTAACTGAAACAATTTCAACGTTTTATCTCTGTTTGCTGATTCCGTCGGCAATTTTTGTGGATTCAGGGCGTTTGGTTTTCGTACAACAACGCAGAGCAAAGTCCGCACGTTCATTACCCACTTTGTGTCCCGGGCTGACTTAAATGGGCTTGACCTGCGAACGTGATCGGAGCAAGCAGCCCAATTGCTCGTCTTTGTCCATCAAGTGGGCTATTTTCACCTTTGCCCAAGCTCTGTTCCGGATTTTATTTGCCATCCATCCCTGAACGCCACATCGGTATCCCCAACCAGCGCAATCTCCTGCTTAAAAGGGTGGCGAAGCTCTTGTTCTAATGATTTGGCACGGGAAATATCACGAGACCATGATTTTGTTGATGATCATAATGTACTACTTTATGGCCCCAATTGAGCGGGCATGTTCACCTTGATCCCAAATAAAGCAGAGTGATGCTTTTTAGCTTACTATAGGCCAAATTGATCTGCACAAAATCAAAGAAATAAACCCATGAAAAGCAAGGCTATAAAAGTGAATGGTGAAAGCCATAGTCGTTTCAGTCTTTTTTTGTTAGCCATACGCCCAAAAACCTTACCTGCCTCCCTAAGCCCGGTGCTTTTAGGTACGGCAGCCGTTCCACTGCAAAATATCAACTGGCTGTTAGCTTTCTGTGCGCTGGCATGCGCACTGTTTCTTCAGGTGGCGGTAAACCTTGCCAACGATTTTTTCGACGCCCGCAGCGGTGTTGATACAAGTGAACGCCTGGGGCCGGTGCGGGTAACACAATCCGGCCTTATCCCCGAAAGCCAGGTTATCCTTGCTCTCAGCCTCAGCCTTGTGGCGGCAGTGATCTGCGGCCTGGTACTGGTTGCGGCAAGCGACCTTAAATTACTGGCGGTGGGAGTGCTAGCCATCATTGCAACCTTCGCCTACAGCGGTGGGCCCTACCCCCTTGCCTCCCATGGCCTTGGCGAACTCACTGTACTGGTATTTTTTGGCTGGGTGGCGGTAATGGGAAGCTATTATATCCATACGCACACGCTAAGCTGGCAGGTATTTGCCCTAGCCAACTCACTGGGAATGATCCTTTCTGCAATCATGCTGGTTAACAATATTCGCGATATTAGCAGCGATTCACCTGCCGGTAAGAAAACTCTGGCAGTCTATCTCGGCGCAGCAAAAAGCCGACAGCTTTTTTTTGGCTTAATGGCAATGGTACCCGTTTTTCATTTCATAGCATTTGCCCTGGCGCCGCAAATTGAGCTTTTGAGCTTACTTGTACCCATAGCAGTAACATTGCCTTTTGCCCTTGGCCTATGCAGGCAGCTATGGCATGCCGAAGGGCGAATCCTTAACAGCCTGCTGGCAAAAACAGCACAATTAAGCCTTATCTATGGCGGAGCTACCAGTACCTGCTTATTTTTAGCATAAGGTAGCTTGAACAAAACAAATCGAGAAAAAAGAAGAATGGATACAGAAAAAGACAAGAGCGACAGCAAAAACACTGATGCCCACCGCTTCAGCGAAAGTGAACTGGCAAGCCTGTTACAACAGCTCATTGAACTCAGAAGGGACATGGTCGAATTTGCTTGTGAGCGCCTTCAGGAGTTCAAGGATTGTTATCCCAACAAGGAGTTTTCAGCAAGTGCCTGGAACCTCGCGCTCTATCTTGCACTGCGTCGTCACGACCTGCGCAACCTCCAATCAGAGCTCACCAGTCACGGCCTTTCATCTCTTGGCCACGCAGAGTCACACATCCTGCAGACCGTTAATAATTTAATCCGTCTATTGTGCCTTACATTGCAAACGCAGTACCCCAGCACGCCCAAAGACATTCCCAGAGTTGATTATCATAAAGGCAATTTAATTCTTGAAAATCACTGCACTGAAATCTTTGGCGTACCTTCTGGAAAACGCTCTGTACGAATAATGGTAACCTTGCCAAGCCACGCCGCTACAGACTATGAATTTGTCAGAGACCTGCTGGCCTCCGGCATGAATTGCGCGCGAATTAACTGTGCACACGACACTAAAGCTGATTGGAAAGCAATGATAGCCAACTTGCGACAAGCGGAAAATGAACTGGAGCAGAGTTGTAAAATCCACATGGATCTCGCAGGACACAAAATCCGCACCGGGCCGCTTCATGAAAGCATCAAGAAAAACGGTATTAACGTCGCCTCTGGTGAGAAAATAATTCTTTCCCGTAAAGCAAAGTCCTGTCAGCGTGCGATAAAGAGCGAAAAGCCCGAAGAGCGCAAGCCAGTGACCCTCTCATGTACTTGTGAAGCGATATTTGACTTTATAGAACCCGGCGAAGCCGTATGGATTGATGACGGAAAAGTGGGAACCATTATTGAGTCTGTTGAGGATGGCAAGGCTGTTCTGCGGGTTAACCACGTTGGCCCAAAGGGCGGCCGAATCAAGCCGGATAAAGGTTTAAATTTTCCCGAGACCGTGTTAACACTTCCTGCCCTTAGCGAAAAGGACTTAAAAGACCTGGATTTTATCGCTAAAAATGCTGATATGGTTGGCTTTTCTTTTGTGCAAAGCCAGAAAGACATGAACCTTCTGGTGAAAGAATTAAAAAGCAGAGACGCCGAACAGCTACCTATCATTGCAAAAATTGAAACGCGCAGAGCAGTGAAAAAACTTCCAGAAATACTATTGGGAAGCATTGGCCGACACCCAGTGGGAGTAATGATCGCTCGCGGCGACCTCGCGGTGGAACTTGGCGGTGAACGTATGGCGGAAATTCAGGAAGAACTGCTTTGGGTATGCGAAGCCGCGCATGTGCCTGTAATCTGGGCAACCCAAGTACTTGAAAGCCTGGCCAAAAAAGGTGTTGCATCACGCCCGGAACTGACGGACGCCGCCATGGGTGAGCGCGCCGAATGCGTAATGCTGAATAAAGGCCCTTATATTCTGCACGCTGTACATTCCCTGGCCGACATCCTTTCTCGTATGGAAGCCCATCAACAGAAAAAACGTGCGCAACTAAGAGCGCTTTCCTGGTGGGGTATGTGAGTGGTAACGAATATTGCTTTTAGCCTTTAATACCATTGCTGTCCCATTAACTACTTCGTCGCCAGGTCG
>CAJIBL010000694.1_pt1 | contig 62683 bp, 41 predicted proteins | sample 9199351 | NCBI WGS metagenome assembly CAJIBL01 (sample SAMEA7708304, study PRJEB35096) | sediment metagenome | biome: marine neritic benthic zone biome [ENVO:01000025]; feature: sediment [ENVO:00002007]; material: shallow marine sediment [ENVO:03000034] sea grass bed [ENVO_01000059] ...
ATTCAGTTCCTGCGTGCCAGTGGCACGGCGTTGTTATTGGCGGGCGGCGACTGGATAGATGCACATACCGGCGACACGCTCAGTATTGCCACTGCATCAAGCACGGCCACAGTGCCCCAGAGCATGGTACCACTGGTAAGCTCCCCTTTTGGCCACGGTTTCTACGGCGTAAACAGCACCTGTGATGCATTTGTACAGCGCTTAAGTTACAACGCCGCTCTGAAAGAAATAGAGCTTGAAGAAGCATCTCCGCGCGTGTTTACCGAATGTGATCAAGCGGCCCTCAATGTAGCTTCCAACGGCGATTACCTGGTATTCCAAACATTTCTGAGTAATTCAATGAACCGGCTGGTAGCAGTTGACCCACTGAATATGTCAGCCGAGCAGGCCAGTGGCGCTTTTGCAGGAACAGAAACCTTTGCTTCTGCATTGGCGCAAAGTCGCGAGTTGTACATGCTATCCCGCACTGCCGACACCGACGAGTCAACATATTATTACCAATATTACACTGCGGATTTCAGCCCCCACCTGCACTTTACTATCGATGCAGACTGGCAGCCTACCGGCCATCTCTTTGTTACTGCAGACAGCCAGTTTACTCTCTACTCCTACCGGCTGGAAGATGACCCCAACCTGTTTATTCGCAGGATATATAATAGTTATTAGGCCCGGAATAAATTGGGCAGCCACTTTAAGAAAACAGAAAAAGCTTACTCAAGATTCGAGCGCGTAAAGTCTGTGGAAATAAGTGTTAATGTGGGTGTCCGAAAAAGTAAGTGGCTCTACACCACCCCGTGATCTTCCGGAAACTGCACACAGGATCCGCTATACCCAATACAAAACTCTCAACTCCATAGCATACCTTTTTGAAAACCTATTCACTCGATCAATTTTTGCCGAGACGATTTTCAATATTTTCATGGAGCCTCAATAGCTGTTTAATCCAGCGGGCGTTCTTTTTGCACAGCTAGCATCCGATTCACAATCTCGGGAAACAAGGCCTTCCACGTGGACCACTGGTGTTTGCCCTGTTCTGTGTAGGTCTGCGCAGGAGAAAGATAACGGCTGAGTAATTCGTTTGGCTCGGCAAATTTGTCCTGTTTTCCGTAGCTAAGAAAGATTTTATTTTTTTCTGCTGCTGGTAGCGCAACAATCCACGACCAAATATCGATTACAATTTTATCTTCCTCTCTGGCTGTATTGCTTAACAAATGAGCGTATTCGGGTTTCTCGCCAAGGTAAGGCGCGATCAACACGAGTCCGCTGACGTTGTTTGGATGATATTTCAAGTAAAGCAGGGACCCCAAACCGCCCAGCGACGTTCCCACGAAATAGATATTATCGTATCCGTCTTTTTGTGCGGGTGATACCACGTCTAGATCAATGCGTTCGACAACGGTTTTATTCTGGTAGTACTTAAAATGTGATTCGATGGCCACAATTCCCGCTTTGGGTTTCATGCGAAAGAGCGTATCGATAAAACCGTGTTGTTCAAAACTCTGAGCTTTATCACCAATTCCCGGCAACAAAACAAACAATGTTTTGTTTTTCCCTGACGTAGAGTAACCAAATCTTTCACTACCAATCGGGATGGTAGTTTTTTGCAGGTAATAACAACTCATCAGCATGGGCATTGATCCGAGTAACAATAGTAATACCGATTTTTTAGTGACCGTAAAAAACGACATACTCATATTTCTTTCACTAACGCCTGAGCTTGATCGCGAAAATAAACTCGCCATGCATAATATTCACCATTATCTATCTCGATATTCTGGCTCAGTATCCAACGAATTTCTTGATTGAATGCTTCCATATTGCCTTGCTCCAGATAAAAATATTTGGCTTTTCCCCAAGGGATTAGTAGCCGTCCCTGACCACTTACTTCAGCTTTAGCCATATATTCCTGGCTGATAGCTTTATCGCCGCCCGCAAACTCCGGCAGAGCATGGTAGTAAATAGCCAGGTTAAAATAGTTGGTGCCGTTTTCCCAGGATGGGTTAACGGTATCCAATTGATCCATCATTTTTTTACTGCGCGCCACCAGGCGGTAGTTGAAAATCTTAAATAGATCAGCCACGCCTTCGCGATAATAATACAGCATTGCAGTACTCCACCAGCCTAAACCGTCTGACTCACTGGCGCTTAAAGCTATGCATGCGTCCCAAACGGATTCGCCGCTAGCCACTCGACTTTTGAACCCAGGATTAAGCATCATAATGGATTCGGCAGACGCCATTGCCGCTTTATAGTAGTGACGTTTTTCCGCCCGATCAGGTGTATAGGCTGCGCCCATTAGCGTATACAGTTGAGCCAGTGCGCTCAGAGATTGCATATTTTTTGGCTGATGCTGTATTACCGTTTCATGCATATTGATTAAATGTTGTACCGACTGGCGATCCCGTGCTTGAACCGACTGAGAAGCTATGGCGTGCTGCGCGGCATCTAAATCACCATGAAGTCCGTCCTGCGTGTTGTGCCGTAGGCTACACCCACAGATTGTTGTCAGTAAAACTACCAAGACAATTTGCAGTGTGCTTTGCATGTTGAATGTCCTGTTATCCATCGGTTTTTCTCTTGGAACTTTAAGCGTAACGTTAATGAAGGTGATCGCTCAGTAAGGGAGTAATAAATCTTTCCTTTTAAAATAGGTTAGCAGGTTGAACTAACATTGATAATACGTAACCGTTTGTTATCGAGATCTAACGGCGTCATCATTGATAGACATCGACTAACAGCGGAAAGACCACGTTTTTTGCTTATTACTAACTGCTGCGTTTGTGTCTGGTTGATATGCTTGATCACAAGGTAATGATTATTCCAAACCGCAAAGGCGCAGATATCAGTACAAAAATACCCTCGTCCAGAAACTAAATATGCTCCTCAACCCACGGAGTACGATGTGTATAATTTATGTTAAGTTAACGGGCAGTGCAGTGCATTCCATTTATCAGCAAAAGAAATTATTGGGCCACTATCACCCACAAAAAAACCGGTAGCTTTTAAAGCTACCGGTTTTTAAAAGAGCTAAGGCTAACGTTTTGTTGCCCGTGTTATTTCATTTTAGATCTTTCCAACACCTGCAGAAGGCGGTGAAGAAGGCGCGGAGCCTACTCTGTCGCTATAAGGTGGACGGCTAACCGACTGGTCTGCGTCCAGTAGCTTACTGCCAACACTACCAAATTCACCACTGTCCCAACTGTTGGAACTTGTCCAGGTCAAGCTGCCCTCGTTTTCTGAGTCTCGAAGGATCTTACTCGCATCCTGCACCTTGTTCGCTTCTGCGTAGATCTTGCCCCCCGGACCAATACGCATACAGGAATCCTGATTGTCCCAGTAGTTGTTATACAGATGAACATAACCAAAACGGACACGCGGCGTACGGTTATTGGAGCGGTCAAACCAGTTGTGGTGATAGGTCACACGCAGGTGACCAGTATCCTGTGCACCATTGTTATCGCTGTGGCCCACGAGGCTGGTTTTACCGGTATTATCAAAGTGGTTGTAGGAGATGGTCACCAGATCAGCTCCACGTTTGGTATCAACCGAACCGTCATAGGCTGTTTCGAAAGTGTTATGGTCGATCCAAACGTGGTGAGACCAGCACTGTATGGTGACAGAGTCGTCCGGTGAATTCTTGAAGCGAAGGTTCCTGATCACAATATTGTGCACTGGCGTAGTCACATCATTTTCACCCTCGTCACAGGAGTCGCCGGCGCCCAGGCCATCGTGCCAGCTACTGACATTCAAGCCGAAGCCATCGAGAGTTGCACCGCTACCAGTACCGATAATGGTTTTGTTGGAGCCGGCAATACGCAGCATTTTGTCGCCAGTGCCTTTGATAGTGCCTGAAACACGGATGGTAAGCGTTTCGCCGGATTCAACGTACTGCTTTAGATCGGAGTAGCTGCTGGCGGTTACCGTACGACCTGCAGAACCACCAGTGGTAGTACTGATGCCATAACCGGCATAGTTGGCAAAGCCACCCATGGAAGAGTCTGTACTACCACCACCGGTGCTAGAGCTGGAGCTGCTGGAAGAAGAACTCGAGCTGGAACTGGAAGAACTTGAACTGCTCGAACCACCGCAGTCACCCGTGGAGAGGTCATTACCCACCAGTTTAATGGAGTCGATATTCGCCAGCCCACCGCCTGTAGTCGCAACAAGCTTAATCACATTGTTACCAGCACTGAGGTTGACAGTAGTGCTGACAGAAGTCCAGCTTGACCAGGAACCGGTTGAACTAAAATCAACAGAAGCTAGTCGTGACCCGTTAACCTGCACATCACCTCGGCGGTTATCGCTTGAGCCGTTGGCGTAGCGCCATTCAAGGGAGTAACTGCTGGCGAAAGGTACCTTCACAGCCCAGGTAACAGCTTTGCCGCTGGCGTTGTCGGTGTTGGCAAAACCACGGTCGGTGTAGCCGCTGTTATTGGTGTCCACTGAGCCATCCACACCACAAAAACCGGAAGCTTGCTCCTGAATACTCAGTTCAGTGGATGAACCGGAGCTGGAGCTTGACGAGCTGCTTGAACTCGAAGAACTGCTAGAGCTGGAAGAGCTAGTCGAAGAAGAGCTGCTGCTGGAGGAGCTTGAAGAGGAGCTGCTTGAAGAGCTTGGCCCACCACTACAGCTGCCCACCAAAGTCCAGGAGTAGTCACTGCCAGGAACAGTGTTGGTGTACCAGTTGGCTTGATAAAGGTTGCCATTGTACTGCATACGATCACCGGCGGCGGCATGATTGGCCTCACCGCCAGCCCAGTCTTTTGATGTCCAGTTGGGGTACTCGTTGACACCGTTACAACTTCCGCCACTACCACCAGTGCTGCTGGAAGAGCTTGAAGAACTGGAGCTACTGGAAGAAGAGCTCGAGCTACTTGAAGAACTTGAGCTGCTTGAAGAACTGGAGCTGGAAGAGCTACTGCTTGAGCCGTTACCACCAGAAATTTCCATATAGTCGATATTACCGAGGCCAGAACCGTTAGTTGCCTGCAGACGTATCATGTTTGTTCCGCTGCTCAAACGAACGTTTACAGAAGTGCTGTCCCAGGAAGCCCAGCCGCCAGTGGGATTGAAATCGACATTACCCACTGCAGTGCTGCCATTAACGCGCAAATCAGCACTCCGGTTGGCGGAGCCACCGTTGGCATAGCGGAAGGTAAGCGTATATGTAGCTGTGGAAGGCACCGAAACGACCCAGTCCACACCCTTACCGCTGGTGTTATCTGTATTGGCAAAACCACTGCCTGTAAAGCCGCCATTATTACTATCTACTGAGCCATCGACGCTGACAAAACCCGCATCATACTCCTGAACAGTCAGTGGCGTGCTGCCATTGTACGTAGCAGAAGAACCCCCGCCATTGCTGGAGCTTGAACTGCTTGAACTGCTCGAGCTGGAGCTGCTGGATGAACTGGAGGAAGAAGTATTGCCCGACTTACAGTTTCCATTGGACGTTTTCATACCTTTGTTAGCACCGGCGATGGATTTAACCAGGTCAGGCACGCAACCAGCATCATCCAGAGAATAGGAGTAACCGGTATTGACTGACGTGGTGGACTTCACATTAGGGCCTGCAGGATAGTTTTTATCCTTCTGGTCAGTCCAGGTAACATTATCGAAAATATTGCCGCTAACCTGCCAGGAGCCTTTCTCGTTGGTGTAGAAAGTCCCCAATGGATCTTTGGCATTTTTAAAGTAGTTATTTTCTACTTTGGCTTTACCGCCAGCCCGCGAATTAATACCGGATTTGTTGATGCCTTCGTAGTAGTTGTTGTAGATGTGGGCGGTACCGCCGCGCAACAGCGGAACGCGTGAATCGATATTGTAATAATAATTGTGGTGATAGGTCACCGGGCCGTTACTGGTGTCTCCCTCACTGGAGCCCACCAGCCCGCCACGACCAGAGTTTTTCAGTATGCTGTATGAAAGCGTGACGTTCTTGGTGTTTGCCTTCATGTCAAACAGGCCATCATAGCCCTCGTTCTCACCACCAAAGGCTTCCAGCGTACAGTGGTCTACCCATACATTGGAAACGTTGGACTCCATGCCAATGGCATCACCACCATTTGAGGTGGTGCCTCCGGATTTCTTAACATCTTTAATATGCAGGTTTTGCAGAATGATGTTTTTCGAGCTGCGGATGTGAATTCCAATTTCATCAAACACCGCACCGTCACCAATAATGGAAATATTCTCAATTTCCTTCAGTTCGATCACGCCGGCTTTAGTGTTACAACTACCGCCACTGACTTTTTCGGTGTTACCCGGCGTGATGGTGCCCTTCACCTTAATAATCAATGGGGTGTCATCGTTTGCACGATCACAAATCGCCTGGTGAATCTGCGTACCGGTTGAGGCAGTAACGGTTTTTCCACCTTTTCCGCCTGTTGTACCCGCTTTTCCAGCATAGCCGGTTGCGGCAAAAGAGGAACCACAACTAATGGCGAAGGCAAGCGCGCCAATAGCACTGAGATATTTTTTCATGGATAGACCTTCATTATTATTTGTTGACTATAAATTGATCACGAGATTGGGAGATGAATACGGCTTATCATCCTGCAAGTTCGTAAAACCAAAATTAGCTGAGAAGAATAATTTACACACACAAGCAACAATATCCTTTATTCGGGGAAATTCTGCCTAAATGCTAAGCAATGGCTAAAAACGAGAACCCCTTCACGGAGCCAGGCACAAGTCGTCGCAATATGATGGTGAGTTCGTCGCTATAAAAGCTATTGATATTACAAGACTAATAGAAAAGCTTACTGTGTTTTTTTAAATTTAACCACGTGCAAGAAGTTATGTTTAGGCGCGCGCTTGTATACGCCATTAATTTATACTGCCATTGGGAAAAAAAATAAAAAAAACAAAAGGCCAAAACGATAATCTCGGATTATCCCCGGGGTGTCAGCATAAGTTTGTTCTGATCCTGATCTATTTTGAAATGAAATCGGCTCAACACGTTCATACCCAATAATCCTTCAACACCTTCACCCCCCAGGTCCGCACCCTGAACAGAGACTTTTACATCCTTGAGAACATATTGCCCCAATTGCAGTTCGTCCACCTGCATCAAGCGACCACGAGAAATACCATTGGCGGTATTGAACAGGCGCCAACCGAGATCTTTCCAGCCGCGATCACCGGCCAAACGGGCGAAAGCATTTTCAGTTAACATGGTAATCGACGCGCCGGTATCGAGCAGCAGCCTCGGCCGGTGTTCCGCACCATTAAGACCAATGTCCAGCAAATAGTGATGATGGCCAATGGCCTGCATGGCAACGGAAGACTGATAGCCTGGTGCAGTGGACCTGGATGCCTGATATTCGCCTTTTTCACTGTAGGCTCTGCGAAGCTGGGCGACGCGCGCATCCCAGCCCGGTGTTGACAGCAATTCGTCCAGGATCACATCGGCAGTGCCTTCGTCGCTGTGCATCAACAGCAGCTCGGCGTATCGGAAGCTCTGCGCAGGGTTACTGATATCAAGGCGGTCCAGCTGTTCGTAGAAAAGCAACAAGTCGTACCATTCACCCTTGTCAGAGAGGGCGGCATCGTGGCTTTGAATATAGTTGAGCAGCTTCTCGTTCACGCGGGCAATGTTGTAGCTGTCGGTGTAGGAGCCTGCTTGAATAAAGGTCTGCAGCGCTTCGCTGTGGTAGTTCATCATGCGATAGTAGTCTGCCAGCATTAACAGAACGTCCACATCTTCATAATTAATCTGCAACCAGGAATGCACTGCTTCCAGAAACAGCTCCGTTTGACCATCGTTAAGCCAGGAGCTCAGGTAGCGTGTAAACGCACTGCGCCATTGTTGCTGTTGCTGGCGACTAAGGTAGGGGCTGCGTTCACTTAGCAGTTGGATAGCTTCGCTAGGTTTACCTTCTGCCAGCAGCTGTTGAAATTTGCCAAGCAAATTGCCGGGTTTTTCCTGCTCCTCTTGCTCCTCCGGAGCGGCAGGGGCCTGATACTCAGGAAAATCGAATTGCACAACGGTATCGGCCTGCTCTTGCATTACCGTGCTCGCTGGAGAGGGGGCCTGAACCGGAGGTGCCTGGGTGACAATCACTTGCCGGGGCGCTTCAGTAGTCAGGCTACGCGCCATCCAGCCAGCAGAGAAAGCAAGCATTACTGTTACCAGTAGCTTTACTTTCCCCATCATACTTAAGCCCCGCTGAGGAGCTCGATAACCGGTGCTGTCTGTGGCTCAACACCGCGCCAAAGACGGAAGGATTCTGCGGCCTGCCCCACCAGCATACCCAGGCCATCACTGATTTTACTCACACCCATATCCTCTGCGAATCGCATGAATTCGGTTGGTTCATCACTGTACATCATATCGTAGACAGCGGTGTCGGAGGTGAAACAGCCAAAGTGAACCGGTGGAACATCGCCGGTAAAACCAGCGGAGGTACCATTGATAATCACATCGAAAGGCTCATTGGGCAGGCTGTTAAAGCTGTAGCCCTTGAGGGTACCATGCTCTGCAAACATCGCCGCGAGTTCTTCGGCCTTGGATTTGGTGCGGTTGGCGATAGCCACCAGCGCCGGTTTTTCCTGCAGCAGCGGCAGCAACACACCTCGCACCGCACCGCCAGCACCCAGGATCAATACTTTTTTATCGTCCAAGGACCAGCCCAGACGCTGCACGATATCGTGCACCATGCCAACGCCGTCGGTGTTATCACCCACGATCTGGCCGTCATCCACCCTCGCCAGGGTATTGACTGCACCCGCTACTTTGGCCCGGTCGGTGAGCAAGCTGGCAAATTCGTAGGCATCCTGCTTGAAGGGAACCGTGACATTGGCACCGGCGCCTCCCTGTTCGAAAAAGCGCTCTGCCGCAGCGGCAAAGGCGTCCCTGTCCACCAGCTGACGGGTATATTCCAGCTGCTGGCCCGTTTGCTCAGCAAAAGCCTGATGGATCTGTGGTGATTTGGAATGTTCGATGGGGTTTCCAAAAACGCAGTAACGGTCTATATCGGTGCTCAAGCCAGCCACTCCCTGGGTTGTAAGTAATAATCGTAAAGTTCAGCTTCCGGTGTGCCGGATTCCGGTTGCCAGCAGTACTCCCAGCGCACCAGAGGCGGCAGGGACATTAAAATGGACTCTGTTCGACCGCCGGTTTGCAGCCCAAACAGCGTGCCACGGTCATAAACCAGATTGAATTCCACGTATCGGCCGCGACGGTATAACTGAAACTGACGCTCGCGCTCGCCGAAGTCGGTATCTTTTCGTTTCTCAACAATAGGCAGATAAGCCGCTGTATAACTGTCACCAACCGCACGCATAAACGCGAAGCTTTGTTCAAAGCCGGTCTCGTTCAGGTCATCGAAAAACAAGCCGCCAACGCCGCGTGGCTCATTGCGGTGTTTGAGGAAGAAATAATCGTCGCACCAGTGTTTATAACGCGGGTAGACATCCTCACCAAAAGGGTCACAGGCTGCCTTGGCGGTTTTGTGCCAGTGAACACAATCCTGTTGATTACCGTAGTAGGGGGTAAGGTCGTAACCACCGCCAAACCACCAAATGGCTTCGGCACCTTCTTTTTCAGCAATAAAGAAACGCACATTGGCGTGGCTGGTAGGAACATAGGGGTTGTGTGGGTGAATCACCAGAGAGACACCCATGGCCTCAAAGCGGCGCCCGGCCAGCTCGGGCCGATGGGCTGTGGCGGAAGCAGGTAACTCCTCGCCGGTAACGTGGGAGAAGTTTACCCCGCCTTTTTCAATCACAGCGCCATCTGCCAGCACACGGGAATGGCCACCACCCCCTTCGCTTCTGCGCCAGTTGTCTTCGATGAAATTGCCCTTGCCATCAATGGCCGTGAATTCATCGCAAATCCTGTTTTGCAGCTCCTGCAGATAAGCTTTTACAGCTTGTTTGTCCGCTTGCACCTTGATGTTCCCAGTGACAGGGCTAGGCCCTGATTACTTTGCCTGTTGCCAGGTCTTTTATTATGGATGGTCGGGGGTTATCACCCACGCTGCCAGCGCTGTAACACACTTTGTCAGCAAAATAGCTGCGCGCCTGGTGTTCATTACGAGCGGGCGGGAGGGCCTCCGGGTTCGCCGATGTGGACACAATCGGCCCATCAAAACGCTGACACAATGCCCCCACAACCGGGTGGGCGCTAACGCGCACTGCAATACTATCATGAGTACCGCTGACAATCCGAGGAATGCGGTCCCGATGTGGAACCAGCCAGGTTATTGGCCCTGGCCAGCTCTGTTGCAGCTGCTGATATTGACCTGAGGGCAGATCAGCAAGCAGCCAGTGTAACTGTTCCATGCTCGCTGCCACGATAATCAGGCCCTTGTCTGCGTGGCGATGTTTAAGGTCCAGCACTTTCTGCACCGCTTGCTCATTCGTGGGGTCACAACCCAGGCCCCAGACAGCTTCAGTCGGGTAGGCAATAACCTCGCCCTGCCGGAGGGCGGCAACGCACGCTATGGTCGCCTGGTGCTGGAAGTATTCCGACATTAACGGCTTTTCAGTTTTTCCTGCAATGCAGCGTCTTTTTGCTGCACAGCTTTAGCATTGGCTGCGCGCTCTTCAACCAGCTTCTGGTGCATGTCGGCATCGCCAACACCAATGATCTGAGCAGCCAGGTAGGCAGCGTTTTTAGCCCCGGCCTTACCTATGGCAACGGTAGCAACAGGGATTCCACCGGGCATTTGCACCGTGGATAAAAGCGCATCCAGGCCGTCCAGTGAGCCATTGATGGGCACGCCAATAACAGGCTTGAGAGTAGTGGCAGAAACGGCACCGGCCAGATGGGCAGCCATTCCGGCGGCACAGATAAACGCCGCGCAACCGCGCTGGTCGGCGTCTACAACATAGTCATGGGTGGCTTTGGGGGTGCGGTGTGCAGAAGTCACTTTAGCTTCATAATCGATGCCCAGTTTGCTCAGCACATCAAACGAAGCTTCCATAATTGGCAGGTCTGAATCGGACCCCATCAAAATAGCAACAAAGGGTTTGCTCATAATCGTTGTCTCCAATATAAACATCATCAGGCAGCTTGTGGCAGCCTGCAAAAAACGTATTTAGGTGAAATTAGGGCCAGGCCCTGGAACGGGATTCGCTTAAACGGCGAAAAATACTGTAATTGGCGCTAAAGGACAAGCCCTGCGGCGCTGATATCTCCCTGCTTCACGCGCATATAGCCCGAACCGATATTGGCCACCAGGCCCTTCAGCTCGAGTGTTAGCAGGCAGGCCATAACATCGCCAATAGGCAGTTTGGTGCGCTCGGCGAGCACGTCGATGGGCGTGGCTTCGTAGCCCAGCTGTGCAAGAACAACCTCTTCCTGTTCGTTGGCAACGATTTCTGAGGCAATTTGCCGGGTATCGGGGATGCTGGTAAGGGAGAGTTGCTCCCATTTCATATCCAGGAAGCCTTTAAGCTCCTCAACGATATCTTCAGCACTTTCCACCAGTTTGGCACCGTCTTTAATCAATGCGTGGCAACCTTTCGCCAGCGGGTTGTGGATCGAGCCTGGCATGGCGAACAATTCACGGTTTTGCTGCAGGGCGTAGCGAGCGGTAATAAGCGACCCACTGCGCACTGCGGCTTCCACCACAAAAGTGCCATAACTCAAGCCACTGATGATGCGATTACGCTGGGGGAAATTTTGCGCCTGTGCCGCAGTACCCAATGGAAACTCACTGACTAGAGCACCCCCACCTTGAATAATTTGATCGGCAATTTGCTTGTTGCGCTGGGGATAAACCTGATCGATACCGGTACCAAGCACGGCGATGGTCTTGCCCTGACAGCTCAGAGCTCCCTGATGCGCGGCGGCATCAACACCCAGAGCAAGGCCACTGGTAATGGTAAAACCGGAGGAGGCCAAAAATTTGCAAAACTCGAAAGCGGCACCACGACCCGATGGCGTGGGATTGCGGCTGCCGACAACAGCAACCTGCGGAAAAGCAAGTTGCAGCGGGTCACCGGCGACGTAAAGCAGTGGAGGAGGCCTTTTTATTTCGCGCAGCAGCTCCGGGTAGTATTCGTGATCGGTATCGAGAATACTGACATTGTTTCGCCTGGCCCACGCCATGTCTGCGTCAACACGCTTGGCAAGCTCATGTTCATCACCATAGCGTTGCCACTCCTTAATGCATTTGCGCGCTTCATCCGGGAGTATGTCAGCAAAATCATCTGGGGAGGCCTGCAGCGCGGCACTGAGGCTGGGGGCTCTTTCGAGCAGTTTCCAGTAGGTACTGGCGCCTACACCCGGCAGGTGTTGAAAAAGTATTTTTTGTTCGAGGTGACCGATCATCGGTTTGCGTCCCTTCCCTGGTTACATCAACGCTTTCTACAACTTACAGAAAAGTAGCTACAGGGGCTATATATCTTTCTACATGCTATTTCTACGTGATCTTGGACGTGCTTACCAGCCAGTAGTTCACAATCGTTAGAACTATCGCGAAGATAAACTCGCCCAATCAGCAGTGGGTCCCATCTAAGGGCTAACTCTGAACGTCTGATATTAGGGGTTGCGCACGTAATCCGCAACAGAAACACCGCGATAAGCTTCCAATACCAAAGCCAGGCTGACTTTTTCAAACACGCGGAACACCATCAACACACCTGCACGCTCATCCGGCAGCTGCACTCGCTCATCGGTGACGCGGTCCCTAATCTTACCACCGCGTTTGTATATCGCCATCACATTGCCAGCAATCACACCTTCGCGTGCGCCGCGGTTAATAACAACCACATCCATATTGCCCACCTGATTCAAGCCTTTCTCGACAGCGAGAATCACGCCTTCCAGGTCGCCATCGGGTGGCGAAGGGTAAAAGGTAGAAGCAATGGCTCGCTCTTCCTGGCGCAATAAACGGTCACCTGAGCGGATTTCTTCGGTGGTGCGGGTCACTTTCATGGTGCCCACTTCGCCCTGAGTCGTCAGCAGTGTTGCGGTGCCAATATCCTCGGCTAGTAAACCGAGGTTTTCACCGGTATCAGGGTCGATAAAGGTTTCACCTTTTCGGTAAACACCGTAAACACGGAAGCCCTCATCAAATACGCCACGGGCGTATAGTCGGTCTCCGGCACCCACTATTAAGTGCTCATCCATACCGGAAAGCACATAGGGTGCTCCTTCAAGCTCTTCCTCGGTAACAATACGGCTGCGGGAAAGGAATGCATTAATTTCGTCCAGCGGGATCGTCTGAATCGCGGCATCGCCGGTAATTTCCCGAGCTTGAGGGCTCAGTTTGAAAGTGCGCCCGGAGGTGTCTACGGTGAGACGCGGCTTGCCGTCCAGGTAGATCAGGCGAATAACATCACCGGGATAAATAAGGTGAGGGTTGGCGATCTGGGTGTTAACGTGCCAGATTTCCGGCCACATCCAGGGGTTTTTCAGGAAAGTAGAAGAGATGTCCCACAGGGTATCGCCCTTTACCACCGTGTGGGTGGCAGGTACCGGGTCTTGCAGCTGGGGCTCTTCTGCGTTTAACCATGGGGTGACCATAAGAGCCACGGCGGCGAGCAGACCGGAGAGTTGCTTTTTCATTTAGAGAATCCTGTTCAAATCAGCGCAGAAGTGCCGCAGGCCATTGAGTTAACCGGTTTTGCAGAGCAAACTGGTCGCTTAAACATTATAATAGCTAAACGGACCTCACCCAGCCGCCGGATTTAAGAGCATTTTTTGCCCCTGGAGCCTTGCGACTGGCCATACAAAAGCAGTATAACTCCTGTTTGATCATAATGTTAGCAGCGAAAGTTAGCTAGTTACTAGAAGTTTGTCACGTAATGGCTTTGTTATCCATATTGGAATTCCCAGATTCGCGCCTTCGCACCGTTGCCAAACCCGTGGCAGCGGTGGACGATCGCATTAGAAAAATTGTCGATGATATGTTCGAAACCATGTACGCAGCCCCGGGCATTGGCCTTGCAGCCACCCAGGTAAACGTGCACGAGCAGATTATTGTGATTGACCTCAGCGAGGATCAAAATGAACCGCTGGTGTTTATCAACCCGGAAGTTGAGATTCTCGACGAAACCCTGTTCGATTACGAAGAGGGCTGCCTTTCAGTACCCGGCTTTTACGAAGAAATAACCCGTCCGCGCCATGTACGGGTAAAAGCCTTGAACCGGGAAGGAGAGGCGTTCGCGATGGAGCCCGAAGGCCTGCTTGCGGTGTGCATCCAACATGAAATGGATCACCTGCTGGGCAAGCTGTTTGTAGATTATATCTCCAACATCAAGCGCGACCGCATTCGCAAGAAGCTGGAAAAGCAGCACCGCTCACGAGCCTGACGGGCTTTATCAATCACCCCCAAGGTAATCAGCAGTGACTGAGGCAGCACCTTTGAACATTATTTTTGCCGGCACCCCCGAATTTGCCGCCAGGCACCTGCAGGCACTGGTGGAAAGCGAGCACCAGCTTTTAGCGGTGTACACCCAGCCGGACAGGCCCGCAGGGCGCGGTAAAAAACTCAGCCCCAGCGCAGTGAAAAATATCGCCCTGCAACAGGCGCTGCCAGTACTGCAGCCCGCCAGCCTGAAAGATAGCCACGCGCAGGCCGAACTGGCAGCATTCGATGCAGACATTCTGGTGGTGGTAGCCTATGGCCTGCTACTGCCACAACAAGTGCTCGATACACCCAGGCTGGGCTGTATTAACGTGCATGCCTCTTTACTTCCCCGCTGGCGGGGCGCAGCGCCCATTCAGCGCGCGATCGAAGCCGGCGACAGGGAAACCGGGGTAACTATCATGCAGATGGATATTGGTCTGGACACGGGCGATATGCTGCTGAAAACAACCTGCAACATCAGCGACAATGAAACCAGCTCCAGCCTCCATGACAAGCTGGCAGATATTGGCCCACCGGCCTTGCTGAAGGCCCTGAACCTTCTGGCCAACCGCAAGGCTAAGGCACAAAAACAGGATGACTCCCAGGCTAACTATGCGAAAAAAATCCTCAAACAAGAGGGCGCAATTAACTGGCAGCAATCGGCAGAGCTGATACAGCGCAAAGTGCGCGCCTTCAATCCTTTTCCCATTTGCTACACGCTGCTTAATGGTGAGCGCCTGAAGATTCACCAGGCACAGGTAAACCCCATTTCCACCGACGCTGAGCCCGGCACCATACTGGCGGCGGACCGAAAGCATTTCCATGTTGCCTGCGGCGAAGGCACGCTAATGATCACGCGGCTGCAATTACCCGGAAAAAAAGCCATGAGCCTGGCGGAATTCGCTAATGGGCACAGCCAGCTCTGCCCTGCCGGAACACGTTTGACTTGATGAACATCCGCGCACACGCCGCCCGCACCCTGGCCCCGGTATTACGGCAAGGCAAATCCCTGACACCCTTGTTCGATGACGCCATTGGCAAACTCGAAGTTAAAGATCGCGCGCTGTTCCAGCAGCTCTGCTTTGGCTGCCTGCGGCAGTTTCACCAGCTGCAAAGCATCAGCCGGGAACTGCTGGACAAACCTTTGCGCGCCAAGGACAGCGATGTTAATGCACTGCTTATGCTGGGCCTGTATCAGCTGATCCATATGCGTACCCCGGACCATGCCGCCATCTCAGAAACCGTAAATGCCACCCGCAGCCTGAAAAAGCCCTGGGCCAGCCGCCTGCTTAACGCTGCTTTGCGCAACTTTGTTCGGCAACGTGAACCTATTGAACAAGCTCTATCTGGCGAGCAGAGCTACCGCTACAGCCACCCCCAATGGTTAATCGATGCACTCAAACAAGCCTGGCCCAAGCAATACCAAAGTATTCTGCACGCTAACAATCAACAAGCACCGGTATGCCTGAGGATCAACACAACACTTTGCAGCCGTGAACAAGCACAATCTGAACTGCCCCTGAAAACCAAGCCGCTGCAATATAGCTCCCAGGGCCTGCGCCTGTTGCAAAGCAGCGAAATCACCAGCCTGCCCGGCTTCACTCAAGGCCACTTTTCAGTACAGGACGAAGCCGCGCAACTCGCGGCCGGTTTACTGCAATTAAAGCCAGCTCAGCGGGTGCTGGATGCCTGCGCCGCGCCGGGCGGAAAAAGCTGTCATATATTAGAGTTTGAGCCGAAAATCGCGGAGTTAGTGTGCATTGAGCAGGAAAAAGAGCGCATCCCCCGGATTCGTGAAAACATACTGCGTCTGCGCCTGGAGGCGCCACATACCTTGCTGCAGGCCAGTGCGCAAAACCTGGCTGACTGGTGGGATAAAAAGCCGTTCGATCGTATTTTATTAGACGCTCCTTGTTCGGCTACCGGGGTCATTCGCCGCCACCCGGATATAAAACTACTGCGTCAGCCTGACGATCTTGCTAAGCTTTGCGCCCTACAAGGGCATATACTCAAAACACTATGGCAAACATTGGCACCGGGCGGCATGCTCGTATACGCCACCTGTTCCGTTCTTCCCCAGGAGAACGAGCACATCATTCATGCTTTTTTGCAACAGCACAGCGATGCTGTTCACCTGGCCGTTGATGCCGAATGGGGAGAAGCCCGGCCGTTTGGTCGTCAACTTTTCCCGCAACCAGAAGGGCACGATGGCTTTTACTATGCCTGTCTGCAAAAGGCCGGGGCCTGATACGCCCTGTAAGGATGTAAAGGATCAATGAAAATCATCATCCTTGGCGCCGGGCGCGTTGGCGGCACTCTCGCAGCCAATCTCGCCAGTGAAGCCAATGACATTACCGTTGTTGACCGCAAAGACCGCGACCTGCGCGAACTGCGCGACCGCATTGATATCCGTGTGGTCACCGGCCACGCATCGCATCCGGAGGTGCTGGTACAGGCCGGTATTGAAGATGCCGATATGCTGATTGCGGTTACCGGCGTGGATGAAATCAATATGGTCGCCTGCCAGATTGCCCACAGTCTGTTTCGCACCCCCACTAAAATCGCCCGAATCCGCTCGCCGGAGTATGCCACCCACGAAGGTCTGTTTCGCGACGACGCGCTGCCCGTGGATGTGATTATCAGCCCTGAAAAAATTGTTTCCGACTACATGTATAAGCTGATTGAGCAGCCCGGCGCCCTGCAGGTACTCGACTTTGCCGAAGGCGCCGTGCAGCTGGTTGCGGTACGGGCTTATTATGGCGGCCCGCTGGTAGGGCAGGAATTGCGCTATCTGCGCAAGCACATGCCCAATGTAGACACACGGGTTGCGGCTATATACCGCCGAAATAGACCGCTGATGCCAACTGGCTCGACGGTGATCGAAGCCGATGACGAAGTTTTCTTTATCGCCGCCAGAGACGATATACGCGCGGTAATGAGCGAACTCCGGCGCCTGGACCGCCCGTATAAGCGTATCGTAATTGCCGGTGGTGGCAATATTGGCTTGCGCCTGGCACAAATGCTGGAAAACAGTTATTCGGTAAAAATTATCGAATCCAACCGCGAACGCAGCCTGCAGCTCACAGAACACCTGAGCAACTCGATAGTGCTGCTAGGCAACTCTTCCAACAAGGAGCTGCTGGCCGAAGAAAATATTGAAGATACCGATGTGTTCCTGGCCGTCACCAACTCCGACGAAGCCAATATCATGTCATCGTTGCTGGCAAAACGCCTCGGCACACGCAAAGTGCTCACGCTGATCAGCAACCCTGCCTACGCCGATTTGGTACAGGGGGGCGAAAACCTTTCCCAGGGAGGCGAGATAGATATTGCCATATCGCCGCAGTTGGCGACAATTGGCACCCTTTTAACCCATGTTCGACGCGGCGATATTGTAAACGTACACTCGCTGCGCCGCGGTGCTGCAGAGGCCATCGAGGTGATTGCACACGGGGATCAGAAAACCTCCAAGGTGGTTGGCAAAACCATTGAAGATATTGACTTGCCCGAAGGCGCCACCATCGGTGCAATTGTGCGCGAACACGACCCGGACGAAGCAGAGCACGCAGTTGTACCAGGCGCAGATCGCGTGATGAGTGCTGCCAGTAAAAAGCAGACCCGCGAAGTACTGATCGCCCATGACGATGTTGTTATTGAGTCAGGCGATCATGTGATTGTTTTTCTGATCAACAAACGTTACACACGCGATATCGAGCGCTTATTCCAGGTAGGGTTTACCTTCTTCTAATGCATTACCCCATAATCGCCAAGGTGATCGGAATTCTGCTGATGCTGTTCAGCATCACCCTGGTGCCTCCCATTCTGGTATCCCTGCACTACGGCGACGGGGCTTACAGCAGCTTTATTCTGGCATTTGGTATTACCTTTTCTACCGGCTTACTCACTTGGCTACCGGTGTATAACTTCAGCGGCGAGCTCAGCACCCGTGACGGATTTCTTATTACCTCGCTGTTCTGGACAGTGCTGGCACTGTTTGGCTCGCTGCCACTGATGCTGGCGGACGCCACACAGATGTCAGTTGTGGACGCTGTGTTCGAGTCCCTTTCCGGTCTCAGTACCACCGGTGCGACAGTGCTCACCGGTCTGGATCAGTTACCGCGCTCGATCCTGTTCTATCGCCAGCAACTGCAGTGGCTGGGTGGGATTGGTATTATCGTTATCGCGGTGGCTATCCTGCCAATGCTCGGGGTAGGGGGTATGCAGCTGTATCGGGCAGAAACACCGGGCCCCATCAAAGACAGCAAACTCACACCGCGCATTACTGAAACCGCCAAAGCGCTCTTTCTGATTTATCTCAGCCTCACTATTTGCTGTGGTGGCGCCTACTGGCTGGCCGGTATGCCGCCCTTCGAGGCCATCGCCCACGCCTTCTCCACCGTCGCCATTGGCGGCTTCTCCACCCACGACCAGAGCATAGGCTACTACGACAGCTACAGCATTATGATGGTGTGTACGGTGTTTATGATCCTCTCGGGTGTTAACTTCGCGCTGCACTTTTTCGCCTGGCAAAACCGTGGCGTAAAGCATTATTTCAGGGACCCGGAATTTCGCTTTTACTTCGCCATGCTGGCGCTGGGCATGTTTATCACCACCGGTTACCTGTTTATAAGCAACACCTACAACGCGGAACGAAGCCTTTTTCTGGGAATATTTGAGTTGGTCTCCATTCTCACCACCACGGGTTTTGGCGTGGCGGACTTCTCCGTGTGGCCGACGTTTCTGCCTTACCTGATTTTCCTGTTCGCCTTTATGGGTGGCTGCGCCGGTTCAACCGGCGGCGGAATCAAAATGATCCGGGTACTGCTGATTATTCAGCAGGGTGTCCGTGAAATCCACAGGCTGATTCACCCCAATGCGGTGATCCCCATTAAAGTGGGCAATAAAACCGTGGGTGACCGGGTCATTGAGGCGGTATGGGGCTTTTTCGCCGCGTATGTGGTGGCTTACCTGTTTATGTTTCTGGCGCTGCTGGCCACAGGGCTGGATTTCGAAACATCGTTCACCGCAGTGGGCGCCTGCCTTAACAACCTTGGCCCCGGCCTCGGCCAGGTAGCAGCACACTACGGCGATATTTCATCAACAGCGAAATGGGTGCTGTGCTTTGCCATGCTGCTGGGCCGGCTGGAGGTCTTTACCCTGCTGGTGTTATTTACGCCGATGTTCTGGCGGCGATAGCCAGACAATTAATTAAGCTTCAAATGCCCAAGACTGTAATAGCCATCACCCAGGGTGGGAACAATTTTTATCCGGTCGAAGCCTTCCGCCGAGGCCAGTGCTGGCACAGCAAAGCGATAATTACGCATACCCCCACCGCGCAGCGAGGACCTGGGCACAACACCCAAACGCCCTTTCAACTCGTCGCCCAGATAAAACAGAATCTGATGGTAGTCGTTGTGATCCAGGCTTACCTGGATATAGGGGGTGCGTACAGGAGAATCCAATTGCACCTCAACACCACTTGAGCTGAACTTGATATTACCTTCTGCCTCCCAACTTTTACCGGCGCGCACATGCTTGGGCAGCTCACTGTGAGATATCTGTAGCTGTTTACCCACCTTGGCGCGCTCCACTATCTGCTGATTTTTCAGCTCGGCATCGTTACTGGTAAAAATGTGAGCCAAGCTGAAATAGCCGTCACCGGATATGGGGAGAATCGCCAGGCGATCGTACCCCCGCTTGTAAACATCTTCATCCACATTCAAACCATGGTTTGATATACCGGGCACGTGCCGCGGAGGTAGTACCTTTGTGCCCAGGATTTCCTTGCCATTCAAGAACACCAGCAGGTGGTAGTCGTTACTGTCGGTGGAAAGCTGCAGTTGATTGTCGTCTACCAGTGTATCGAAGTACACCATCAAGCCACTTCCCTTGAATATTAGATTGCCCTTTGCATCCCAGGATGTTTTGTCCTGCTTGATCTCAGCATAGGCCTCTGCACGCACGTGCTTCCCAATAGACGCTAGTCTCTGCTTGAGACTGGTGGTTTTTGGAACTGATGTGCCCCAGTAAAACAGTATGGTAGCAAGCAGCAATACAAAGCCCACCCAAACTCTGCGCAACTCGAAAAACCTGCAACGGGCAATCAAGTACACCGCGCCTGCCAGCAAGACCACAATAGACATTAGTAAACCAAGCTTGCCAGCCGCAGTAAAACCATAACGAAGCTCGATGAAAACGGCATTCTCAGGTACCTCAAGCGCTATCGGCGCAAATGGATGCCCTGTGAGCGGCTCTGTCTCCACCGTGTGACCATCGATACTGGCTCGCCAGCCAGGGTGCCAATGTTGCTGAACAACCAAGGTGCCGGCTTTACCCGGCATTAGTTTTAGTCTTATTAAGCCACTTTTCCACTTACTGCCCAGCACGCGATTAGAGCGGGACATATCTTGCTCATAGAAAAAAATCTGCCGTTTAGCCCGCTCACTAGCCCAGGGCACAAGCGATTTGGAGGGTAAAAACTCGTGCTGATTGGTGGTCCACACGCCGTCTTCCAGCATCTTCGCGCGAGTAAGATCTTCCAGCTCCATTTTGTGGTAACTACCGGCTTTTGCAAAACTCCAGTGAAAGTAAGCAACACATAGGCTTGCCAGGATCGCTACCGGCACCTGAAGCCAGCGCCGTTCGCCGGCCACATTACCAAACAGGGCTGGAAGGCCTGCGGCGAGCACCGCAACAAAAAAACTGGCAGGAAATAAAAATCGCCAGGGGAACTGCGTGGCCTCCACCATCGGAATAATTTTCCACGCGGGTGAACTCAGGTAAGTGGCCATATAGGCGCTGAACAGACCAGCGGCAAAAACAGCGATCAGAAAGCGTATTCGGTGCATATTATCGGTGCCATCAGCAAGCACCTGCACACCCATTTGCCGCCATTTTTTTGCCAGTATAAACAAGGCAAGGGCCAGAGAAAGCATGGCGAAAATGACACTGGATATGCCCAGCGAGAAACTCATAAAGTCTTTTTCAATACCCTTGCCACTCGCACCATACCCCCAGAAACTGGAGAACAACTGACTGGGATAGACAAAATGGAAATTATAATCATAGCTACCGGCTGTAATTGCCTTCATACCTTTAACCACGCTAAGGTCCGCAGCAGCGGGCATCCAGAAAAATGCCGATAGACCCAAACCCACCGAGGCCATAGCCGAGGCATGCAACAGGAACGGTAGCTTTTCCCGCAGCGGTATGATCAACAGGTAACAAATGCAGAAAACCATCAGGCCCAGGCCAATCAGGTAGCTTGAAAGCAGGTGTGTAAGCGGCAGCAGGGTAACGCCAATGGCTCCAACGACAATACCTCTCACCGGGTTTTCACGTATTTTCCACAAACCGTAGAGAATTAACGGAGGGAATACAAACGCCATGGTTTCAACCAGATTGGTCCGCACATACATATCCACCAGGTGGTAGGGCGCAAACAGGTAAATTGTCGACGCCAACAGCGCACCCCAATCACCGAAAATACGCCTCATGGCCCAGAACATGGTAAAACCAGACAACAGAAATGCCAGCAACCAGCTCATATTGAGCGCCGCATGGCTGTCCAGACCAAACAAGTGAAGACCCGCTCCGAGCGAGTAGGGCAGAGGGCCAGTGTAATGAAATAAGGGGTAACCCCAGCCGTGGGAGTAACTTTCCAGCCAGCGCCCTGGCATGCCCTCGACCAGTGCCTGCGCCATACCAATTATTCGGTATTGATTGTAGACCCATTCATGCCCGGCAAAAGTGGTGAACTCCAGGGTATTGGGGTCTCTGGGAAAAGTGATGATATCGCGACAGACAGCGACCACAACTGCGAACAAAAGAAACCACGCCCAGCGACTTCCAACAGGATATTTGTACAACATAATCCGCAACTTACTTCGTTATTGTTTTTAAAGAAGTCTTCTTGACCCCCCCGTCCGTGAACCAACTCACAAAAGACACTCGAAGTTTGAGGGAAAGGTCTTATAGGATCAAGAGCTGTAAACAAACGGTTACAAAGGCTTTATTTGTAGGAATTGTTGTCGATATTTGCGTCACATTAGCCGTTTTTTGAGCAGTATCAAATCCTTGTTTGAAATTTGGGGAACAAATTTTGCTAAACCTTTCCGACGGAGATCCACCAAGGCTAGCGCAGCAAGCGGAAAGTGCTAACCTCTCTTCTGAATTGCAGCAGCATGATCAGCATCGCCAGCGCGAGACCTGCATCCAGCTCCGGCACAGCGTGAGTTCTTCGGGCAGGCATGCGCGATGCGAATAACCGTCGCCAATAAGATCACTGTCGAGCAAAAAAATACCTGAACTCCAAGCTATCGAACCACACGCAACCATCGCCACAAACGCAGAATATCCGCTAATGCGGCTGCAACGTATGTCATTGCCGCTGCTCGCAACACCTGCCTGGCAGCGGCAACATGCGCCTCCGGTAAATAGCCTTCCTTAAGAATGGGCAATGCCTTGTTAAAACTTGCATCAAACTCTTCGGGCAAAATAGCAACGTACATTAAAACGGAGGCGAGCATACCAAGCACAGCGATGACCACCGCCAGTAACATGATTTGGGGAATTTTTAGAACGAAAGTCACAACCGGGAAAATAAGCAATACCGCAGAGCTGAATCGTTTGATAATGAGCACTTTTCCGAGATATTTAGAGCGCAGCTGGCTGACAGGCTCATTGCGAACAAACTGAATCGCATGGCCGACTTCATGAGCGGCAACAGCTACTGCGGTGATCGATTTGCCTTCAAACACCCACGGGCTGAGAGAGACGATTTTTTCCGCCGGGTTATAGTGGTCCTTGTCCGGCTCGCCTTTTTCCACCTTCACGCCCTCAAGCTGGAAGCGCTCAACCAGATGTTGCGCCAGTTCACCACCCGTACCGGGCATTTGTAGCATGTCCTTTGAGTGCCGCCACAATACATACTTTACCCAGAAAAAAGGCCCGTATATCAATACTGCGATAAATGCTCCACCCAGTAAGTAAGCCATCTACAATTTATTCGCTCCATCAAACAGTGAAGGTTTTAGGGCAAAACTATCCACACCGTCCAAACACGCCACATTTACCACTACAGCTTTGCCCGTTTCAAGCACTGAGCCAGCATGCCGCCAGATATGCGCCCACGCAAGAGATTACTACCCGTTAAACCGATAGCGCCTTTCCGCACCCGGTGGTACTTTTCTAAAACGTTTGTACTCCCATTGATACTGCTCTGGCTTCATCGCCACTACGCCTTCCACTGCTTTATTCAGGCCACGCAGGGCGCTTGCCTGATCGCTGCTGTATATGTCTTGCGGGGGTGAGTGGTAAAAGATTTCAAAGCCTTTTTTACGGCGCAGACAGGCTCCCATCACCACATTGCAGCCGGTTTTTTCCACCAGGCGATGGATCAGGGTCATGGTGTAGGCAGGCTGGGAGAAAAATTCAGCAAACTCGCCGCCACCTTCGTCGGGAATCTGGTCAGGCAGTATGCCCACGCAGCCGCCTTTTTTGAGTATGCGCAACAACCCGGCCACGCCGCGAACATCGGTGGTTAGCATTGTCGCGCCGCCACGCGCACGGGCTTGCCGCATCAGTGGCTCCAGAAACGCGTGCTTGGGTGGCTGGTAAAGAAAACCTATCGGCCCCAGGCTGGAGAGGTGAACACCCAGCATCTCCCAGTTGCCAATATGAGGCCCCAGGACAATCACGCCTTTGCTATTCACACCGTCCTCTAACAGCTCCGCCCCGTGAACGGCAGTGATGGTGTTCATCAACCAGGGAATGCTGCGGTGCCAGACGATATTGATCTCAATGGAAAGTTTGCCGGATTCTATAAAACTGTCCCTGGCGAGTTTTTCGCGCTGAACTTCGCTGAGGTGGGGATAACAAATATCAATATTGCGGCGGGTGACTTTCGCCTCGCGCGGCTGCAGACGCCAGGCAAAACGCGCCACCCAGGTACCGAGGCTGCGGCCCGCTGTCAGCGGCAGGCGCCCGATAAATGCCATTAACCATAAAACCAGCTTTGCTTTAATGACACCCTCCCGTTGTTAAGGCTACTGTGACTTTTTGGCCATAAATTCAGCAATCTGCGCACCGGCAAGGCCACTTCCGTAATTCACTACCAATTGTATCGCTTCTGCCATCGCCGTGTGGTACTTGCGACCAACATCACTGCCGGCAAAGGCGATATATTCACGCACTTCCTCATTGGATAATGAGCGATAGTTGTACAGAAAAGTGGCTTCAACTACGCGCTGATACTGCTCCTCCATGTCAGGACGCATTTCGTCAGAGCGCTTTTTGAACTCCTTTTCGGTAATGCGCGCTTGCGCAGGCAATGCAGGGCCCATGGCTATCATCATCGCCTGCTGTGCCGCCAACACCAACTCCACTTCCTGCTTGCTGGCCTGTTTGGCTTTGTCCAGCTGACGGATCAGGTCGACGCGCTGCTGATCCTTCCTGAGTTCGCTGTAATGGTTCATGGATGCATTATGAGCCTCCGGTCGCGAGCCTTGGATCTCCAGAACACTCACTTTTTTGCCCAGGTCGGTATTGAGCCAGGCCAAAGTCTGCTCCACATCGGAGGCATTAAGGCTGGACTGGAGGTGCTCGCGGGCCCTTTCTCGCATATCACCAGGATTATAGGTTTCCATTAAAATACGACGAATCTCATCCACATAGACCACACCTTTACGGATTTGCTGGTCAGCTGTGACCATCAACTTGCGTGGCAACTGCACTACTTGAAAGTTAGCGCCGGACTTATCCATCAGTTCATCGATGGGCGTATCTGCACTTCTGATAACACGTGGTGCTGGGGTGGGTTCAAGGTCATATTCCGGCGGTCTGCCGCAAGCGATGACGACAAGGGATACCAGCCCGATGGATAAAAGCTGCAGCGTAGTTTTCATGAGATCTCCTTCATTATTATTGCTGTACCGGGAGCAGGCTCTAGTCTACCCGAAGTCACCGCAAGCGGTAAGCTTGCCCTCCATTCCATGTAGCTTGTCACAAAAGCGGCCACATCTATCACACAGTTAAGTAAGCATTCACTTACTCAAACAGTCAGCGATAGCTCTAGCCCTGCCATCCCGGTATAATTGCCGCCCTTAAAAACAAGCAATAACACTAACACCTCACCATTAGCGAGTACTCACTGTGTCTGAATCCGCCGTGTCTAAGGCAGACGTTTCAACTTTTCAGGGGCTTATCCTGGCCCTGCAACAATACTGGGCCGAGCAGGGCTGTGTGGTTTTACAGCCTCTGGATATGGAAGTAGGCGCCGGTACCTTCCACCCCGCCACATTTTTGCGTGCCATTGGCCCGGAAACCTGGAACAGCGCTTATGTGCAACCCTGCCGCCGGCCAACCGACGGCCGCTACGGTGAAAACCCCAACCGTTTGCAGCATTACTACCAGTACCAGGTGGTGTTGAAACCCTCGCCGACAAACATTCAGGAACTGTATATCGGTTCCCTGCAGCAACTGGGTATCGACACCAGTGTGCACGATATTCGCTTTGTCGAAGATAACTGGGAAAGCCCCACACTTGGCGCCTGGGGCCTTGGTTGGGAGGTTTGGCTGAACGGTATGGAAGTAACCCAGTTTACCTACTTCCAGCAGGTGGGCGGCCTGGAGTGCTACCCGGTAACTGGCGAGATCACCTACGGGCTTGAGCGAATTGCCATGTACCTGCAGGGAAAGGACTCGATCTACGACCTGGTGTGGACCATCAGCCCGGACGGTACACCCGTCAGTTACGGCGATGTTTTCCACCAGAACGAAGTAGAAATGAGCCATTACAACTTTAACGAAGCTAATGTAGAGTTTCTGTTTCACAGCTTTGATGTATGCGAGGCAGAGTCGAAACGCCTGATTGAAAAAGGCCTGCCGCTGCCCGCTTATGAAATGGTGATGAAAGCCTCACACGCGTTTAATTTGCTGGACGCGCGACAAGCCATCTCCGTTACCGAGCGCCAGCGGTTTATTTTGCGTGTACGAACACTGGCCCGCGATGTGGCCAAAGCCTACTTTGAGGCGCGCTTGAAACTGGGCTTCCCTCTGGCACCGGAAAACCTGCGTGATGAAGTTATCCAGAAAGCCAAAGATGAAGAGGGAGCAGCCTGATGAGCCAGCAATTTTTAGTCGAACTCGGCACCGAAGAACTGCCACCCACCGCCCTTAAAAGCCTCTCTGACGCTTTCGTCAATGGTGTAAAAACCGGGCTGGAACAGAAAAAACTCAGCTTTAAAGCCATCCAGCCTTTCGCCACACCGCGCCGCCTGGCGATGCTGGTTGAAGACCTGGCAGAAAGCACCCCCAAAGAAGACGTAAAGGTTTGGGGGCCACCGGCTCAGGTAGCCTTTAAAGATGGCCAAGCCACCAAGGCCGCTGAAGCTTTCGCCAAAAAAAACGGCATTGGCCTGGATGAACTGCAAACGGAAAACGACGGCAAAGTCGACAAGCTGGTGTTTAACAAAGTCGCCGGTGGTGAAGCCGCTGCGGACTTGCTGGCCGACATTGTCAGCGATTCTCTGGCGAAACTGCCCATCAACAAGCGCATGCGCTGGGGTGCCAGCCGCACCGAATTTGTTCGCCCGGTTCACTGGCTGGTGATGATGCTGGACAACAAAGTGCTGGATGCAAAGATCCTCGATCTCTCCTCCGGCCGCAGTACCCGGGGTCACCGCTTCCATCACAATCAGGCCATTGAGCTAAAAGCAGCGACGGACTACCCAAAGATTTTGGCCGACACAGGGAAAGTGATCGCTAACTTCGCTGATCGTCAAGCAATGATCGTAGAACAAGTTAAAGGGGAAGCACACAAGCTCGGTGGGGAGGCGGTAATCTCTGAGGACCTGCTGGATGAAGTCACCGCACTGGTGGAATTCCCCGTCGCGCTGGCGGGCAAGTTCGAGCAGAGTTTCCTTTCCGTTCCCGCCGAAGCGCTGGTGTCCTCCATGAAGGAGCACCAAAAGTATTTCCATGTGGTGGACAGTAAAGGCAAGTTGATGCCCTGCTTTATCACTTTGTCCAATCTGGTGAGTAAAGACCCCGCACAAGTGATTGAAGGCAACGAAAAAGTGATTCGCCCGCGCCTGGCAGACGCAGCCTTCTTCTTCGAAACGGACAAGAAAACCAGCTTGCAGGCCCAGCGGGAGCGCCTGAAAAACATAGTATTCCAGGCCAAGCTCGGCACTGTTTACGACAAAACCGAACGTATCGAAAAACTGGCAACACTCATTGCAGACAAGCTTGGCGCAGACCAGGCCCTGGTCAGCCGCGCCGCGCAACTGTGCAAGTCCGACCTTGTCAGCAATATGGTTTACGAATTTACCGACTTACAGGGCATCGCCGGTTATCACTACGCGATCAACGATGGTGAACCAGAAGAAGTGGCACAAGCGATTAACGAGCAATACATGCCCAAATTCGCAGGCGACTCACTGCCGGCAAGCACCACCGGCGCCATCATTGCGCTGGCAGACAGGCTGGACACCATCACCGGCATTTTCGGCATTGGCCAGAAACCTACCGGCTCCAAAGACCCCTTCGCCCTGCGGCGCGCTTCCCTTGGGGCGCTGCGCATTATGGTTGAAAAAGAATACGCGCTGGATTTGCGCGAGCTCATCAGCACCGCCGCAGGTAACTTTGCTTCCCTGAGTAATGGTGCGGTTGTAGAAGACGTACTCGCCTATATGATCGAGCGCTTCCGCAGCTGGTATGAAGAAGCGGGCATCGCCGCTGAAGTGTTCCTTGCGGTGAGCGCCAAAGGCGTGAGCATACCCCTGGATATTAACCAGCGCGTCTATGCCGTGGCAGAGTTCAGCAAACTGGCCGAAGCACAGGCCCTGGCGGCCGCCAACAAGCGGGTTTCCAATATTCTGGCAAAACTGGAGCAGCAACCCTCATCAAGCATTGATGCAAGCCTGCTCACCGAAGCCGCCGAACAGACCCTCGCTCAGCACTTGCAACAAATGACAGCAAAAGTGCAGCCTCACTTTGACAAAGGCAACTACACCGAAGCGCTAAAAACCCTCGCTGGTTTGCGGCAGGCTGTGGACAGCTTCTTTGATGATGTGATGGTAATGTGCGACGATCAAAAAGTGCGGGATAACCGCCTTGCCCTGTTGCAACAGCTGCGCAGTCTGTTTTTACAGGTTGCCGACATTTCCTTGCTGGCCGTGAAATAAGGAAAAACCATTGTTAAACAAAACCCGCTCGTTTGTGTTTGCCGTGCTGTACAACTCCTCGGGCGTTTTTTATGGCACGCTTTCCCTGTTTTTGTGGCCGCTGCCGCTGATGCTAAGGCACCGCATAATTATCGGCTGGTGCAGAATGTCGGTTTTTCTGGTTCGTTGGATTTGCGGTGTTTCCTACACCGTAAGTGGCCTGGAAAACATGCCAGCGAAAGGCGAGCCGGTACTGATACTGTCCAAACACCAAAGCACCTGGGAAACACTGTATCTGCAGGGTTTGTTCTGGCCAGCTTGCACGGTGCTGAAGAAAGAGCTGATACGCATTCCTTTTTTTGGCTGGGGCCTGGCGGCCCTGCATCCCATTGCCATAGACCGCGACAACCCACGCGTGGCGCTGCGCAAAGTTAAAGCCAATGGCCTGCAGCGCCTGCAAGAGGGCTTTAATTTGCTGCTGTTCCCCGAAGGTACACGCGTTGCCCCCGGAGAAAAAGGCAAATACGCTCGCAGCGGTGCCGACATAGCAGTGGAGTCGGGGAGGCCTGTTATCCCCGTCGCCGTCAACTCGGGCCGCTTCTGGCCCACCAAACAGTTTGCCAAGATTCCGGGGAGTATCAGCGTTGTTGTCGGCCCGGCAATTTCATCTGAAGGCAAAACCAGTAAACAACTTATCGGCGAAGTAGAAAGCTGGATTGAACAGACCATGACAAGCCTGTGAGGAAACACCATGGCAAAAAATACCGACTTTAACCTGCCTCAATTCGGCCTGCGATTTCTGTTTGCGCTGGTATTGGTAATGTGTAGTTATAACCCCAGCGGCTACTCCTTTGCCCACTGGCTGATGCAAACCCTGCCCTCCATTACGCCCTTGCTGGCGGTGGCCGGTTCCGCGCTGATCATCGGCTGGGCCATTTATCTGCGCGCCTCCTTTCGCTCCCTCGGCGTTGCCGGCATGGTATTGGCCACGGTGTTTTTCGGCTGCCTTATCTGGCTGTTTGTAGATCTGGGCTTGCTGAGCCTGAGCAATGTCAGTACATTCAGCTGGGTGGTATTGGTGCTGCTTGCACTGGTGCTTGCCTTTGGCATTTCCTGGTCACATATTCGCCGCAAGATTACCGGCCAGGTAGATGCTGATGACATTGGTGACTAGACATTAGTGGTCCGAGTAAAAAATTGAAGGGCCTGCATAACAACAACGAGGCCAGCCAGCAATGCTGTTCCTACAGATACTCGGTGTAATCTTCCTTATCCTGCTTGGCGTGGGTGGCTATTTTGGTTTTAAGTTCTTCCGCCACATAAAAGGCCTGGCCAACTCTGACCTGCACAAACTTATCACCGTGATCCCGGAAATGTCCCTGGAGCTCGAAAAGGCCGACCTGGCTGACTGGCAGCTACGGGACAAGCTGATAGAACAGGAAAACACACTTCGCCACCTTGGCTTGAAACATCAGGGCTACTATGTCACTTACGGCGCCGCAGCCACTATTCAGTTGTCCCTGTGGAGTTTTAAAAACGCCATCGCCTTTGTATTTTACGAAGGCACGCCCGACTCTGACGATGAAGACGTACACCAGCCTCCCACCTTCTGCTATGAATGTCTGGCAAAGCTCAGTGATGGCGGTTCTGTCTGTGTTAGCAACTCCGAGTTCGCCGATTTCCTGCCGAGGCTAAAGCAACACCGCCTGATTAAACAAACACAGCTGCTAAAGCCGGCAAGCATGCTCAACACCCTGAAAAAGCGCATTCCCAGCGGCACAAAAGTGCTTCCCCTCGGCGATGTTAAACAGTATTTTGAGCAAAGCTACGAACAGATGAACGAGTGGCTGTGGCGCGAGCCGCAATTGCGCTCAGAGCAAGTCAGCACAATAATGGCGCAGCTCGGTATTGAAGCCAGCGAAGAGCTGTACCAGGAGCTGATCGACCATGGCAATATGCTGCGCAGCGATCTACGAAGCAAACAAATTATTCGCAAACTCGCCAACAACAGCAAAATGTCCGCCGCTAAATGGGAAGAAATCCGTGAGAAACTGGTGGTGGTGCACAACGATATGAACAACTCAGAACTGGTTGGCGCCATTTACCAGCTCAGCCCGAACATCACACAGGCCCAGGAAGAGATGCTGGATAAACTGGCCGAAGAAAATGCCGTGGGTGATGCAGTACAACAGTTTACCCACCTGTGCGAAGAATACGGCTTTGCGCGCAACGCGAAAAAGCTGGCAAAAGTCACTGAGCCGGTAAGGGGTGAGATTTATGTTATGCCCTAAGCCGAACGCACCCGCCCGTTCAGGCTTTTACTGTAGACAGTTCACAAAGTATCTGGCGCTTAATTAAAGCAAAAAGCTAATCGTCAGCCAATTCTCGACAACTTCTGATGTTCAAACCATTAACCGAAAAATCACTGGCAAATTGTGTACTGCTTTGAAGATCAATAACGAAGTTTGAGGAAACCGGCGGGTAGGGAAGGATGGGCGTACCACCATCAATAACATTAAGTGGTTGCTGAGCGCCATTGGGGTTGCCATTGTCATCGCGAGGAACCCAATTGCTGATGAGTATATCCTCAGTGATTGTTTCGTCGAGCTGCCCCATTTCATTAAAAACCACATGGTAACTCGCGCGTGTCGCTTGTGCATTTTCTGGCGGCGGCAAACTGGTATCAGGGTCACCCACATCATAAGCATCAACCAGAACGTGCATTAACCAATAATTCGGCATGCTTAGGCTATCTTCAGCATCGTAGTGCTGCTTAACAAAGTACAAGGCCAACAGATGAGTCGTGTTAAGACTGTCTTTAATTCTTAAAGAAGTCACCCAGTTGTAGCTGGTAACATCCTCTGGATTAAAAGCATTTACAAACGTTGTATCAACATTGCTTAAAGGCCCGAACAAACCCGTTGTTGCTGGTTGTGCATTGCTGATACTAATATCCTGCTCATAGATCAATGTTATTTCGCCACCCAAAACAATAGCGTTACCTTCTGCTGCTAACGCGCCTGAGTTGTTGAGATCCCCGTTAAGATCCACTTCAAGTACTTGCGAGGCAGCGCTTTCTCTTCCCTGTACTTCTATTGCATCACCATCGTTAGTGGATTGAATTTGAAAACGAAAATTTTCACCCGTAGCAGACATTATTTCCAGGTTACCACTGACTGCATTTAGTTCAGCATTAAAATTTCTTAAAGCACTGCTGCTATTAATTTCGTTTGCAAGTTCAAGCAAGTTATTAGCGTTTAAGGCCGTTCCATTAAGCAGAATAATTAAATTGCCCGCGCGGTTAATGTAGGAGGATGCGACAATACTCGCTCTCGTTTCAGCACTGGCAGTAACACCATTTAACAGGCTAAGCTCCGCCGCTGTCTGGCTTGCAGGCGCGCCCGCATCAGCGGTGTAGGTAATGCCGGCTATATCAAGGCTTTGCTGTGGGTAGCCGTTATCAATACTCTCACTGACTCCAGCTTGTGGTACACCGACAGCGTTACCTTGGCTGCTCAGAGTATTGGCAGTACCGTATAGCACCGGCACTGCGGCATCCAGGTTAAGCACTGCTTCGACTACTTTGGTGCCATAACAGATCTGCAAGCCATTACCGGAACCATTGTCGTTTTCGTCTTCCTGCCCGGAACCACCGCCATTACCTCCACACGCCATAAGCGTCGCGAAAGCGCATAGCAGGGTAGTGCGTTTTATTGTCTTGTTCATGGCGGCTATATGCGTTGACATATTCACTCAAAGTATAGCCACTGAGTAATACTTGTGTTTTAGAAGCTCTCTATCGCTCCCAAATCAGGCGCATTGCCCTGATAGTTATCGTTTATCCCCGGAATAATGACTCCTGCATCTATGGCAGCACTGCTGTTAAGTAACGACAAGTCGCCATTAACAGCATCTTTAAACAGCGGATTTTGCGGTGCCGGGCTGGCCGTTTCAAAGCCACTGGCAGTGCGCCAGCTATCCCATTCAGACATATGAGTATCCCAGCCTCCCACACCATTTTCGCTGCCGCTAAAGGGCTGGTTTTGATCTTGCTGAAAATAGAGATTGTAGTTACGGGTGCTGAATTCTGTGTCCTTTTCATCCAACACGCAGCGAGCCTGGGAGGTACTGGCCAGGTTGCCATAAATGATATTGTTGCGTAGATCTACGGCCTGGGCGTCAGAGAAAGTGACCAGCGCGTAGGGATAGGCCTCCGGATGTGAACCATAGATGCTGTTGTGATAGATCTTAAAATTCTCCACGCCGCCGCGAACCAGAATTGCGCGCGAAGTTGAGCCAATAAAGCGGTTATTGAATATCGAAAAGTCGCTATAGACGCCACCACCTTCCTCCACATAGTAGGAGTTACTGGAACAGGAAGACGCCGCACAACCATCATTGATGCTTTTATCATGCCGCGCAGAGTCATCGACCAAATTGTTACTGAATAGGAAGTTTCTAAACTGGTGGCCCAGGTTATTTAGCGTGGATATATCAACTGAAGTAGTGTGATAGCCGTTGTCAAACACAATAGAGCACACACTAAGCCATTTAAATGCCGTCATCAGATACCTCCAGGTATTAGCTTCATGCAATTAATAATGGCGTTAAAACTCATACTTATTTGTGGCTATTTGTTATCAAAATGTGACGCTGTGAACAGCACCTTCTGGGCTCACGCGCTTTTATTACTAAAACAGCTAATACCTTTACATATCGAATTATTATCTGGTTTGAAGTCAGGTTATGATTAAGGCGCTTGTCATAAAGGATCATCAGCATGTCTATTTTTAGTCAAAGGGGCTTATCCACGGTGCGCACCGCCAGCGCGCTTTTATTTATCTCCAGCCTGGTGTTTTTCGTGCCGGCCAGAACAAGCTCACCTCCATGTGATTACGAGTACGATATCGAGTACATGAGTTGGGAAGAGTTTCGCGCGCCAGTGCAGGCGACAGAAGCTAAGCCTTTCAACTTCATTGGCAATATGCTGGTAAACGACGATTTAGTGGTACTCACTGAACCAAGCAAAGGCATCCACCTGATCAATAATGTCGACCGCAATTCTCCCGAAAAAACGGCTTTTATCCCTGTCCACGGCGTGGATCAGGCCGCTATGCGCGGTGACATGCTGTTCACCAGAAGCCATGTGGACCTTATTGTTATCGACCTTAGCGAGCCAGCGCAGGCTGTTGAAGCCGGGCGCCTGGAGAATTTATTTTATTACAATTCCAGTCCAACGCTGGAAGACCCTGATAAGTCCATTCCCATTGATACCGACCCTGAACTTGGTGTTGTTAAGAACTACACCATAAGATACTCAAATTGTTATCGTGAGAGAAACTATGGCAGCGGCGGTGGCTGCATGGGTGCAGGCGCAGACGGAGGTTCAGCAGCCACAAATAACCCAGCGCCGCAACACCGCATTCAGCAAGGCTCGCTCGCGAGTATGATTATTGTCGATGACTATCTCTACGTAATCTCTAATAGCCAAATAAAAACCGTTTCCCTGAGCGAGCCCACAGCACCCACTTTAATAAACAGCACTACCGTAAATTGGAATATGGAAACCCTCTACCATCACCAGGGTGCAATCTATGTCGGTACTCGTTTGGGTGTCTATATCCTGGACTTGAGTACCCCGGAAGACCCACAACTGGCCGGATCATTTGAGCACCCATGGCGCTGTGACCCGGTGGTCGTGGACGGCAATGTTGCGTACTCAACGCTTCGCGGTGGCGAAAGCTGCGGCGGCTTTAATAGTCAGCTGGATATCCTGGATGTTACTGATATCAGCAACCCTCAGCTAATCACCAGTGTAGAAATGTCCGAGCCCTATGGCCTTGCTATCGACGACGATACCCTGCTGGTGGCAGACGGCTACCGGGGACTGAAGCGCCTCAATGTTGAAGACCCGGCCAACCCAGTCTTACTCAGTGGGCTCAGTGACCATAATGTGCGGGATGTCATTATTCTGGATAATCAACAAGCGATATTGCAGGGCATCTCCAGTATTATTCAGGTGGACTTCGGCCAAACGGACGTTATAGAAGTATTGAGTGTGTTGGAGAATTAGTTTTTTAAGGGGGTTAATAATAGCTGTGCGCTTTTATACTTAGACCTGCCATTTCCTGCCAAGCTCTAATTGTTATGATCAATCGCATCCCCGATGTGGGGAAATATCCTGCTTTAGTTTGGCCTTTTGGATTTAATGTTTTAAGCGACCAGGGATGTTCTCCCTGGTTTCAGCGATCGATATAACATTAAATTCTGCAACATCTTGCATATTCCATAATGCTAATAACTCAGGAAACTAATATTCCTCTCTACTTCCTCAGTACAACTCACTTGCGCTAAAAACCGACGATATTTTTTACACAAACAAGCTGAAATCGTCGCTTTACAGCAAGCCAAGATAAGCATTGAAATAAATTTTTAATCTTGGTTGATTTGTGGGCCTTCCTTTGTTCAGTATGATTGCCAAGTTTGGAAATGGCCTGTACATTCTTTAACTTACTAAGCCTTACTACCTTGCTGTATAAAAGCGGTATTTATTAACAGACAAATAATAAGTAGGTGATAATCTTATACGCCACTTGGTGACGACCAATAAGGACACAACATGCTTAGCTCGGGAGCAACTCAGTTCACATCAGAACATCGATTCATGTCCGTCAACTGCAGCCTTGGAGAAGATGTACTCTTCGTCAAATCTTTAAGAGGACAAGAGGGCCTTTCAGAACTGCCTCTGATTCACCTGGATATCCTTTCCTATAAAGAAAGCCTCGACCCGCTGGAGCTCATTGGCGAGTTACTACTGGTCAAAATCGATCACAAAGACAGTGACATTAAAGAACTCAGCGGCTATGTATGCGAATTTGAGTACATAGGGCCATACTTTCGTGGCATGTATTCCTACAGTGTGTCTATCGTGCCATGGTTCTGGTTTCTTAAAAACAGAATCAATAGCCGTGTATATCAAAACGAAACGCTGGAAGAAATTTTCACCAAAGTCTGTGAAATATACGACTTTGCCAATTTTTCTTTCTCACTGACAGAAGAGTTACAAAAAATACCTTATTGCGTCCAATATGAAGAAAGTGATTTCAATTTCCTAAGTCGGCTTATGGAAAAACTAGGTCTTTTTTACTACTTCAGCTATGAAAGTAAACGTCATGTGATGCATATTGTTGATACAAACTCCAAGCTTGAACTGCTTGAAGATACAGAAGTTACCAACCTGCTGGATGGTACCAGCAAGCTGCGAGACTGGCGGCATCGCTACCGTTATTGCTCTACCAAAATAAGTGTAAATGATTTTGACTTTGAAAAGCCCAACCATAAACTCCTTACTGAAACCTCTTCCGTTTTAAAGCTTAAAAACGGCGATAATCTCGCGCGCTATATGTATGCACGCGACTTCAAGGAAAATGACCAGGGAGAAAAAATCGCCCGCGTGCTGATGGAGGAAAATGAGACTCGCTTCAACGCCATTACAGCCACCAGCGAAAACAAAGCTATGGCACTTGGCAAACGCTTTACCTATCGCCTTCGAGAAGGCGGGCAGGACAACGGTAAGGACTTTGTAATCCGCCGCATAGAGCACGAGGCGATTGACAACAGTTTTATTCCTGACAACAACGATGCCAACGTCTATAGAAATAAACTGGAATGCTTCTCCGACAAACAACAGTTTCGCGCAGCCACCGTTACCCCTAAACCCAGGATAGACGGCGTACAAACGGCCATCGTGGTGGGCAAAACCGGTGATGAAATCTATACCGACGATTACGGCCGCATAAAAATCCAGTTCCACTGGGATTTATACGGCGAGAAAAACGAGAAAAGCTCCTGTTGGGTAAGAGTATCGACCCCCTGGGCGGGTAGCAAGTGGGGAACCATTGCAACGCCACGCGTTGGTCAGGAAGTCATTGTTACTTTTGAGGAAGGTGATCCCGACCGGCCGCTGGTATTGGGTGGCGTGTATAACAATACCCACATGCCACCCTACGTCGGTCAAAAAAACGTAGCGGGTATGAAAAGCCGTTCAAGCAAAGGCGGCGATAAAAGCACCTACAACGAATTCAGTTTTGACGATACAAAAGGCGAAGAGAAAGTTACCCTCAATGCACAAAAGGATTTCAATGCAAGTGTAGGTAATAATTCAAGCACCAGCGTGACTGCCAGTGCTTCTACCAGTACTGGTGCAAACTACTCTGTCACCGTTGGTGAAGATGCATCGGAAACTGTTACCGGCAAGAAAACGGTTAAAGTGGATGGCTTGGAAGAAGTCACTATTGGCGAAGACTCCACTAAAACCATTACTGGTAAAATGAATATTACTGCAAATAAAGGAAGTGCTATTAATGTAAGCGGTGGTGAAACAACAATTACATTTTCCGATGGAATGACGCAGACCATCAATAAAGATACGACAATTAACCGAAAGAAAAGCACACTCACCGTAGACGGGGATGACAGCTATCACGTAACCGGTAAACAGACTTTAAAAGTCGATGGCGCTCAACTCATTCACGGGAAAAGTGTGGACCTCTTCGCAGATAATGCAAATACAATTTCAGGTAAAACCCTCGATATCAGCGCAGACGACAGCGTTAAAATCAGCGTTGGTGGAAACAGCATAGAAATAAGCAAAACGGGAATAACAATCAGCTCCGGTACGTCTGTGGGTATTAGCGTAGGTGGCAGTTCAGTTACCGTCGATAATGTTGGCGTAAAGTCTTCTGGCCCAATAATAAAAGTAAATTAAAATGTCCGAATTAAAACAAAGCCAGGATGCCGTGACAGAAGAAGAAAGTTCTTCGGACACCATCCTTGACGCACTAATAAAAAGCAGTAACGACACAAAAACCAGCCCTAAACCCTCAAATTCTACGGGTATCTTACTCGGCGAGATCGTTGATACACACCACCCGGATATTCCCGGGCGACTTTTTATTCGCTGGAATGATGAGCACGGAAAAACACAACAACGCTGGTTAATGTACAGTATTGCTAATGGCATCCAAATCGGAAAAAAGGTCTTGCTAGCCAAACCTGATAACTGGGGTGAGTGGCTGGTGGTTTCCATTCTCGCTGCTGCACACGCACTGCCGGACAATGTCGAAGAAAAAGAAGTAGAACACAAAGCAGACAACAATATCACCCTTAAAGAAGCGGAAACCATAAAAGTGGAAACTGAAAGCGGTAATTCACTGCTTGATATTACTCACTATGAAAATGGTGCCGTACTTCGCCTGGGCAAAGATATTACCTTCGAATTTGACGGTACTTTTCGCATCGATGCAGAGCGTATCGAATTGAACTCCAAACAAGGTGGTACCGACCTTCGCAGCGATGGCGAAATGGTGTACCGCTCACCACGCATACGTTTGAATTGATTTCCCATGAACGACGACTTTCAAAACCTGCAAAAAGAAATCGATAACTTTATAGAGCAGGACGACCACTCCACCTTAATGCTGATCGCTCAAGCCAATGATTTGGTTGTTCCAGCTAAATTACTGGAGGCGGTAGGTCGGCAGAGGGACGATATCGTTTTACTGGCCGTTCATGCATTCGAAACGGCCCAGCAATGGATGAATGAGTTTATTGATCTGCTGCAAAAACAGGTAGACGCCGCAAACGGCGAACGCAGCTCAGAAAATATGGAACTTTGGCCGCCTCTGCCTCTGGAATGCATGAACCCCAACCTCGAGGCCTCTCAACGCTTAAAACTGGCAGCACAATATTGCGGCGAAATACTGCCAGAAGGTGAAAGAGTAATTTGGGTTTTACTTCCTCATGACTGTAAAAACATCAGCGAATACCAACAGATGGTCGCCATATTATGTGGTGATGAACCCTGGCTGGATGATCATCGATTTTTTATATGGGAAGAAAAAACCGATCGGTCTTTACTAACGGTTTTAATTGATCAGCAAAACGAAGACGTTTTATATATAGAACTCGATTTTTCCACCGCAAAACTGTTTGATAACCTGGTTAAAACCGTTGAAGACCCGAGCCAACCGGAAAACGACCGTATCGAAGCCCTATACCAGTTAGCCGCCGTGGATTTCGCATACCAGCGCTACGAAATGGCTTACGAAAAATACAGCGCTTTATTCAATTATTACGAGGGCAAAGACAAGAGCCGGCAGGCGCTGTGTATGCTTGGCAGCGGCGATATAGCGATGCAACAAAACTCGCCTTCAACTGCGCTTACTTATTATCAGTCCGGCCTTGCCTTGGCCATGTCTGATGAATCACTGCCCGCTGTTTTACCACTACTAATCGCTGCCGGAAAAGCCAATATGGCCCTTGCCAACTACCCGGACGCTGAGGGGTATTTCGAAAACGCCAACCAAATAGCCGCCAAGCTCATGAATCCCTATGTAAAAGCAGACATGCTAGAGCAGAGAGGTGTTGCGCAGTACAACCAACAAAAAGGCAAGGATGCTATCGAAAGCTGGCAGGCCAGCGCTGGTTTAAGCGAGAAATTTGTCTACCAAGAACGCTGGAACAGCGCCCTGGACCGGTTAAAAGACCTCTACAAGCAAATAGGCGACCGGGCAAACTACACCGAAGTCGTAAACAGACAACGAAAAGGAATGCAAACAGATGATGATAAAACAAAACAGGGTGCTGGTGAGGTAACGGCATGATTCAAGGTGTAAAAGGTACCAATACCAGTAAAGCAGAGCCAGCAGCCACTGCGCCACCTCAACCTTCGCCACCCGTACCCAGCACAGGTAACGTCACCCTCGATGCTATGGGCAGCGTTATTAATCAGACCGCAGCCCCTTTTCAGAGTGCTCCACCAGCATCACAAGGTACCCTGGGTGCAGTAAACCACTACGTCGGCGGTGTAATGGCCGTGGTAGGCGCGCCCTTTGAATTAATGGATGCAGGCTTCGCGGCAATAACCTCTGGTCTGGCTGCAGTTATGCCCGGTTTTCCCGCAGCTTCTATGGCCGCACCTCACCTGGGAACACCACACGGTCACGCTCATCCTCCAAGTTTAGTACCACCCGCACCAACGCCCGTTCCACTACCCAGTATTGGTACCACCACGGCCGCCTGCTGTACATCGGTTCTGATTAGTAATATGCCGGCTGTACGCGCCAGCGACATAGGTCCAGCTCCTACCTGCGTCAGCTTCAGCCCCATGTTCGAGGTATATACCGGCTCAAGCAACACCTTTATTGGCGGTAGTCGTGCCTCTCGCATGACCGATATCACCCGACACTGCAATCCCGCTTCAGCGGCCGGCGCCTTTGGTATGGTAATGGCCGGTGTTGGCGTTGCTCTCGGAGCTTCAACAGCAGTTGCCTCTGCCACCGAAGATACTGGCGGTGATGCTGGTGCGGCCGTTGCAGCAGCCGCTTCCGCCGCATCGGCCGCCGCTCAGGCAGCAGCTGATGCCGTTGCCATGGCCATGTCTGCATTTCTCGGTAAAGACCCCGGCGTTGCACCCGCAATGGGTGCGGTGATGTTTGGTAACCCCACGGTTCTTATTGGTGGCTTTCCAGTACCGGATTTATTGGATTTATTGGGTGGCTTGGTTAAGGCAGCCAAGAAAGCAAAAAAGGCAGCCAAAAACCTCGGAAAAAAAGCCAAAAAGTTAAAAAAACAAATTTGTCTCGACCCCAGTGAGCCTATCAGTGTTGTTACCGGTGAAGTTTACAACGATTTTCTGGACATAAAGATCGACCCAACAACCGGATGGAACTGGGAAAGACACTACAGAAGTAGTTGGTCCGAGCAGGTTGGTGAGCTAGGGAGAGGCTTTAGCCATATTTATGAACGAAAACTTCTGTTACGCAGAAGGAGTGCCTGTTTTTGTGATTTCGACGGCGTAGAGGTCGATTTCCCCCGTCACCAAGACAATACCTACGGTGGCAATACCTTTGGATACAGGCTTGAACAAAAAACTGCTGAGCTTTTTAGCCTTCACCTACCTGATGGCTCATCTGAGTATCTCTTTAAACGTTTATCCTCTAACAAAAATATGGCCAGGCTAGTTCGAGTTAGCCAGCAGAATAAGCCACCCATTCAGCTTGAATATAATTTAAACGGGCAACTCATAAAGTGTTTTAGGGAGTTTGACGACACTCTCACAGAAGTATGTTTCAGCTACCACGCCAACGCTTGTATAAAAAATGTCACTCGTCGAGTAAATTCATCCGAACCGAAAATCCTGGCTAGCTATCAGTACGATAATGATTTAAACCTTATAAGCCACACCAACACCCGAGGCGGTATTTATCGCTATAGCTATCAGAACCACCGTATGACTCGGGCAGAAGATCCGCGAAACTACGGTTTTAACTGGACTTACGATCATCAAGGCCGGTGTACAGCTTGTCATGGCGATGACGGCTTACTCGGCGTAAATATTAACTACGGAATTGGGCAAACAACCGTTAAGGAAGCAGACGGCGGTATTTGGATCTATCTCTATAACGACGATGGAATTGTTACAAAAGTCATCGACCCGTACGAAGGCGTTAAGCACTACAAAGTCGATGGACTGGGTATAATTTGTGAACAAACCAACCCCAATGGCCAAAAAACGCAATGGTTATATGATGACTACGGGCATCACTACGCCAGACAGGATTGCTGGGGCAATATTATTCCGATCGAAAACGAAGATCTATTTCCCAGTTCAGGTCGCGAATTACATATTCCTCAAGATTCTCTGGAGATTCAATTTGGCCTGGATAAAAAAGTCGACGCGAATAACGCCAGTATTACAAACTCACTACAATACATTGTCTGTCCAGCCAGCGTTAAACAGTATTTTTCAAAAGCGTTCGAACATAATCAATCGCATCCAGATGAGCTTATCTTCGATGAATCCGGAGATGAAATATGCCGCCGATCAAATGGCAAAACATCCAGCATAGAATATTCAGCTCTGGGTGAAGCGCTTGTTGTTACCGATGGCGACGGAAAAAAAACACGAAACGAATACGCATCCTGGGAATTGTTAATGAGTACCCACGATGCCAACCAGTCCCGCACCCGCTTCCGTTACGATCATCGCCAGAAAATTATCGCTATTGAAGACCCATGCGGTCACGTTGTTCAATATGTTAGGGACAAATGCGGCAGAATCGAAAAATTATTTAATGAGCAAGAGCTAGAGGAATACTACGAACACGATAAAGCAGGCAGGGTAATAGCCAGCTACGATGGGAATAAAGAGCAACTTGTAGGTTACAGCTATGGTGAAAATGGACTCTGTGAAAGTCGTACTTTGAGTAATGGTGTTAATTACAAGTACAGCTATGATGACAAAGGTAACATAACCTCCGCTTCTACGGATGAAATTGATATCCAGCTGCTCTACAACAGCGACAAAAAAGTTATTAAAGACAAGCAAAACAATCGAGGCATTCAGATAACCCAAGCCACTAGCTCCCATTGGAAAAGCCTGTTGCTCGATAAATTTGCAACGGAATATCACCAGCAGGCAGGCGGTTTTACAGAAATCAGGCTTCCCAATGGGGAGTTTCACTACATCAGAATCTTACCTAACGGTGGTATTGAAAGACGGCATGCTAGTGGTCTGCACCATCTGTCTGTTTTTGATGAATCCAACCGCCTCTCTTGTACCAGCCTGTGGCGGGATGGTTTTGAAGAACAAACCCCATGGATAAGGCAATATCGCTATTCCAACGAAGACGATCTGATAGAAATTCAAGACAGCGCAAAAGGCGAGAAACTACACCGCTATGATGATGGGCACCGCCTACGCGCGCAAATGGATTATGATGGTAGACAGCATTTTTATGAGTACGACGCTGCGGGTAATATCCTCAAAAACCCCCACTATTCCTGGCTGCGCTACGACAAACGACACCAGCTTTTAGAAGCATCAAACGCTCAGTTCCAATACAACCGCCGGTACAACCTTGAGAAACACACTGAAAATGGCTGTTGTAAAACCTATAGCTACGACAGCCAGGATCGTCTGGTTAAGGTTTCATGGGATGACGGGCGCCCGGATTGGACAGCCGCTTACGACGGCCTGGGAAGGCGTCTTTACAAAGCACAGGGAGACAAAAAAACAATCTTCTATTGGGAGGGTGACAGACTCGCCGCAGAACAAGAAGAAGGCGGCTGTCTGCGTATTTACACCTACCCCAATAACAGCGCTCTAGTACCGATAATCATTACCGACTACGAAAGCGGCAACTGCGAACCACAAAGTGGTATTGATTACACCATTTTTACTGATCAGATCGGTTTACCTGTTTACATCTACAATCCCTCTGCCGAATTAGTCTGGTCTACTGACTGGGCAGACCCCTACGGCCACCTCGACCTTAACGAACAGAACCAGCTGGAATTCAGCTTGCGTTTCCCAGGCCATTATTACGATGCAGAAACAGGTCTGCATTACAACCGCTTCCGTTATTACGATCCTCTGCTAGGGCGCTACCTCCAATCAGACCCCATGGGCCAGGCCGGCGGTATTCATATTTATGCCTACCCCTCAAACCCGCTAGCTGATGTGGATGTATTTGGGCTTGTTCATAAGAAGAAAGCTAAATCCGGTGATTCTGATGCGGATGGTGCAGGTCCAAAGAAAAAGGGGGCTGAGGGTGACGATGCCTGTACTAACAAAAAAGGCGATAAAGATACCAACGAAATGGCAGAAGATGCACCGGAAAAAGTGTGCACAAGCGGCTGCCCAATCAGCTTGGTAACAGGAGAGGAGATATTAAGCCTTGTTGATTTTAAATTGGACGGGCCATTACCCCTAAGTTGGACCAGAATCTACCGAAGTAGCAAACGTCAAAACAACGGCATGGGCTTCGGTTGGTCGCATACTTTTATAGAGTGGCTGGAAATTAACAATGATCGTATTGAGTTGCATGCTGGCACAAATCGAACTATTCCTTTTGATTTACCAGAGGTAGGTTATCAATGCAGAAATATAACAGAAAAGTATTGCCTAAAACGCATCGCAAGTAACGAATATAAAATAAATCGAATTTCTCCGGGAGTTCAAGTTTATTACCATTTTAAAGCTATTCCCGGAACAGAAAGATTAGTTCTTAGTAAGATTAGCGATTCGATAGGCAATAATTACTTGATGCATTATCAAGATGCAATACTGGTCTCAATTGTATCAAGTTGGGGTGACCGTTGGCAGATAAAATACGAAAATAACTTACTTAGTCAGGTTGTTTGGCAGAGAACAGATTGCCCCCCCAAAACACTTGTTAGCTATCGTTATAGCAGTAATACAGATTTGTGTGAAGCGATAGACCCAATAGGCAACAGCGAAAAATATCAGTTTAATCACCACTTGATCACTAAACGAACGCTAAAAAGTGGTTATAGCTTCCAATTTGAATGGGATGGTACATCACCTACAGCAAAATGCCTTCGGAACTGGGGCGATCCTATAAATGGACAACCTACCTACAACTATACCTTCGCTTGGGATGAGTTGGGGAGTGGGGTTAGGATTTCTGATACACGAGGTGCCGTAGAAACTTACGAGTTTAATGAACAGGGTTTACCTATATATCATCGTGATCCTGAAGGTGGTGAAACACATTACACTTATGATGATAGCGGAAATCTCCTGGAAAAAGAGGGGCCTGAAGGACATGTAGATATATATGAATACAATGATGAAGGATTATTACAAGAACATACTGATACTCGAAGTTTAGTAACTCAACTATTAAGAGACAAGCAAGGTAATATCATTGAAGTTACTGATCCGCTATCACAGGTTTGGAAAAGAGAATATAACAACCTTGGGCAGATTACATGCCAAATAAACCCTGAAAACGAAAGTTTTATATATAGCTATAACGACATTGGATTAGTAAATAGAATAACAAACCCCACAGGGCAAGAGTGGCACTATATTTGGAATAGTTATGCACAGCTATTAGCAGTACGAAACCCATTAGGAAATCATACTCGCTATTCTTATAACGAATCTGGAGATCTTGTTAAAACTACCTATCCAGATGGAAGGTTTACGCAATACAATTTCGATCCAAAGGGTAACTGTACTCATATAAAGGAGCCGGACAATCGTATACAACAATATAAATACAATGAATTAGCATTGTTAACAGAGTTCGATGATGGTACTGGAAGGAAGACACAATACTTTTATGACGGATTATCCCAAATTAGTCAACGTATTGATGCTGCGGGACAAAAATTTAAATATCATTATGATGGTGAACGAAACCTGGTAGGTTTAACCAATCAGAAAAATGAACGCTATCAACTAAAATACGACTTAAAAAAACAACTTATTGAGGAAATTGGGTTTGATGGACGTATTCAACGCTATTTTTACAATCAAGCGGGTCACTTAATTCAATCTGAAGATATATCTAAAGATGGAAAGATCTCATTAAGAACTATACAGTACGAGCGAGACTCGGATGGTCGGTTGTTAAAGCAGTCGTTCATTGACCAAAAGAACGAAGAATCTACTATTCTTAATGAGTTTAATTACGACCCTTTAGGTAGATTGCAGACAGCAAAGAATTCTGACATTGAACTTGCATGGGAGTACGACGGCGCTGGAAGAACACTCACCGAAACACAAGGAAATTCATTAATAAAGCATCAGTATGAAAATAATCGCCGCACGTCTACTATTTATCCAAATGGAAAGGAAGTCAGATATAGATTTAATTCTATTGGGGCATTTATTGAAGCACATTATGAAGACCAAAAAATTTGTGATATTCAAAGAGATCAATTAGGTCGAGAAACTCATCGTAAACTAGGAAACGAGATAAACACTCAATATAGTTATGATCCTCAAGGTCGTTTACTACAACAGGTATCTACTCGGATAAATAGTCCACCAAATCAAGCGCATATTATAAATAAACGTCAATATCACTATGACGTTTATGGAAACTTAAATCAGATTGATGATGCCTTGAGAGGCACTACAAACTATCACTACGACAGGTTAGATCAGCTTGTACAGGTAGAGGGCCAAGCCCCTGAGAGATTTGTATATGACCCCGCAGGTAACATTTTATCTGAAGGAGGGAGTGATAGGTTTGATCACACTAATGACCAAGCGACAGGAAATCAATTAAAGTTCTATGGTGATGCACATTACGCTTATGATGATTTTGGTAATCGTATTTATAAATTTGTAGGTAAGGATAAGTCACTAACAACTCAATACACTTACAACAAATTAGACCAACTGATATCGGTTAAAAATTATAACCTTGTTACGAAGTATAAATACGATCCTTTAGGCAGAAGAATAAAGAAAGAAAATAAAAAAGAAGATATCCAGTTCACATGGAACGGACAGGTTTTATGTGAAGAAACTAAGCTTCGAGGAAATAAGGAGTTTACCAAGAATTATATTTATGAACCATTTGGATTTAAACCATTGGCATTTACTAAAAATGAAAACATCTATCATTTCCATCTAGACCACTTAGGTACACCACAAGAAATAACAAATTCTGATGGTAAGCTTGTTTGGGCTATTCAATATCGCGCTTATGGAAATCTAGCTATATCATATATTAATGAAATCGAGAATAATATTAGGTTCCAAGGTCAGTATTTCGATGAAGAATCCGGGCTTCATTACAATAGGTTTCGATATTATGATCCAGACAATGGGGTATTCTTAAGCCAAGATCCTATCGGTTTACTAGCCGGAGAAAACGCGTATAAATATACTCGCAACCCAATATCTTTTATTGATCCACTCGGGCTAGCAGAATTATATGATGTAGGAACTTATTCCGGTTTAAATGGAGGCGATCATGTTGGGGATGGTCTACAAGCGCATGAATTGATTAGGCACGAATTTTTAGTGCAAGAAGGGCTAACTACTAAGAGCTCAAGAATGGCAGATAATCCCAGTATCGCGCTAGACCTAGACCATCATACACGCGGACCAGCAAAAGATTCTAGAGGAGTAGGAGGAGCTCACCACCATGAAACCCAAATAAGAGCTTCTCAAGGGCTTGGTAAAAACGAATTTAAATCCACAGTCGATGAGGAGATTGCAATAACATCTGAAGCTTTAAGACGTGCAGGGGTTCCAGAAGATAAATTAAATGAATTAGAAACAGACGCTAGAAGATTTTACGCAGATGAAGTTAATAGACGTAACGCCTCCGCAGATTGCGGCGGATAGTTTTAATCAATAACATTTTAGGAGTGATTATGAAACTTGAACTCGAAGATCTCGACCTATTTGAAGAGTTGGCTGAGAAATTTAGATTTAATATAGTAAAAAACTTAAAAGATTGTTTAAAAAATACCAACCTATCTGAAGCTGACAAAGAAACCATTTGTGGCGAATTTCTATCGGAGTTTTGTGTTGATCTCGATCAGGGTCAATGGGAACACTCAGAAAAATATTATCGCCCGATAGTTGGTTTTATTAATAGTAAAAATAATACGCTTCAATCCTTTGATGATAATGCAAAGTTAATAGCACCATATGAGGCCTATCAGCACCATGAGAGCGTTTGGGGAGAAATTGAAGAATTTTACGAAAAAAGTTAAGCCTAATATCTTTCCAACAATGTTAAGTCTCAGGTGACAGACTTTAGTAAAAACCCCCTCTTCTTCAAATAAATAAGCACCAACGAAACAGCCGCAGGGGTTATCCCGGGAATACGGGATGCCCTTGCAATAGTCTCCGGCTGAGCCTCTATCAACTTCTGCTTCAACTCATTGGATAAACCTTCCACAGTGCTGTAATCAAACTCGGCCGGTATCGCGGTATTTTCATATTGGCGCAGGCGTTGGATCTCGTCCTGTTGTCTATCGATATAACCGGAGTACTTTGCACTGATTTCTACTTGTTCACTTACCTGCTGGTGAAGCTCGGTATCGTTGGCTTTTAAATGAGCAATATCGGCATAAGTAAGCTCTGGCCGTTTTAGCAGGTCCATCAGGCAGTATTCACGCTGCAGGGGGGAGGTGAGTTTATCTTGCAGTTGTTTGGCTTCGCTGCTGCCGGCCTGGATCCAGGTGGTTTTGAAGCGTTGCGTTTCCTGTTCGATGGCTTCGCGCTTTTCACAGAAGAACTGCCATTGCTCGTCACCCACCAAGCCCAGCTCACGACCTTTTTCCGTCAGGCGCAGGTCAGCGTTGTCTTCACGCAGCAACAGGCGGTATTCGGCACGGCTGGTGAACATGCGATAGGGTTCTTTGGTACCCATAGTAATCAGGTCGTCGGCCAGTACCCCGATATAGGCCTGGTCCCTTTCCGGGCACCATGGCTCTTTGCCTTGCACGGCCAGCGCTGCGTTGGCACCGGCGAGCAGGCCTTGGGCACCGGCTTCTTCATAGCCGGTAGTGCCGTTAATCTGGCCCGCGAAGTACAAGCCGTTTATGTGTTTGGTTTCGAAGCTGTATTTCAGATCTTGTGGATTGAAGAAGTCGTATTCAATGGCATAACCGGGGCGACAGATATGCGCGTTTTCGAACCCTTTAATGGACTGCACCAGCGCCAGCTGGATATCAAAGGGCAAGCTGGTGGAGATGCCGTTGGGGTAGAGCTCGTGGGTAAGAAGACCTTCCGGCTCAATAAAGATCTGATGGCTGTCTTTATCGGCAAAGCGGTTTACCTTGTCTTCAATAGAGGGGCAGTAGCGCGGGCCAACACCTTCGATTACGCCGGTAAACATGGGCGAGCGTTCAAATCCACCGCGAATAATATCGTGGGTACGCTCATTGGTATGGGTAATCCAGCAGCAGGTTTGCTGTGGGTGGTCCTCTACAGAACCCAGGAAGGACATCACCGGAATGGGTTTATCGCCCCATTGCTCCTGTAAATCGGAAAAATCCACTGTACGTGCGTCGATTCTGGGGGGCGTACCGGTTTTTAGCCTGTCCACTTGTAAAGGCAGCTCCCGCAGACGATCCGCCAGGGCGATTGAGGGGGGATCTCCCGCACGTCCGCCGCGATAGTTTTCCATACCGATGTGGATTCTACCCCCAAGAAAAGTCCCGGCAGTGAGCACCACAGTGGGTGCATGGAACTGCAGCCCCATTTGTGTGACCACGCCTTTTACCGTATCCCCTTCCACAATCAGGTCATCCACGGGCTGCTGGAAGATAAGCAGGTTTTGCTGGTTTTCCAGGATCTCCCGCACCGCAGCTTTGTAGAGTACGCGGTCTGCCTGGGCACGGGTGGCTCGCACCGCTGGCCCTTTGCGGTTGTTAAGTACTCTGAACTGAATCCCGCCTTTGTCTGTGGCTTTGGCCATGGCGCCACCAAGGGCATCAATTTCTTTCACCAGGTGGCTTTTGCCAATACCGCCAATAGCCGGATTGCAGCTCATCTGCCCCAGGGTTTCGATATTGTGTGTTAACAGCAGGGTGGAGCAGCCCATACGCGCCGCTGCCAGGCAGGCTTCGGTACCGGCGTGGCCACCGCCTATAACAATCACATCAAAATTCGTAGGGTAGATCATCGAGGTCTCAAAAATACAGCTTACTGAATCAAATCAAAAGGCTGGCCATTATAAGGATGTGTGGTTAAAAAAAGAACTGGGACTTTGTTTTGTTAAGTCCTTATATCATCGCAGTACCCTTTAGTTTGAAAACGTGGGTTCGGTGTTTGTTACTGCGATCTTTGATTCGATGAAAAAATTCTTGCTCGGATAGGCGTGTTCTCTCTTCTCTCTTACTTATATATAAGAAGAAAGAAAATATATATGTATATAGAGATAGAATTATTTTAGTAATAAATATATAGCACCTGTTTTTCAGTGGATAAGCTATTTTAATCTATAAAAATCAATAGCTTAGCTCAAGTACAAGATATGTGTAAGGCTGGAAAAAGCCGTAACAAAGCTGCAATAAAACTGTCCAAAAAATGCCGTGTTATACATAGAGAAATTTGGCGAGCATTTTTCTGTGGACTGTTTCGCGCTTCATTCTCAGCATAAACCCTGCTTTTCCAGATTTTTATCACCAGGGGTTATTAGTCCACAGCTTGAATAGTCACTTTGAGGAATAAATCTTTGAATTAGCCACGTCTTTCCTGTGAGCAAATGCATAATTGTAAAAATTAATTGTATCTTTCCTGTTAATAAGTTGTGTAGAGCTGTTGATAACTTTTTGATAATTCGACGACCACAAGGCTTGCACTGGGTAAGTCTGTGAAAAGGCCTCAAGCCAAAGACGGCTTGAGGGAAGCAGGGTTTTACCACAATACCAGCAGCGGCATGCCGGTGTAGTACTGATGAAGCACAATCATAATCGCCAGAAAAATAGTGCTGGCTATAAAGGACTGCACTTCTTTTTTAAAGGGAACTACCTGCGGCTTCTGCCAATCTTTGTCGCGGCGGTTTATCAGCACGATTTCGACAATGGCCCAGAGGGCTAAAGTTCCGAACAGCACGATGGAACGCAATTCGCCGTTGCTCATAAGATGGGCTATAGACCATGTCAACACACCCAGTAACATGGGATGGCGCAACTTGGCCTTAAGGCGGCTGTTATAGTTAGCGGCTGCAAACAGGAAGAAGGAGAGCAGCATCAGGGTATAGGTGGCGTGGCGCATGCCGTAGGGTGGAATGTAGATATGTTCTGGCACGCTGTTGCGCCAACCAAAAACAATCAGTGCAATACCGGCAACAATCATTGAGGCAATGATGCCGGCATAGCCATTTTCACCCAATTTGCCGACAAGGCTGGTTTTTAATGGAATAAACAACGAAGGTGTAAGGTGCGCGAGACACCACAAACAAAGTCCTGCGACGATTAAAGTCATGCTTAAGCTCCCCCGGAATAGATGATGGCTATTCTACGGTGAGTCTGTTCAAAAGTATGTCTATTTGCCGATGCAGAAGCTGCTGAAAATCTTGCCTAGCAGGTCGTCGGGTGTGAATTTACCGGTAATTTCGCCGAGGTGGTCCTGCGCCAGACGAAGGTCTTCTGCCAGTAGTTCCCCGGCGGCAAATTGCTGCAGTTGTAAGCGTCCGTTTTCAAGATAGCGCTGGGCTTTTTCAAGTGCCTGCAGGTGGCGCCGCCGCGCACTAAAACTGCCTTCGGTGCTTTGCTGGTAACCCATCACCTGTTTAAGATGCTCTCGTAACTTATCAAGGCCTAAACCGGTAAGGGCTGAGATTTCAATATACGGTTCGATTTTGTTATTTTCTTGAACGTTAGCACCTTGTTCGTCAATTTTATTGAATAATAGTGTGATTTTACCGGCACAGTGCTGCTGAAACTGCTGCCAGTAGCTCTCTTCTAGCACCCTGATATCGCGTGTGGCATCGACCATTAGCAGTACCCGATCGGCCTGCTCTATTTCCTGCCACGCGCGCTCAATGCCAATTTTTTCCACTCTGTCCGGGCTTTCACGCAGGCCTGCAGTATCGATAATATGCAATGGCATACCATCTATTTGTATGTGCTCCTTCAGCACATCGCGGGTAGTGCCTTCTATCTCGGTAACGATTGCCACTTCGCGTTGTGCCAGTGCATTAAGCAAGCTGGACTTTCCGGCGTTGGGTCGGCCGGCAATGACCACTTTCATGCCTTCGCGCAATAACACACCTTGCTGTGCCTGATGCTGGATCTGTGCACATTGCTCAATAAGGGTATTTAAGTCAGTCAATACCTTACCATCGGAGAGAAAGTCGATTTCCTCTTCGGGAAAATCTATAGCTGATTCAACATACATGCGAAGTGCGACCAAATTGTCGACTAATGTGTTGATTTTCCGCGAAAACTTACCTTTTAACGAGTTTATTGCTTGTTTTGCAGCTTGGGTGGAATTGGCGTCAATCAGGTCCGCAATCGCTTCGGCCTGGGCCAGGTCGAGTTTATCGTTTAAAAAAGCGCGTTCGGAAAACTCGCCGGGGTGAGCCATGCGCGCACCGCAGTGGATGACACTCTGTAACAGCATGTCGAGCAGAACTGGCCCTCCGTGTGCCTGCAGCTCCAATACGTCTTCGCCGGTGAAGGAGTTGGGTGCCTGAAAATACAAGGCAATGCCCTGGTCGAGTATTTCACCCTTGCTTGAATAGAAAGTGGTGTAGCAAGCTTCTCGTATTTTGGGAACACGTTTTAAAACTTTGCCTGCAATATCGCTGCACTTAGCGCCTGATACTCGCACAATACCAACACCGCCACGGCCGGTAGCGGTGGCGATGGCAGCGATGGTATCGGTAGACATGGAAACCTGAAATCAGCCTGCTTTTTCGATCTGGCGGGTAATTATGTATTGCTGAGTAATGGAAAGGGTATTGTTGATCACCCAGTACAACACCAGACCGGCCGGGAACATCATAAACAGAATGGTGAAAAAGATGGGCATCATCTGCATCACTTTCGCCTGCATGGGGTCGGGTGGCGTGGGGTTGAGCTTAAACTGAATGTAGCTGGTGGCACCCATAATCAGCGGAAGAATAAAGTAAGGATCTTTAACACTTAAATCCTCAATCCATAAAAAGAAGGGTGCATGACGCAACTCCACACTTTCCATTAATACCCAATACAGAGCAATGAATACCGGCATTTGCATCAGCACGGGTAAACAGCCGCCCAGAGGGTTAACTTTTTCCCGCTTATAGAGTTTCATCAGCTCGGAGGACATTTTCTGTCGGTCATCACCCATGCGTTCTTTCAACTCCTGCATCATGGGTTGAATCTTGCGCATTTTTGCCATGGAGCGATAGCTCATGGCGGAGGGGTAGAAAAACAGAATTTTAATGGAAATCGTTAGCAGGATAATGGCGATACCCCAGTTGCCCACCACGTCGTGAATGGCATCCAGTGCAAAGAACAGAGGCTTGGCAATCATCCACAACCAGCCAAAATCGATGGTGAGATCCAAGTGTGGCGAAATGGCGGCAAGGCTGCGAATATTTTTAGGCCCTGCGTAAAATTGCGCCTTAATTTCACCCGTAGTACCGGGTTCAACGGTGGTGCGGTGGCTGGTAAATCCAAGCAGATAGACACCATTAGCCTTACTTTTACGTAAGTTAAATACATTGTTGCTATTGGCGTCCGGTACCCAGGCACTGATGAAGTAGTGCTGGATCATCGCTACCCAGCCGCCTTCGATCTCGACTTTAACAGCTTTTTCGTCAAGGTCACCGAAACTGATTTTTTCGTAATTGGTTTCCGGGGTAGTAATAGCAGCACCGAGATAAGGCTTTACACTGAGGGCGGTGGACACATTGGGGTCGTATTCGTCACGTTTAATCTGTGCAAAAAAGTTAGCTTTCCAGGGAGCGGTGCTGGTGTTGTTAATCAGGTAGTCAACTTGAATAAGGTAGCTCTCACGAGAGAAGGTAAAGCGTTTGGTAATTTCAGCGCCTTGCTGTTGCAATACCAGGTCTACTGCCAGGGTATCCTCACCTTCGTCCAACTCATACGCGGCGGCTTGTGTGGTGAAGATAGGCCGGCTGCCTTTATCATCAGTACCGTTCGGTCCAACCAAACCACTTTGTGCAATATAGGTATGCGCTTCGGTGCGATTAAGCAGCACAAAAGGTTTGTCTGTTTCACCGAGCTTAGCCAGGTGTTCCAACAGCGCTACTTTGACAATATCGCCACCCTGAGTATCGATAAGCACATCAAATCTGTCTGTTTTAACCGAAATAAGTTGCGAGTAGCTTGGTGCGGGTGCCGAAATATCGGCATTCTGTTGCGGCGCTGCTCGTTCTGCGGGAGCATCAGGAATATAGCTGTCGCTAATTGCCGGGGTGCTTACAGCGGCTGGTGTATCGGGAACCTCTGGTGCGGGAGTTGCCGAAATGGTTTGCTCGGAAGTAGCTTGTGTTACTTCAGCTAGCTGGCGTTCCTGATAATCATTCCAGCGAATCACCAGCAAAAATGAAACTATTAGAATGCCGCCAATGAGCGAATTTCGAAGCCAATTCATGGATTACTACCGTATTTAGATGCTTATTTAGGATTTTTAGGTACAGGATCGTAGCCGCCGGGATGCCAGGGATGGCACCTGCCAATACGCTTAAGGCCCAGCAGAAAACCGCGCATAATACCGAGTTGTTGCACGGCTTCAATGGTGTATTGCGAGCAACTGGGTTCAAAACGACATCGGGGGCCAAGCATGGGGCTGATAAGGTAGCGATAGGCGTAAACCGGCCCTAAGGCGATCTGCCTCAGGGCATTGGATTTTCGTTCGCTTGCATGGCCTTTTTGGCAACACGCGTCCATAACTTGTCCAGTGTTTTGAGAAGCTCTTGATTGGTGATTTGGTCACCACCTCGGCGGGCCAGCACTATAGCATCTATTGCGGGCAGATGAAGCTGTTTCAAGCGGAATGACTCGCGAATAAGGCGTTTCAGGCGATTACGATCAACTGCCATGCGAATGTTTTTTTTCGCGATAACCAAACCAAGCCTGGGATGATCCAGCAAGTTGCTTTGCGCGAGTATCAGGAAGTGCGGGTGGGAAGCTTTGAAATCTGCCTTGTCGAACACAGCAGAGAAATCGCGGGATGTCAGTAGCCTGTCGGTTTTACGGAAACTGAGCCCTTTAGTCCGATCAGAAGTGAGCACCCCGGCGGTACGCAATAGCCTGGCGGCTACAAAAGCGATGGATTACGCAGCGAGTTGCTTGCGGCCTTTGGCACGACGTCGAGCCAAAATCTTGCGGCCGCTCTTGGTGGCCATGCGAGCACGAAAGCCGTGATTACGCTTACGCTTTAATACACTGGGTTGGAATGTTCTTTTCATTTCAGTTCACCTGTTTTGCTGAGGAGAAAAGAACTCCCCGTATGCTGGCGATGAGTAAGCAAACGTGGCTTACCGGTTCAAAGGACGCGCGATTTTATAGAAAAGGCAGGGCAAAATCAATTGATCCAGCCCACAAGCGCTCTTTATTACAAAAATGTGTAATTGGCATGGCAGATATGTGGCGGGTCGCAGGTCCCGGAAATAGCCAATCCGGACAGGTTATTAATAACTTAATAACAGAGTTATACACAACCGTAGGCTTATCATGGATATTTTAAAAAAATATATTGATTAAACTTGAAAAAGCGCAAATATGTTGTAAGGCACGGAATTTATTAGGGTTTTTTTATTTCTCAGAAAAAAAATAGCCATATACCTGTGGATAAGACACTGTGAAGGGAGTAGACTTGTTGCCCGTTGAGCAAAAGTATTCAAGAATAATGGCGCTAAAAGCAACATTACACACAAAAAAAGAATTATGATTGTTTGACGACATTAAACGCTTTTTTGCGATGAAGCCTTGGGTATTTGCTGGGTAAGGCAAAAGGGCCGTTCTACCCTCCTTTTTCATGCGTTAAAAATGGTTCTTAAGTGAGCCAGGGTTTCTTAACCCCTGAATTTGGGTATGCATGGGAAAATTGTGGGTTTTTTGAGTTGCTTATAGATGAGTTTCTTAATAGAGAGCTTCTTGATAAAGAGTTTCCTGAAGGAAGTTAGCCTGCCGGGATAGCATCATATTTAATAATGGAGTAACGACTTGTCCGACCTCACCTGGGAGCAATGTGTTTCATCATTGCGTACAGAATTACCCGCACAGCAGTTCAACACCTGGATTCGTCCCTTGCGAGTGCAGCAGCAATCCGGAGATAACCTGCGCTTGCTGGCGCCTAATCGTTTTGTCCTCGATTGGGTAAACGACAAATTTAAATCACGCATTGAAGAGATAATGACTAACGGCGGCAGCTACTGTTCTGTTGAAATCGCCGTGGCCTCGCAAGCGCAGACTGGATTCAATATTCAAAAAACAGAAAGACCAGTACTGAAAACAGTTCAGGCGCAAAAGCCCATGTTCGGCCAATCGCCGAGGGCCGGGGAGGTGCTTGATGAATCAAACGTGCCGCAGAAAAGCGAGGAATACCTTCCGCCAGCGGCTCCTGAAGCGCCTCGGGAAAAAGAATTATACCCGCATATCGCTACAGATCGCGTTAAAAAGCGTGATATTGAAGGTGGTATACAGCATAAGAGTAATCTGAATACCAGTTTTGTATTCGACAGTTTCGTTGTCGGAAAGTCGAACCAGCTTGGCTTGGCGGCGGCTTCTCAGGTGGCGGAAAATCCTGGGGGCTCCTATAACCCTCTGTTTATCTACGGCGGAGTAGGCCTGGGTAAAACCCATTTGATGCACGCTGTGGGTAATGCGCTGGATCAGCGCCGGCCAGGTTCGCGTATTGTGTATTTACATTCTGAACGCTTTGTTGCCGATATGGTGAAAGCCTTGCAGCTGAACGCCATTAACGAATTCAAACGCTACTACCGCTCCGTTGATGCCTTACTTATAGATGATATTCAGTTCTTTGCCGGTAAGGAGCGTTCCCAGGAAGAGTTTTTCCATACCTTTAATGCCCTTCTTGAAGGTGGGCAGCAGATCATTCTCACCTGCGATAAATACCCCAAAGAGATTAATGGCCTGGAAGAAAGGCTAAAGAGCCGCTTTGGCTGGGGCCTTACGGTAGCCATTGAGCCTCCTGAGCTGGAAACCCGAGTTGCTATTCTCAAGCGTAAGGCGGAATCCGTATCCATGCATCTCCCCAATGATGCTGCTTTCTTTATCGCCCAACGAATACGCTCTAATGTGCGTGAGCTGGAGGGCGCGCTGAAGCGTGTGATTGCCAATGCCCACTTTACGGGTAAGGAAATTAGCGTCGAATTGGTACGAGAAGCCCTGAAAGACCTGCTGGCACTGCAAGATAGGCTAGTAAGTATTGATAATATACAGCGCGTTGTTGCAGAGTATTATAAAATCAAGGTTTCTGACCTGCATTCCAAGCGCCGTAGCCGTTCGGTTGCCCGTCCCAGGCAGGTAGCGATGTTCCTTGCCAAAGAGTTAACGCACCACAGTCTGCCTGAAATAGGGGAGGCTTTTGGTGGCAGGGACCACACTACGGTCTTGCATGCATGTCGGAAAATTAAAGAGCTTCAGGAATCAGACGCCGATATCCGGGAAGATGTTAAGAACCTGCTTCGAACGTTAACCACCTGATTTCGCTCGCACATAACTCGCCATACCCAATAAAGAGAAGCAGTATGAAATTTGCCGTTTCACGCGAAGCATTAATCAAACCCCTGCAGTTGGTTGCGGGTGTTGTTGAGCGTCGACAGACGCTGCCTGTACTAGCCAATGTATTGCTGGTAGTAGATGGGTCTCAGTTATCCATTACTGGCACTGACTTGGAAGTAGAAATTGTTGGCCGTCTGCAATTGGTAGATGCCCCCGGCGATGGTGAAATTACCGTGCCTGCTAAAAAGTTTCTGGATATCTGCAGAGCGCTGCCGGAAGACTCCAATATTGAATTTTCCCTTAAAGATCAAAAGGTTACGGTAAAAAGTGGCCGTTCCCGATTTACCCTTTCTACACTTCCCGGCAATGAATTCCCGGCGGTTGAACAGGGTAACAACGACCTGAGTTTCAGCAGCGAGCAGAAAGAAGTAAAGCGCCTGATAGACAGAACAAGCTTTGCCATGGCACAACAGGACGTTCGCTATTACCTCAACGGAATGTTATGGGAGCTGCGCCCTCAGGAGCTGCGCGTGGTAGCAACCGATGGTCATCGTCTTGCCATGTGCACCCGGCCGGTTACTGTTGATGTAGCGGAAGTAAAACAAGCGATTCTGCCGCGAAAGGGCGTGATCGAACTTTCGCGCTTGCTTAACGATAATGACGAGTCTGTAGAAGTGTCCCTGGGTTCAAGTCATATACGAGCAAAAACGGAAGAGTACACCTTCACCTCCAAGCTGGTAGATGGCAAATTCCCGGATTACGAAAGGGTATTACCCCAAGGCGGAGACAAAATAGTATTTGGTAATCGCGCAGAGCTAAAACAGGCCTTTGCCAGAACATCTATCCTTTCAAATGAAAAATACCGGGGCGTTCGACTGGAGTTGGAAGAGGGTATGTTAACCATCGTAGCAAACAACCCTGAACAGGAAGAAGCGCAAGACCAGGTGGCTGTGGATTATGCTGGCGAGTCCTTGGAGGTTGGTTTCAATGTAAGTTACCTTCAGGACGTAACCAACGTATTGGATTCTGAAAAAATCAAGATTACCTTGGCAGATTCAAACAGCTCAGCACTACTGGAAGAACCTGAAAACTCCGACGCTGCTTATGTTGTGATGCCGATGCGCCTGTAACACTAAATATTGTGTTCAACGGGGCGCATGCCAAAGTTAACTCAAGTCAACATTACTACCTTCAGAAACATTCGCTCGGCAAGTATTCTGCCGGGCGAAGCTGTTAATTTGATTTTAGGAGCTAACGGCTCCGGGAAAACTTCACTACTGGAAGCCATCAGTGTTCTAGCCCACGGTCGCTCCTTCCGCACACATAAGTACCGTCGGCTGATAACAGAGGAAGAAAGGGCGTTTACCTTGTTTGCCTCCGTGGAAAATGAACAGACGACGGTGGCTCAGAAGCTTGGCATTAAAAGAGGAGCTCGGGGGGACAGTGTTATTCGGATCGACGGTAGGAGCGTAAATTCTTCAGCTGAACTCGCACAACACTTACCTTTACTGGTCATGAACTCAAATTCTTTCCAGTTATTAGAAGGTTCATCTAAATACCGAAGGCAATTTTTCGACTGGTTGGTGTTTCACGTGAAACATGACTTTAAACAGGCCTGGAAAGACTATGTTCGCTGTCTTAAACACCGGAATAGTTTGCTACGACGTGGTAAAATTTCGACCAGTGAACTGCGGCCATGGGATAGAGAAGTAGGTGGTTTAGGTTTAGCTATTGAGGGTATGCGCAAGGAAGTGTTCGAGCTGTATCAGCCTATCTTTGACATCATGCTCAAGCGCTTTCCCTTTTGCGGTGAAACTTCTAAAACTATAAATCTTTCTTATCAAACAGGCTGGAAAGAAGAAAACGCGTATGAAGAGCAGCTGGCTGACAACCTCGAAAGGGATATCCGATTAGGGCACACCAGTATAGGCTCGCACCGTTCTGATCTAAAGATATGTTTAGATAAAATCCCGGTTAATGAGTTGCTCTCAAGGGGGCAGCAAAAGTCGGTGATTATTTCAATGTTTCTGGCTGAAGCAACATTGTTTCAACAGATAACTAAGAGAGACCCGATTTTTCTGCTGGACGATTTACCCGCTGAGCTAGATCGGCAAAACTTAAAAATCGTTGGGCAAGCAATTGTCGCTATGGGTTCTCAGGTATTTGTTACCAGCATTGAGCCTGAAGTGATTGCCGAAGAATGGGATATAAGCGGCGACAATGTTCGAATGTTTCACGTGAAACATGGCGAAATAGGAATTTCTACATAGCTTCGTTTGCTTATGTGTTGGCAGGCGAAGGTAAACAACAAGCAAAAGAGAAAGTTTCATTCATGAGTGAAGACAACGACAACGGTAGTAATAACTACGATTCCTCCAGTATCAAAGTGCTGAAAGGTCTTGATGCTGTACGTAAGCGGCCTGGGATGTACATCGGCGATACTGACGATGGAACAGGTTTGCATCATATGGTGTTTGAGGTGGTCGATAATTCTATCGATGAAGCCTTGGCGGGGCACTGTAGTGAAATACGTGTTGTAATTCACCCGGACGAATCTGTTTCCGTCAGCGACAATGGCCGTGGTATTCCCACAGAAATGCACGAAGAGGGCGTATCTGCAGCTGAAGTGATTATGACTGTGCTGCACGCCGGTGGTAAGTTCGACGATAACACCTATAAAGTTTCGGGTGGCTTGCACGGTGTTGGTGTTTCTGTAGTAAATGCACTTTCCGCCAAACTGCAACTGACTATTCGCCGGGGTGGACAAGTCTGGGAGCAGATCTATCGCCATGGTGTACCAGATGAACCATTGGCAGTGATTGGTGAAACAGAGGGAACAGGCACAGAACTTCATTTCTGGCCTTCTCCCGACACCTTTACCAATATTGAATTTCACTACGAGCAACTGGCGAAAAGGTTGCGCGAACTAAGCTTCCTCAACTCGGGTGTGCGCATTGTGCTGGTAGACGAGCGCAGCGGTAAGGAAGAGGCCTATGAATATGAAGGTGGATTACAGGCCTTTGTTGAATACCTGAACCGCAACAAAAACCCCATTAACAAGGTTATGCACTTCACTACACAGCGCGAAGACGGCGTGGGTGTTGAAGTTGCACTGCAGTGGAACGACAGCTTCCAGGAGAATATCTACTGTTACACCAACAATATTCCCCAGAGAGATGGCGGAACACACCTTGCCGGATTCCGCGCCGCCCTTACTCGTGGTTTGAATAACTACATTGAGCGGGAAGGCATAGGTAGAAAGGATAAAGTGAACACCACGGGTGACGACGCCCGCGAAGGGCTAACGGCTATTATTTCCGTTAAAGTGCCAGACCCCAAGTTCTCCTCCCAAACCAAAGACAAACTGGTTTCCTCAGAAGTTAAAACCGCTGTGGAGCAGGAGATGGGTGCTTCCTTCAGTGAATATTTACTGGAGAACCCTGCCGAGGCGAAATCTGTGGTCGGTAAAATGATAGAAGCGGCCAAGGCCCGTGAAGCTGCGCGAAAGGCCCGCGAAATGACCCGCCGTAAAGGGGCATTGGATATTGCCGGCCTGCCCGGCAAACTGGCGGACTGCCAGGAAAAAGACCCGGCACTTGCAGAAATCTACCTGGTGGAGGGTGACTCAGCCGGTGGGTCAGCCAAGCAGGGCAGGGACAGGCGCAGTCAGGCTATCCTTCCGCTGAAAGGTAAAATCCTCAACGTGGAGAAAGCCCGTTTCGATAAGATGCTCAGCAGTGCCGAAGTGGGAACCCTCATTACCGCCTTGGGCTGTGGTATTGGTTCTCAGGAATTTAACCCGGACAAACTGCGTTACCACAGCATCATTATCATGACCGATGCTGACGTAGACGGCTCCCACATTCGTACGCTGCTGCTGACTTTCTTTTTCCGTCAAATGCGTGAACTGATTGAACGCGGCCATGTGTATATTGCCCAACCACCTTTGTACAAAATCAGTAAAGGAAAGCAGGAGCAATATATTAAAGATGATGACGCCCTAATCGAAAGATTAACCAGCGCAGCTCTGGACACTTCAAGCCTGCACCTTTCAGAAGACGCACCGGCAATGGCGGGTGACCAGCTGGAACGTCTGGTAAAAGACTACCGCAGTACTATGGCAACCATCGCCAAACTTTCCCGCATATATCCGCAAGACGTGCTGCAGCAGCTGCTTTATCTTCCTACCCTGGCAGTAGCTGAAATGAACACTGAGAGTGCAGTAGCCGATTGGGTTGAGAAATTGCAGGTGCGTCTGGATATTCTCAATGGCAACTCCAAAACACACATCTTTAAAGCACGGGTAAAAGAAAACAAAGAGCGCGGCGAGTTTTTACCAGTAATCGATATCATCGCTCACGGAGTGGGTCATGCTGTAAAACTCAGCTCGGACTTTTTCGCATCTGAAGACTATAAACATATACGTGATCTGGGCGAACAACTGGATGGCCTTTTTGAAGAAGGCGCCCACGTGGCTAAAGGCGAAAAGAAAAAAGAAGTCAGCGATTTTGCCGAAGCCCTGGACTGGATAATGGCCGAATCGAAAAAAGGCTACAGCATTCAACGCTACAAAGGCCTGGGTGAAATGAACCCCGAACAACTCTGGGAAACCACCATGGACCCCGATACGCGTCGCATGCTACAGGTAACCGTTGAAGATGCGATCGCCGCGGACCAGATCTTTACCTGCCTGATGGGCGACCATGTAGAACCGCGCAGGGAATTTATTGAGAGTAATGCCCTGGCTGTGGCTAATTTGGATGTTTAAGGAGAATACTCTGTTGGTTAACTGGGCAAGTCATCATAAGCAAAATTATCTTTATATTGTTTATTTTTATATAGGTCTAGCTTTTAATTACCTTTCTGGCGTGTAAAGTAAGCGCCAGTCGGTGCGGTTACTATAAGCAATTTCGGCCTTTAGGTACATGTTATATAGACATTGGGTGCGAAAGTTGTTCAAAGGGTGCATGCACGAGTTAGCTTTGCCTTCTAGGCTAAAATGCTTTTATATCGTTTCACCGAACGATAAACCCTTTACGGCTATACTTCGAAATGAAAACAAACGTAGCTTGGAAAAGGCGTAGCCGTCTTCCGACATATTTCAGAGCATGTTTTGTAGTAGTTGCAGAAATGGTTGTTGGTGATTTTTATGTGTATGGGGTGGTTGCGGGTGTTAGCCACTAAAAACTTAAGGTCAGCTGCGTATAAGCGTAAACCGCGTTTCCATGCGCGTTGTTTCCCGGTACGGTTTTCATAAACTTACCGGCTACTAAATAGGCTGCACCAAGTTCTAACTGAATATTTTCTGGTGTGATACTCCAACGCAGTCGTGTTTCAATTTGGCTCCCTAAGTCGCTGCCCGAATGGCCGCTAGGGTCTCTAAGGCCTGTTGTTGTCCATGCATCTTTATTTGAGGCTAAGCGATACTGCTTGTGTGCAATAAACCATTGAAGTGATTCCATGGGTTTGAGTTTTATTCGGTAGCCCGCTGCAATTATATTACTACGCGCAAAAGGGCCATAAATGCTGGTAGGTCCGAAATCAAAACGCCTTGCGCCGTATAGCGTATTAAAGCGATTGTTTTGCTCGTCGTTTGGGTCTTTGTCGCCGGATGCGTAATCGAACTCAAATAAAAGACGGGGTTTCCAATTGCCATGGAAGGAATATCCGAGTTGTAAATGGCTAAACCAGGCGCGATGATCGAGTGCTGCTGTTGCAGTGGGAAGACGGCTGGCACTAGAGTTTCCATGCTGGTAGGCCGCCTCAACCTCATAATCCAGCTCGTTAACCCTGGGCTTACGGTAAAACCTTCCACCCAGTGTAAATAATTCGCTGTCGGCGGTAGGTAACCACTTATTATCCGTTTCGTTAAGGTTAAATAAAAAAAGTTCAAGAACATGGTTCTCGACTAGACCTGAATTTAAATAGTGCAGGCCGGAGAATGTATTGCTCGAATAGGAAATGTCGTTCTCTGATTTATTTTCAAGCAACAAGTCGCGCTGTTTTGGAAGCCGGTTGACGGGACGAAAGTAAAAGCCTGTTAGTTGCATGCCCCTATCGTTTGACCAATTGGCAGAGATACCGTCAAAGGTATTCAATGTGTTGCGAAATCTATTTCGCGCAACGAATCGGCGACTACCAATATTCTGACTTATACGCCCAGCCTTTAAATGGTATGAGCTTTGTTTGCTAGAAAAATTTAGCGCCAAGTATTGC